>WNFH01004391.1_pt1 | contig 10172 bp, 13 predicted proteins | sample 5400411 | NCBI WGS metagenome assembly WNFH01 (sample SAMN13153347, study PRJNA577476) | soil metagenome | isolation source: 200 cm saprolite under Douglas fir tree site 2 hole 3 | place: USA:California | collected 2015-04-18
CTTCTTCTCGAGCAGGTCCTTGAAGCCGGAGGGAATGTCGCTCATGTCGCGGGCCCTTTCTTGGTGATCTCGTCCATGACGGCGAAGGCGTGGCGCACCGATTTCATGCTCACCGTCCCTCCCATGATGGCCCCGACGTCGAGCGTCTCGGCGATCTCTGCGGCCGTCGCGCCCAGGTGGAGGACCTCCTCCACGCGGTGCTCGATTCAGTCGAAGCAGTTCTGGACCACGGCCACCGTGAGCGCGGTCAGCTCCTTGTGCTTCTTGCTGAGGGCGCCATCGGAGAAGACGCGCTTGGCGAGCTCGCTGACGGTGCCCGGCACCTGCATCGGGCTCTTGGCGATGAGACCGTTCAGCCGCTTCCGTTCCTGGTTCTTCTCGTGCAAGTGGATCATGCCGTCTCCTTTGGTGGCTCTCCGGTGAGCATGCGGGCGCGGGCCTCCGCGAGTCCCCGCAGCGCGAGCAGGAGGCGGACCAGGCATTGCTGGACCAGGGCCGCATCCTGGGCGGTGGGGTCCGCCATCCACTGCCGCGCCCACTCGCGGCTCTCGGACTTCAGGCCGAGCGTCGGCGAGAGCGCCTCGAGACGCAGGAGGAGATCGTCGGCGGGCAGCCCCTGCGCGCGCAGGCGCGAGACCACGGCGCCGCGCACCGCCGCGTTCCACACTCCCGTCAATGCCTCGAGCAGCGCGGCATAGCAGGTCGTCTCGGGCTTCTGCCTGAGGTGCTCCACCACGGCGGCCACGAGCGGATGAATGGCCGGCTCGCCGTCTTCGTCCACGCCGGCCAGCCCGGCCAGGAGCGGGTCGCGTCCGGGCTCCTCAAGTCGCTCGAGCAGATCCACGAGCTCGCCGACCGTTACCGGAGGCAGACTGGCCAGGCGCTCGAGGAGCGGTGCGTCGCCGGGCACCGTCTAGCCGCCCGAGGGCGTGGCCGGCTCCTGCGCCGCGGCCAGCTCATGCATCTGACCGGCCGGCACGAGGAAGGCCGAGGCCAGCGCCACCACCGCAACCACGAGCCCCACGATGAAGACAACTCCCACGGCGTGCGCCATGGCCGGACGCATCAGGGTGAGCACGTCGGCGCCGAGGGCGGCGCGGGTGATCGGGTTGACGATGAGGTCGGGGTGGGCGACGGTCTCGCGCAGCCTGTCTTGCAATCCCGCCGGCGCTGTCGCGAGCAGCCCGGACAGCTCCTGGTGAAGGCGCTGGGCCATGACCGAGCCCATCACCGCCACGCCCACCGCGCCGCCGATGCTGCGGAAGAAACTGGTGAGCGACGTCGCGGACCCCAGCACGGAGCGGGGGACGGCGTTCTGCACGGCGATCAGCATGGGCACGAAGACGAGCCCCATGCCCACGCCGGCCATGGTCATGTCGCGCATGGCGATGCCCCGCGTGAGCGATTCGTTCCAGCCGGCGAAGAGGACGAAGGCCAGGGTCAGGACGACCATGCCCACCAGCACCACCGACCGATAGCCGACGCGCAGCACCAGCCGTGCGCCCAGGATGGAGCAGGCCACCCAGCCGACCACGAAGGGCATGAGCACCACGCCCGCCTCGGTCGCGCTGGTGCCGCTGACCGCTTGCAGGTAGAGCGGCACGAAGGCAATGGCGCCGAACATGGCCATGCCGGAAAAAAACCCCGTCACCGAGGCGGCTCGGACCATGGGATTGCCGAAGAGGGCGAGCGGTACCACGGGCTCGGCCGCGCCCCGCTCGATCATGATGAAGACGGCCAGCAGCACGACGGACAGCCCCAGGAGCGCCAGCACCGAGGGTCTCCACCACGAGGCGCCGCGGCCGGCCTCGATGAGACCGATAAGGAGGGCGGAGATCGCGCCCGCGAAGACGGCGGTGCCGCCGTAGTCGAAGGCGGCCGCGCGTCGCTCCGTCCGCTCGCCGGCCAGTCCCCACCCGATGGCGGCCATGGCGAGGAGGCCAAATGGGATATTGATGTAAAAGACCCAGCGCCACGACACGGCGTCCGCGAGGAAGCCGCCGATGAGGGGGCCCACCAGGGACGCCACCCCCCACACGCTCGAGAAATAACCCTGCATCTTGGCCCGGCGCTCGATTCCGTAGAGATCGGCGATGATCGTCATGCCGATGGTGATGAGCGAGCCCGCGCCAAGGCCCTGGATCGCGCGAAACGCGATGAGCTGGGCCATGCTCTGCGACAGCCCCGAGAGCGCCGAACCCACGAGGAACAGGCTCAAGCCCGCGAGGTAGACCCGCCGGCGGCCGTACTGGTCGGCCAAGCGGCCCCAGAGCGGCATGGTCACCGTGGCGGCCAGGAGGAAGCCCGAGAAGGTCCAGGAGTAGATCTGGATCCCCCCGAGGCTGGCAATGACGGTGGGCATGGCCGTCGCCACCACCGTCGACTCCATGGCCGCGAGGAAGATCGAGCCCATGACGCCGGCCAAGACGAGCCTGCGGTGCGGTTCCCCCGTGTATTCAGCCATCGATTCCCACTAGTGGCCGCCCGTGCACCCGGCGCACCGGCACAGGGCGCGGAGGATCCGGAATGGATAGAGGCTCTCGTGGCCGTCGGACCATGTCACGCGAAGGCCGTCGGCCTGCTTCTTGATGTCCTTCGGCCAGCCCATGGCCTGGGTCAGCACCACTCCCGGCTCGGGCGCGTGCGCCGGATCGTCGAGGCGCAGCCGCTCGAAGGGATAGATGCTCGCGTGATTGTCGGCCCACGTGACGCCAACGGCGTAGCGGCCGACCAGATGCACGTCCTTGGGCTCGTCGGGATTCGGCTGGCCAAGAATGGGCAGGCTGAGCTTGATGGCCATGGTGTTCTCAGGCCGCCTTCCGGCGGAGCCGCTCGCCGGCCAGAAGATAGTGCACGGCCACGTTCTGATGTCTCCCCCACGTGAGCGAGCGCCTGCGTATGGCCGCTTCGCTCAGCTCGCGGCCCCGGCCATAGAAGTGCTCGAAGGCCCGGCGCACGCCGAGATCGCCGGCGGCACAGACATCGCCACGGCCGAGGTGCCGCGCGAGAAACCACTCGGCCGTCCACCGCCCGAAGCCACGGACGGCCGTGAGGGCCTCGATCACCTCGTCATTCGTGCGCCGGGCGAGCGCGTGGAGATCCAGCTCGCCCGCCTCGACCTGGCGGGCCAGACCGACGACGTACTCGGCCTTGCGGGTGGTGAACTGCATGCGCCGCAGATCACCGACGCGGGCGCGGGCCAGCGTGGCCGCCTCCGGGAATCCGTACACGGTGTGACCACCGACCTCCACGGGCGTCCCGAAGCGGCGCACCAGACGCGCGCGTACGGTGAAGGCGAAGGCGAGGTTGACCTGCTGGGCGCACACCGAGCCCACCAGCATCTCGAGCGGCCTTGGCTGGAGCGTGGGCCTGAGCCCGTAGAGACGCGACATCAGCACGCGCAGCACCGGGTCTCCGGATGCCTCGCGGTAGAAGCCCTCGAGGTCCTGGTCGAGGCCGCAGAGGTCACGCGCCTCGGCCACCGCGGCGTCGAGCACGCGCGCGCTGCGGACGCCGGGGACGGACACGGTTAGGCGCGCGGCATCGACCGGGCCCGACCACCGGAGCTCGAAGCCGTGCCAGCGCCCGGCCACTTCCACCGCGCGCACGAGCGCGTCGCCGACCAGGCGATTGCACGGATCTTCACCCCAGAGACGGAAGCGCGAAAGGGTGTGCGCGGCGTCGAGCGGCCCTTGAACGGAGATCTCGGTCTTCATGGCGGGCTCTCAGTCTACCAGAGCGGCGCCGGGGGCGACACGACCGGTCAGTGGCGAATGTCGAAGAAAAGCGGACCCGGAGGCACGGGGCCGCTGTCATCCAGGCATTTGACCACGAAATTGAGGTCCACGACCTCCTCGGCGAAGGGGCGCAGCATGGCGCAGGCCGCCGACTCGGCAGGCAGCGGCACGAGGAGCTGCCGGACCCCGTGCAAGCGCAGCACCCCGGCCAGGTTCGTGAAGGCGTCGAGCGCCTCCCGTCCCTCCAGCATGACGTCGAAGGCCTTGACGGCGCGGAAGGCGAAGGGATCGAGACGCCGCGCGGGTCTATCGTCCCAGAGGGACAACCACGCCGTGCCCGTGCGCTCGCCCGCCGTCCAGCTGCCGGTATAGGCGCCCTCGGGGGGCGGAGAGAAGAGCTCGCGCTCGAGGAAAACCGGGACGAAGTGGTGCGACTGGACGGCGGCGAGCCGGAGCCGCATCAGGTGCGGGTCGCGGTACAGGTCGAACTGGACGGCCCGGGGCGTCCCCTCCGGCTCGAAGCGAGCGAGGTCGAGGATGAGATAGTCGAAGCGCCCGATGGTCTCGAAGCCCATCGCCGTGACCATTTTCATCGAAGGGGCATTGGTGGTCCTGATGAGGCCGGTGAAGTAGCTCGCCCCCTGATCCAGAGCCCACCGCTGGGCCGCTTCGATCAGGCTGGGTCCCAGGCGCCTTCTCTGGAGCCCCGGTACGACGCGGGTGTTAAAGGAGTAGGCCGTCTTGCGGTGACCGCCGGCGACCCGGACCTCGGTCATGGCCACGCACTCGACGCCCACCACCACCCCATCCTGCTCGACCACGAGGACCCGTGACGAGGGATAGGCATTTGTCCGGGCGAAGAAGTCACGGCGCGCCTGGAGAAGATCCGCGCCGGAGCTATGGTCAGCGTCCTCGATGGCGACGAGGGCCTCATGATCCTCCTCTGTCGCCACCCGCAGGACGACGTCCTGGGCAACCCTGTTCAGGACCGTCTGCGACATAGGCCCTCCTCCCCGACCGCTCCTGCCTTCCAGTCTTCGACGGGATGGTACTCCAGAGGGGAAAACTCTGCCGGAGAAAGTGAGATATTCCCGACCCTGCCACGAACCTGGGCTAGGAGCCTGACGGAATGCGCGGCAGAAGGTTTAGCAGGCCGTGCGCTACTGATGGTCCGCTTCGAGCGCCGGCTTTGCCGGCGCAGCGGTTTCTGGGGGGAGGCTTCGGAAGGGGGGCGAAGCCCCCCTCCGAGTCTCCTAGTGCAGGTGGTAGGGGACGTCGGTCACCACCACATTCTTCCTGAAGAGCAGCGCGCCCTTGATGAGGAGGGCTGTCTGGTTGTGCAGGAGGTGCTGCCACCAGTGCTTGGGCACGAACTCGGGGATGACGATGGTGACCATGTGGTTGTCGCCGAGGGCCAGGAGATGATTGAGGTAGTCGAGGAAGGGCTGGAGGAGCGATCGATAGGGCGAGGAAAGGACGACGAGGGGGGCGCCCATGCCCCATTTGATCCACTTCTCCTCCAGCCGCCGCGTCTTGTCCGGGTCGAGCTCGACGTAGACGCCCTTGACCGACGGGGCGAGCGTCCGCGCGTACTGCAGGGCATGGATGACGCCCCGGTGGATGTCCCCGACCAGCACCAGCACCGTATGCTCCATGGGGGGCGGTCCCCCATAGCCGTCGAGCGAGAGCTGGCCGGCCACATCCGCGTAGTGGCGATGGATGGCGATGAACATGGCCACGAGCAGCGGGATGAGCAGCACCACCACCCATGCCCCGTGGGTGAACTTGGTGGCCGTGATGACGAGCACCACGGCGCCCGTGGTGACGGCGCCCACCGCATTGACCCACCAGCGCCAGCGCCAGCCCGGCTCGCGGCGCACGAGCCATCGCCGAACCATGCTCGCCTGCGAGAGCGTGAAGGACAGAAAGACCCCGACGGCATAGAGGGGGATGAGGGCGTGAGTGCTGCCCCCGAAGATCACGAGCAGGAGCGCGGCCGTTCCGCCGAGGATGAGGATCCCATTCGAGAAAACCAGGCGATCGCCTCGCGTGCCGAACTGGCGCGGCAGGAAGCCGTCCCGGGCCAGGAAGAAAGACAGTCGCGGGAAGTCGGCGAAGGCCGTGTTGGCCGCCAGCACCAAGATGAGCATGGTGGCACCCTGGATGGAGAAGTAGAAGAGGCTCTCACCGAAGATCTGCCGAGCGAGCTGGGAAAGGATCGTCTCCTCGGCCATGGGGGTCAGGTGATAGTGGCGGGCCAGGAACGTGATGCCCATGAAGAGCGAGATGAGGATGACGCCGAGCCAGCCGAGCACGACACCGGCGTTCCTCGCTTCCGGAGGCTTGAAGGCAGGAATGCCGTCCGAGACGGCCTCGACGCCGGTGAGGGCCGCGCAGCCCGAGGCGAAGGCCCGGAGAATGAGGAAGACGGTCAGCTCCTGCGTGGCGGGAACGATCGGACGCGCAGCATGCGCGGCCACATCCCACCCGAAGACCCAGCGCACGAGCCCATAGAGGATAAGGGTCGCCGCCGCGGCAACGAAAAGGTACGTGGGCAGCGCGAAGAGCTTGCCCGACTCGCGCAGGCCCCGGAGGTTGGCCAGCGTGATGGCGGTGACGAAGCCGACGCCGATAGCCTCGCGATAATCGAAGAGGATGGGGACGGCCGAGGTGAGGGCGGCCACCCCGGCCGCCACGCTCACCGCGACCGTGAGCACATAATCGATGAGAAGCGCCCCCGCCGAGACGAGGCCGGGAAGCGTCCCCAGATTGTCCTTGGTGACGATGTACGAGCCGCCGCCCTGCGGGTACGCGAGAATGGTCTGGCGATACGAACTGACCACCACGGCGATGAGGATGGCGATGGCCCCGCCGATGGGGATGGAGAGGTAGAAGGCCGCGCTGCCCGCCAGCACGAGGATGAGCAGGATCTCCTCGGTCGCGTAGGCGACGGAGGACAGGGCGTCGGAGGAGAACACGGCCAGCGCCGCGGTCTTGGAGAGCCGCTCGTGACGGGCCTGGGCCGTGGCCAGAGGGCTCCCGACCACGAGCTTCTTGAGTGCGTGGAGATTCACCGGCTGTTCTCGAAGGACCTACCCTAGCCGCGCCGCTGGCGTCCGTCAAGCCTCGGGCGACCCCATCGGTGTCGAGGTCGAGGGTCTGGTCTTGAGGTGAAACGCGCTGCGGGAGGGCTAGGGGGGCAGGAAACCGTGGATCAGGAGCTGCCGCCCTTGGGCTCGCCTTCCTTAGGGGCGGCCTTGGCCTCGGGCTCGTCCGTGCCCTTCTTGAACTCGCGAATCGCCTGCCCGAGCGAGCGCCCCAGCTCCGGAATCTTCGCGCCGCCGAAGAGGACGAGGGCGATGAGCAGAATGACGATCAGTTCCTGCGCTCCAAGACCAAACATGGTGGGCTCCTCTGACAGAAATCCGTCAACGCCGACGGTCGGCCACGCGCGGCCAGCCTACGCCTCGGCGGGCGACAGTGTCAAACTCGCGGGTACCCATGCAGGCGTTTCTTGGCGGCCGGGCCCCTCGGTTGCTAGGCTGGCCGCAGCCGGCCTACCGCCCCCCACACCCGAGACTCCAAGGAGACGCCCATGAGCATCCTGATGCCGGACATCGCCGTGGCGGAGAAGATCATTCGCTCCATCGCCGTCTACGGCTTCCTGCTCGTGGCCTTTCGCCTCGCGGGCAAGCGCCAGCTCGGCCAGATGACGGCGTTCGACCTGATCGTTCTCCTCATCATCAGCAATGTCCTCCAGAACGCGGCCATCGGTAACGACAATTCCCTGGGGGGAGGGCTCCTGGGGGCCTCCGTGATCATCGTCCTCAACCTCCTGATTGCCTGGTTGACCTTTCGTCGCAAGCCGCTCGAGCGCATTGTCGAGAACTCGCCGACCGTCCTCGTCAAGCATGGCCACGTCGTGCGCGCCAACCTCGCCCGGGAGTTCATGAGCCTGGCCGAGCTCCGCGCGGCCCTGCGCAAGGAAGGCGTGGCCACCATGAGCGAAGTCCGCTACGCCATACTGGAAGAGGACGGTCACGTGACGGTCATCCGACGGAGGCACGTGCCCGCGTGAGCCTGCTCGCGGGCTGGTTCTCCGCGGGCGCGGGCGTGGGCGACCCCGCCACTCTGCTCGCGCACTGGGGCTATGTCGCGGTCTTCGTGCTGGTCATCCTCGGCAATGCGGGGGTTCCCGTTCCCGAGGAGACCGTCCTTCTCTTGGCGGGCTACCTCGTCTGGCGCGGAGAGCTCCAGCTGCACATCCTGCTCGCCGTCGGGTTCACGAGCGCCGTCATGGGCGACAATATCGGCTACTGGCTGGGGCGCCGCTTCGGCAAGGGCGCGCTCCAGCGCCACGCCCACTGGATCCTGGGACATCCGGAGCGGCTCGAAACCATGCAGCGCTTTGTCGCTCGACGTGGCGCCACCGCCGTCTTCGTCGCTCGCTTCGTGCCCGGGCTCCGGTTCACGGCGGGGCCGCTCGCGGGCGCGCTCGGGCTGCCCGCCTGGTCCTTCCTGGCTGCCAATGTGCTGGGCGCGGCCCTCTACGTGCCCCTCACGGTGGGGGCGGGGTGGGCGATCGGCTATGGGCTGGACGACTATGTCGAGCGGCTGCGGCGCGTCGTCGGCAATGTGGAGCGCGTTGTGCTGCTCGCCGCCGTGGCCAGCGCGGGCGCGCTCATCGCGTGGCGCGCCGCGCGCTGGCTGAGTCGACGGCCAAAGGGGTCCTGACCGGCCCGCGCGAACTCAGTGCACCTTGCCTTCGCCGAAACCGTCCGACCCGCGCAGGCGATCCTCCGTCCCCGGGATGTAGCGCCGCTCGAGCTCTTGGAAGTGAGCGACTCTGGCCATCACGTGATGACTCTCCGTGGGGTGCCCCGCCTTGGTGCGCTCGAGCCCCCACTGTCCCTGCTCCTCGTTCTTTGCGAGCTCGTGCATGGCGTTCCACACGGCGTACATGGCGGCGTGCGCGCCATAGAGCGTGATGAAGATGAACCGATAGCCGAGCTCCCCCAGCTCGCGAAACGTGAGGGGGCTCGGGTCCTTGTGCCAGCGAAACGACGACGAGTAGTTGAAGGCCAGGGGCAGCTTCGGATGCGTCTGCCGCATGGCCCGGGCGAACTCGATGGCGGGGCCGCGGTCGGAGTTCGGCAGCTCGCACCAGACGAGGTCGACGCCGGCGTCGGCATAGGCCCGCCCGCGCCAGATGGCCTCCTCCATGCTGCCCCCCACCGCTCCGTAGGCGTCCGTGCGCGCGATGACCACGAAGTCACGATCAAGCCGGTCCCGCTCGGCGAGAGCGGCTCGGTACTTTCCGATCGCCTCCTCGCGCGACACCACCGTCTTGCCGGCGATGTGACCGCACCGCTTCGGGAAGCGCTGGTCCTCGAGGTGGATGCCCGCCACGCCGGTCTTGACGAATTCCTGCACGGTGCGCATGGTCGAGAGCGCATTGCCGTAGCCGTCGTCGGCGTCGGCGATGACCGGCACCTCGACGGCGCTGGCCACCATCGAAGCCGTCTTGGCCACCTCGGTCATGGTCAGGAGGCCCATGTCCGGCCACCCGTTGAGCATAGCCACCGAGTAGCCGGACAGATAGATCGACTTCATGCCCGCGCTCTCCGCGATCTGCGCGTCGAGCGGCGAGTAGATTCCGCCCGTGTAGAGATATGGCTCATCGCGAAGCAGCTGACGGAAGATCGTGCCCTTGCTCTCCATGTTTTCCTCCTCGCTCAGAGCCGCGCCGGGGCCGACGGCGCCCAAGGCAGCTCGAGCAGGTTCTCGGCGCAGCGGCCGCAATAGTGGGTGGACTCGAGCTGATAGGCGCAGCCGGGACAGCAGGACGCCCCGCAGCCAATACATCCAAGCTGCTCGAAGGCGAATCGCACTTCGCTTCCGCATCGACAATGGCCGACCATAGCAGACCTCCTTTGGTCTTGGCCATGGCCATGGGGCAAGAAGCGTTCCGAGGTTCTAAATGACTGAAAAGAAGAAGGATTGGGTCAACGGCGGTACGAGAAGAGTGGTAGAAAATGAGACATAAAAGTCTCACAAAGACATGACACTTAAGTCATCTGAAACTCAAAGTGTTGTAGAAATTGGCGAGGAATCCACCAGACCTACTGAGAAATGTGAGTCTCATTACTGAGACATACCTGTCCCAATCCTGAAAGGCTTCGTTTTAATTGAGTATTTCAGAATTAGCCGGTGTAGGTTGCGCCGAGTGATCCCTGCGCGCCTGGCCGCAATGGAGACATTGCCCCGCGTCTCGGCGAGCAAGCGGCTGATGGCTTCGCGTTCGAAGACAGCGAGCGTCCGGGCACGAGCTTGGAGGAATCCCTCGCCCGCGCGGAGGGCCGCGGGCGCGGGCTCCTGAAGGTGCAGAGGGAGGTGAACCACCTCGACCTGGCGACTCGTGGCCAGCACCACGGC
>WNFH01004394.1_pt1 | contig 10166 bp, 8 predicted proteins | sample 5400411 | NCBI WGS metagenome assembly WNFH01 (sample SAMN13153347, study PRJNA577476) | soil metagenome | isolation source: 200 cm saprolite under Douglas fir tree site 2 hole 3 | place: USA:California | collected 2015-04-18
TCGCCCCTGTCTTGTGCCCTTCCACGCGGAGAAGTAAGAAACATTCCGGCAAGAACAACCCCGGTAAAAGCCGCGGTCGCTCCCACAACTTTGAATTTTTGACCTGGTGTCATTTCATTTTCCTTTCATCTTCCCTCCGGGGAAGTAGCAAGCATTTTCTGGGGGGACTCAGAATGATCTAGAGGGAACGTTGCCGTGTATTCTCTGCCGCGACGTAGCCATAGTCAAGTTAACTTACAGTGACCAACTCAAATGATGCGCGCGATGAGAGCCTTCCCCCCGCACACGCATGCCAGTCGAGAAAAGAAACAACAGCAGCTTGTTCAGGACCAGCACGTGAGGCCCTCTCTAAATGTCGGCTCTCATTTCATTTCTTTCAGTTTCTTCAACATGTTAATGGCATTCTGATTCTTCGGATCCAACTGCAGCGACTTCTCATAATTCTGAATGGCCAGTTCCTTCTGCCCGGCTTTCATATACGCCTCACCCAAACTGTCGTAGACATTTCCCGACTCCGGATATTCCTGGACGTTGCGTTGGAATACGGTGATCGCGTCCTGCCCCTGGCCAGAAAATAGCAGCGTGTAACCCAGGCTATTTAGTGTGCGCTCTTCGACCTTGAAGTCCGCGGACGGGGTCTTTTTCAGTTCCCCGTACCGCTGCAACGCCGCTTGCGTGCCCTTTGCTTTTGCGATCAGCACCAGCAGAGGGAATGCACCCTGCCCGGCGGACTTGTAATTCCAGCCGTACTCTTTCGCGACGCTCTGCAACAGGATGTCGGCGACGGCGATCCCGTTATCCGAATTCGCCATGATCGCCACACCTTTTCCCGATTCCGCGTTCATTGTGAGGATCGCCTGAAAGCCTTCGTCGGCTCCGTTGTGACCGAACTGCCCGGGATTGTTCTTATCCATGAACAATCCGAGCCCTGCCTCTTCCAACACTGGCGTCAGCATCTCATTGGTCATCTTCTCGGAAAGCACGCGATTCGATTTGCCATGTTTTGACAGCGCAATTTCAATCGCGAACTTGCTCAAGTCCGTGGGCGTGGTCCACAAACCCGCCGCTGCCATTTCCGGATAGATATGCCATCTGCCATGCACCACTTTTCCATCCGCATAGGTTCCGCTGGCAGTCATGGCTGCCCGAGCCGGAGGCAGCGGCTGCTCATAGCTGCTGCTCGTCATGCCCATTTTGTCGAGCACCAGCTCGCGCATCAGCGCAGGAAAGGCCTTGCCGGTGGCGTCCATCATGAGCTGCTGCTCGATCGTAACGCCGCCGCCCGAGTACACTTCCTTTGTTCCCGGCACAATATCCGCGCGGATCGGCGCCGTGTTCGCCGGTTTCTCGCCATTGAAAATCTGCACCAACGTCGGCAACACGTCGTTTATGTCGTATCCGGGAAAGCCATGAACCGTAAGCCCGGCAGTGTGCGACATCAAGCGCCGCAGCGTCACTTTTTCTTTTTTTGTAAAGTCGTTTTCCGGCACTTTCCAGGTCTTGAGCTTTTCATTCACGTTTTCATCGAGCACCAGCTTGCCATGTTCGACGAGGTAAAGCGCACCCGTCGCCGCCACCGGTTTGCTGATCGAGCCCGCCTGGAACAATGTTTCCGGAGTAACCGGCTTGCTCGATCCGGTTTCAATCACGCCATATCCCTTGGCCCAAACGATTTTGTAATCGTCGATCACTGCCATGCTCAGCCCAGGCACGTTGTAGAGCTTCATCAACTGCGGAAGATCCATCCGCAGCGGTGCCTGATTTTCTCCCATGGGCAGGTCGACCACCATCGCCGCGACGCGGTGCATGCGCGTTTCCTGATCGTCCTGTTTCCGGGGAGATTCGGCGGAGGTTTTGGATTGCGCACCCGCCTGCAGTGCGCAGGAGAAAAAGAAAGCGATCGTTACGACGAACCGGGCAGTTCTCATCATGGCGGGACTCACCTCTTCCTGGAATTTACGCTTGCGCCTGCAAAACGTCGCAAACGTATCACAATTGGTCTATCTTCCCCAGCGCCGGAGGCGCGCGAGAAACGCCAGTGTGGGGGCGGACTTCAGTCTGCCCTCTTTTGTCTTTTTCCACAGCGCCGGGAGGCGCGCCAGAAGCTAGCCCAGCGCGTAAGCGCTGGGTATACGGTATGCCGAATCTACGCGAGCACCGTGGGTGCGGCACAACTCAACCAAACGCATAAACGCTGCATCATGCTTAATCGTTACTCTTCTTGTTCCATTCCGCCGCAACCGCCGGCGGCAACGAATCAATGTGCTTCAAAAACGTCACCGCCGTCCAAATCTTTTCATCCGAAACGTCCTTCCCCGACGCATCTTTTCCAAAACTTCCTTCCCACCAGAACATCCCCGAATACCGTACCCCGCCCTTGATAATCCAAAATAATTGATAGTCCGGCTTGCTCGGCGCATGCAGCGCAAACACCGGCGGACTGGGATACAGAATGCCTTCGGCTTCACGTCTTGCCGCATTGTTCGCATCGCCGTGGCAGCCCGCGCAATCGTCCTTAAATAGCTTCATCCCCGCGATCAAATTCTCCTCCGTAGCCGCAATCGGATTCGCAAGATGCGGAGCCCGCCGCGCCGCTGCCCGGTCAAGCGCCAGATGCATGAACACCTTCTCAAAAGCGCTGGGCGTGGCCTTCGCATTCGTCGGCAACCATCCCATCCAAGCCGCCGCAAACGCCCCCACCGGAACCGTCAATATTCCCACGACAAATCCCAGCAGAAATTTGCGCATCACCCCTCCCACGTCTTTGGCTATTTAAAGCTCCCTACTCGCCCTAGACCTTCATTCCGTCGGAATCGGTGTAGTCTCGAGCGCCGCGTCGTTCGGATCCTCACTTGCCCGCCGTAGACTGTCCCAGTAAAGGGGCGATTCGGTCGAGCCGTTTCTCTGAGCAGCGAGCCGTATGTCAAAGCCCTCAGCAATGCATACAAGAATCGAGCGGCGCACAAAGGCGTCGACGATCGCCTTCGAATTACCAGAAAAGTGCCCGAGGGCGACGAGCGTAGGAGGCAACTGCAGTGTTGGTCCGAACCCTACAGGACTCGGATCCCGGAGGAACTGCGGCTTGATTTCATGGACGATTCCAATGAATTGCGCGAGAAGCATTGGGTAGACAACTAGTCGCTTAGCTTCTACAAGCGACAGCAACGACTCATTTGAGGCACACGACCATTTTACCTTGCGATCGACCTTCTCAGGGACCGCCCCAGCCCGAACGATGCCGACATCAACACAATATATACCCTCATCATGAGCGCCCCTCACCTGCAGGTTCATGTGCGCTTCCGTTTGCTCGCTATCCTTTTGGAGAATAATTGAAGAGTATTTCGCAGGATGTCCGCGAGTGCTGGTTTTGACGACAAAGGTGCTTGCTTCCCCCGGAGACCTTATAGAGGTGATGTAGCCGTTAGAACGGTAATGTAGCTCCACGGCAACGATAGTTGCCAGTTCTAAGAGTTGACCCTCGCGCGCATCTATGACCGAGAATTCCGTGCGGTGCGCCCGAGCAAAATCACGGAGAGCCGTGGTGACCGCATCAACGTTCATCGCGTAGTCTGTGCAGAATCTCGGAGTACGAGGTAAGAAGCATCATTTCTTGGAGCTTTTGCTCCGCTAAAATCACCTCGAGGTCGTTTAATAAATCGCGGAGTTGTGCCCACTCTTTCGAACCGCGACTAATCCGCATAGAACCGATCCGCACTTCATATGCCTCCGCTTGGTTGAGCGACCGCAGAGAGTTATCCAAAATCCAAAAGGTGCCGGAGCATATAGCGTAGAGTTTTTTGATTCCGGCCAGAAAAACCAATTGATCAGCGAGACCCTGTTCTTGGGCCAGCTTGGCATCCCGGAAAATATCGGGGAGTGCTCTTTGAACGCTGCGCGCGTAGCCAACAACGTCCTCCCTTAGCCTCGGTGGTAGTTCCTGGGCAAACGTCTGGACCAGTTCAAGACTCATCTTTAATCCTAGTGCGCAACAGGCGGCTGCGAGTGGCTCGGGAAGAACACACGCGCCTACGTTTCGAAATCGTCACAAAATCCCAAACCTTGCAATCCTGGCGCATGCTTAATTAGCCCGTGTACATTATTGGGCGAAGCAGTTAGCCACACAATTAGAAAAATATTAGCTATAAAAAGTTCTGGTCTCTTCAATCAGCTTGCGCTCCTCATCGGAGGCGAGGGCTATGCACGAGATCCCATGGAGTTACAAACCCGATTGGCTCATCTGTGTCATTGCCACTTGCTGTGATGGCGATTGCGTAAAGCCGCGTAGCCTCGCGGTGGATTGAATTTGTGAAGGCATCGGCGGCATCAAAGATGCTCTTGTCGGGGCCCATAATTATGAAACACCCTGGAGGCTCAAGATTGAGGACCCTATCCAGAGTCGCGTTGTTAGCTGAACTCTGATTACCCTCCACATTGTCGGCGAGCCACTTAGTGATCCCTTCCACCGTGAGCATGCTTAGTCGCCCATCACTGCCTCTGACGAGCACCTGAGAGAAATCTTGCTTTCTCATAAACTTTAGGACTCCCGGCAAGTTGTCAGGGGGAGAAAAGCATCGCACTTGAGTTGCGAACGTCGGTATCAAAGGGATCGGTTGGAGGACATCTTGGGCTATCCCCTTGAACTTTAGCAGTGCTTCCTGGGAAGGTACTGCAACCATATGGGAAGGATAGCTCGCATCATGAACAATAGCGTTCCTAAGGTTTGCAAATTGCTTTAGGTCGCTGCTGTTCGCTCGAACCGCAGCGCTAACCTCCGAAGCACTGTCGACCAACTGCCAGAAGCGCATGAACTTCGGTGGCTTTACGAGGTCCGACAAGAAATTCTCAACCCGATTAAAGAGCTGGATGAATTCTTCGGCTCTGTCCATAGGATCAAGGACCATACTTACAAGGGAGATCATACATCTTTATCGAATCCGCTTGCTCTCGCCAGCATTTTGAAGCCAAGTTCGGCACCGTTTGGGTTTTAAGGCTGCCGGCGTTGACTTTTCCCCGCTAACCTCGCGCCGCCCTCATTCCATGGTCCCGAACCCATGTACACATACACAGTGAGCTTTACCCCTTTGTTTTCTTCCGCTTGCAAAATCATTCGAAAGCCATCGCAAACTATTCTATCTGCATACTTTATTTGTTACTTGACAATATAAGTAATTTGTGGTACCATGGGTCGTGATTTTCTGCTTCTATCCACGCCGAGCCACGCAGTGCCGTCACGTGACGAAAATCCTGTCACCGCAACTCCTTTTATTTCCGCCACTTACAAACCGTGACGCCCGTAAGTCCTTTAGATTCCGCTCTTACACAAACTGCCGGGTCACCCCCTTCCACCCAAAATTTTCTCCTCCCTCCGCGCCGATTGTAAATCCTTTAGCTGCAACACTTATGGATCCCCTCGCAAGTGTTGCAAACAAAAGACTTACTGTTAAAGCTAACTCCTTTAGATGCAACACTTACGCAAAACACGGGGAGGGGTGCTGGTTATTGTTAACCAGATTTCCGATGAGGATGACTGCCCAACCTGCCTTTCCCGTCGCTACCTCTTTACTTCGTCGCTTCATTACCTCCCGCTTCCAGCTTTCTTACCAGATACGGAATAATCACCTGCCGGAAAATCACCGGATCAGGCCAAACTTTCACCTGCCGCCCCAAGTGCCCGCCCTGCGGATTGATCCACGCCTCTTTCGGAACGTCACCGCTGCTCAGCAACAAATACGTATCCGAGATCGGCACCTGCGTATCCAATGCCCCCGCGATAACCAGCATCGGCGCGGTCGGTTTCCCGAGCAGCCCCTGCGTCACCAGCGACATCTTCGGAAAAATATTCGCCAGATCATCCACGGTTTTCGCGCCTTCAAAAATCGACATCAGCGCTGGACCCAGCCCAAACAAATATTCGCGATTTCCCAGCGTCTTGTTAATCACGAAATCTTTCTGAAACGTCGCGTCGGCCGGCGGCGATTGCGCCACAACCGCTTTCAAGCGCGAGTGCTCCAGAATCGCCAGCTTCGTCGCCCAATACGCGCCGAAACTCTGGCCGTCCATTCCAATCCGTGTCTTGTCCACTTCCGGCCGTGTTTGCAGATAGTCGATCACGTGAGAAAATTCGCGTTCGGCGGTTTCGCTCGCTTTAATCGGCGACTGTCCCGTCCCCGGCGAATCGAGGCCGATGAATCCGATTCCATACGGCAAAATCGCCCCAAAATTTTCCGAAAGATCTTCCTTCCTACTATCGAGCCCGCTGATGGCGATCACCAACGGCACCGGACCTTTCACATTTTTCGGCAACCGCAGATACCCGACGATCTCCGACCCTTCAAATGGAATGCGCACGACTTCGAGAGGTGGATCCATCAATCGCGCGTGCGCGAGAAACGCTTCCAAAGCTTTCGTATACGCGCGCTGTTTTCCGGGAGAAGCCGGCACCGGCCAACGTCCGAACGAATACAGCCGCCACGCTTTTACGTAGAGCCCGCTCGCTTTGGCGGAGTCGGCGGCGTCTGCAGCTTTGGCCTGTGTCATGTAGCGGTCTGCAACCGCGATGAACGCCGTGGCCCATTCGTCATAATCCGACGTCTTGATCGCCGCAAACGCTTCGCGCACATCCGCGGGATCGAGTCCGATCAGCGGATACATTCCATTTTCTGCACGCTTGATCGCTTCGGTCTTGATTTCGTCCAGCGTTCGTTCTTTCTGTTGCGTCGCCGAGGCGCTTGCGAACGCAAGCGAAAAGAGAATCACCAGCAGGGAACTCCCAAAGCGATGCCCAGTTCTAGAAATCATTTACTTCGCCCCTTTCAACCTTGTCAGCGCCGCGTCGTAATACGCAGAGTCGTAATATTTGTCTGGCCCCGGCGGATGCCCGCCCCACTGTCCTTCCACTTCCGCGCGCAATTTCAAAACGTTCTTGAATCCTTCCAGATCGAACCGCGCTTCCGCCGCGAATCCGCCAGGATGGTTGATGCTGGATTCGTACGATTCCGCCGCAACCTCCGGCGCAAGATGGGATTCCTTCACCAACAGTTCAATCACTTGTTGCTTGTTGGCAGGCGCCATCAGCCAGCGTTGCGCCTCAATACATGCCGAGAGGAAAGAAGTCAACGTGTCGCGATGCCCCAGCGCCCAAGCTCGCTCCGTAAAATAGCCTGCAGCCTGGTACGGGCCAATCAGTTCCCGCACGGAACCAACGCTCACGAAACCTTCATGTTTCGCGACGATCGACGTCGGCGGACCGAGCATCGAACCCGCAAATTCCTTGTGTTCGCGCATCGCCGCCAGCCGCGCAGGCGTAGCGCCAAATGGTTTGATTTCGTAATCTTTGCCCGCCCGCATTCCGTTCAACAGCAAAATTTTTTTCATCTGCAACGCGTAAGCTGTGTTCGGCGCATCCACGATCAGCGTTTTTCCGCGCAATTCCTTAATCGATTTGATTTCCGGCTGCGCCATCAACTCATTCTGCGAACCTTCCCCTCCCATCACGATGATCACGTCCTCATGCGCAAGTTCGACCATCGCCACGGCGTTGTCGACAGCGAGATAAGCGAGATCGCCCTTCCCGGCGGCCAGACTTGCGCGCAGCACATCGGAGTTCGGCAGATTTTCCGTCTCGACTTCAATCCCGTATTTCGCAAAAAGTCCCTGTTTGTCCGCTACGGCGAACTGCAGTGGACGCCCCAGCAGCGTCAGCACCCTAATTTTTTGCACGCTCGGCGCCTGCGCGAACACGCCGCTGCAAAAAAAAGCAGCAATGAAAACTGCGTAAAATGTTTTTCGATATTTGCTCACGGCGCACCTTCATTCAATTTGTCCAGCGACCATTCCGTAACCGGCATGGGATCGAGAATGGGCTTCCCGAGATTCGGGCAGCTTAACGCGTATAGACCGGTGTCGGTGGAGGTCCAAATAATATTGCGGTCCCACTCGATAAAAACGTTGTCGACCGTGCGGTCGTAGCTTCCGAATTGTTTGAGATCGCCGCCTTGCGGAGGAATGAAGTAAGCAACTTCTTCGGGTTTGTAGAGGTCTCCAATGTCGTAGCAGCGCAGGCCTGCAATGAAATACGAATAGGCAATAAACTCCTGTCGAGGTTTCCCCGGTGCTTTCAGATGCGGCGGGTTGTGCGCGCCGAAGCGCCCACGCTTGAAGCAGAAATCCCGGTACGGCGCTTCGGGCGGGGGCACGGGGCGGGGAAGTTGCGCGACGGGAACTGGATGTTCTTCATCACGAATATCGATGACCCAGTTCGGCAGATAGATTTGATTGCAGTCGGAGTTTGTGGTTTCACCGTTCGAAATGACGAAACCACGGTCGAGGATACCGCAATAAATGGTGTGAAACGCGATACCCATTCCAGAATATTGCTCGGGCGGTTCGAATCGGCCGATTTCTTTTTGGTGTGTGGGATCGGAAAGATCAAGGATGATGAAACCGTTGCAGCCAAAAGCGCCGTAGCCGCGGTTGCCGCCATCCTCGAGTTTCTTCGGAACGTAGACCGGGCCGTGCAAGCCAGCGAACGGCGTCTGGTCCGCGACAACTTTTGGTGGAACGAGTTTTGACCAGATCCATTTGTTATATTCGGCTTCTTCGCCTTTGCGCGAGCCGGGAACCCACCACATGGAAACTTCTTTCGCATTCGAAGGGTCGGAAGCATCGATGACCATGTTGCCGTTGACCAGCTGTCTGAAGTAGCCAGGTTGGTGGCTAAACATTTCGTCCGGGGCAGTATCGAGATATGCGTATTTACCGCCGTCGTAATAATTTCGGTGCGTGCCCTGCCCAGTACTGCCGGTGCTGAATTCAGAAAGTTTGACAATTCTCGACGGATCGGTAACGTCGTAGAAGCGCACCCCGCGAAGCCCCTTGTAATTCTTGCGTTTGTCGTCGAGGTGCGGGTCGTCGTACTTGCCCATGGGCGCTTCGGGAGTGGAATCGGTAATCGGCGTTTGCGCGCCGGTCATGAGAATCCACTTCTTCAGATTTTTGTTGTAGGCCACCTGGACCTGGCCACCCTGGAAACCGCCTTTGTTGTAAAAGGTGGGCTTTCGAACGTTGCTGATGTCCAGCACGTCGCCCTGCTGGAACATGTAGCGGCGGTCGCCGATGGACATGATCTGCATCTTGCCGTTACGGACGTGGCCAGGCATGAAGTGGGCAAGGAGTTCCATGTTTCGAATGTACATGCGGCGATCCAGGTAGCTGATGCTATTGGGAGACGGATGACCGTGGTGGTCGGCCCACGCGGTGGCCGAAGTTCCGGCTAGTGCGAGTCCGGCGCCGGCGGCGGTTCGAATGAATTGGCGACGGGATGGCAGGGAGGGAGTGTCGGCAGCATTCTTGGAAATATTCGAACGAGGGATTCGCACGCGCGAAGCAGACTTGTTTCTCATATTCAGGCGCTCCTTCAGATTCCAGCCGATTGCGATCGGGCCTTATTCCGCAGTTTGAGCAATGGCGGATGGGGCGCCCAAGAGGCGAGAGGACGGCGCACCCCCTCCCAAGCCGGAAATCGCAGAAATTTGTCTCAGGAGGTAGGACCGCTGTACCACTGGGGAGTGGAAAGTGTCAAGAATTACCTTGTATAGGGAAGAGGAAATAACAGTTAATTTGTCGAGGGAGCGCTGCTTGGGGTATAGTGGTCCAACCAGAATTGGAAGGAACCCGCCGAAATCGAGCTACAATCGTCCATACCATCGATAGGTGCGGAGAAGATTTCGCCCGGTCGGGCGGTCGGGTGCTATCGATTGAAATACTGAGAATCGCGAGGGGAGAAGAGAAATGGCGATCGCAACCATCAACCCAGCCACCGGGAAGGTGGAGAAGACATTCGCACCGCTGTCAGACGCGCAGATTGAAGTGAAGCTGCAGACGGCGGCGGACACGTTTGCGAAATACCGCCAGGTGCCATTTGCCGAACGCGCCCACATGATGTTGAAGGCGGCGGAGATCCTGGAAAAAGAAAAGGAAAGTTTCGGGCGAGTGATGACGACCGAAATGGGGAAGACTTTCAGGTCGGCGGTAGATGAAGCGGCGAAGTGTGCGTGGGTTTGCCGGTATTACGCGGAGAATGCGGAGAAATTTCTTGCGGACGAAATTGTGGAAACGACGGCGAGCCGCAGTTACATTCGCTACCAACCGCTCGGCCCCGTGCT
>WNFH01004396.1_pt1 | contig 10165 bp, 11 predicted proteins | sample 5400411 | NCBI WGS metagenome assembly WNFH01 (sample SAMN13153347, study PRJNA577476) | soil metagenome | isolation source: 200 cm saprolite under Douglas fir tree site 2 hole 3 | place: USA:California | collected 2015-04-18
TTGGTCTGCGCTTCCGCTTCTAACTACTTCCGGCGAGTTTCATCGACTCGCCTCGAAAACGGGGAAGGCCAGTCCGGCCTTCCCCGTTTTCTTTTTTTGCGCGAGAGGAAATTTAAGACCGAAGCTGAAAATGCAAACGGCGAGGCAAAACCGCGAGTCAGAAAGTGCAGAACGAACGACTGAAAACTGAAATCAGCGGCCGTTGCTGTAGTTTTTTATGTCTACGGGGTCGAACATGGTGGCGGTGGCGGCGTGGGCTTTTTCGTAGGCGGTGATTTCGGATTCGTGTTGCAGGCTGGTGCCGATATCGTCGAGACCTTTTAGCAGGACTTCTTTGCGCGACGGCGCGATTTCAAATTTGTATTTCAAGCCGTGATTGTCGGTGACGGTTTGGTTCGGCAAATCGACGGTTAGCGAATAGCCTTCTTCTTTTTCGGTGCGCTGGAATAATTCCTCGATTTGCTCTTCGCTGAGTTCCGCCGGCAGAATTCCGTTCTTGAAGCAATTGTTGTAGAAAATGTCGGCGTAGCTGGGCGACAGAATTACGCGGAAGCCGTAATCCTTTACGCCCCACGGGGCGTGTTCGCGGCTGGAGCCGCAGCCGAAATTCGCACGCGTCAGCAAAACCGAAGCTCCTTTATAGCGCGGAAAATTCAGGACGAATTGCGGGTTCGCCTTCTCGCCCGGCAAATACCGCCAATCGTAAAAGAGAATGCGGCCGAAGCCTTCACGGGTCAGCGCCTTCAGGAATTGCTTGGGCACCATCTGGTCGGTGTCGACGTTGACGCGGTCGAGGGGCATCACTTTGCCGCTATGCGTGGAAAACGGTTGCATTCTCAAAACCCTCCAGTTAGTCAGTGTACGTCCGCCGGCTTGAGTTTGGATTTGAGCTGGGGCAGGGAACGGAATGCGGCCACCTTCCAGCTTTGACCATTCTTCACCAGCACGGCTGTGTATCTCGAAAAAATAGGCGGCATTTCCTTGCCTTGCTCGTCGCGCAAACCGCCCATGTAGCTATCCCCGTCGACGATAGCAACGTCGCTCCGGATGAAGCGGATCTTTGGCTGGCCTGGATGAGCGTGCCGGCTGCCCTTGGCCTCGCCGCTTAGCCACTCGCGATGGGCCGCCTCGATGGCCGGCCGTCCTTCCAAGACATCGCCGGCTCCGGAAACCCAGTCGGCGTCTTCGGTCATCACTGCTGCCGCCGCCACAGCGTCACCTTTGGTCCAAGCGTTCCCGTGCGCGTCGAGCACCTGCTGAATCGCGGCGCGCTCGGAGGCGTTGTCTCCGGTCGCCGCTGCTACGATGCCCATGATTCCAACCAGAAAAGCGGCTACGAGTACTTCACGCATGGGCACCTCCTTGGGTGGCGCTAGCAGGGCCGGACTGAAGCCCGGCCCCTACAGGGTTACTCCACGGGGGCGACGTCGAAGTCGCGGACATCGACGAAATGGCCTGCTATGGCGGCTGCGGCGGCCATTAGCGGGCTGACCAGGTGCGTGCGGCTGTCTTTGCCCTGGCGGCCCTCGAAGTTGCGATTGGAGGTGCTGGCGCTGCGTTCATGCGGCGGCAGGACGTCCGCATTCATGCCGATGCACATGCTGCAGCCGGCGTCGCGCCACTCGAAACCGGCGGCGGTGAAAATCTTGTCGAGGCCTTCTTTTTCGGCCTGGGCCTTGATGCCGCGCGAACCGGGGACGACCAGCGCTTGCTTTACGCTGCGGGCGACATGCTTGCCGACCACGAACTGCGCGGCGGCGCGCAGATCGTCAATGCGCGAATTGGTGCAGGAGCCGATGAACACGCGATCGATGGGAATGTCCACAATCGGCGTGCCGGCTTTCAGGCCCATGTATGTCAGGGCGCGCTCCGTCGCTTTCTGATCATTGAGATCGCGGAAGGAGTGCGGGTCGGGAACGCGCGCGGTTACGCCAGTGACCATGCCGGGATTGGTGCCCCAGGTGACTTGGGGCGCGATGTCCTGCGCGTTCAGTTTCACGGTCATGTCGAACTTTGCGCCGTCGTCGCTGCGCAGTTGCTTCCAGCGCTCGACCGCTTCTTGAAACGCTTTGCGGCGGGGAACGAAGGGGCGGCCTTCGAGATACGCGAACGTGGTTTCGTCGGGCGCAACCATGCCGGCGCGGGCGCCGCCTTCGATGGTCATGTTGCAGACGGTCATGCGGCCGTCCATGGAGAGGCCACGAATGGCTTCGCCGCCATATTCCGCGACGTGCCCGGTGCCGCCGCTGATGCCAATTTTCCCGATGATGGCGAGGATGATGTCCTTGGCGGTGACGCCGGCGGGGCGCTTGCCGTTCACGACAATGTGCAGTGTTTTGGAACGCGATTGCGAGAGACACTGCGTGGCAAGCACGTGCTCGACTTCGCTGGTGCCGATGCCGAACGCCAGCGTGCCGAACGCGCCGTGCGTGGAGGTGTGGCTGTCGCCGCACACGATGGTTTGCCCGGGCTGCGTGATGCCCAGCTCCGGGCCGATGATGTGCACGATGCCTTGTTGCTTGCTGTGCATGTCAAAGAGGCGCACACCGGATTCGCGGCAATTCTTTTCGAGCGCCTCAAATTGCAGGCGCGCGTCGGTGTCGATGATGGGCAGCGTGCGGTCGGTGGTGGGGACGGAATGGTCCATCACCGCGAAGGTGAGATCGGGGCGGCGGACTTTGCGTCCTTCGGCGCGCAGGCCGGCGAAGGCTTGCGGGGAAGTGCCTTCGTGGATGAGGTGGCGGTCGATGTAGATGAGCGCGGGCTGGCCCGGCTGTTCGTGGACGACGTGGCTGTCCCAGATTTTTTGGTAAAGAGTTTTGGCGGTAGTCATGAAAGTTCAGCGTGAATTTTAGCACCACTGTAACCGGTTGACCATCGCCGGAGTCGCAGTCCCAAGCCGGGCCCTCCAAGAATGCTGTCGTTCCGAAGGAACGTAGCAACCGCTTTTGAGTCGATGCGTCTACCAATTCAATTTTGCGGGGAAGTATTTTGCAATCAAGTCCTCGTAATAGGGGCGCAGCTCCTCGACGTTCGGTCGCTCCTTAGTCTTCGAGTAGAGGTCATAAGGGTTGAATTGGCGCACCCATCGGAACATCTGCTTGTCGCAATCGTCCATGAGATATTCATACTCGCCCTCACGGTGCGCCGAATAGAAGGAGTGATAGCGGATCATGTACTGCGCTTCTTGGGGCAGATGATCTCTGACGACGTGATAGAGATATTCGTCGTGGCCCCAAGACATGTGCACCTGATCGAGCCCGCCATGCTCGGAATAAACGCCCATCCGGGTCTGATACTCGGGAATTTGGGCATCGGGGTTGAGCGCGAAGTATTCGTGCAAGACGATTTTGGGCGACCATGCGCAACCGACCGGAAACGTGTCACCGACGACAGCCCATTGCGGCTCGCCCCACAGGCAGAGAATCTTGCCGAGGTCGTGGATAAGCCCCGTTAGAACGAACCAATCTGGTTTAGCGTCGCGCCGGATGGCCTGCGAGGTTTGCAGCAAATGCTCGATTTGCGTGAGCTCTGTGTCTGGATCGCTTTCGTCAACCAAGGTATTGAGAAATTCCATGGCTTCCCAGATGCCCATCTGCGCGCGGCCTTTGGAGAGGAATTGTTTCTTCTTATTGAGAACGAAATCGCGCGTCTGGTAAGCATGATTTTGGCGGTAAAACTCGCGGACGCGCGGGGGTGTGGTCTCGCCATAATCGCGGAATTCGTCGGGCTTTTTCTCGTCGATGTAGCGAGTCTTGACGAAGTCGTCCCATTCTTCCAAGCCCCTTAGCGGGCCAAGCTGATTCGCCGGAGTTGTTTTCACGGTGCTCATGGTTGGGCGCTCCTGCTCTATTTGCCCAGTATCCGCTGTGTTGTGCGGGTGTCAAGCGCCATGGAGGCACCCCACCCCGGCTGTTCTGGGACAAGAGACGGGTTGTTGTTGAAAACGAAGAATGGGAGGCTGAAAAAGAGAACAAAGAGAGGCCAAAGAGGCGGCAAGTAACTGGAAACGCGAGACTTGAGGCTGAATGCTCGAATCGGAAGCGAGGTGAGAAGGATTTGGGAGGGGTGTACCCCCGGGGGATTTGCATGGATGTGAAAACAAGGGATTGGGGGGAAAAGGGATTTGTAAGAATATGAAAACAAAGGCCCGCCGCGGCGGGCAGGGCAGCAAAAACGAAGGGGAATGACCACGCACCCTTCGCGAGGCTCAGGGAGAACCCTTCGAGACCCAAGGTAAACAGTCGCAGAGAGCGCAGAGCCCCCGCAGTGTTCTGAACAGAGGCGCGGGGAGCAAGTTGGGGGCGAGGGTTGCGCGGAACTCATGGGTGTAAGATACCTTATTGGTTAACTACCTACAACTGGGCGGAGGGACAGATAAGGTGCAAGTGGCCGATGATTTCAGGGATTGCGTTGCCGTGGAGAGTCAGTTGAGGAGTGCAAGCTTCAAAAAGAATGCTGAACGCTTGCAGAGGGAGAGTCGATAAACTAAAAGCATGGCTCCACAAAAAGCGCGACCTAAAAGCATCACCGAGTACATCCATGCCGCCCCAAAAGAGGCTCAGAAGAAACTGCGTCAAATGCGTGCGTGTATTCGCACATCCGCACCCGGGGCCAAGGAAAGCCTGAAGTGGGGGATGCCAGCCTTTTCCTATCGGAGGATACTGGTCACGTTCGCCGCGTTCAAACGTCACATTGGCTTCTATCCCACGCCGTCAGCAGTGAAAGCCTTCGCGAATGAACTTTCGAAATTTGCCACGGCTAGAGGGTCGATCCAATTTCCGCTGGAGAAGCCGCTACCTCTACCTCTGATCCGCAAGATCACCGCGTTCCGCGTTCGAGAGAGTATCGAAAAGGACAAGAAATGGAGAACGTGACGGAAAACCACCTGGAACCACCCGCGAGGTGTTTCCAAATCTCATGTCCAACCGCAATGTTTTACAGTTACGGTTTCTTGAGCATTGCGGCTCGGCGAACGGTGCGGTAGATTGGCGGCAATTGATCGCGGGGTGTTTGCTCCAGCTATTTGAATCGACATTCGAGCCTCCGCTCCTGAAGGGAGCGGCAGTAACGGGTGGTGGGTGTGTCGGCAAGTTCCGCAAGACGGATCCGCGCTAGCCTTGCAATTCTAGTCTGCGCCCTCGCCGTGTGCGTGGTGGCTGGTTCGAACCAACAACATCCCTGGGACGAGGTGATGGCGGCCGCCGGCAAGGCTTATCAGGACCGGAACTTTCCGGAAGCCGAAAAGCTTTATTCCGAGGCCCTACATCAAGCGGAAGATTTCGGCCCTACCGATGCGCGCCTCGCAACGAGCCTCAACAATCTCGCTGAGCTTTATCGCCAGCGCGGCAGGTACACCGAAGCCGAGCCACTTTTTAAGAGATCGAAGGAAGTGTGGGAAAGAGCACGCGGCCCGCAGCATCCCGATCTCGCGCCAGTGCTAACGAATTTGGCGGACCTATATCGCCAGATGGGCCGCTATCCGGAAGCGGAGCCGCTTCTCAAACGAGCGCTTGAAATTCGCGAAGCGGCCTACCCAGTGGGTGATCGGAGAATCACTCCCGGCTTGAGCGCTCTCGGTGAGCTCTATCGTTCCGAAGGTCGATTCCCCGACGCGGAAAAATATCTCAAGCAAGCGCTTGAGATCGAGCAGCAAGCGCCCGCAACAAACAGCGCCGCGATCGCAGTGCCGCTGAACAATCTCGCGGAGCTTTATCGCGCGATGAACCGCTATCACGACGCTGAAGTCTTGTACACGCAGGCGATTTCGATTCAAGAAAAAACGCTCGGGCCCGACCACCCGGACCTTGCGGTCACGGTGAATGACCTTGCGGAGCTGTACCGCAACGAAGGCAAGTACACCGAAGCGGAGCCGCTTTATAAACGTTCCCTGGAGATTCGCGAAAAAACTTTTCCTCCGGGAGATCCGCGAGTCACGACGGCGATCAACAATCTAGGACTGCTGCGCGAAGCTCAGGGACTCTACACGGATGCGGAGCTGCATTTCCGCCGGGTGCTGACGCTGCGAGAAGCAGCGCTCGGTCCAAATCATCCCGATCTTGCGACGCCGCTGAACAATCTGGCTGAGCTGTATGGCCGGCAGGGCAAATTCTCGGATGCGGAAAAGCTGTACAAGCGGACGTTCGAGATCCGCGAAGCGGCCTACGGGCCGGAGCATCCGGATGTGGCGTCAAGCCTCGTCAACCTGGCCCAGCTCAAGCAAGTCCGGAAAAAGTACAACGACGCGATAAAATTGCAGCAACGCGCGCTCACGATTCGCGAAAAGGTTTTTGGCCCGGACCATCCGGTGGTGGCCTCGAGCTTGAGCAATCTCGGCGAACTGAATTTTGCGCGCAAAGATTATACGGATGCGCTGACGTTTTACAAGCGCGCGCTGGCAATCCGGGAAAAAGCGCTTGGGCCCGAGCATCGTGCTGTTGCGCTATCGCTTCACGACCTCGCCGATTTGTATCGAGCCGAGGGGCGCTATTCCGACGCCGAGCCGCTCTACCTGCGCTCGCTGGCGATTCGTGAAAAAATTCTTGGGAAATATCACCCGGATGTGGCGGCTGTGCTGGAGAGCTACGCCAAGCTGCTGCGTGAAACGGGACGGCCAACCAAGGCAGAAGATGTCGAGGAGCGCGCGCGCCAGATTCGAGCGGCGTCTCCAAAAACACCGGCGAAAACGGGAAATCCGTATACCTAACGCTAGCTGTGACGTTCAGCCTAACCTGCGCTTCAGTCAGCGGAGCGCCACCGGCATGCTCCGGGGAAAATTGGAGTTGGCGCACAGAATCTTAAGAGGAGCCCTTAGCGATGCGTGGCTTTGGAAGTGCAATCCAGCCAATCGCTTCTCCCTTCTTTTTTCCATGGAGTTTCGGATGGAGATACTTGCCACGATGATGGCGACCCTTGGGCGCTTCGACGACCAGTGGGTTTTTCCTGGCCCACTTGTCATTACGAATCCCGGTGACCTGCCAGCACACGCGCAGGCTGGGACGCCCGCCAGCAATGCGGAATTTTCCGACGCGAAGCGCTGAAGCGATGTGAAGATCGGGAGCGGCGGCACCGAGGGAAGTGAGCTGATAGCGAAGTTCGCGATTCACGCTGGAGAACCAGCGTGGGAGACGGACTTCTGCTTCGCCCTTGCGATTCAGCTTGACCATGCCATCGTAGAAATTCTTCATCTCGTCGGATTCAACGGCGGCGTGGGTCAAGTATTTGTTGGCGGGATCAAGGGGATGATCGATCTGAAAGTTTGAGCCTCCCTTGGAGATGAAGCCGGTGACGTGGACGTTGCCGTCGAACCATCCTGCAAATCCCTGGGAATTGGTAGAGACGCCGGCAACCGCGGCGCCGATGTCTGCCTGGCCCAAGACGCCGTTGCCGCGGTCGGCGAGGCCAAAGACGCCGACGTTGGCATAGGGCTGACCGCCATCGAGCTTAGTCGCGTCGGTCGTGCTCTGACCCCAAATGGCGTAGCCGTTGGTACTGTTGCCGACGACGCCCGCGCCAACGTTAATTTGCGAGTCGCCCCAGATGCTGCCCAGGTTTGGATTGTTGCAGGTACCGTAAACGCCGATGTACTGGTTGCTGGACCCGAATACACCTGCCCCATTTGGGGAATTTCCTGCTACACCCGTGCCGCCCTTGCTGTTGCCGGAAACACCGGTGCCGGAAACGCTGGTTCCTTCAACTCCGGTGCCCGCGCCAATATGCTGGCCCTCGACGCTCGGCTTGGAGTTATCCGCGGAAGACCCGTGAACACCCACGCCACTGATGCTGGAGCCGTACACGCCGTAGCCACTGTCGTGATGAACACCGTAAACTCCGGAAGCGGGGCCGATGCCGCCGCCAGGACGGACAAAGATGGGAGGTTTTCCCCCTTCCCCCTTAACGCCAATGGAGGGAACCGAGGTGCCCAGGACGCCATAGCCGATACCAGTGTCGTCGCCGTGAACAGGGGTTGCCATTTGTGCCTCCGAGAAGTCTTTGTATCAATCTGAGCGCGCCGCGTGCGGCGGACGAGCGCCGCGCCGCAAGGACGCGCAGAGGGATGCGGGGAGGATTCTAGCACCGTAGTGGAAGAACCGATCATCGACTTAGTTATACGTTCACAGTTAATAGAATGCGGACATGAAGACATGAAGACAAGGCTAAAGGGAATTAAAGGTGGCGACTTGCGGGGCGGCGTGAACGTTGCGCTACTTTATGTTGTGTAGGGCGTTTTCGAGGGCAGAGATGACGCGGACTACAGGGCCGTCCAAAAAGACTGGGGGTGGTTCGTCGCGCCAGTGCGCATGCGGGGCGTACAGGATTGCGTCGTCCCAATAGAATCCGCGGCCTACGCAGCAGGCGGGCTTTACTTCCGGCGGCTTGGCGGCGGCTCGGCGATTCAGCTCTTGGGCGACAAGGTGCTTTGGATCCCAGAACTGTCTGGCTCGTTGATCTGCGATTCTGCCGAGGGCGCTGCTGCTTGGGGAAGTAAAATCAGTGGGCAAGATGGGTTCCCAGACCACGAGGACGCGGAGTTTTGTGTCCGCATGGCTGGCGAGAAACTTTTCGGCTGCGGAGGCCCCCCGCAGACACGTTGCTCAAGTCGGGGAGAGCAAAAGGATGATGCGGGGCTCGTCCGCCGCGGAATCAAACGCGCTTTGGAATTCGCTGAAAGTCGATGCTGACAAAACGGTGAGCGGCGGCTGTCCCGCGGGCGTCTTGGACGGCCCCCAAAGATAGACACCGGTGACCAGCAGCAGCGCCGCAAGGATAATCCCGATGAGAAGTCGCTTTCTCATTTCATGACCGGTAGAAATGATCCGCCAGAAATCCGGCAATCTGCTGCGGGAATAGAATCATGGCAAGCACAATGGCGACGGCCGTCCATAGCAGAAATTGACCGATGAGACGGCCCTTCACGGCGCACTGCTTTGCGCGGCGCTGCTGCCAAAATCCCAAGCCGATCAGCGCGATGGAAAGCAGCAGGAACCACGGCCGGAATTGCAGTACGAAAGCGCTCGCGCCTGCGGCTCCGATGGCAGTCGCAAAGCCGAGGGGCACGCAGCACGCGATGGTAGCGAGCGAGCTCACAATGGCCGCAAGAGAGGCTGAGAGGCCGGTGCCCGATCTCACTGGTTTTCTCCACGTATTGCTTCGCGGACGGCGCGGTGAATCATTGCCGCCGGTGGGACGCCGGGCTGTTTCTCGCCCGGATACAATCGACAGGAGACTGCGAAATGTTGTCCCTCTGAGTCGCCCGCGATATCGCGGCCGTTGATGCGAATGGTGGGGGAGCCACGAAACTTAAGCGTCTCGGCCATTTGATGGTCGGCTACCAGCACTTCGTTGATTTGATCGGAAACCCGCTCGACGGCCAAAACGCTCTTCAGTTGCGCCATTGCCGCAGGGTAATGCGGGCAATCCAATACGTACAGGACCTCGATTTTCACGCGGCACTCTCCGGTCGGTTTTGCTTGGCGCCGCTTAAGAGGGGGCAGCGGGCATTATTTCGATGAAGCTCCTTCTTGCAGGTGCGCAGCGCCGTTTGCAGTTCGTGTTGCAATGTTTGGAGGTCGCTGAGCTTTCGCCGGACTTGAAGGAGTTTTTTCTCCAGGCGAACTCGCACCGGGGCACAGGGTTGCAGGCGGCTGCCGCGCAGAGCGAGAAGCTCGCGAACTTCCTTGAGCGTAAATCCCAGGCCCTGTGTTTGGCGAATGAATCTCAGAGTTTCCAGGTCAGTATCGGCGTATTGCCGGAAGCCGCCTGCGGTTCGCGAAGGACGCGGCAGCAAGGCGTTTCGCTCGTAAAAGCGAATTGCATCCGGGGTGAGACCAATCTTTTTTGCGACGCCACCAATATGCATTGGAGCGGCTCCTGTCGAGGAATCTACACCCTGGAGTATAGTCCAGAGTCAAGCTGTCAATCTTAGCGGTTCAATGGGCAAAGCCTGGAGAGCAAGATAGCGGTATAATTCGCCATCCTCCTGGGATTGAAGACGGAACCCTGGCTAATTACGCGATGCGACCAGCTAGGCGCTATATTTTGATCGAACTGGCACTTCTTGCCGTCCTGGCGTGTCCTGAAGCCGGCAGTGGTGCCTATTCCACAAATCCCGAGCAGAACAGCTCGGGAAGGGGGACGATCTTCGTTGACGGGAAGGGGACCGGAG
>WNFH01031622.1_pt1 | contig 10162 bp, 7 predicted proteins | sample 5400411 | NCBI WGS metagenome assembly WNFH01 (sample SAMN13153347, study PRJNA577476) | soil metagenome | isolation source: 200 cm saprolite under Douglas fir tree site 2 hole 3 | place: USA:California | collected 2015-04-18
TGATGGTGGCGGTGCTGGCCGACGAAAGAAAACTGATGATTTTTGATTCGCCAAACTTGAAAGACTGGAAGCTGCGCAGTTCTTTTGGGCCAGCGGGGGACAGCGCCGGGCAGTGGGAATGTCCTGACCTGTTCGAACTACCCATGGAGGGAACGAAAGAAAGGAAATGGGTCTTGATCGTGAATCGCAATCCGGGAACTCCGGCCGGCGGTACCGGCACAAAGTACTTCATAGGATCGTTTGACGGAATGCAGTTTAAGGATGAGATGCCTGTATCACAGGAGCTGTGGGCCGATTATGGAAAAGATTTTTATGCCACGAATACTTTCGCTGACCTGCGCGCGGGCGACGGCAGGAAAATATGGATGGGCTGGATCAGCAACTGGCAGTATGCAAACGTCGAACCAACCATTCAGTGGCGCGGCGCACAATCCATCCCTCGCACGCTTGGGCTGAGACGCTTCCCTGATGGAATTCGGCTGATTCAGCAGCCGGTGCGTGAAATGAAGACGCTGCGCGGGAAGGAGTTTCATCTCGAAAATGTCTCCGTGGCAGAAGCCCATCGGCGGATCAAGGAGGCCGGAATTTCCGGAGACACGGTTGAAATTCAGGCGGAATTAATGCCAGAAAATTCAGATGAGATGGGATTCCGGGTGCGCAAAGGTGGCGCGCAAGAGACCCTTGTGGGGATATCGCAAAGGCAAAAGAGCGTGTTCATTGACCGCAACAAGGCAGGTGAATTGTCCTACAGCAAGGAAGCGGCGGGCCGGCATTCGGGGCAGATTCACCAGGCTTCCAGCGTGAAATTCCAGGTTTTCGTGGATCGCTCCAGCGTGGAGGTTTTTGTAAACGATGGCGAAGTTACGCTGACAGATCGAATTTATCCATTGGAGCATTCGGTGGGCATTGAAGTTTATTCGCTGAATGGAAATGGGAAGATCAAATCGCTTTCCATCTGGAAGCTTGATTCTGTGTGGAAATAAGCCGCCATGGATCCTCTCTACTGAATTCGGTGTTTCCGATTCCGCGGCGAGCGTATGATTGCGCAGGTTTAGTTAAGATCGGTGCGAAACATGAATAGCCGCATCGTCATCGGACTTGGCGAACTTCTGTGGGACATGTTCCCCCTCGGCAAGAAGCTCGGCGGCGCTCCCGCAAATTTTGCCTACATCTCGAGCCTCCTGGGGGACAAGGGAGTTGTTGCCAGCCGCGTAGGTCAGGATGATCTTGGCCAGCAAGCCATTTCGTGCGTAAAGTCGCTGGGCGGGGAAACGGACGAAATCCAGACGGACCCAATCCATCCCACCGGGACCGTCGAGGTCTCGATCGACAACGACGGGCAGGCGAAATTCGAGATCAAGAAATCCGTCGCATGGGATTTTCTGGAGTGGACTCCGGAATGGAGCGCGCTGGCGAAACGCTGCGACGCGGTATGCTTTGGTTCTCTTGCGCAGCGATCTCCGCAGTCTCGCGGAACGATCCAGTCTTTTCTTCAGGAAGCGTTCAAGTCCGCGGTATGCGTCTTTGACGTGAACCTGCGCCAGGGCTATCAAACGGCAGAATTGTTGTCTGCCTCCATGCGAATTGCGCACGTCGTGAAGCTGAATCATGAAGAGCTGCCCGTTGTGACAAAACTGTGCGGATTCGAGAGCCCGGACGAAAAATCAGCCGCGAAATGGCTGCAGGAGAAGTTTGGCCTCCGTCTCGTGTGCGTCACCCGAGGCGCCCGCGGCAGCCTGATGATCGGCGAGAACGAGGCAATAGAGCATCCCGGCTTTGCAGTGAAGGTCGCCGACACGGTTGGAGCGGGAGACGCATTTACGGCTGCTTTGGTCCATCATTTCTTGCGGGGCGCGTCGCTGGCAGAGATGAGCGAAGCCGCGAACCAATGGGGTTCCTGGGTGGCTAGCCAGGTGGGAGCAATGCCTGTTCCCGACGCAGCTCGATTGGAGAAATTGCGGGCCGCCGGCAGATAAACCGCCAACCTCTAGCGCGCTGCAGTGGCGCTACTTCCCTGCTCCCTGGCGAGCTTCTGCACGAGATCCACGGGCAGATCATGCAGCAGCTCCAGGAACGCACCGTTCGTCCAGCCAAAACCCACGATGTTCATGTGGTAGCCGGCGGTCACCTGAGTTTCGGACGACCGCGTGACAGCATTGTATTTTTCTCGAATGGTGCCGTCACGCCGGAAATTCTCCGCCACCGTGGAGAGAAACTTGTAGGAGACACGGTCGGCTTCTTTGTTGAATCCATATTTTCGCAAACCAACGTCGACAATGAGTTGATCGGGCGCCCAGGCATACGGGAAGTCCCATTGCCCACCGCTCTCGCGCGGGCTCATGACCAGACCGCCGGGCTGCTCAAATGTGGCAAGATGCTTGACGAGCGCCTGCGCCTGCTCCGGGGTTGCGAGGCCGGCCCATAGTGGAAAAAAGGTGGTCACGTAGTCGTAGGACGATTGCGCCTGTTGCACGAGGTCATAGTCCACGAAGAGACCGCGCTGGCTGTTCCACAGATATTTTTGGATGTTTGCTTTTCGCTCTTCCGCGCGCTTCTTCCATAGCTCCACATCTTCTTTGCGGCCAAGAATGCTGCTGATCTGTTCCATATCCTTTTCAGACTTATAGAGCAGACTATTGAGGCAGACTGGGGCAAAGTGATGCGTCCCCGCGCCGTAAGGACCGAAGCGGAAGGAGATGTCATAGCCCGACTCGCGCATGGAGCGGTCGCCTTTGTAGAAATCGGAGCTCAACGCGACGTCTGCGGCGACGGTGCATTCCGGTTTGGCCATGGTTCGCACGAGATCGCACACTTGCAGAGAGTAGGTTGAGCCCACCGTGAGCGGAGAAGTTTGCCCGGGAGCTTTTCTTACGAGGAGGTTGCGGTCCTGTTCGGGATGCGCCAGGAAGTAGGCCACGACCCCCCGGTAATGACCGGTTTCATCCTGCACGCTCTCTGGTGCGGGGCCATCGCCGAAATCAAAATAGCGCGAAAGGCCCGTGGAGCCAGCAAGGTGCGGCTCCGCGTCCCACAGGCTGTGATCCTTGGTTGCCAGTTGGTAGGCCTTGGTCAGCCAGGCGCGATTTTCGTGGCCAGCCGCCTTTTGCGCTCCATAAACTCCAAGGATCATCGACGTCAGGAAGGGGGGCTGAGAGCGCGTGAGATAGTACGTCCGGTTAGCATTCAGTACGGCGCCGTAGTGCTCGACCTCGAACAAAAAGTTGTTCACCATGTCCTGCGCAAGGTCGAGCCGGCCATCACGGAGAAGTCCCACAATGATGAAGTAGCTGTCCCATCCATACATTTCATTGAATCTTCCGCCCGGGACGACGTAACGATTCTCGAGATAGAGCAATCCGGGCGGAGAAATGGCAGCCGCGCCAGGTTTTCCCAGGCGATCACCGGAGGGAGGAAGATTCCTCACCTGGACTTTGCAGCGGGTCTCGAGCTGCTTCACGGCTTCAGGTTCCGGGAAGTCGGAGGGAAGGTAGAGTTGGGGGGCGCCCGTCAGTTTCGAGTCGCTAAAAGTGGCGCAATCGGATAGCGACCGAGAAAGCGTGTTCCACCCGGACGAGATATAGGAACGTATCGAGTCGAGCCCCACGGCTGGGGGTTTTGGTGATTGCTGCGCCGAGATACTGGCCGAAGTTAGCAAGAGGGGAAGCGTCAAGAGGAGTGGCCGGAGCCGCTTGGCAGCAGGCCAACGCACTCCTGAAAAGTGTGGCGCGATTCTTCCGGGTTGCATGTTCTGGGTGAGGATAAACCCTTGCAAGTCGTTTAGCAACAAGAGTTTACGCAAAAGGACGCCCACAAAGGAGCTTTCGCGATCACCGGGATTTCTGTCGCAAAAAAAACGCAACAAATAGGTTGCGCTTTCTGTCAAGCAGTGCTAATCTGCAATCTGGAGGTTGCTTATCATGGAGGATCGTATTGAGAAGCGTATTGAACTCAAGGCGCCGGTTTCGCGGGTCTGGCGTGCGCTGACGGATCACCGCGAGTTCGGGGAATGGTTTCGCGTGAAACTGGATGGTCCCTTCGTGCCGGGCCAGGTCTCGCGTGGCCAGATTACCTACCCTGGCTACGAGCACGTCAAATGGGAGGCCGTCGTGCAGAAAATGGAGCCCGAACGGCTCTTTTCCTTCACCTGGCCTCGAAGCATTCCGCCAGAATGACGGAGGCTGGACCGAGCAAATGAAGAACATTGAGAGCTATGTCGCACAAAAGTCGTAGCAGCATGGCCGCCAAGCGGCGGGCTCATGCACCCGCCTTTGCCGCGCTGGGCGACGAGACACGGTTATCGCTGGTTGCCAAGCTCAGCGGCGGGCAGCCACGTTCGATCTCGCAGCTAACAAAGGGCTCCAAGCTTACCCGCCAGGCGATCACCAAGCATCTTCGCGTACTGGAGAGTGTAGGAATGGTGCACAGTGTCCGTACCGGTCGCGAGAGCCGATTCGAATTCGATCCGGAGCCGATGGAAGAAATGAAGAAATACCTCGACCTCGTCTCCGAGCAGTGGGATCAGGCACTGTCCAGGCTAAAGTCGTTCGTCGAGAATTGAAATTGCAAATGATGTTGGTGGACGTGACCGGGATCGAACCGGTGACCCCCTGCTTGCAAAGATTGGTTGCACGAACTTTCAACGACTTAGCGACACTTAGCTAGGGTTAGCTCAGATTAGCAAAGCCCTTTGTTTACACAGGCTTTCATTCATTCATTAACTGCGCCTGCTCACTCCTGCTAGTCCGAGGGTAGGCACACAACTGGGCACAGTCGCATGGGGTGAACCCCTCTGTTCAAGCTTTGTTGGCCGCCACTTCTGTTTCATATGAACCGCAGCATGCACACAGCGCTGGACAAGCGGGCAAAACGCAGAATTAGGTCACGTGAGACTACAAAGATTCAGACGGCAGTTCAAGCGAGCGGAGGTCGCCGTGGTGGATCAGCTACCGGCTTGCCGATTGCACGACCAAGTCAACGCCGCTGGTCGCTTCCGAGTAGACGACTGGTCGTCCCGGTGACTGCGATGGCCGATGGGCGCTATTTTTCAGAACGGGACTTCTGACCCGTTCAGTGGAGTTCATTTCTGGCGGAAGGTATTAAGGTCCTGATTCTAATGATCAACCCGCTTAGCTGCGGCTTCGCGTCGCACCTGGACAATCCCGCTGATCGGTGCATTCGGGCCCTGTTGCTGAAGAGCGTTCCGAATGAGATAAAGTGGTGACATTGTGATTATCAACCTCGCGCGGCGTGCCCACGACCATAACTGGGAGCTGGACCCGATTACGCGGTCTCTGCTCGACACCGATTTTTACAAGCTCCTGATGCTCCAGTTCATCTGGAAGCAGTTCCCCAAAACCACCGCTTCGTATTCGCTTATTAATCGCTCCGCCGACTTACGCCTCGCCGATGTGATCGACGTCGAGGAGCTTCGCGCCCAGTTGGAACAAACCAAAAAATTGCGCTTTCATAAGTCCGAGCTGATCTGGCTCGCCGGCAACACTTTCTATGGACGCCGCGGCATCTTTGAACCCGCTTTCCTCGAGTGGCTCGAACGCGACTTCCGCCTTTCTGATTATGAGTTGTCTATTCAAGACGGGCAGTTCTCCCTCTCATTTCGCGGCCTTTGGACAGAAACGACGATGTGGGAGATTTATGCGCTTTCAGCCATTAGCGAGCTGAAGACGCGCTCCAGCCTCAAGCGTCTCAGCGAATTCGAGCTCGATATTCTCTATTCGCGGGCCAAGACTAAACTCTGGGAAAAAATGGAGCGGTTGTGCGGCGTCCCGGGATTGAAAGTGAGCGACTTTGGAACACGACGGCGGCACAGCTTCTTGTGGCAGGAATACGTCGTAAAGGCCATGAGCGACGTGCTCGGCAGCAGCTTTACCGGAACCTCGAATACATATCTCGCGTATCAACACGACTTGGAAGCGATCGGTACAAATGCACATGAGTTGCCGATGGCCTTGGCAGCGATGGCCAAGGACGACGAAGAACTGAAGACCGCGCAATATCGCTTGCTGGACCTCTGGCGGCAGACCTATCAAGGTGAGTTACTCATCCTGCTTCCAGACACATTTGGCACGACCCAGTTTCTCCGCAATGCTCCGGATTGGGCGGCGGATTGGACGGGGCAGCGTGCAGACAGCAAAGATCCTTTCGTTGCGGGCGACGAATACATTGCGTGGCTTAATCAGAAAAATCGTGATCCGCGGCAAAAACTATTCATTGCTTCTGACACTCTCGATGTGGCCACGATTCTGGGGCTGCATGCCTATTTTTCCGGGACAATTCGCAACGGCGCTTCTCCTGCTGATTTTAGGAAAGCAAGTGACTTCTTCGATGAGGGAATATGGATTCCCCAACGGCGCATCCGTTTCAGCGCAGGTTGGGGCACGTTGCTGACCAATGATTTTCGCAACTGCAATCCTCAGGGCGGTAGCGACTTCGATCCTGTAAATCTGGTGTGCAAGCTCAACGACGCCAATGGCAAGCCAGCAGTGAAGCTTTCCGACAACTTTCAAAAAGCGCTAGGCCCCCGGAAAGAGATTCAGCGCTATCAGCGGGTGTTTGGCCTCGCCGGCGTTGCTTATGCACCGATTGTCACGTAGGGGCAAAGTGGTTCCCGGAACGGCATTTGAGGAGATCGGAGCGCGAGCGGCATTCAGCACTACGACGTTTCCCCGAACGGAACTTCGGGCTCCTCTTGCGGGATTCAGAATCTGCCAGCAGCACGTTCACTTAATGTCTGGCGGCAATTACAAGCGCAAAAACTGAAATAAATATCCCGCATAAATATCTGACCAAGCATGTAAAACCATGCCCGGCCGCAAGCTCTTGCGCCAAAGCGCGAGAATCCCGTACAAGAACCCGAACAGGATAATCATGATGATCGCTCGAAGGCCTTGATAGCCGTGTGAAATCCCGAAGAGGATTCCCTGGAGGATGACACCTGCGGTCGAGCTCCGCGTCATCGTCTCAAACTGTTTTTGAAAATATCCGCGGAAGGCCACCTCTTCGCAAAAGCCCGCGGTCAAACAACGCTTAGCAACTATGCTTCCGCGGAAGAGATTGGGGCTTCCGTTGCCATTCCGTAGTCTTCACCAATTACTTTGGTTAAGCAAACTCGAGTGCGCAGGTAGAGAAAATGACTGCGAAACTGGGTGGTGCTCGACAAACGGACAAACGGAATCCCTGTTGACTGCGCGCGGTCGGGAGATTAAGTTTGACCGCCTCGATGAGCCCACCGGCTGCAACCTGATTTCGTGGCCATTACAAGGCCGAGGCTCTCAGGAGGGAATAAGATGACGGCTCCAGTAATACGCAATCTCCTTCTTGCAGCGCTGTTGCTGCCGACTTCGGCGGCAGCGCAGAGCGCGGCGCAGAACGCCGTTCCCCCTCAACACAATGAGGCTACCGTGGCCCAGCTCCAGGCGGAAATGGCCTCCGGCGTTGGACCAGAATGGATCTGGTGTCAACGCTATCATTGAGCTGAACCCAGACGCGCTGGTCGTGGCGCGCAACGCGGACGCGCTGCGCAGTCGCGGCGTGGTGCTAGGGCCCTTGCACGGCATCCCGGTGCTGCTCAAAGACAACATCGATACCGGGGACAAGATGCAGACCAGCGCGGGGTCGTTCGCGCTCGTGGGCATGGCCGCGTTGCGGGACTCCACCGTGGCGGCGAACCTGCGCGCGGGCGGCGCCGTGATCCTGGGCAAGACCAACCTGTCGGAGTGGGCGAACTTCCGTTCCTTTGAATCGATCAGCGGCTGGTCAGGCCGCGGCGGGCAGACGCACAACCCGTACGGCATCGATCGCAACCCCTGCGGCTCCAGCTCCGGCTCGGGCGCGGCGGCGTCGGCGAACTTCGCCACGGTGTCGTTCGGCAGCGAGACGGACGGGAGCATCGTGTGTCCCGCCAACGGGGTCGTCGGCATCAAGCCCACGGTTGGGCTCACCAGCCGCGCCGGCGTCGTGCCCATCTCGCACACGCAGGACACCGTCGGTCCCCATGGACGGACGGTGGCCGATGCGGCAGCGGCGCTGAGCGTCATCCAGAGCCGCAGCTTCGACGGACGCGATCCGGCGACGGGCGGCGTCCCGCTGGGCTGGCAGGGAACGGGCAAGACCCGTCCCAAGAACATCCCCACGGACTACAGCAAGTTCGTGAACCCGAACGGCCCTCCAGGGCGCGAGGCTGGGCGTTACGCGCGTAGGGTTGGGCGGATTTGACCCGAATGTACCGACGCCGCAATCTGTGCTGAAAGCGTTCGAAGAAGCCGTGCAGGCCCTTGAGAACGCAGGCGCGACCGTGATCGACCTGGACGCGGCAAACTTCAACTTCGCGCCGGCTGACGGCGAGTTCCTGGTGCTGCTCTTCGACTTTCGCAACGATGTGCGGGCGTACTTCGCCACGCGCGTCGGCGTGCCGGTAGCGGGCGGGACGCTGCAGAGCGCTATCGACTTCGACAATGCCCATGCGGACGTCGAGATGCCGTTCTTCAACCAGGATATCTTCGACCTGGCCAATGCGCTGGCGCCGGGACCAGATGACCCGCAGCCCATCTTCGGGGGGCTGACCTACAATCAAGCGCTGGCCATCGATCACAACGCGGGCGTGAACGGTATCGATGCGGCGATCAGCCAGTTCCAGCTGGACGCGGTGGTGTCGGCAACAGACAACCCGGCGTGGGCCACCGACCTGCTCTACGGCGACCACTTCATTTTCGGAACGTCGGGCCTGGCCGCGGCGCCGGGATACCCGATCATACAGGTGCCCGCAGCCTTTCCTAAGCTTTGTGCATCACCTACGCAGCCGACAAACTGCACGCAATACGGTGTTCCGCTCGGGATCAGCTTCTTCGGGACGGCGTTCAGCGAGCCTACACTCATCAAGCTGGCCTCCGGCTTTGAGGCGGCGACGCAAGTGCGCGCTCACAACCTGCCGACGTTCGCGGCAACGGCGCCCTCGACGAATGTCCAGGGCACAACGCTCACGGCTCCACACCGGCATGCGGCTCCGGCAGCAAGCGCGAACGCGAAGAAGGTGCCGCACCATCTGTAGTCAGTTGTCCTTGCGCGCGATCTCCTTCAGGAACCGCCGCTGCTTCTGGTGCAGCTCAACGAGATGCGCGAAAATGTCGGCCGTGCCGATGATGATCGCCGGTCTTGGTGCCGATGTCGGGTGCTGCCTTTTTGCGGAACTCCGCAAGTTTCGGTAGAAGTCCGCACTCGGCATTTCAGGCCGCCACGCGATAACTAATGGGATGGTCCGCCGCCTTTACCTAGTCAGTAGCCTGTGAGTTGAGGTGCGGTCGTGATCCGGGCCAGCGCGGGGGGTACCTGAGATCTAATCTACCATTTACTTACGCGCTCGATGCTTTCTCGTTCGATTTTAGACATCGCAATGATGCAAACCATTGCAGCTTGCTGCGGTGCGATTAACGAGCCCATGGCCGGTCTTGGTAGGCACAATTTTGGGCACAGTGAATTTCAAGCACTTCGCAACTGTCCACACAAACGTGGCCAACTCAATTGAAGCAAAGAGATAGTTGGTGGACGTGGCCGGGATCGAACCGGCGACCCCCTGCTTGCAAAGCAGGTGCTCTCCCAGCTGAGCTACACGCCCACAGAAGAACTAATACTCATTCTAAAGCACTTTCCAATTTTCTGCCCGCCTCTCATCATGTTTTTTTGCCTCGACCGTGCACGCACCGTGCAAGATAGGTCACTGAAAACAAAGAGTGCATTTCACGCTGAGAATTCTTGGAGCTAGCGCTCCTTATGCAAAAAGCAGGCGTTCTCTTTTGCTGAGGAGTCCAAAACATCCATTAGTTCCATAGGTTCTCCCCTTCCGGCCGTGCCGAAGAATAGCAATGGACCACCGTGCTCTCGACTACGAAAATCATTTAGGTTGCCTGGATGACCGAGTTTTGACGCTTTTGTAAGAGTGTGGCTGCCTGCCAAGCAGGAGGCCTATGGGTTAGGAGGTCGTTGGTTCAAATCGAGCCGCCGCAACCAAACTTTCTTCTCTTTCAATCACTTCCGCAAACCCTGCAACCATCCGAATTCGTATGCCGCAATGGAGATTCGAGAACGTTCCGTCTAAAGACTCTGCCTAGATCTCACGACAGGCATGGCGCAGTCGATAGTTGTGGAGTCG
>WNFH01004398.1_pt1 | contig 10161 bp, 9 predicted proteins | sample 5400411 | NCBI WGS metagenome assembly WNFH01 (sample SAMN13153347, study PRJNA577476) | soil metagenome | isolation source: 200 cm saprolite under Douglas fir tree site 2 hole 3 | place: USA:California | collected 2015-04-18
CCACGATTTCATTGCGACAATGATGGGTACGGACCGCTCCACGGTGAGCCTGGCAGCAGCCGTACTGCAAAAGAAGGGAATCATAGAATACGTGCGAGGTGCAGTGAAGGTTGTGAACCGCAGGAAGCTCGAAAAATCCGCGTGCGAGTGTTACGGCATCATTCACCAGTTCGAGGATGACCTCGGACTGAGATAACAATTCTTGCCAGTGTTGGGTACCCCACAGACAACAGCCTCTTTCTATCGGTAGTCTTCAGACCTTTTGAATTACCTTCGGTTCAAAGAACCATAACAGCACCAAATCGCGAGGTGGCCATGGAGCCGATGCGTCGCAAACTGGTATGGGTCGAAAGACGGGATTTTCAGGGCTGGGCTTGCAGCGAATGCGCATGGGTGTTCAATCCTTCATGGCCGTTCGTTGACAAATCCATTGACGAGATGAAGACGGAGTTCGGACAGCAGCGCGACAAGGAGTTCGCATCTCATGTCTGTGCCGAGCACCCGAGAGCGACAAAAAATCCAGGTTAACCAAATCACTCGCGGACCAAATACGGCGTAATTCTATTTGCAGAAAGCCTTAGCTAAACGTGAGGTGTTGATGTGTAACCCGCCGCTCGCGTCGAGAGTGCCATGGTATTTGATGAAGCCAAGCATTCTGAACTTATTCATAAAAAAGTTGACGCGCGAGCGGGTAGTGCCGATCATCGTTGCCAGGGTCCCTTGTGATATTCCGGCAAAGCTGTGCTGCTTGCGCTGATTCCCGTTCCCTGCAAGCAGCAGAAGCGTGCGGGCGAGCCGCCTCTCGCTGCACTGAGAGACCTGATCGATTAAATCCTCCTCGATTCGAATATTGCGCGAAAGCATGTAAGACAGGAAGGCGTAGGAGAGCGCATGGTCAGCGCGGAGCGCTCGGAGCATCTCGTTTCTTTCAATGACTTTTAGAACCGTGGGTGCAATCGCGATGGCGGTCCTCACACGAATATTCTGACTTCCAAGGCACACTTCACCAAAAAAGTCGCTTGGCCCCAGAATGGCGACAATTGGCTCCTTGTTCGTCTTGGAGCCCACGGAGAGTTTCACGCGGCCGCTTTGAATGTACATGAGTGTCCCGGCGAAATCGCCTTGGGAGAAAATAATTGCTCCTGCTCCGAAACTTGCTTTTCGTGTGACCACTCCGGCCAAATCGAACGAAATTTTGGGAAGGGCCTCCACACTGGACGTCATGCGTTGAAGTAGCCCCCGATTCTGCTGGGATACTGCCCGCCGCGCGGATTGGGCCATGCGCGGCATCGCCATTTCCTTCGTAACATCGTTTAGGCTGGCTTCCGGGAACTCTTCTTGCCCCGTCTTCATGAATTTGTCCCCGCTTAGGATCACATCGAAACGGAGCATATTCTGTTCATTTTTGCACATAGCGTGAAAGCGGTTCTATGATCACTTGCAGACAACCGGTGGGAAATCCCCTCCACACAAGTGGTCTCGGAGGCGATCCACTTGTCCGGCAGCCGAGTTTTCACCGCACGTTTCCGACTGACTTGTCCGACTTGTCCATCTGAGAGCAGCCCAAAAACCTACAAGCGACGCCAGGACAGCGACTTAGGTCATTGGCTTACCTGGTTCGGGACCAGGAGGTCGATGGTTCAAATCCATTCGCCCCGACCACTCTTTTAAAACCAATAACTTAGGGCACGTGACAGAGTGAAAGACCGCTTGGTGCAAGACCAGGAGATTCTGGCGAGAATCCCACTCGCACGTGATCGCTCAAATCCCGATCTTACATTAGTTTACTCCGAAGGTGCTTCGCTTCTTCTGTTTCAACAACGTGTCAAGACTTGTCTCGCATTCGGTCTGGTTTCTGATTTAGATTGAAACTGCTTCGGGTTTCTTCTGCGCCAAAAAATTGTCTGGACTTGTCCATCACCGATTCCTGGGTGCTAGCAGGAAGTGCGCAGCCAAGGCCGATCGTAGCGGCACACTCTTGCTTCCACCGGATATTTACAAGCAGCTTCTTCCCGTAGCGGCCTGCCATCTCACCGTTCGGAGGAACAGGGCCTAGGGCAAGCTGGCCCGACGGAAGGTGCGACGCAATTCACGAAAAACCTGCTCGAACGGCGGGAGGGCCGCCATTTGATAGGACAGGCGAGTCTTCCAGAGCGCTCGCAAGCGGGCCTCTTTTTGCGCGAGCGCGGCTTGCAGGTCTTCACAAGGCTTTTCACGGAATTCCAGTTTTTGGCAAATCGCGGGAAGAAGGTGGTCGAGCTGCACTTCCTTGTTGACCGTGAGATACCAGAGATCGTAGAGATCCCGAGGTTCGTTTCGGGCTGGATCGGTGAGAGCAACTGCCTTCTCGGCAGCAATTTCGTCGAGGGAGTACACAAGAATGGACCGATTTTCGGGAATGTCGGCGAACTCTGCATATCCGCGAAGAACGGGCCGATTTGCGAGAGGGAAAAACAGCGCCTCATTGCTCGTGATATCCACCTTCACGTTACTGTTCCCGGGAAGCGGTCCGGTATATCGGAGGTAAAACGTGTGGGTGTTGGTGCGCACGCGCGCGTCCTGCCGGTCGAATGCGAAGACGATGCCCGATTGTTGGGCGAGTGCGGCATAGACAGGCTCGAGACGCGTGCGAATTTCTTCGAACGGAAGCGCTTGGCGGAGAGTGAAGTCAAGATCTTCCGAGAAGCGATAATCGGCAAAGTAGCAGCGTTTCAGGGCGGTGCCCCCCTTGAACGCCAGAACGGGCTGCAGATCCGATTCCGCCAGCGCGTTTAAGAACCAAGCGAGACAGTAGTCCCGTTCTAGGACGTCTTCGCGAATGCGCAGTCCTCCGCCGGCTGCAAGTCGATTGGAAAGCAGGGAAATATTTCGCTGGGGAATCAATCAAGTGCTCCGTACAGCTAGCAGCTCGTCGGCTGGGATATTCAGTTGCAGCCGCCATTTGGCAGCGTGAGGGCCTTCGCTCGGCAAAGAGGGATCGAGCGGGACGTATGTAGCTGTCAGGACGGTGCGAAGCGATTGGCGTTCAGCGTCCGTGCCGATGCCAAAGAGATCCAGGAGATAACCCAGGCGACGGTAGATGGAACCGACGCCGAGCCGATGTGCGTAGTCGATAAGTTTTGCCACGCGAACGTCGTCGTGGCGCATCCAGAGGCCTTTGGCAACGTCGCTTATTCCGCCGCAATATTCGGGGTGGCGGAGACCGTCGAGGATCGTGCGTTCGAGGTCGCTGATCTCGACCGACTCTTGTTTTGTGACCCAGCGTTTTGTGTTGCCAAAAAAATCCTTGGACTTCAGCAGAACAAAACGGAATTGCGTACCGTGCAGCGTTTGCTTGGGAATGCGTTTGGTGCTCGAAACGAATATGACAAACTGTGGCTGTGTCACCATGCGGTGAAGTTCCATGGCAGACGCGTGAGAAAGGAAGTAGGGGGCGTCGTCTGCCAAGTAACGCGCAACCAGGTAGGGGTTTCCGGCGTATTCGGAAGAGCTTCCAAGTTCCGGTGGCACGATGACAAAGAGACCGCGTTTAAGCTGGGACACGAGTCCTCGCTTTCGGGCCTTATGAAGCAAGCTGCTGGTGAGCGGAAGCGTGAGGCTGGTAATTTGCGCGGCCTCTGCCGTCGTGAACATGGTGCGACCTGAGTCGTACAGGGCCATGAGAAGGTTCGCCATACGGCTGCGAGTCGTCTTCAGGCCGGAATTATGGTTTGTGCGCACTAGTTGGCTCCATAAGCAAACATTTCTTAACAAACTATAAGTTTTGTTAGATCAAATGTCAATTGCATTGCCTGTCAGGCAATCTACTCTGCAGGAACTATAACTAAACACGTCCGCGGGCGATAGCTTGGCCGAAGGGATCCGCGCGGAAAATGAAACCCAAGTTGGTTCCCAAAAGATCAAAAGGGACTTGCCCAAACTTGTCTATCTGAGAGCGGCCCGAGAAACCGTAACTGACGCCAGGACAGCGACTTAGGTTGGATTGGTTCCTGGTCCCGAACCAGATTCCACGCCTTATTGAAATCTATGAAGTTCTGTGGTCTCTATGCGACTGATAGTGAACCTGTTGCGTCTCGTGTGTTGAACTTAAGTGAAGCGGTTGGGCTTAAGGTACCTCTTCGGCCACAAAATCATCTACACCGACGGCTGACCTTATGTAATAGCGAAAAAAGTTAACCAGCAAACTTTCGTATTGGAACTGATAGAAAAAGTCCGTCCCGCCAAGATTTCTCAAGGGATGATGCTCGCGTCAGGCCGAAGAATGGCGTTGTCTTGACGCAGCCGGGACGGAAGCATAGCCGTTAGGCGCTGACCTCTTGCAATGGTCGACCAAGTTTCTGCGGGAATGCTCAAGAACACACTCACGATTTCCGGGTCAAACAGCCGGCCCGCCTCGCGCTGGATCGTCTCGCGCCCTGCGTCGAATGGGGAAGCACGACGATAAGGCCGGTCGGAGGTGATGGCATCGAAGCTATCCGCCACAGCGAAGATCCGCGCGCCCAGCAGAATCTCCTCAGCCTTGAGGCCGCGCGGATACCCACTGCCATCGTGCCGCTCGTGATGCGTGAGGATGACTTCGGCGGCGTCTGCAAGAAAAGGGATGCCCTTGACGAGCTCAAATCCGATCTGAACGTGCTGTTGCATGCGGGTCCGCTCATCCGCAGTCAAAGGTCCTGGCTTAAGAAGTATGCCGTCGGGGATCCCGAGCTTTCCGATATCGTGCAGATAGGCTCCCCTGGCGAGACTTCCGAGCTGTTTGTCCGACCAGTTCATCGTTCGGGCAATCACGAGCGAGTAGCGGCAAACACGCTGCGAGTGGCCCGCGGTTTCGCTATCTCGGAGATCGATCGCCGCGCCAAGTGCTTCCAACGTGTCCTCATAGCTCCCCTCGATCTGCCGGAGAGCCGCTTGCAGCTGCGCGGTGCGCTCTACAACCATCTCTTCGAGATGCAGGCGGTAGTTTTCGACTTGCTGTTCGAGTCGCCGCTTATGCAAGGCACGCTCAAGGCTCGCCACGACGGCACTTTCCAGAAGAGGTTTGACGAGATAGTCGTCAGCGCCTGATCGCATCGCCTGCACACCCACATCCACGTCGTCAACCCCAGTGGTGACCAAGAACACCACGCGAGGATGTCGTCGTCGAACCTCGGCGAGAAGCTCCAAGCCGCTCATGCCGGGCATCTGGAGGTCGGAAATAACCGCATCGAATCGCTCACGCGGTAAGGTCACTAGGGCCTCTTCGCCATTGCTTGCCATTGCACAGTAGTAATCCGGTGCGCCCAGATAGATGGTGAGAAGCTTGCGGGCAGCGGGTTCGTCGTCAACCACGAGCACGCGCGTGACAAGGCGCCGACCCGACACAACTTTGTCGGCGATGCTGTCGCCCCCCGGAGGAAGAACCTGTTCTAGGTTGGCCATGGCAAGTGTCCCACTACCGAAGCACCAGACCCAACTCGCTGCGCATCATTCATACTGTCGGCGAAAGTCCTTATTGCAACACCCAAGGCCCGGTCTTCTCGATGAAGCGGCATCCATAGCGCTGCAGGGGCGCACCCTTCGAGTCCACGTGAACAATTCTAGCTTTGCCCACGTAATCTCCGCGGGTACTCGTTAGATAGACGTCCACAACGGAATCACCGGCCAGTTGGGCCGTGCAGCCACACAGAAAGCCGCTCAAACTCACATTCTCAGTGGTTGCGACCTCACTGAACTTCTTTCCGTGACTGTCCGTGCCCTCTAGCTTTAGGGGGACACGCAACCGCACGCGCACCTCGGTTCGAGGTGGAGTGCGACGCGCTTTGGCATTTTGGCTGAGGCATGCCCGCAGCGCCTCGAAGTCAATGGGCTTCTCGAAGTAGCCCGCAGCACCAAGCTGTTTGCAATGTTCCTTCGTTTGTCCCCCAGCTTCCCCGCTCACGATAATCACCGGGATCATCTGCGTGCGGCTGAAGGAAGTGAATGTTTGAAGCAGTTCATAGCCGGAATATTTCGGCATTCGCAAATCGAGCAAGATGGCATCGGGCCTGTGTTCGAGGGCGAGAGCCAAGCCCTGCTCTGGCTCACCCGAGTCGATGACTTCATAAGCGTCGCTGAGCTCAAGGCGCATCAGGCGCCGCAGCGCCTCATCATCGTCCACAACCAATACCTTGCCCATCGTGGAGTTCCTCCTATTGGCCGGAACGGATTTCGCTTGCCTTAAGTTCGACGGCACTGCTCGAAGCGGGCCCCGCCTTCTTCCCACCATCGAGCACCTCGCGAACCTTGCGGATAAGAACCTCTTCCGTGAAAGGCTTGTGCAGGAGATGCGTCTCCGGATCCAGAACTCCGTGCCCTGCAATGAAGCTGTCCGTATAACCCGACATGTAGAGCACCTTCATTCCCGGCTGGCGCGGCGACAATTGCTCCGCCAAGACGCGGCCGTTCATGCCAGGCATCACAACATCGGTAAGCAGGAGATCAAAAGTTCCTCTGAAACCTGCTGCCACTTCCAGGGCAACTTCACCGCTCTCTGCCGGCAGCACGCGGAATCCGCCTGCTTCAAGAAAGGTCTGCGCAAGTTTTCTCAACGGCTCGGCGTCCTCCACCAGAAGAATGGTTTCCGAGCCGCGCAGTTTCTCTCCCGAGTCGTTTTTCGGTTCGTCCGCTCCCGGCTCACCAACGTGCCGCGGGAGATAAATTTGAAAAGACGCACCCTTCCCCGGCGCGCTATCTACCCAGATATAGCCGTTGCTCTGCTTAACGACGCCGTACACGGTCGCAAGCCCGAGCCCCGTTCCTTTGCCCCGCTCCTTGGTAGTGAAAAATGGTTCGAAGATATGAGTGAGCGTTCCGGCGTCCATACCCATGCCCGTGTCAGTTACCGTCAACAACACGTACTCCCCGGCTTTGGAACCCGGATGGTTCCACGTGTACGCTTGGTCTAGTTCTACATTGCTCGTCTGGACCTTCAGTTTGCCGCCCGTTGGCATCGCGTCGCGTGCATTGACAGCTAGATTCATAATGACCTGTTCGATCTGGCTCTGGTCCGCTTTCACATTGCCAAGCTCAGGGTCCAGCGTGAGCGACACTTCGATATCCTCTCCCAACAGGCGCGGAAGCATTTTTTCCATGTCGGTGGCGAGCGAGTTGAGGTTAAGAACGGCAGGCGTTAAGACCTGCTGCCGGCTGAACGCCAGCAACTGTTTGGTCAATGATGCGGCTCGCTGCCCCGCCTTCTCGATTTCGAGCGCATGCTCGCACAGAGCATTGTCTGGGCCCAGCCGCTTCTTCAGCACTCCGCTGTAACCAATGATAACTCCGAGAAGGTTGTTGAAATCGTGTGCGATCCCTCCCGATAGGCGTCCGATGGCCTCCATTTTTTGTGCCATTCTGAGTTGTTTTTCGAGCACTCGTTTTTCTGTCACATCCTCTGCAAACACTTCAAAGTACGCCGGAACGCCGCTTTCGTCGTTGATGCGTCGGCCGGAACACCGTACCGTGATTGGCGTGCCGTCCAGCCGCTTCCACTCCATTTCCAAGTCCTTGATTTCTTCGGTATGGGCGAGGAGCTCAGTTAGGCGTTGGTATTCACCGGCGTGCCGGAAGATGTGGTTTGCAAGATCTCGCCTCAGAAGTTCCTCTGTTGATTCATAGCCGAGCATTTTCTGGAGCGCCGGATTCACCTGTAGAAACCGGCCGGTCAGGCTGGTGCGATATATGCCGTAAGGTGCGTCTTCCACCACCGACCGAAACCCTGACTCGGACCGCCGCAGAGCTTCTTCCGCTCTTTTACGTTCCGTAACGTCGCGATTCACAATGACAAGCTTTTCCGGCTCGCCCTTGGCATTCCTAATGACGCTTGACGTTGATTCCAGCACCAGCCACGTGCCATTCTTGTGGCGAAGGCGGTACTCCAGCGTCTTTCCTATTCCTGAGCGCCGCGCCTCCTCGGCAGCCTTCTTGACACGTTCACGATCATCGGGATGAATCTGTTCGAAAGATGAGGAGGCCTGCAATTCCTCGGGCGAATATCCCAGTGCCTTCTGATAGGAAAGACTGTTGTAAAGCCGCCTCCCTTCCATATCCACAACCGCGATCATGTCGGCCGCGTTCTCACTTATGAGGTGAAAGAGTTCTTCCCGCTCCACCAGCTGCCTGCGGATCCGATAGATCAGAAGATGCTGATAGATCGTGTAGAGATCGAAGAGGAAAACCAGGCCCACTAGCCCGCGAATGGCCTGCGGCAGCACGTTGAGCGAGTAGAAGTCTTGATGTAGGTGAGCGCTCGGAAGAAGAAAAGAAGCCAGCCCAACGGTGAGCAGCAAAGTGACGATGGCCGCGGCTGCCCACAGCCACCATTCCCGCCGCTCAATCCGCCGGAAGTTTGCGCGAAGCACCTTAGCTTGTGCGTCTCCCAGCTCGCCCACAGTCTTTGGCTTGTGCAGTCGCAATAATCACCTGTTGCCTGCGCCTTTCCGCGCGGCCTCACGACGTTTTACACACTATCGGGAAATTTCCACCTGAGTCAATAACTCCCGAGGGTAGTGTTTCCAAACTGCTTCTATCGACTTTGGTTAAGCCACTTGCGGCATCCTAGGCTTGGACTGGCCGCCGCGCGTAAGTACTCAGGGTAGCCCCGGCGATTCAAGTCCATCTTGTCAATTCCCGGAGGTCAAAATCCAACGCGGCCTTTATTCCCCACATGTCTAGATTACTCTCGAATACAACGCCGCATAGGTTCATTTCACACATTGATTCATAAGTCTTCGCGCTTTTCGTACATCTGCCTGTTACCCAAGCAGAGAATAATCTTTGTTCTGACTACATGCCAAGACAGAACCGGGTGACAGTTCGATTGTCTGATGGGATGTCCAGGTTATATACCTTTCGGTCCGCTAGAGGACGCAATTGCTCGTGACCGTGATAGAGTTATAAAAACGTTTCGGTTGGCAACGTTGCTTTAGTGAACTGCCATGAACACCAAGCTCACGATTCTGCATATTGAGGACAGCCCCGCCTACGCAAGTCTTGTTCGCCAATATCTGTCGGAAATTACAGCTTTCTCCTGCCACTGCATCCAGCGCGGCACACTAGCGGCCGCGCTTTCAGAAATCGCTCGCCAGATGCCCGACCTCATCCTTCTCGATCCCGGTCTCCCCGATGCTCGTGACCTCGAAGCCATTCATCAGTTGCGTGCCTTGGCCCCCGAGGTTCCTCTCGTACTCCTAACCGGGCACGACGATGAAGAGCTGGCCACCAAGGCCCTGCGAGCCGGGGCTCAGGATTATGTCTGCAAAAACAACGTCGATAACCGATCGCTTGCCCGCGCCTTGCGGCACGCCATGGAGCGCCATCGTGTGCAGTCCAGTTTGCGCACGCTGGCGCTGTTCGACGACCTCACCGGCCTTTACAATCATCGCGGCTTCCGCTTCCTGGCCGAACAGCACCTGAAGCTCATTACCCGGTCGGGCGGCCGCGTCCTGCTCGTCTGCATTGGTTTGGACGGACTGAAGTACATCAACGATCATTTCGGTCACCAGGAGGGCAACCGCGCCCTGGCGGAAGCCGCAGAAATTCTCAAAAGCTGCTTTCGGCAATCAGACGTCATCGGGCGGCTAGGCGGCGATGAGTTTGCCGTACTGGTGACGAACGCCGAAGACTCCGGCCTCGAAGTCATTCGAACGCGTCTTCTGCGCAAGCTCAAGGTCGTCAACTCCGTGGCCGAACGACGTTACGAGCTCTGCATCAGCGTCGGAATCCTCACCGCCGACTCCTCCGACGCTTCCTTGGGCAACCTCGTCGAACTGCTTGCACGCGCCGACGCCCTTATGTATGAGGACAAGCGGAAAAGGCGCGACAGCCAAAGCCAAAAGCCGCTGCTCAACTAGCGTGGGTCCCCCAGTCCCTATCAAAAACTCAGTACAAATTGAAATTGTTGCATTTACAGAGTCCCGACCAGTAGCCTTCCAGGCCATGCTGACTCTACTTCGCTCTCTCCGAGATTGTTTCCGAGCCCGCGCCTTTCCGCAAGCAGAGATGTTGCTCCCCGATCCGTCGATAGCGGGACGTGTTTTACAGAGTGGCAGGCGCGAGGAGCCTGAATGAGGCCGTACGCCAGCGTAGAACGCCGGTAGGCTGTGTGAACCGAAGACTACGAATTCTCACCTGCAAGGTGCGTCCTTC
>WNFH01004400.1_pt1 | contig 10158 bp, 10 predicted proteins | sample 5400411 | NCBI WGS metagenome assembly WNFH01 (sample SAMN13153347, study PRJNA577476) | soil metagenome | isolation source: 200 cm saprolite under Douglas fir tree site 2 hole 3 | place: USA:California | collected 2015-04-18
TGCGCGCGGTGCGGGCGGCGCTGGCCCAGCGGGACGTCTGGATCGTCGCGGGATTCATCCTCTTCTGGACCTTCAGCCCATCATTCGGACCCGCGCTCGTCTACTACCAGACCGACGTGCTCAAGTTCAGCGAGCAGTTCATCGGGCTCCTGTCCTCGCTCGGCTCCGCCGCCGGCATCGTCGGGGCGTTCTTCTATGCGCCGCTGTCGCGGCGGGTTCCGCTCGTCCGCATCATCAACATCTCGATCGGCGTGGGCGTCGCCGGCACCCTCGCCTACCTCGTCTACCGGGACGTGTGGTCGGCGCTGATCATCGACACGGTGTTCGGAGGCGTCGGAATGATCGTCCAGCTCGCCTTCCTCGATCTGGCCGCCAAGTCCTGCCCGCGCCACGTCGAAGCGACCTTCTTCGCCCTGCTCATGTCCGTGTACAACCTGGGCACCCAAGGCTCTCAGGTTGCCGGCGGCTATCTCTACGATGGGCTGGGGTTCGTGGCGCTCGTGCTCATTTCATCCGCGATGACGGCGATGGCATGGCTCCTCGTCCCGCTCGTGAAGATTCACCGGATCGAGGCGCGGGCGCGCGCGGCAACGGAGGTCGAGACGACGATGTAAGTCGGCTCGAACGGCGGACATCGCTCACGTCGCTCCTCGCTCCTCCCGTTCGACCGCTTGCTTGGCGATGTCGTAGGCCCGCCTGAGCCACCGCAGGGCGCGACCGACGTCCCGGGACGCCTCCACGCGGCACTCGACCCAGCCCGCGCCGCCCAGGCGCCGGTGGGGGGCGAGCCCGGCCGCGAGCGCCCGCCGCTGCTCTTCGGCGCCGAGCCGTATCCAGAGATCGGTGTCTTTCACGCGCAGCGGGAAGCAAGCGAAGAGGCGCGGACCCACGAAATAGCCCCAGCGCCCGAACATCGGCGTGATCCGCACCCGCGGCCAGGCACCCAGTTGCGCGTTGAGATCGGCCGCCGGGCCCGTGCCGCCACGCTCGAGGGTGCGGCGGGTCTTCCGCCCCTTCCCTATTCCCCTAAACCGGCCTGGTCTCATTTATGTCGCCTGAATATGAATCTTCTCGGTTTGGCGGTTTGGCCTCTTCGCCCTTATGGGGCTCATCGGGGCGTCCGCGTTCATCTTCCATCTCGCTTGAACGTCAAACCATCCAGTTGTGCGGTTCCGCTCCTTCGCGCAAGCGCTCATCCGAACTACGGCCAGACCTGGACGTAGGCGGAGCGGGAGCGCTCGGAGACCTTGCCGAACCACCGGTCGTAATCCCGCCGCAGCGCCTTCATGTGGCCGGACTTCATGAGCGCGCGGAACGTCTTCTCGTCCTGCACCTCGTAAACGGCCATGTAGCGAAATTTGTCCTCGCCCAGGATCGCGCGGTAGCGCCGGGCGCTCACGGCGCCCGGATAGCGCAGGAACTGGGGGCAGTGTTTCCCGTTGTACCAGCGGTTGAACGCAACCTCCTTCTTCTTCGGGATCGTCGCCTTGACCATGAAGAGTACCGTTGCCATGAAGTCCCTCCTATTCTCGAACCATTTCACCGCTCGCGATCAACTCAGCCCTCGGCTCGTGCCTTCGGCCCTCACCTCGAACTGCCACACGCCCGACAAAGCCCCGGCCGTGTCTCGGCTCGCACTACCTTTTGCCGCCTGCCAGTCGGTGAGATTCGGGCAGCGCCCGGAGCCAGAGCGCGCAGGTCAGGCCCAGCACGCCGCCCACGCCGAGGACCGAGAACGCCCACCCCCAGCCGGCCGCGCCGGCCTCCTTGCCACCATAGAGGTCGAGCACGATCCCGAAGACCGGCTGCGCCACGGCGCCGGCGCCGAAGCCCAACAGCGAGCGCACCGCCAGGGCGGCGCCGAGCCGGCTCGGCGTCACGGTCTCGGTGAGGCCGGTCGAGTAGACCGACGAATCGCCCACCGCTGAAAACCCGTAGACGCAGCCCACGATCATGATGAGCGCAATCGGCGCGGTGAGGAGCCAGCCGAAGGTGAACGAGCAGAGGCTGCTGATCGCCATCATGCCTGCGATAACCGCGGTGCGGCCCCAGCGGTCGGACAGCCAACCACCGGCGCCCGACGCAGCGGCACCCATGACGTGGAAGAGCGCCGACAAGCTGGCGCCGAACCCGGCCGAGCGCTCGGGGGCCATTCCGTGCGCAGCCAGGGCCGCAGCCATGAAGGCCGGCGTGAAGGCCCACATGCCGAGCAGCTCCCAGGAGTGGAACACGTAGCCCGCCACCATGAGCTGGGCCGGCCGGTTGCCCGACAGATCGGCGTGGAAGCTGAAGCCGGCCGAGCGCGCGGGGGGGCTGCCGAGGTTCCCGCGGAAGAGAAGCAGGGCCAGGATGAGGCAGACGAGCGGGCCCAAAGCGAGCACGAAGACGGCGGACCGCCAGCCCGCGCGGGCCACGACGAAGCCGCCGATCACCAGCGCCAGCACGTATCCCATGGAGCTCGAGGCCAGGAACCACCCGACGGCGTTGCCGCGGCGCGCGGGCGCGAACCGCTCGGAGATCAGCATCACGCCTGGCGTGTAGATCCCCGCCAGCGCCATGGCGAGTGCCGTGAACAGCACCAGCCCGGAGAGGTAGCTATGGGCCACCAGCGGGATCAGGAGCGAGACGGCCGCGCCGGCGCCTGCTCCCCCGATGAACAGCGCGCGCGGGTTGACGTAGTCCGCGAGCGCCGAAACCAGCACCAGCGACAGGGCAGTGCCGAGTTGGAAGCCGGAGGAGATCGAGCCCGCCGCGGTGTAGGACAGCCCCCACTCGGGCTTCACCACTGAGAGGATCGTGGGATAAGCCATGAACATCGTGGAGCCGGCCGCGCGCGCGGCGCAGAGGCCGAGCAACCACAGCGTGTCTTGGCGGCGGGCGTGATCGATGGACGTCGTGGCCGGGCCCGGGCCGGAGCTAGCGCGTGCCGTCCGCCGGGCCGAGAGTGGTGAAGCCCCCGTCGACAATCGTGGTGGCTCCGGTCATGGATTCGTTGGCGAGCAGAAAAACCACCGCGCCGGCCAGCTCGTCCACCGTGGCCAGGCGGCCAGTGGGCGTGACCCGCGCGCGCCGCTGTTGGGTCTCCTCCGTGATGAAGCCCCCGCCAAAGCCGGTGGCGAGCAGGCCGGGTGCCACGGCGTTCACGCGGATTCTCTGGGGCGCCAGCGCCCGCGCCAGGGACTTCGTCAGCGTGCCGAGCGCCGCCTTGGACGCCGCGTACGCCATCGAGGAGCCCTCGCCCGTGAAGCCGGCCACCGACGTGATGTTGACGACGGCTCCACCGCCGCGCTTCGCCATGTGGGGCACGGCCGCGCGCACGCAGTAGAAGGCCCCGCGCACGTTGACGCCCAGCACGCCTTCCCACACGTCGTCGGTGAGGTCCTCGAGCTGAGCGTGCGGGACGGGCCGCGTCCAGCCGGCGTTGTTGACGAGGAGATCGAGACCGCCCAGCTCGCTCGCGACCTGAGTGACCATGGCCCGCGCCTGAGCGTCCTGGGAAACGTCCGCCCGTACCGTGATGGCGCGCACGCCCGCCTTTTCGGCGTCACGGGCCGTCGCGCGCGCGTGATCGGCCGACTTGGAGTAATTGACGGCGACGGCCGCGCCCTCGCGGGCCAAGGCGAGCACGATGGCGCGGCCGATGCCCGTGGCGCCGCCGGTGACCAGCGCGACCTTGCCCGCGAGCCTCATTACGGAAAGTGATAGCGGGAAATATGGAGATGCACGCCGTGGGAGGACTGCGGCTCGATCGTGATCTCGCCGGCGCCGATCAGCATCGCGGCATTGGCCGTCTCGAGCCGGCGGATCAAGGGCGCCATGTCCGGCGCCACCATGGACAGCGCCACCATGCCTTCCATGCCGCCCACCTCGGTGACGCGGACCATGAGCAGCGTGCTGCCGCCGGCCCAGCCCAGCATGGTGCGCGGCCCGCCGTTGACTTCCACCTCGGGCAGTCCGAAGAGATCCTGATAAGTCTTGGCCGTCTCCTGCGGCGACTGGCAGCCGATGACGAGCCGCTTGAACCGCACCGGCGAGTCGAGCTTCGGCTCGGGCGCGTCGGGAGTGGCCAGCTCCACGAGGACGCCGTCGCAGCCCTTCGGGCTGAGGAAGGCGATGCGCCCCGCGAGCCCCGGCCGCGGCGCCGCGTCGATCAGCGGAATGCCCTTGCCCTTGAGCGCGGCCAGCTCGCCGTCCACGTCGGCGGTTTGAAAGCAGAGGTGGTGCAGTCCCTCGCCCCGCTTGGCGAGGAAGCGCGCCACACCCGAGTCCGGAGCAACGGGCTCGAGCAGCTCGATCTCGCTGCCGCCGGCTGCCAGGAGCGCCGCGCGCACGCCCTGGTCCTTGATCTCGGCCTCACGGACGAGCGGAAGCCGCAGGGTGTTCCGCCAGAACCGGTAGGAAGCCTCGAGGCTCCGAACCACGATGCCGACGTGATGGATATTGGTCACCATATCGAATCGTCGCTCAGCGCCTGCGGGCGCCGGGCGCGCGCGCCCCGCCGTCCGCGGCATCGGAGGTCGTCACGAAGTATCACGCTAGCCGACGAGCGCTCGATATTCAAGGACTTTCGAGCGCGTCGCGAGTCGCCAACACGATGCAGCGCGCATGGCCCTGCAGGACGGAGGCTGGGACGTCGGTAACCACCGGGCCCTCGAGCATGGCGCGCAAGGGCGCGCGCTTGTGGGCGCCACTGACGAGGACGAACACTTCGTTCGCCTCGGCGATGGTGCCGAGCCCGAGGGTCACGGAGCGCGGTGAGACCTCGCCCTGCATCACCTCATCGGTCAGAATATACTCGACGGTGCCCGGCACGAGCGTCACGGGCCGGGTGCGCGAGTCGAGCGGGCTGCCGGGCTCATTGGAAGCCAGATGGGCATTGGGCCCCAGCCCCAGCATCACCAAGTCGAGGCCGCCGGCGGCGGCGATGGCCGCCTCGTACTCGCGGCACATCGCCTCGAGATCCGGCGCGGCCACCGTGAACGGATTCAGCTGATCGGCCGGCACTCTCGCCCAGTCGAGGAGCTCGCGGCGGATCTGGCGCCAGAAGTAGCCGTCGGCCGGCGCCGGCGGGCACAGCTCGTCCACCTCGAAGACTCGCATGCGCGAAAAGGCGGACGGATCCGCCGCGTGCTCGGTCCGCAGCCGGCCGTACATGGCTCGGGGGGTGCGTCCGGCCGGCACGGCGATCGCCAGCTCGGGCTTGCCCCGGAGGCGGTCGTGGAAAAGATCCGCGGCCCGGCGCGCCAAGTCCGCGGCGTCCGCGCATGCGATGACCCGCATCAGCCGTGAGTGAAGAGATTCTCCCGTGGCGCCGGGGACACGCTCACCAGCCGCGCATTCTCCTCCACGTGGGCCACGGTCTTCATCCCGCAGAGGGCCGTGCCCACCCCCGGCGTCGAGCGGACGAACTGCAAGGCGCGCTGGGCGTCGGTATCGAGGCCCGCGAGGACATCGACCAGCGCGGCAGGCAGTCCTCGCGCGAGCTTGCCCTGGAGGATCGACGCCGACGTCATGACGTAGACGTCGAGCCGCCGGGCCGCCTCGAGGGCCGGGACCATGTCCTGGCCAATGGGCTGGGTGGCGCTGGTGAGCGCCTCGGTCATCGCCAGGTTGTAGGGCAGCTGGATCACCTTGAAGTGGTGATCCACGCCGCCGATCTCTCGAGCGAGCCCGACGAGCTCGGCCAGAGCGAGGTGGTCCTGGGCCGAGGGCGGCTGGCGGTAGCCATTCCAGGTGGCGGTGCCGTAGAGGCGGATCCGGCCGTCCGACACCGCGCCCTCCAGGAACTCGAAGGCCGACTTCATTCTGGCGAGGAAGGTTGGCCGGTCCACCTCGCCGAGCTGCATCTCCGGGTTGTGGAGGTAGTAGACGTCGATGGTCCCCACGCCGAGGTTCGCGCGGCTGCGGGCGAGCTGATCGGCCAGGTAGCGGGGCGTCATGCAGTGGCAGCCCGCCACGACATCGTTGGAGCTGAAAATACCCGTGCGAACGTACGTCTCGACGAGATACGCGTTGGGATTCGGCGGGCGCTCCCCGTCGAAGCAGATGAAGCCGCCCTTGGTGGCCAGCACCACCTCTTCGCGGGCCAGGCGGCGCGCGCCGATCAGCTCTCGCAGCGCCGCGCCAATGCTCCGCTCGCTGCGCTGGTTGCGATAGTTGATGGCGGAATCCACCACGTTGAGTCCCAGCTCGAGCGCGCGGGTGATCGCGGCCGTGTAGGCGCCGTCGGTGACTGCATCCTCCTCGCCCAGATACGTGCCGATCCCGACCGAGGAGACCTGGAGACCCTGCCAGTCGCCGAAATGTCCCTCGGCGGCGCCGAGCCTGGATCGATAGGTCGTGGTGCCCTCAGCGGTCGCGTGTCCCGTGATCATGCCGGCTCCAATCAGATCTCGCGGTAGAAGAGCAGGATCAGGCCGATGAGGAGCAGCGAAATCGCCCAGATCCAGCCCGGGATCCGGCCATCCTCCTCCGGTAGCCTCAACTCGAGCCAGCGCCCCCAGCCGAGGAACACTGCGAGAATGCCCATGGGGGCATGCGAGACCTCGGCCAGGAACTCGTACTTCAGGTTGAACATCGCGTGCGAGTGCGTCAAGAGAATCGCGCCCCCCACGGCGCAGAGGATGGGGAAGACGTAGTGCCAACCAGGCCGCGTCAGCCGGCCGATCCGCACCAGCCATTCGAAGACCGCAAGCCCGATGATCAGCAGCACCACCAGCCGATGCTGCAGCACGTCGGGCAGGATCATGCTCTCCCAGAAGCCGGCGGGCCCCAGCGGCCAGGCCCGCGGGTCATTGCGGAAGAAGAGGAACGTGGCGAGCCCGAGAAAGAGCAGGGGCCAGTGGCGCGCCCAGCGGACGCGCCGGGTCCTGTCCAGCACGGCGAGGATGCCCATCAGAAAGACGAAGAAGCCCGCGGTGTGGTGATTGTATTCCGACCACGCGTACTCCTCGGGCTGGCGCGTGGCCAGGGTATCGGCGATGGGCGCGGCCGCCGCCAGCAGCGCGCCCACGGGCGGCGAGGTCAGCCGCGGCGTCTTGGGCACGAAGCGGGCGGCGACCTCGGCCGGCGTGGCGCGGTCGGCCACGACGTCGATCGCCGGCGGCAGCGACGTCAGCGAGGCGGCCGCGAGCAGCAAGGTGACGCCGATCCCCACCTCGGCTTCGATGAAGGCGGGCACGCGTGTGGCGATTCCGAGCGCCTCCTCCGGGCGGCGGAGCAGCCAGAAATTCAGCACCCCGAGCGCCACGGCCGCCAGGAGGAGCGCCACCTTGGTCAGAACCATGATGCCGTAGCCGGTGCCGATGAGGCCGTCCCAGCTGCCGACATAGCTCCAGGTCAGGTAGAGGCCCGGGCCCAGCACGAGCGCCATGGCCGCCAGCGCCACGGCCGAGAATCGCGCGAGCATCCGTGGCCCGAGCGAGGCCGCCTCGGAATCGTCGACGGCACGGGCGCGCCGCCAAAGCAAGGCAAAGCCCGCGAGATGAATGATCCCGCCCGCCCAGACGGCGGCGCCCAGCTGGTGCAGCACGGTGACGGCCATGAGCGGCGCGCGCCCCTCGAGGCGGCTCACCGCATGAGCGAGCCAGGCCGCGTCGAGCATCAGCAGCGCGGCGAGTGACAGGGTCGCGCCCCAGCGGACGCGGGAACGGTGCCGCTCGACGAGCCACAGCGCGGCGGCCATCAGGGCCAGCCCCAGCGCGACGCGGACCAGGCCAGCGCGACCGAAGTCGGTGGCGAGGAACTCGCCGAGCGGCCATCCGCTCGCATCCGCAAGCGCCCACGGATGGATGACGAAGAGCAGAACCGCCTGGGTAAGGGCGAGCACGGCGGCGCCGAGGCTGACCGTCCTGAGCGAGCGCCTCAGAGCCGCCTGGCCGAGCGGTGTCGGCGCGCCGAACGGGCGCAGCACGACCAGCGCGAAAACCCCTCCGCCCACGGCGGCCGACAGCCCCACCGAGCCGAGGCCGCGCAGCAGCACGTCGAGGAAGCCGGCCAGGAGCGTCATCGCCTATTGGCCCGCGCCGACCGTGAATCGGAGCGCGCCCTCGGTGATGTGCCCGTCCGTGGCCAGGACGCGGTAGCGGAGCACGTAGGTGCCGGGCCCGAGCGGCCGGAGCGGAATGACGAGTCGATCCTGCGCGGCGACCTCGGGTCCCTGGATCGCGATGGGCACGGGCACCGTCGCGCCGTCGCCGGCGGTAAGCGTCACGCGGGTGAGCCGCTTCTCGATCTTGCTGTTGAAGCGGAGGACTATTCGCTCGGGTGGGCGTGCGAGCGTGGCGTCGTGCGTGGGGGATGACTCGAGCACAATGGCGTGGCCGCGGGCGGGCATGGGACACGCCAGGAGCAGCAGCGGAAGGAGGACCACCGGAGCCGCCTGCGCCGCGGCCCGGCCAAGACTTCTGATCACGGGCTCAGCGCCAGTCGTCGAGCACCAGGTCGCTGGGGTCCTCGTAGTCTTCCTGCTTGCCCCGCTTCATGCGAACCATGGTGAAATCCACGTGGTAGCCGCGCTCCAGGAGCGTCTGGTAGGCGGTCCAGTAGTAAGTGTACGCAGGCGCGACCACGCGCTGAAGCTGAGCCGCGCCGGCCATCTCCTCCACCGCCCCGAGCAGCGCGTGCAGGTGCTCGGGCTTCTTCTGGCGCGGATCGATGGCCAGGAACTTGACGTAGGCGCAGCCGTGGGGCGCTTCGCTATTGGGCGGCAGGTGGCAAACGGCGAAGCCGATGACTTCGCGCCCCTTCTCGAGCAGGAGCGTGTCGCCCAGGGTGAGGCCGTCGACGATCTCGACTTCCTTGCCCAGGTCCATGCCCCGCCAGAAGGCATTGGTCATGCGGCGGATTTTCTGCATGGCCTGCTTCTTCTTGGCCTCTTCGAGCGTCGAGTAGCGGCGGATCGCCAGCCCCGGCTTGGCGTTCCGGGTCGCGTGGACGATCTCACGCCGGTCGAGCGGCTTGCCGGTGATGACCACGAGCCCCTTGGGCCGGTAGCCGAACTTCTGATAGAGGATCAGGTGCTTGGGACTGTAAGGATACGTGCACACTCCCTGCAGCGTGGCCTTGTTCTCGTCGAAAAACTCCTGGCACGCCGTCAGCAGCTGCTGGCCGATGTCCTGGTTCTGGTAGTTGGTGAGCACCGCCATCGGCCCCACCAGCCCGATCGTCCCCCACATCACGGCCACGGCGGCGCCGACGATCTTGCCGTCGCCCTCTTCGGCGACGAAGCAGCCCCACGGCTCCATGAGCCAGCGATGGTGGACGTACTGGGCGCCGCCGAAGACCTGCCGGGGGCGCGTGCCGACCTGGCGCTCGAAGAAGTCGCCGAAGGCCTGCTCCATCACGTCGCGCACCTTGCTGAGGTCGCCCTTGCGGACGCGCCGGATCTTGATGAGTGGCGAGCGACCCTGCGAATCGAGACCCGGCCGGTCGACCGTGGCCCTCATGCCTTCTCCGGGAGGCCGGCCAGCTCTTCCAGCAGCGTGATGACCCCGGAGTGGTCGAGGCCGCCCTTGCCCTTGACCCGCAGCGCGTTGAAGAGCTCCTGGACGATCGCCGTGCAGGGCAGCGGGACGCCGAGCGCGTGCGAGGACTCCATGATCAGCCCCAGGTCCTTGAAGTGCAGGTCGATCTTGAATCCCGGGTTGTAGGTTCCGGCCACGTAGTTGGGCGTCTTCTGCTCGAGGCACTTGGAGCCGGCCAGCCCGCCTCCGAGCGCTTTGAGCGTCAGCGCCCGATCGAGGCCGGCCTTCCGGGCCAGCGTCAGCGCCTCGCCGAGCGCAGTGAGATTCACGGCCACGATGATCTGATTGGCAAGCTTGGTGAAGCCGCCGGCGCCGAGCGGTCCCAGATGCGTGATGGTCTTGCCCAATGCCTGGAACACCGGCAGCGCGGCGTCGAAGTCGGCCTTCTCGCCGCCCACCATGATGCTGAGCGCGGCCTCGATGGCCCCCTTCTCCCCTCCCGACACCGGAGCGTCCAGCATCCGCACGCCCTTGGCCGCGAGCGCCTTGCCGACTTTCTGGGACACAATCGGAGAGATCGTGGACATGTCGAGGTAGAGCAGGCCGCGGCGCGCGCCCTCGATGATGCCTTCTTTGCCCAGCGCCACCAGCTCGACGTCGGGCGAGTTGGGCAGCATGGTGATCAGGACGTCCA
>WNFH01004402.1_pt1 | contig 10156 bp, 7 predicted proteins | sample 5400411 | NCBI WGS metagenome assembly WNFH01 (sample SAMN13153347, study PRJNA577476) | soil metagenome | isolation source: 200 cm saprolite under Douglas fir tree site 2 hole 3 | place: USA:California | collected 2015-04-18
CTGCCGCCGCCGAGTTCCTAGAAAATCTGTGACCTCCCCTGTGACACGGCGGGGTAGGCGAAGCCGGCAAAGTCTCGATTCTGAATACGATTTTTGGTCGGGGGCCCGGGATTTGAACCCGGGGCCTCACGGTCCCGAACTGTAGGCGGTCTCGTCCACCGAGGCCGCATTCGTGGGTTTTGAACTGGATTGCGAGCGTCGCCCATGCCGATTGGCTCGCTTTGGAGCCATTACAGCGGTCTGGATTACTACATGAAGTACTACATGAATCGGGCCCGCGGGGCGAGACTGATGTGCTATCCGGGGTGAACGCATTACCGAAGGAAAATCTAGTGAGCTCGATTCTTACCAGCGCGCAGGCACGAGATCGGGCCCGACCCACTCACCATAGACACCGGGCGGCTCGGCGTTCACGTCGTGGCGAAAGTGTGCGCCATACCAGAGCACCACATCCTGGTTGAGAACCGATTCGCCGTTGACCCAATTGTCGAGACCCGCCTCGTAGGGCGGACCCCATGCCACCGATCCGTCGTCGATCTCGGTCGGGTGGTAACGAAGGACCCAGACATCACCCCGTGGAAAAGGCCAGTCCGGGAACGCGGTCGCAACACCGTCTTTCGGGCCAGGGATTAGGTCATATGCGTCGTGGGAAATCGTGTTGTCGATCCGCCATTTCCGTTTCCTTGTGTAATCGCGGGGCCGCGAAATTTCGTAGTGCTTCACATGCCAGTGCGATGGACAGAAACCTGGGAGACACGGATTGTTGTATTCCCTTACTCGATTGTTACTAGGCGTTTTGATGTCGAAGTCGAGGCGCCAGTAGACATGATGGTTGTGCACGTAGCAGACGCAAGAGCTCTGGACCGACGAAAAGCCAAATCGGGCACGGATGGTTCCATCAGTCGACAGGCGCCACTGAGTGATGTACCGGTACCAGCCGGCTTCCATCTCGGATACGAAGACCACCTCGCGGCCCTGGACGTAGACGGCCACGCCCTGGAAGTTCCCTACGTCTTTACCCGAATCGAGAATCGTCTGCGCCGCACTAGCGCACAGCCGAAATCCTGGGGCTGGATCCCAGCCATTGGCCTGAAACATGCCTTCCCGGTCCTGGCGGTCCCGGTATGGTCCGCAGGCGTTCCCGTCGTACTTGATGTTCAAGATGGGGACGTGGGCCTGGTAGAGCACGCGCTTTCCCCGGTAATCCACGTATTTCAGCTCGATCCCAGAGCCATTTGTTCCTGAGGACGCGGTCGGGCGCATGGCCAGGAACCGCCAGAGGACCTTGGCGCCCTGGCTGATGGTCACCCATGCTTGCCCCGCCGCGCCGCTCAGGTACGGCTGACCGGACGGAGGCAAGCCACAGATTGGGTTGTGGGCCTGGGCTGTATCCGGAGCGTGGCTGTCGAATCGGACGACAGTGCGACGGGTCATGTTCACGCCCACGATCTCGTGGCTTGCCCGGTTGCCGGCTGGAAGCAGCCCCACGGTGAGAGTGCGCTCATAACTGCCGTCAGGTTCCTGCGCACCTGCGAGTGGTGGCATCGGTGGGTACGGTTGCAGCCGACCCTCGCGGATGAGCGGCCCGAGCTTGGGATCGCGCCTGAGGATCGTGACCGCATCAGTGAACTCTTCATAAGTCGGCCATGGTTGGGCGCCCGAGACCGCGATTTCGAGCCTGCGACGAGACCGAAGGCCGCCCGTCACGCTGATGGTGCGATTGTTTGTGTAGTCGTAGATCGTGGCCAGGTACCGGCTCGGCGCGCGCAAGGGAACCTTCGCCTTCTCTCCGGCCGGCGCCTCGAGCAGCTGAGTGGTGAGGAGGCGCCACCGTGCTCTGCCCAGCTCCCGGCGGAGCTCCGGACTGCGCGCAGCCGCTTCACCGGCGAGGCGCACATCATCCGGGTCTGGCCCGAAGGCTCGAATGACTACTTTGAGGCCGCCTTCACCTTCCAGGGCTTCAGGTCGGGATGCGTGCCGGCGGGCTCGTGTTGACCTGCTGGTCTCTGATCCGGGCGCCTTGACTGGACTACGCGGCATTCGCTCGTACGCCTTTCCTGACGACGCCTCGGATACGTGACCCGATTCGTCGCCTCCCACTCCGGCCCGCCGGGAGTATCGCAGGGCCGCGACACACTGTAAAGTCGCGCTGTTTAGCGACTGCTCGCTCGTTCGGGGCCCACAGAATGAAAGATTCTTTAGAAAGTCGCCTAAGGACGATTCGGACGCGGCTAGGCAATCTGTGGGCAGCCAGCGATGCTCTGGTCTTATCGGTAGCTTCGCCCGGCTGCAATTCCACAAATGAGTGTGACCCCACACATATATGGGGACGCGCGCGTCTTCTTTACGCGGGGCCCAACGTCACAACTGGGTCGGAGCGTGCGATCGGAGTTCGCAACTCGAGCCCACGATGTGGGCGAGCCTCGTTGTGGTGCTCAAACCAGACGGGTCAGAGCGCGTTCGAGGTGGCGACGATTGAGGATCAGAAGCCAATCGAGACATTCCCGCCCGGGTCGAGCAGATTTGGCGCTCGATGTGTGCGTTTGCCCTGGGCACCGCTATCGGAGTCCGAATCACGGCCATGCCATCGGCCTTGAAGACGACGGTCGAGGTCACCTATGGCGGAGGCCACCAAACGGACCGCCATAGTTGTCAACTCAAGCTTGTCAATCAAATGGCGTTTAGCCGAAGGTAACTTGAGCCCATTTCCAGGTTGCGGCCGGGTCGCTCACGAAATTCCAAGGTGATCTCCACCAAACCGCTTGGCAGCCGGCTTAACGATGCGCAAACCCAAGTACTTGACGGCCTCCCGGCGGCGCGCAGAATCAACTGGCCCGCAGAGCGCGGGAGGGATCGGCGCGTCGGTATAGAGGGAGGCCTGCGTTGGGCGGCGTCAGGACGGGCAGAAGCATTCACGCGGAGCAAGCGTCGGCCATGATTCATGTCTCGCGCTTTCGAGCGCCATCTGCGGCGGTCTTTGCAGCCCGCCTTCGACAGGAGCTTGGGTGGGGATCCCTCTCGAGACAGGCGATATATGACTGGGAGGCCGGTCGAAGCAGAGTGCCGGCTGTTGCGATACTCGCGGCGGCCCGCGTGATCAATGTTTCAGTGGGTGAACTTTCCATGATCGCCGATCGATTTCGCTGTACTTGGACGGAGGGTAGACAGGAGCAGCGATCCGACGGCGAGCAACCGCGTGTTGCTTGACGTTGCCAACTGCGTTCGACGTTGATGCCTCGCAAAGCGTTTCTACTCGACCCACGTCTCCACCTGCAGAGGCGTCGACGGCGCGCCGGATCATGGTCGTGTGCTCCACAGCTCGCAGACTCCAGCCAGTGAACTTCACCTGGAGGCTCGACCTATCAGCAGCCCGATGCTCGGCCAGTTGCGCATGCCGGAGGAGGATGTGAGGCTACCTCTGCCTCGGTTTCGCGTGTGCCGCTGTAGCGTTTTGCCCTCCTTCGGGGATCACCGATCTCGCAGATCATCTCGCGACCGGGAGTAGATTAGGGACTAGACAAGGACCACAACACGTTGCCTCTTCGGTTCGAGTGGAACACTGCGAATTGGCAACTATGCGACTAGTAAAACAATAGGCGCCGTTTACGTCTTGTTTGACAAAAGTGCGGAGGCGAGTTATGTCGCACGTTACTGGGACGGTTCAGCCGGTGGCACCCGCGGTGAAGATTGGGCCCGATTTTGGGCCTACTGCGAGTCCCAACATTTGGAGTTACAGCTTCACCTATACTCCTGCACCCACAGGAACCAAGCTCGTGATTCTGCATTTCACGGGCGCGAGTTTTCCCGCAAGCAATCGCCTGGAAGTGGATCTGGGATATAGCGGCGGTGAAATGGATGTATTCACCTCCGCTGATGGGACCGATTTCTGGACGCGTCCAATTAACGTCTACGCAGTCGGTGCCAATGTAACGATCCGCTACATCACTAATGGGGCAGCCACAGGAGGTGTTCAACTCGACGAGTACGCCCGCGGGGAGCGCCAACCCAAGGACCCCGACCCCATGTATGCCCCTTCCATATTTGACAGCCTGTCCAACTCCGATCCCTTCCTGGGCACTGGAACCTATCTGGAACCAGCTTACGCGACAGCCTGGTTCTGCAATAATCCCCCGAACTGGGAGAATGCTGCCTGCGTCAAGCCTCCCGGCGATATCCGCAACGTCGTAGCTCCTGCCGTGGGAATGATTGTGCACGTGGATGCGTTGTCGCAGGAACCTGGATTCATTCTCTCCACCTGTAGCGTGACGCTGGTGAGCCCGGACACCGTCGTTACCGCCGGCCATTGCATGGGGGATCCGATCGAGGACGCCAGAAGCGCCTCGGTGATCTTCAACTACGCCACCGAGTGCCCCATTGGCCAGGTAGACCCAAAATACAGTGGGCGATTTTTTAAGGTCAAAGAAGTCATCCGGCAACGCTATGCCGATGGCTCTCTCAACGATTACTGCCTCCTGCGGCTCAAGGTGCCAATGGGCGGCCTCGGCATTACGCCCGTACCGATGCGTACGGACATTCCTGCGATGGGTGAGCAGGTGTTCGGTTTCCACCACCCCAATGGTGCGGTCAAAAAACTCTCTCCACATCCTGGATTTGCACCTGTCGCCTCCAGCGGAATTGATGCCATCGTAGTGAGTTTAGACGTCGCGGGTGGAAGTTCTGGTTCGGGACTTTTTGACACCGCAGGACGAATCACGGGCGTGCTCAGCAGCGGCGCCGCCTGCGGCCTGTTCTACTTCCCGATAGCTACCATTCAGCAGGACAGAGCTACGCCCCCGGTGACCACACGCGATGTGATGTTGGTATTCGACCGCTCAGGCAGTATGTCGCGGCCGGGAACGAGCGGTTTGACGAAAATTGAGGAGGCGCGCGCCGCCGCTTCGCTCTTCGTCCAACTAATACGTGTCGGTTCAGGAAACCGTGTCGGCCTGGTGTCCTTCAGCACCACAGCCAGTTCACCAGTTGACTTCCCGTTGGCCGATGTCACCGCAGGCAATAAAAATACCCTGATTGGCCCTTCTTTCACCGGGGGAATTGTTGGCGGCCTCACGCCCGGGGGATCCACTACCATCGGCGGCGGCCTCAACGCGGCCTATGCGCAGTTGCCTTCAGGTGGGACTAACACCAACTACAGGAACGTCTTACTTTTCACTGATGGACTGCAGAACACCTCGCCCATGGTGAATCCTACAGACCTGTCTCCCGCTGACATTCGCATCGACGCCATTGGCTACGGCACCCCCGCCAGCATCGATGGCGCCATGCTCACCACGCTAGCGACACTTCATAACGGGCAGTATGTGCTTGCCGATACGAATTTGAAACTCCTGAAATTCTTTGCTTTGGCGTTCGGCAACATCTTTGAAGCAGGATTATCGATGGATCCGGAGTTTGTGCTGGCCAAGGGCCAGACCACGGCGGCGCCGGTCCCCTTCAATGTGTGTGAAGAGGAAACCATCACCGTTGTTGTTGGCTGGGACATTCGCGATGCCGGATTGCTGATAGAAGTGACCACGCCCTCAGGGGCCACTGTAACCAGCGGCTCACTTGGTGTTCAATCATCAGCCTCCCGCACGTGGACTTTCCTGCGCGTGCCGCTGCCCTATGCCGGCGAACGCGATGGCACCTGGAAGGCCAACGTGTTTCGTACCGGCGAGAAAGGCGAGTTTCCGGCGCCCTTGCTGGAGGTGCGCTACTTCGTAAACGTGGTAGTGAACGGCGGAGCAGTTCTGCGGCGCATGCCAGACAAAGCCGCATACTTTACCGGTGACGTCATTAATCCGCTTGTGGGGCTAACCTACCTACGCGGAGGGCTGCCGCCCAATGCCAAGGTGAAGGTGACAGTCTCGCGGCCTGACGCCAGCGAAGGTAATCTGTTATCGCACCAAAAATTGGGGCCGGCGATCGTGATCGACGCAGACACGATTCCACCGCGGCAAGCCACGTTAATGGCGATCGAAACTGCGACTGGTAAGCCAATAGTAGGCTACACGCAACAAACTTTTGACATGGTCGGCGACATTATTCACACCGGAGCCTTCGAGGCGGCGGGTGTCTTCGGCAACCCGTTGAAAGACCTGCTCACCATGGAAGGCAACTACACTTTCCACTTCGAAGCTAGCTACGGCGATACGTGCGTTGCGACAAGAGAACTGCGGTGGTCGTTACATGTGGATCCGGGCATCGATCCCTCAAGCACCGCGGTGACTACGAATGTCAGCGGTGGAACGGGAACAATTACATTGATTCCGAAAGACAAGTACGGCAACAATCTGGGCCCGGGCAGAGGAGACGGATTATCGATTACAGGCGCGCCGGGGACAACCGTAACCGGGCCAGTACGTGATAACGGCGACGGTTCCTACACCATACCCGTGAGTTGGAACCCGTCTTCTGAGAATAGCCCGGGAGTTGTAATTGGACAGCCCCGACGTCCGCCGGTGATTGTGTACGACCCCAAAGTAAGGCGAAAAGACCGCGGTAGGAAATGGAAGATCTTGTTCTGGCTCATGTTGCTGGTAGCGCTGATTCTCTTGCTACTCTGGTTTTTGAAGTAGGTCAACGGGGCGCCTGAGGACCGCCTGGGCGCGTACTCATCGAGGTAGACCTGTATCTGGTGATCAGAGACGCATGTGGTCAATTTGAGACCGGCGCTTAGACGAAATCGGTCTGAGATGGGGAATTTCAGACCGGCGAGAAGTGGGGAGGTTGAGACTGGCGTGACACTACAAAGTGCGCACCGTCACCCGGCTTTTGGGGGGCATTCAAGTCTTGCTGAGGGTTGCTAGTGCCTTCTGCTCCGAGACTGACTACTAGTAATGGTCGCTGGCGTTCCAGCAGGAATCGTTGAAGATAGCTTTCCGGTCTCAAGCCATTCCCGTCCCCACGGCGGCGGTGGCATGTCAGGGCCGAACTCGAGTTCAACTATCAATCCGTCCGGTATCTCGGCATTCGAAGGCTGAATCCCGGCAATGAGTACGTGGACGCCCCGGCCAGAGGCGTCGCGTAGTTGCCTCGTCAGTGCGGGATCGTGGAGGGAATGCCCGAGAACGAGGACGTGGGTCGCTGAGGCGAGGGCGGATTGGAACTCGCTCCAGAGGCCTGCAACGGTGGCGTCGTTGAGTGGATTTTTCTTCGGATCCGGTGGAAGGATGACAGGCACCCCGAGGGTTGCGTTGTAATCCTGGTCGGGAGCTTGTCGGAACACCGTGCCATCTCGTCTATACCAGCCCGTTGCGCCGTGCAGATGAAGTACAGACACTGACGCAAGAGTGCCCTCCCAACTTCCGAGACCAGCAGGCTCAAATGTCGGTGTCCGCCAAGACACGCTTCGAAACCCATCTTTAACCGCGTAATTAATAGCTTCGAATCCGATTTCAGCACTTTGCTCGTAATTGGTCGTTGCCACCTTCTTCGGTACGAGTACACCGCCCAAGGCCTCGTCGAGTCGGGCGTACGCTTTCTGCGCTTTATCGCGATCGATCGTATCGGCCTTGAAGTGCCGGTAGAGGCTCGCCCAGAGTTCTTCGATTACGCGCGCCGAGTTCTGTTCGCTCCGCGCGAGCCAGTTGGTGATTTCCGGCCTCGTCCCTGCCAAACCTTCCATTCCGACAGCCGCGAACTTCTTGTTGAGTTGAAACGCTTGCACCCACTCCAGGAATAGTCCTAACGCCTCTTCGAACTCAGGCCCGGAGGCCCCCGAATGCACACCGATTGCTCGCGCTAGACCCCTCTCGACGGTGTCTAACTCCTTGATAAGGAAGTCAGCCCATTCAGTCATGAGAGGTACGTCTCTGTCGGCTCCAAGTAGATGCGCGGCGCCCGCACCCGACACTATGACTACCTTTCGGTCGCTGAGGTCGGCTTTCGTCGGTGGGGTTGTTACCGCGTTTGGCGCCGTCGTCATCGCGTGGACACCTCATATGTGTGCATTGGCGTCAAGCCTATCTGCTGAGGGATCGGAGGTTAATCTCAGGATTACTGATCTCAGGGAACCAGACTGTTTAGTGCCCTCATAGCCTCCTCGGCATCTCGTCTGGCAATTTCTCGTTGAAGTGCAGGAGCGATCCGCTCCAAGGCCATCAGGTCGGGCGGGTCGCCGCTCATTCCGCTAGGGGGCAAGAACCGCTGATGCTGCAGGCCAACACGAGCCCGCGAGCAATCGGGCGCACAAAGTTGTGATTTGGACTCCCAAGCAATCTGTACCCTGGGACCGGATGGCTACTGGAAGCGGACGTCCTGACCTTAAGTTGCGCCGCGCGGCGCAGTTTGCGGACGAGCTACGCGGGGCGGTCAATGAGTATCGCTTTGGCAACAACTTTCATGTCGAGCAAGCGCTGGACGAGCGCCAGGAAACCATCGACTTCACACTGCGCGTGAGCACACCACCGCCGCTGGATGCGTGGTCGCTTCTTTTGGGTGACTGCGTGCATAACCTGCGGGCCGCCCTGGATCACTTGGCATGGCAGCTCGACTCTAAGCCCGATTCTGGAACCGCCTTTCCAATCCGGCTATCACCTCCCAATCAATGGCCCCCCGCGTGTGTTGCCAGGATGAATCCAGAGGCCCAGCTACTTATTGACGCGGTTCAGCCACACTGGGAGGAACTGGCAGGGCGATATCCGGTCCGGCACCCGCTAGCTACCCTCCACGCGCTAGACATCGACGACAAGCACAAGGTTCTAATCGGTACGGCCCAAGCTTTGAGCGGAGACAGCATCATCGGGATCCCGTTCGGGGCCGGTGTCGAACATGTCGTTGCTGCCCCGTTTGCTGATGGATCGCAAATGGGACGAATGCGATTCCCGGACGGAGTGGTGACTCCTGTCGAGTTCAAGGCCCACTTCCAACTTGTACTCACGGAGGAGCCTTGGGTCCACGCCGATGTCATGTGGATCTTGGATGAGGTCCTCATGAAATGGATTCCGGACGTGGTAATCACTCCACTTCGGCCTTTTGCCCGGAACTGATGCGCTACGGCGCACGTGGGATGACTGGTCGGTAGCCTTCGGCGAAATCCCAGAGAGACATTTGTACAGAATTTGTGCAGTATTACAGCGGAGGTATCACGTTACCTCCGCCGATGAGACGGATCTGAATTCAGGATCTGGTCGGGGGCGAGGGATTTGAACCCTCGGCCTCACGGTCCCGAACTCTGAGAACTCCCGTCCAGGAATCGCTGAAACGATCGGTTTCAGTTCGAAAGTTCTAAAGGCGGCCAACCGCCCGTCCAGATTTGAGGCGTTCTTCCGACCGTTTACGACAAGAACTACTACATGGCCGATGGGTTTCAACAGCCGCGGGCGCCTACTGTCCGACCATCGCAGCGGTTCGCGGTAGCAGGCAGGTTATTGCGAACTTCGCGAGCAGCCCTGGCTGGCGGCTGCTACATATACGCGGCTGCCACATATAGGAGGACGCGCGCGCGAGGCGCGAGAGCCTCAGACGGTTCATAGTTGCGGCGCTAGACGGGGCTGGCCGGGACCGCGTGCGACCCGGGCGTCAGGTTGCGGGCTGGCTGAACGTGCCGATAAGCCGCGCGAAGCCGAGGATGTGTGTTCTCATGGTGAACCCGACCACGGCAGCCCGTACGCTCGGGGGAAGATTCAAGCTGCGCACGTCCAACGCGTACACGGTCAGCTGATAGCGGTGTGTCCGGTCGCCAGGCGGAGGGCACGGGCCCAGATAGCCGGTCAGGCCTGCATCGTTGGTACCCGCAACCGCGCCGGCTGGCAAAGCGGTAGCGTCGAGCGATGTGTCGCTGGCGGGGATGTCCCATGTGAGCCAGTGCCAGAAACCGCTCCCAGTTGGGGCATCGGGATCGAACATGGTCACGGCGTAGCTCTGAGCGCCCGCCGGGGCCCCGCTCCAGTGCAGTCTCGGCGCCTGATTGCCGCCGTTGCAGCCGAAGATGTTGGCGATCTCGCTCTGCGAAAACGCGTGCTCGTTCTGGAGGTCTGGACTCGTCACCTCGAAATGAGATACCCCACCGGGAATGCCGGAGCGTACCGCGATGAAGCCGAATTGATCGATGCCGGCCATGGCGGACGCGATTAGCGGAGCGGCGCCGGTCGCCAGCGCCAACACGGTAGCCGCTGTCAACAACACGAGGGACACCTTCAACCGTCCTCTGATCCTG
>WNFH01010833.1_pt1 | contig 10153 bp, 8 predicted proteins | sample 5400411 | NCBI WGS metagenome assembly WNFH01 (sample SAMN13153347, study PRJNA577476) | soil metagenome | isolation source: 200 cm saprolite under Douglas fir tree site 2 hole 3 | place: USA:California | collected 2015-04-18
TCCCACTCTGCGCAGGACATTTCTGCTGCGGGACGTTGATGGTTTAACGATTCGCGAAACTGCGCGGATTTTGGGAGTGCCAATCGGCACTGTGAAGGCCCAGTCAGCACGAGCTCGCAAAAGACTCAAAGAATTGATGCGGCGTACCCTCAAGCCGCGGTCTCGGAGGCTGCCAAATCGGTTGTTGCGGTTCGGAAATTCGGCAGTTCATCGCCGTGCCCTTCGGGTAACTGACATGGTCCGTGAACTGTTGGTGGACAACGAGTTTGATCGCGCAGATGTCTTGGTCGAAGCCGCTCACGAGACCATCAGATGACTCACGCCGCTCAGTTTGTACTGGCGCACGGCGCCGCACTCCTTTTCACTTGGATTCTGCTCCAGCAAGCCGGTGTACCCATTCCGAGTGCACCGCTGCTGATTGCAGTCGGATCACTTGCAAGCTACGGGCGCCTGCGCCTGGTACCGTCGCTGGTGGCCGCTTTGACCGCTTGCCTGCTGGCAGATGGATTCTGGTACCGAGTAGGACGGCGGGGGTGGTCAAAGAGTCATCGGTTTTGCCGTCCGAAGGGCGACTGGAAAAACCGTGTGCTGAGACTCATCTGGCACCATTCAGGTGCGTCTATATTACTGGCAAAGTTCGTTGTTGGGTCGAATGTGGTTTCACTACTGGCTGGTCAAGCAGGCTTATCTGCAGCACGGTTTCTAATTTATGACAGCATAGGTTCTCTGACATGGTCTGGTAGCTACATTTCCGTTGGATACCTCCTGCATGGTCAACTGCACTGGACGCTGACGCAGACTTTACGTCCGCTCGTGGTCGCTCGCGTCGCAGTGTTTCTAGCAAGAGTGTGGCGCCGCAAATCGCTTGCGCACGCTGCGATGCTGGCGGCGGCAACGGTCTTCTTCTGTCCGGTGCGACCTTCAGCCAACAGAACGCTGGTCTACGAGTGGCGACCGCTTTTACTTCCCCACAACCCACGAACGAAGGTAGCAGGTTTCTGGATTGGTTGCCCGAATGAGCAACACCCCACTATTTGGAGAAAAAGGTATGACTAAAGGGACCCCCATCCAAATTCGCGAACACGAAGGAAGTGTATACGCGAGTCACGAGGACTTTCACACAATCTTTAATGAGGATCTGAAGGAGCTCTATCAGCTTTCGTTTCTACTCACGCGCGATCCCGCAAAGGCCGAGCGATGCCTTGTAACTGGTCTTGAGGACTGTGTCTCGGGAAACCGCGTCTTTCGTGAATGGGCGCGTTCTTGGGCGAAGCGAACAATAGTCCAGAATGCGATTCGTGAATTGAAGCCGCGACCCAGCCAGTCCACTTCACCCCTGTCTGGAGCTATGTTCTCCGACGTTGACCAACATTCGAGGGGTCCAAGCGGACATTTCGAAATCGACGCCGTGTTGCGGCTTGCAGATTTCGATCGGTCTGTGTTCGTCATGTCCGTCCTGGAGCATTACTCGGAACACGACTGTGCCCTTCTCCTCGGGTGCTCCGCTAGAGACATTCGGGAGGGTCGTACTCGCGCCCTGAAGGAACTGGCAGACTCACCTCACATGGAAGCTTCCGAAAATCAACTTGTCGTGCAGGAAAAGAAATGACTATTCTGTGCAATCAGTCTTGACTAGTACCTGTAGAACGAACAGTTGCCGAAGACCAGACGTACTGATGAGAGTGCTTTACGCTGACAAATTACGAGCCCGACGGCAATATCGAAGACCTGCCCGACACGGAGATATATGACGCAATTCGCTATCTTGAGTCGGACCCAAAAAGCGCGAACGAGATGGATGGGGATGCCCAGGATAAGGATAACGGTGTCGTCATCTGCGTCTTTTTGTATGTCGCACTCTTAGTGTGCCTGGCCTTCATGTGGTTCTACTGGAGATAACGCGCATCTCTATCACGGTCCACACATGAGATTGATTGGCGGATCTTGGAACCCGGCAACTATTTCAGCACTAGCTGCCATCTTTGGCTCCCTCACCGGCGCGTTGGCATCGAGTGTGAGCACCTGGATCGTGCAGAAGCACCAAGGTCGACGGGATCTTCTGACTAAGCGAATCTTTTACCGCGAGCAGTTATATTCCGACTTTATCAGCGAAAGCGCGCATGCCATGGCTGACGCCATCCAACATAACCTTCAGGACCCGAATAACTTCACCCCGGCCTATGCACTTCTGAGCCGCATGCGTTTGAGTTCCTCAACCGATGTGCTCGCGCGCGCTGTACGGGTTATTCAGCACATTATTAGCACGTATTCGGAGCCCAACCTTACTCCCGAAGAAATTCAGTCCAGGGCTGCCAAGCGCCAGGAGGACCCCTTGCGCGAGTTCAGCGATATATGCCGTGCTGAACTTAAAGCGGTGCACAGTCAACTGCAATAACGTCGCAGCGGAATCGCGAGCCGGCTTCAGTCTTCATGAGGGTGCTCAAAGCTCGTCTCTCTCAACACCTTCAACAGATTCGTCACCCCTGCTCGAGACATGGCGTTGCATCTTCGCTCTAGAACTCAATCACTTAAGTCAGAGTCAGATTTGGCATCAGCCTTGCCTTCTCCATGAGCAATGGCACAGAGCTTTCAAATGGAGATATCGGCTATGGTTCACACTCAATCTATCTCGCTTCTACCGCGAAATGCTCACTCTGTTCCCTTCGTCGAGTTGCGACGGTCGCTCCCCAGTAAAGTTGCGGCGATCTCTCCATTCACTGAACAACTCATGCGGTTCATTCTGAACTTTCGAATGGCGGATGGATGTGAAATCGACATCGAGATGGCCTTGCTTGAAGCCCTAGCGAATGCCGTGATCCACGGCAACGGTGAGAACTCTTGCAAGAGCGTTTACGTCACGTGCCGTTGCTACATGGACGGAGAAGTCGCAATCACGGTTCGGGACGAAGGACGAGGCTTTGATCCCAGCGTTTTAGTGGATCCAACCTTCCGAGAAAACTTGCTGATCACGCACGGCCGTGGAATCTACCTCATGAAGACGTTAATGGACGAAGTCTCTTTCGAAGAAGGCGGCACGGTTGTCATGATGCGGAAGAAATCTAACGCAAGCTCAGCCGAACAGAGGAAACCGTAATGACGAGGACATTTTCAAGGTTCGCGCTTGCAATACTTCGGGCCGGCGCCCTCATATGCATGGTTCTTTTGCTATCAGGCCTCGGCTTGGCGCAAAAAGTGGTGACCGCGAGGGCCACCATTCCGTTCAAGTTTTGGGCACAAGACCACGAGTTTCAAGCTGGGGATTATGTCTTCGACAACGAGGTCGAAGGTTCAGCTTCGATCCATCGCGACGGAACAAACTCAGGTATCGGCGTCTCAATCATTCTCTATGCCGTTCCGTCAGAAAAAGAAAATCCCAGAGTGATCTTCGTTCGTCGAGACGGAAAGTATTTTCTGGTTGAACTCTGGGGTGTCCAGGACCGGCATGTGGTTACCGCCGAATTCGAACATCGCGGCGAAGTGAGCGAACAACAACGCCAAGTGCCATTGAGGCTTGTGGAGCCACAGGACCAATGACCTTTCACAACGTCAGATCGAAGTGTTTGAGCGGCATGGTATACGAGTGCTGACTCCGGCTCAGACTCGCGCAGACGCCGAAATTCTCGTTCTAAGGACATACAACACAATGAAGAAGCACACTCTCCCACGTCGCGCACCAGGTGGCCCGGGAATTGACCCGCGGTGGACGCACGGTGCCAAAGTTGCCGTCGGTACGGCCTATTCGACCTCCAGCCGAGTGTGGTACACGCTCGATGCCGGCTGTGTAACCGAGGTCTACTACCCAACGATTGACACTCCGCAGATACGTGACCTGCAATTCCTCTTCACCGATGGCGAAACCTTCTTCCATGATGAGCGGAGGAACTTTACCTCTGAAATTGATTGCATCACCGAAGCAGCCCTGGGGTTTGAAGTAAAGAACCGGGAGAACGAAGGTCGTTATACGCTTCACAAGACAATCCTTGGCGACCCGTATCAGAATTGCCTGCTCATTCATGTCCGTGTTGAAGCGTCGCCTGAACTGCTGTCCAGGCTTAAGATGTATGTCCTTTGTGCGCCGCACCTCGAAATTGGGGGCTGGCACAACAATGGTGAAATTCTACAGATTGGGGACTACAAGGTTCTGCTCGCACACAAAGGAAAAACGTGGCTCGCAATTGGCGCCACCGTTCCGTTCACCGAAGCGTCCTGTGGATACGTCGGGGTAAATGATGGCTGGACCGACCTGGCTGACAACTATCGCCTCGATTGGCAGTACGAAGAAGCGCCAGACGGCAACATCGCCCTGACTGGCGGGCTGGATCTCTCCCAGGGTCCAGAGTTCACCGTCGGCGTCGCCTTCGGCACAACTCAGCACGATGCACTGAGCACTCTTGGTCAGTCGTTGAATATTCCATTCGAACGAACACGCGACGCGTTCATTCACCAATGGGAGCAAACTTCCAAACGGTTTTCGCTTGCGTCGAAGTCCAATAATGCCAAGCTGTATGAACGCAGCGTGAATCTTCTTCTAGCGCACGAAGACAAGACCTACTCCGGAGCCATGATCGCCTCACTAAGTATTCCCTGGGGTGACCAAAAGAGCGATGACGAACTGGGCGGCTATCACCTGGTTTGGACACGGGACCTGGTGAAGTCCGTTACTGGCTTACTCGCCGCTGGAGACACAAGCACGCCGCTTCGCTCTCTCATTTATCTTGCCGTGTCGCAGAGGGAAGACGGCGGTTTTTACCAAAACTTCTGGCTAGACGGGCGACCATACTGGGCGGGCGTTCAGCTCGACGAGGTTGCGTTTCCAGTTCTGCTGACATGGAGACTGTGGAGGAACAAAGCCTTGGGCAACTTCCTTCCTTTTGAGATGGTTCGTCGCGCCTGTGGCTTCCTGATACGCGAAGGGCCGATCACAGCGCAGGATCGCTGGGAGGAGGCAAGCGGGTATTCGCCATCCACTCTTGCCGTACACATCGCGGCGCTAATTTGCGGAGCGGAGTTCTTTGATGACCGTGGCGAGCACGCTACTGCCGAGTTCATTCGCGATTATGCTGATTTTCTCGAATCGCACATAGAGCCCTGGACTGTGACGACCAAAGGAAGCTTGGTGCCGGGAATCAGGCGACACTACATCCGTGTCAATCCCGCCAGCTCTGTCGATTGCACCGATGAGGACCCGAATTGCGGCACCCTGGCGCTTGCCAACCAGCCTCCAGGCGTTCGCAATGAATTCCCGGCGAAAGATATCGTTGATGCTGGTTTTCTGGAATTAGTACGTTACGGAATTCGGAGTGCCAACGATCCTATTATTAAGGACTCACTCCGTGTCGTCGATGCCGTGCTGAAGGTCGAGACTCTGAACGGGCCCGCGTGGCGCCGCTATAACCACGATGGCTATGGCCAGCGTGAAGACGGTTCCTCTTACTCGGGCTGGGGTAAGGGACGCCCTTGGCCTTTACTGACAGGCGAGCGCGGGCATTACGAGATTGCGGCTGGTCGTGACGCTACACCCTTTTTGCAGGCTCTGGAAAACTTCTCGCAAGGGATCGGACTGATGCCGGAACAGATCTGGGACGGGCCGGACCTGCCCAACTACTATCTTCGTTTCGGTGGAACAACCGATGCGGCAATGCCGTTGCTTTGGGCGCATTCCGAATACGTGAAGCTGCATCGCTCTGCTGCGGACGGACAAGTCTTCGATTTAGTTGAAGCTGCGTACGAGCGGTACGTCAAAGGAAGTGGCGAACGCAAAAGCATGGAAGTCTGGAAGTCGAATCGTCAGGTCCAAACGGTAACGGCCGGCACGCTCCTGCGTATACAGGCCAGCTCTCCGTTTCTACTACATTGGACCAGCGACGACTGGCAATGCTCGACAGATATGAGATCACAGGGAACAGCGATTGGGATTGAGTTCGTAGATATTCCGCTGCCTAAAAAGCAGAAGAATCCCATTCGATTCACTTTCTTGTGGCTCAACGAAGATCGCTGGGAAGGCAAGGATTATAAGGTGAACGTGCGAGAACAAGAGGCGATGGCGCACAGAAGCGTGGATAGGCGCAGAAAGAAGGCTCAAGGCAAGCGTCCGGCTACCGTCGGATGATCACTCAGTCGCCATGCAATCCATAACAGCCTTTCCTGGACCGCCGCGACGTCTTTAGGATGCGGGGTCAGTTCCTTGAAAACTCGAAATCACTAACCGGCCTGCCGTCGGAAAAGCTCTCATCCTTGTGCCGTTATGCAGCGGAGTTTGACCGCCGCCCACACTGAGTTCAGTGCGCTGCTTCTTGTTCGACCAATTCGTCATTTGAGCGTGCCAGAATCGAAAACCACATGAGGCACATTTCGATTCCAGGAAGAAGACCTCATTCTGCACCAAGGGATTCCGCGTAAAATCGTACTCTTTAGATTCGATTCAGTATTTTTTCGACTAGATGATTTAGTGGCCAGCGGAGGCGAGCCTGATGGCCTTCTCTCGCAGTTCGTTCGCTCACCTCGAACTGACGCAATACATTTGCCAAAACTGCTAGGCGCGATTCGTCCCGTCAGCATTTTTCTCAAGCGATTAGGAGTTCGGCGCCATTGACGAGTTCGGTGTCGAGTACCGTCTTTCTCGACACTTTAGACCCCTTCGACAGTTCTTGTGCTGCACTGCCTAGAAACTTCCTTCAATTGGCGTTACTTAGCTTCGTGTCGGTTTTGGTATGCGACGTGCCCTCGGAGAAGAATGCAATCGCGTGACTGACGCGCCTGAATCGACAAGACGACTCTCGGGCCACATTTCCCCCCAACCGAGCAGCGTCCCGATTCAGGCGCGCCAGTGGAGGGGAAAAAGATGAAGCAAATATCTACAGCTTTACTTAGTGCGGTTCTCCTGCTCCATGCACTTGGCTGCAGCAATGGCAACGTGCGGGCTGCAGCCCCGCCTCCACCACCGGTCGTCGAAGTCGCACCGGTCATTCAAAAGGATGTGCCGGTTCAAGGCGAGTGGGTGGGAACGCTCGAAGGCTACGTCAATGCGCAGATTCAGCCTCAGGTGAGCGGTTACCTGATTCGCCAGGATTATCACGAAGGCGCATTCGTCAAAAAGGGTCAGCTCCTCTTTGAGATCGATCCCCGTCCCTTTCAAGCCGTGCTTGACCAAGCCAAAGGACAGCTGGCCCAGGCCGAGGCGCAGATGGCGAACGCCGAGCTGAACGTGAAGCGCGATATTCCCGAAGCGGAAGCTCACGCCATTCCCCAGAGCCAGCTGGATAGCGACACCGAGTCGCTCCGTGGGGCGAAGGCGGCAGTTGAGGCCGGCCAGGCGTCGGTCGAACAGGCCGAGCTGAATTTGGGCTACACGAGAGTTGTCTCCTTAGTCGACGGAATCGCCGGCATCAACACTGTGCAGGTGGGCAACCTGGTGGGGCCGTCAACGGTCCTCACCGCAGTTTCGCAGGTAAGTCCGATCAAAGTTTATTTCCCCATCAGCGAACAGGAATACCTGCGCATGGCGGACGGCGGCGGTCCGGGGAGCGTGGACTTTCTGACGCACGCCTCACGAATCCCGTTGCAGTTAACTTTGGCCGACGGGAGTGCCTACCCGCATCCGGGCAGAATCATCTTCGCGGATCGCCAGGTAAACACGCAGACCGGAACCATCCAGATCGTGGGCGAGTTCCCGAACTCCAAGAACCTGTTGCGACCGGGCCAATATGCACGCATTCAGACGCCCACCGGAAACATCACGGGAGCGCTGCTGGTGCCACAGGCGGCCGTGAATCAGCAGCAAGGAACCTATCAGGTAACTGTGGTCGGGGCCGACAACCGCGCACAGCTCCGCACGGTACAGGTCGGACCGAGAGTGGGCACGCTCTGGGTGATCACAGCGGGCCTGAAGCCGGGAGAACGCGTCGTGGCGGTTGGCGCAGAGAAAGCAAAAGAAGGCGAACTGGTGAATCCCACGCCGTACAAAGAAACCGAGGAGCGCTAATTATGGCGAGTTTTTTCATCCGACGCCCCATCGTCGCGATTGTGATCGCGATCCTTACCGTCATCGTTGGCGCGATCACGATACGCCGATCGAACAGCAAGTGACCGGTGTGGACAACATGGAATACATGTATTCCGTGAACACCACTAATGGTTCGCAAACGTCTCTGATCGTCGATTTTGATCTCAAGACTGATCCCAACACGGATCTCGTACTTACGCAATCCCGACAGCAACTGGCAAACGGTCAACTTCCGCCCGAGGTAACGAGCTATGGGATTAGCTTGCGAAAATCGGCCACCGCTCCTTTCATGCTGGTCGGCCTATACTCGCCCCACGGCACCCGCGACGCTGCGTTTCTCTCTAACTATGCGTACATCAACCTCAACGACCCCATCGGCCGCTCCTATGGAGTCGGCCGGTCGGAGGTCTTCGGAGCCGGCCAGTATGCGATGCGGCTCTGGATAAAGCCCGATCAGCTGGCGAAACTGGGCATTACCGTCACGGATATTACTAACGCCATCCAGGCCCAGAACAAAGTAAATCCAGCTGGCCAGATAGGTGGCGAGCCAGCCCAGAAGAACCAGCAGTTCACCTACGCATTGCTGGCGAAGGGGCGCCTGAGATCTCCGGAACAATTCGGCAACATTGTTGTTCGCGAATCCCCGAATGGCGGAACCGTGCGCGTGAAAGACGTGGCGCGGGTGGAGCTGGGCCAGCAGGACTACAGCACGATCAGCCGTCTAAATGGGAAGCCCACCGCAATCATTGCCATCTACCAGCTGCCCGGATCTAACGCGCTTCAAACTGCGGAGGGCATCCGCAAGCTGATGGCCCAGATGAAGGACCGCTTTCCCGAAGATGTCGATTATGCGATATCGCTGGACCAAACATTGCCGGTCAGCGAAGGCATGAGGGAAGTTGTCGAAACCCTGGTGATTGCGATTTTACTGGTCATCCTTGTGGTGTACCTCTTCTTGCAAGACTGGCGGGCCACGCTGATTCCTATGCTGGCAGTCCCGGTTTCGCTCGTCGGCACGTTTGTCCTGTTCCCGCTATTCGGCTTCTCAATCAACACACTTTCGATGTTGGGCCTTGTCCTGGCAATCGGTCTGGTGGTTGACGATGCAATTGTGGTGGTTGAAGGCGTGCAGCACCATATCGAAGAGGGATTGGCTCCGAAGGACGCGGCTCTCAAAGCGATGGAGGAGCTCTCCGGGCCCGTTGTGGGGATTGCCCTGGTGCTGGCTTCGGTGTTCGTGCCTACAGCGTTCATCCCAGGCATCACCGGGAGGCTTTATCAGCAATTCGCCCTGACCATCGCCATTTCTGTGATCCTCTCTGCCTTCAATGCGCTCACGCTCAGCCCGGCGCTCGCTGGTCTGTTGCTGCGACCAAAATCAGAGGAAGGCACCCACAAGCACCGCGGACCTCTCGGGAAATTTTTTGACGCATTCAATCGCTATTGGGAACGCAGTACCAATGGTTTTGTGCGCTGGTCCCACGCGGTAATTCGCAAGGGCGCGCTCGTGATGGTGCTGCTCGTTCTCTTCGGTCTGGGCGCGTTTTTCTTTGGTACCCGCCTGCCGTCAAGCTTTATGCCCGATGAAGACCAGGGCTACCTCTACGTCAGCATGCAACTTCCCATCGCGGCGTCGATGCAACGCACAAGCGAGGCTGGGAGACAGGTGGAAAACGTTCTCGCAAACATTCCGGGAGTTCAATACACGACATCTGTTATCGGCTTCAATCTGCTCAGCTTCGCCCACACCAGCTACAACGGTTTCTTCTTCGTTACGTTGAAACCCTGGGGCGATCGCAAGAGCAGAGCGGAACAGTATCAGGAAATAAAAACTCGACTGAATCAGGAACTCAGCCGATTGCCGCAGGGGACTGTTTTCGGCTTCTCGCCGCCTGCGGTACCCGGCGTTGGCACCTCCGGTGGATTTCAGTTCGTGCTGGAAGACCGTGCCGGCAAGGATGTGACGTTTCTTTCCGATAACTTGAACAAATTCCTGGTAGCCGCTCGCAAGCGTCCTGAAATCGGCATGATCAGTTCAACCTTTATTCCGAGCGTGCCCGAGCAGTACATCAATGTGGACCAGGACAAAGTACTCAAGCAGGGTGTCGCGATCAGCGATGTCTATCAAACCATTCAGGCATATATGGGCGG
>WNFH01013499.1_pt1 | contig 10149 bp, 10 predicted proteins | sample 5400411 | NCBI WGS metagenome assembly WNFH01 (sample SAMN13153347, study PRJNA577476) | soil metagenome | isolation source: 200 cm saprolite under Douglas fir tree site 2 hole 3 | place: USA:California | collected 2015-04-18
GGGCGAGATTCGGCACGGCCTTGTCGCCCGTGTAATCCCAGAACATCAGATGATCCGGCCCCGAGCAGCATCGGAACCCGTTCCAGAAGTCGGCGGGGCCGGTGAACCCGCTGCGCCACGTCCCGCCGTACTTGCCGATCTCGTGCAGGGGCTTGATGACCAGCGGATCCTGCCCCACGCGCTCCGCCACCGCCGGCAGCCGGCCGGCCTTCACCAGGGCCGCCAGCTGCGGCGCCTCGTTGAGGGTCTTGGGGAACTTCGCGGGGTCGGTGACGACCTCCGGCCCTTCCAGCTTGCCGATCAGGCCGCTCTTGGCCATCTGGGCAAGGGCCCCGGCGGCAAGCACCGTGGTGAGTAGCCCCACCATGAGGGCCATCACGATTCGGGACCTGCGCTGGCGTGTGCGCGGCGTTCGCCCAAGGTCGGTCATGACGCGTCCCCCTCTTGCGGCTGCCCTGCCGTTCGTGCGCGCGCTGACCGCGGCCCTCTGGCCCCGGCCCCCCACCCGTGACCTCTATGTCGGGGGGATACTGCCCCGGCGAGGGCACAGCGTCAAGCGGCTCTCGGAGGATGGGAAGCCATCAGGCCGCCGCTGCTCGAGCGGGCGGGGGCTCGTCGTGCGGAGCCCGGCGAACCGGTTCCGTCACATCACGATCGGGATCCTGCAGATCCTTTCGGCCGATACGGGGCGCCGGCCGCGGCGTGCTCTGTCGCTTTCCTCGGCTGCCGCGCTTTGCACGTTCCATCCCGGCTCCTCCATCGGCCAACTCCTTCGGACCGGCGTCCGGCTACGGCTCCCGGAAGCGCCGGCCCGGTGGGGCCAGCGATCCGCTACCTATGCCAACGAGAATATCCCCAGCCTCCACCACCGAGTAAGAACAACACCACCAGAATGATCAACAGGGTCTCCATGCTTCATCACCTCCTACCACTTATGCCCGGACTCACTTCTGGAACACCGGCTCGGAGCCCACCGGGATGGCCGTGGGCCACCCGTTCTCGTGGCGCGCCGGCGCAATATCCGCGCGTACACCTCGTACGCTCGAGAACGCCAGCTGCGGAATCGGGGCGAGGTGGGCCCTCTGGCCCCTTCCCTGCTGTGTCGCGCAGCCGACCGCCAGCACCATGACGCTCATCACCAGCACGACTCGCGTGATCATCTGCACACCCATCTGACAGGCCTCCGGGGTTCTCGACGCCTACCGCGGCTCTTCCGAGGTGCTCAGATTGTTGACGACCTTCTTCACTCCCCCGACCGACTGCGTCACTCGCTCCGCCAGGAGCTTCTCCGCGCGGGAGCCTACCTTGCCGCCGAGAAAGACCGATCCGTCCTGCGATCGGATCTGCACATCCTTGAGCGCCACCGCCTTCGTCGCGTACAGCTCGAATTCAACGCGATGCGCCAGCTTGTCATCCGGACTCTCCGGGGCGCCCGCGGCAGTGGTGACGACGAGATTGCTCGTGAGGTGCTGCACTCCGGGCACCAGCAGGACGATTCGGTCGGCGGCGCGCCGCTGGGCGGGTGAACTGACCGTTCCATCCAGCGAGACGCTCCGCTTGTTCACCTGGACGGTGATGCGCTCATCCTTCAGCTCAGGGGCCTGGGCGAGCTGATCGATGACGAGGGTCTTGATCTCCAGATCCGCCACGCGGTCACCGATGCTCGCCACCTCCGGGTTGCCCGCGACGCCGGGATTGACGGTCAGGTTGTTGTGCACTGCCTTGACCCCAGAGGTGTCCTGCGCGACGGCGGCAAGTCTCTTGATGTCTTGGGTCGGAACTTCCCCCGTCAAGGTGACTTCACCTCGAGCGGTGCCCACCGCGGTGTCGAAAGCCGACACGTGCTTCGAGAGCAACAGCGCCGTCTTGACCTTGGTGGTGGTGGCCGCATCCTGCGACGAGTCCTTGACCAGCCGCAAGGTGTCCCGCACGGCTTCCCCGCGGCGGGACGAATAGGTCCATACGAAACCGCCAATCAGCACGATGAGCACCACCACTATGATGGCGCCGACCGCGACTCTGCCACTCTCGTGGAGCGATGTCTTCATATCGTGTCCTCTCTCAGGTTACAGAGCATCCCCTCCGCGAGATGAAGCGCGGAGGGGATGCTCCAACGACCTCAGGATCTGACTGCGAGAATCTCGACCCTTCGATTCGACTCCAGACACGTGTCCGTGGTCGTGTTGCAGACCGGGACCTGTCTCCCGTTGGAGCCCACCACGATGCGGTCGGGCGAGGCGCCCAGCCTGATGAGCTCGTTTCTGACCGCGGTGACGCGATTCGCGGCCAGCAACTGGTTCCGGTCATCCGCGTCGCTCTGATGGCCATCGAGGCTCACCTGGGCTAGCGGGTTGTTCTGCATCCACAGGGCGAAGTTCGCGAGCTTCTCCTTGCACTTCTCCTGGAGGTCCGAGCTGCCGTACTTGAAGTTCACGTTCTCCATCGAGGACCACCCGCTCGCGCCGGGGCGGCCCCCACGACCAGTCACGCCAACAGCTCCGACCGGCCCCGCCGGCCCCGCCGGCCCCTGGGGCCCCATCGGTCCAGCGATTCCGGGTCCCCCCGTTCCTCCGGCCAGGCCAGGAGCCCCCGGGGCCCCCGTCGGGCCTTGCGGTCCCATGGCGTAGGGCGCGCTCGAGCGGCACGTACCCTTCGCGTACGGCTCGCCCTTCGCGATCCACACACCCTGCGGATCGATATATCCGCTCTGGTAGGCGCACCCCGACAGGGCGGCGACTACGACTAGACTTGTGAGAATTCTCATAGGTTGCTCCTCTTACTGTCCGCGCCGGACGAGCACTTCGACCCGGCGGTCCCGCTGCCAGCACTCCTCGGTTGCCTGCGAGCACTTCAGCTGCGTCTCGCCGAACGCGCCCGTCGTGATCTTGTCCGACGCGATGCCCGCGCCCACCAGGGCGGCCTTGACCGTGTCCACGCGCCGCTGGCTGAGGGGCTGGTTGTACGCGTGGGTGCCGCGCGGGTCGGCGTGGCCATCGAGGCCGACCTCGATGTTGGGGTTCTCCTTCATGTACTGGTTGAGCTTGTCGATCTTGCCGGTCTCCGAGCTCCGGATCGCGCTGCGATCGAAGTCGAAGAGAAAGTCAGCGAACGTCACCCAGGGACGCTGCGGGCCCTGTTGGCCCATCACGCCCTCCGGACCACTCACGCCCTGCGGGCCACCTGGGCCCTGGACGCCTGCTACGCCGCTCGGACCCGTCGGCCCCTGTGGGCCCTGCGGGCCCGTCATCCCGACCGGGCCAGCCGGCCCGAAGTTGCGGGGGTCTTCATACGGACCGCTCGCGCAGCCGGCCCCGAAGAGCACCGTCAGCGTGAGCATCGCCACCAACATCACTCCCATCCTCGTGAATCCACGCATCATTTGTTCGTACCTCCAGAAAAAAGTTAACATCGCCTTGCCTGGACCCGACCCTACGCGGACCGCGGGCGCCTGCCTATTGGCTCTTGGGATTACGGCTTTAGGGGTGGGTCCGAGGCGCGTCCGGATAGGCCAAGGTCCAATAGGCAGGCCGGTTGCCGCTGATTAGACTCTCCCCGTAGTGAAAGGGCCCCAGGGCACGGTCGGCCGCGAGAACCGCGATCGAACCGGTCCAAAAAGGAGGTTCCATATGAACCAGCTCGCGTTGGTCATCGTGCTCGTATTCCCGCTCTCGCTGCTCGCATCCGGATCCGCCCTCGCGGCCGACGACTCGAAGGTCAAGGCGGCCACCGGTCAGGTCGAGAGCGGCGCGAAGAAGATTCCCGACGGCAAGATCGGGGAAGGCGTCAAAGAGACCGCCAAGGGCATCGGCAACACGGTGACCGAAGGCGCGAAGTACAGCGGTGAAAAACTGAAGGAGGCGGGGAAGGCGGCCGAGCCGCCCGCGAAGACCGCCTGGGGCAACGCGCGCGATGGCGCCGTCGCCGTCGGCCACCGCGTCAAGGGCTTCTTTTCGAACCTCTTCTCGAACTGACGCCGACCAAGGCCCCGCAAGTCGATGACGGAGGACACGTCATGAATAGCGTCGTGATAGCGATCGTGGTTTTCGTGGGAGCCGGGTTGATCGCCATGGCCATGGTCGCCCTCATCGGGGCCGCCATCCCGGTCGTCGGTCCACGCATTCTCCCGCCCCGGCCGTGGATTTGGGCTTCCTGGTTCAAGCGATGAAGGCGCAGAAGGCCCGGACGGGAGGCCTCGTGACTCGACGATCCACGATGATCCTGCTGCCGGTGCTATTCCTCACGGCCTTCCTCTGGACGGTGGAGGCCTGGGGGCGTGCCGAGGACACCGCATCGAAGGGAAGCCGCAGCTCCCGCACTTATCAGGCTCCGGTCGACCGCGCTCCGGAGGTTCTCTGTGGATGCACCGAGGTATTGAAGAACTTCGCTTGAGGATCCAACCGAATCAGGTCTTGCGTCACGGTCCGGCCGGCCTCGTCGGCCGGAGCGACCATTCTAACGCCTACGCACCCAATCGCAGGACAGACAGACTGGATACTTACTGTAGTCGAGCTTCCCAAAGTTGCTTCTGACCCCGGATAGCACCGGTCCATTCCACACTTCCTGAACACTCTGGGCGTTGAGATCTCCCAGAACCTGAACACCATTGGAATCCATGCAACACGTAACGACCCTGCCATCCCAGAGCACTGACATGGACGTCCACGGGAAATAACAGACCGACACGATCTTCTTCCCCAGGGGGTTGTAGGCTCTCCCGCCTCCATAGTTGTGCAGCGAGCTCACATTCAGACAATCACCCACACTTGGATCAATCAACGGGTTCCACAGAGACCTGAACTCTTCTGTCCTGGCATGGTTGGTGTCGTTGGGAAGGTACTGGAGGATCAACCGCGGGGTTGCGCTCTTCATCTCCTTCCGGATCCTCAAGAAGTCCTTGATGTTCTGGAACGTCACCTTGAAATTCAACCTCTTCATGGTGTTGTTGTACGATTCTTCGTCGGTACCATAGAAGCTGATCTTCATCTTGTCCAAGCCCGCGCTGATGATCTTCCTGGACGTCTCCGGAAACAGCAATGAAGCGTTCGTCACGATATAGGTGCGCGTGATTCCGTACGTCTTCGCGAGCTGGATTTTGTCGGCTAGCAACTTATCCAACAGCGGCTCGCCAAACCCGTGTAGATGCGTGACGGGCTTGCGCCTCACGCCGGACACTTCCTTGATGATCTTCTCGAATAACCCAAAGTTCATGAAGCCGCGTTTTCTTGAGAGCGTGTCGCGAGGGCACATGACACACTCTGCATTGCAGTGATTCGTGTTTTCGATCATCAGCACGGACGGCAGCGGAAGGTGATACTTGTAGTGCGGATAAAACAGCAGCGGGGTCTTGGCCAACGACAAGAGCAGCTTGGTTTTCTTGTCTCCGATATTGAGAATCATCTTGCCTCGCCCAGGTACTTCGGGTTGATTCGCTCGATCTCCTCCGCCGTCACGTCGATCGAGTGACGGATCTGCTCCTCGGTGTGGCTGGCCGTGATGAAGAACCGCAGCCGCGCCGCCCGCTCTTCGACGGCCGGATAGAGGATCGGCTGGACATTGATCCCGCGGTCGAACATCGCCTGCGACAGCCGCAAGCAATGAAGCGAGTCCCCCAGGATCACCGGCACGATCGGTGAGTCGTGGCTCAGGCCGGTGTTCAATCCCCGCGACCGAGCCAGCGCCAGGAACAGCCGCGCCCGTTCGTGAAGCGAAGCCACCCTCTCAGGCTCGCCCGTCAGCAGCCGGATCGCCGCGAGGGCGGCGGCCGCGTTGGCCGGGGAGATGCCGACGCTGTACACGAAGCCCGGCGCGGTGTACTTCAGATACTCGACCATCGCCCGACAACCGGCAATGTATCCGCCGCAGCTGCCGAACGACTTGCTCAGGGTGCCCATCCAGAGGTCGACGTCCTGAGGATCCACGCCGAAGTGTTCGCCGATGCCGCGCCCGTGGGGCCCCAGGACGCCGGCGGAGTGGGCCTCGTCGACCATGAGGAAGGCCTTGTGGCGCTTGCTCACTTCGATGAATCGGGGCAGGTCCGGGATATCGCCATCCGTGCTGTAGACGCCCTCGATCGCCACCAGCACGCGGCGATAGTCGCCGCGCAGGTCGGCCAGCAGCTTGTCCACCACCCGCCAGTTGTTGTGGGGAAACGGACGCCGCTGGGCGCGACGCCGCTGGGCGCGGGACAGGATGGACCCCTGGACGATGCTGTTGTGCGCCAGCGCGTCGTGCAGAATCAGGTCGCCCGGCCCGAACAGGTGGCCCACCGTGGTTTCATTCGTCGAGTGCCCTCCGACGAAGACAATCGCGTCGTCGACGCCGATGAAATCGGCGATCCCCCGCTCCAGCTCGCGGTGCAGGCCCGTCTCCCCGGAGACCAGGCGGCTGGCCGACACCGATGTCCCATAGCGATCGATCGCGGCCCGGGCGGCGGCGGCCACCACCGGATCACCCGACATACCCACGTAGTTGTAGCTGGAGAAGTTGATCATTTCCCGGCCGCCGATGATGGTCGTGTTGTTGGCGACCCGCTCGTGGACTTTGAAGAATGGGTTGTTCAATCCCGTCGCTTCGAGCATCTCGAGGTCCTGCTTCAGCTTGATGTATTCCGGATACAGATCGAAACGATAGTCTTCGGATGGGATCTCGACCGCCCCCGACGTCCCGCGAGTGTCCCGGCCATCTACCAGGTACTTCTGGACCGCGTCGATGACTTCACGACACGTGTACATTTCGGCGACCACCTGGTCCGGGAGCCGGCCGCCGAAGTGGCTCTCCAGCGCCGCGACGATCTCCATTCGCTCCAGCGAGTCCAGCCCCAGCTCGACGATCGACGAGTCCAGCTCGAGCCCGACCGTCCGGTCCTTGCCGATCGACCGGACCACGTCCAGCACGACCTCGGCCGTCGCTTCGAGTGTCTGCCCGCGGGCCGCCGCGCGCCTACCGTTCGAAGTCGATGGGCCACGAGCGGCCTTGGGCCGACGCGGCGCGGCGACCTCGGCAAGGCCCCGGTCCCCGGATCGCGGTACTCGGCGCGGCGGAGGAGAGGGAGCCGCGACCGGCCCGTCGCTCCCGGTCCGTTGCCACTCGGCCACCACGTCCAGAAGCCGGGCCAGGAACGCATCCCGGCAGGCGTGCCGCTGGATCTTGCCGCTGGAGGTCCTGGGGATACTCCCGGCGCGCACGAGCACAATCGAGTCGACCACGAGATCATGCTCCCTGGCCACGTCACGGCGGATCTCCCCGATCACCTGGGCCGCTTCCGCCCGCTGGTGCCGTTCCAGCTCCAGGATGATCACCAGCTTCTGTTCCGGACCCTCCTCGACGGTGAACGCCGCGCCCCAGCCGGCTCGCAGGCCCGGGTGACTCTTGGCCACCGTGGCTTCGATGTCTTGTGGGTAGTGGTTGCGGCCGTGGACGATCACCAGATCCTTCAGCCGGCCGGTGACGAACAGCTCGCCGTCGTGCGTGAAGCCCAGGTCACCGGTACGCAGGAACGGGCCTTCGCCCGTCTCTTGCAGATATGCGCGGAACGTCTGCTCCGTTTCGTCGGTTCGTTGCCAGTATCCCTGCGCGACACTTGGCCCCGATACCCAGACCTCGCCGACCTGGCCGGCGCGCATGCGGGTCAGCCGGCTCGGGTCGGTGATGACGGTCTGCTGGTCGGGCATGGTCTGTCCGCAGCCGACCAGGGCGCGGGCCCCGTCGTCGCCGGCGGCGATCGGCACCGCGCGGTCGGCCTCCAACGACTTGCCATCGAACCAGCGGACGATGGGCGGGGCGGTCTTGTGCCCGCCTGACACCAGCAGCGTCGCCTCGGCCATGCCGTAGCAGGGGTAGAAGGCCTCCGGCCGGAAGCCGCAAGGCGCAAACGTCTCGACAAACCGCTCGAGGGTTTCTGCCCGCACCGGCTCGCCCCCGCTGAAGGCCACGGTCCAGCTGCTCAGGTCCAGCGTGGCCCGCTCATCAGGCGTGATCTTGCGAACGCAGAGGTCGAAGGCGAAATCCGGGCCCCCGCTCGTTGTCCCGCGGTAACGGGATATGGCCCGGAGCCAGCGGACCGGCTTCTGAAGAAATGCCATCGGCGGCATCAGGATGTTCGGACGGCCCACGTACAGCGGCTGGAGAATCCCACCGACCAGGCCCATATCGTGGTAACACGGCAGCCAGAACACGCCAGAGGCGGACCGCGTGTGCTCGAAGGCGTAGGCGATCAGGGCCGAGTTGTGCAACAGGTTCGAATGGCTCAGCATCACCCCTTTGGGGGTCCCCGTCGAGCCCGAGGTGTACTGAAGGAATGCCAGCGTGTCGCCGGTGATCTGCGGCCGCCGCCACTGCCCCTCGTACCCCCGGTCGGCCCCGTGGGCGGGCCGGTCGGTGGAGAGCCAGCGGAGCGCTTTCAGATCCGCGGTCTGGTCGATCAGCGGCCTGATCCGCTCCAGCACCGCATCGGTCGTGAGCGCCACCGTCGCGCCGGCATCGGCGGCCATCGCCTGGAGGCCGGCAGGCGCGCGGTTCATCCGCGGCGGATACGCCGGCACCGCGACCACTTCGGCATACTGACAGCCGAAGAACGCGGCGATGAAATCCAGCCCGGGCGGGTAGAGGAGCAGCGCTCGCTGACCCTTCAGGTCCTGCGACTCCAGCCAGGCTCCGATGGCCCGGGCCTGCCGGTCGAGCTCGCGGTAGGTCAGATGGACTTCCTCGGATTCTCCGTCGACCAGAAACGTATACGCCCGGTCGTCCGCTTGGCATTCTGCCCGCTCGCGCAGCAGGTCTACCAACGTCGTCGGGACCGCAGGCGGATCGAGGAATCGGTACTTGGGAAGCACGGCGGGGCTAGGTCCGGAGACCGGGCAACTTGTTCACCCGGGTCGCCGGCTCTCGCAGCTCACGTGTTAGGCTTGGCATCCTCGCGACGCGTACCCGTCGAATCGAGTCAGGCTACCATTTGGCACCGCCTTGAAGGTGTTCCAATTGAGACACTTCCTGTGCCGGGGCCCAGATAAGATCCACGCATGGCGGGATCCGCCCCGGTCTCGATACGCCCTATCGAATTGGGGAACAAGCGGGAGCTCAAGACATTCATCAAGTTCCCGTGGAGAATTTACCGGGATGATCCCAACTGGGTCCCACCGCTGATCCTCGACCAGCTTCAATTCTTCACCCCGGGTAAGAATCCGTACTTCGCTCATTCGACCGCCCAGCTCTTCATGGCGTTTCGGGGCGCCGAGCCGGTGGGAAGAATCTCCGCCCATGAGAACAATCAGCACATCCAGGTCCATAAAGACGGGGCCGGGTTCTTCGGCTTCTTCGAATGCATCGATGACCAGGCGGTCGCCAATGGGTTGCTTGATGTCGCCTCGACCTGGCTCTGGGAGCGGGGACTCAGGGCCCTGAGAGGGCCCCTCAGCTTCTCCGTGAATCACGAAGCCGGATTGCTCCTCGATGCCTTCGAGGAGCCGCCCCTCATCCGGATGACCTACAATCCCCCGTACTATGCCGGTCTGATCGAAGGATACGGCCTGCAGAAGATCCAGGATCTCTACGCGTACGTCATGTTCGAGAGCGAGGAGATCCCGGAGCGGTTGCGCGCCATTTCCGATCTCGTTCTGGAGGACCCCAAGCTCGTCATCCGGACGGTCGAGATACGAGACTTCAAGAATGAGATGGAGCGGATACGCAAGATATATGCGGAGGCCTGGTCCGAGAACTGGGGTGCGGTCCCTCTTACGGAAGAAGAGTTCGATCGCATCGTCGGCGAGTTCAGATCGATCTACGACCAGGATCTCTTCTTCATCGCCGAGTACGACGGCGAGCCGGCCGGTATGTCGCTGGTGCTTCCCGATATGAACCAGGTCCTGAAGAAAGCGGGCGGCCGGCTGTTCCCCTTCGGTTTGCTGAAGATGCTCTGGTATAGGCGGAAGATCAACGCCTGGCGCATGCCCGTCCTGGGGGTCCGACAAGAACATCGCCTGAGAGGCATCGAGGTCGTCTTCTGCTGTCGTACGTACGACGCGGCCAAGAAAAACAGGAACTACCGGAAGGGCGAGATGTCCTGGGTCCTCGAGAGCAATACGGCCGCCAATGCGGTACTGAAAAGACTGGGCGCGCGGAGGTCGAAGACCTACAGAATTTATGAAAAGCCGC
>WNFH01004409.1_pt1 | contig 10148 bp, 10 predicted proteins | sample 5400411 | NCBI WGS metagenome assembly WNFH01 (sample SAMN13153347, study PRJNA577476) | soil metagenome | isolation source: 200 cm saprolite under Douglas fir tree site 2 hole 3 | place: USA:California | collected 2015-04-18
GTCGCCGTGTCTCATTACAAAAAGAGGCAACCCATATCGTTAAGAGGCGCGGTCGTCAAGCAGGATAGCGATCCGATGAAGGAATCGCCGATCACTGACGTAGAGATCAGCGTGGCCGGTGGCCTCGCCACAAGCAATGCGAAATCCAACTTCACGGGCTTTTTCACGATTCCCCTGCGCCGCGGAGTCGGTCGAAACCAATCCGTTACGCTCATGTTCAGGCATCCGGATTACCAGCCGCTGGACCTTACGGAACTGGTGGCAGACAGACTGTCCATCGTTCACCTTGCCCCAATTCACAAAGATGCCGGCGTTCCAAGCGACCGTCCCATCACTCCAATCTCCAACGTCCTCATAAGATATTCGACAGTGACGACTGACCAGGAAAATATAGGAACCGGGGCAAAAACTTTTCAAATCCCGAACATCGGCAACGTGCCTTGTAAAAACAGCCCCCCGTGTTCACCCGACGGCAAGTGGAAGGCGTCTATCACCTCCGAGTCTCTCGATGCCGAAGAAGGAAGTGTGTTTCGCAACGCCAGGGTTTCATGCATCGCCGGACCCTGCCCCTTTACGAGAATTGACGACGACGGCTTTTCGCGAGGAGGGCGCCACATCAATGTCTCTGTCCGCAATTGGTCCGATACCACCACATTCTTGCTGCAAGCAGAAGTTTTTCACCCCCAGATCAACAACACCGTCCGCATGGCTTATCCCGTCATACTAGGCACTTCGCTAAATTTTACTTTGCCGCCATCCGCGGACGGGCCGAGCATCCAAGCTGAAGTAAACGGCGAGAACATCATATTTCCGCTCGGGCCGAAACCCGTATTGAGCTGGGCCGAATGCAATGTCAGCGTTGACAAGAATCAAGCGAAGATCTACCGGTGCGATCTCAAGAGCGAATACCGGTTTCGAGAATCAAAATGAGGCGATCGCTTCCGTTGAAGTGAGGCTGAATATGTTCCACCCGGCAAGATGCCTTCAGATATTCCTCTCATTGCTGGCTCAGGGGACCCTGCTTATGTCAAACCATCCAATCGTTGCGTACGGCCGTCAGCCAGGGTCTCCGATCTCTCCGGGCGCGACCGCCCCTGGCGATCTGAACGATATCCTGCAGTATATTTCCGACGGCTGGGATACTTTGACGCGCACGATGAATCGGTGTGAGAGCCTGGGGGATAGCAAGACAGACGGGGAACCGGTGTTGTATCTTCCCGCCGAAATGGCGAACCCACCCTCGATAACCGAATTGCAGGATCACTGCCGGATACGCGTGGAACATCTTCCCGCGAGAATCACCGGGGCCAGTGAAATTGACTTGAGCAAGATCCGCACCGGCGGCCTTCTGTATCTCGAGAATCCGTACGTCGTGCCGGGAGGTCAATTCAACGAGATGTACGGGTGGGACAGCTATTTCATCATTCGGGGCTTGCTTCGCGATCATCGCACGGAGCTGGCTAAAGGAATGGTGGAGAATTTCTTTTTCGAGATCAATCACTACGGCGGGATCCTGAATGCCAATCGAACCTATTACTTGACCCGCTCTCAGCCCCCTTTTCTCAGCTCCATGATCATGGCTGTTTATGAAGCAGAAAAAGCTGGGGGAAAACAAAATCTTCCGTGGCTGGAAAAGGCGTACCAATTTGCCGTCCGCGACTACGAGCAGTGGAACCGGCAGCCGCATCTGGCGGGCGACACCGGCCTCTCGCGTTATTTCGATCGTGGAGAAGGCCCGGTCCCGGAAATCATGGGCGATCCTAGCCACTATTACCGCGGGGTCGCTTACTTTTTCTTGATTCACGGCGGCTCGTACGAGTCCTATCTGGTCCGCAATGCGGATGAACGCTCCGCCGCGGCTGCCCCCGGCCCGCGCTTTCCTGTATTTGTCTGCGATCCTGAATCGGCAGGCACGGGGAAGGCCGACTGCGCCCCTGCGGATCGGATGGCCTTGACTGCTGACTTTTATAAGGGCGATAGAAGCATGCGCGAGTCTGGTTTCGACGTGACGTTTCGGTTTGGGCCCTTCGGCGCTGAAACCCATCACTATGCCCCGGTTTGTCTGAATAGCTTGCTGTATAAAACTGAGAAGGATTTCGAAAGGATGAGCATTCTCCTGGGTCATCCGGAGCAAGCCAGGAACTGGAGAGCGAAAGCGGCAGAAAGACAACGGCGCATGGTGAAATACCTTTGGGATGGAAATCGAGGCCTTTTCTTCGACTACAACTTCGTTACCCGCAAACGATCCACTTACGAGTATGCCACGACGTTTTATCCTCTCTGGGCCGGCCTTGCCTCAAGAGTGCAGGCTCGGGCCATCGTCAAAAATCTTCATTTATTTGAGCAGCCGGGAGGGCTGGCCATGAGCCGAACCGAGAGTCAGGCACAGTGGGATTTCCCTTACGGGTGGGCTCCGATCCAGCTCCTGACCGTGGAAGGTTTGCGGCGCTACGAATTTGGCGTCGAAGCCGATCGAATCGCGGGCAAGTTTCTTTCGACCATCCTTGAGAATTTCAAACGCGAGCACAACATTCGGGAAAAATACGATGTGTTGACGCGATCTTCGGAAACAAGCGTCGTGGCGGGATATGCGCAAAATGTAACCGGATTCGGCTGGACTAACGCCGTGTTTCTGGAGCTGTTGCACGAGTCGCCTGGGGCGCTTGCCCTTTTAGACGGAAACTAGAACTTGTCTCATGAATCCGCGCGGGCTTAGTGTGGTTCACGCTTCATGGGCTAAAGAGTCTGTGTGGCAACGCGGTTTTTGAGCGCTTTTGTAGAGCCCGCCTTCAGGCGGGCACTGTAGATTCAAGCACATGCTCACCTAAAGGTGAGCGCTACATGGGGCCGGCGCGGAGTTGCCACACAGACTCTAAAGCCCAGTTTTTAATGGGGGTTTGATGTCGCGGCTGGAGTCGAAGATCCCGGCTCCGCCGGGGCCGCGACCCACAAAGCCTATTTATGAGACGCCTTGTAGATCCTGAATGTAGCACGCGTAAACTCTTGTAGAACCTGAATGCAACATGAATAAACGAGGGTGAAACGTGAATCGATAGCGCCTGATTGAAAAACCATTCAGAATCCAAAGTAGGGCTCGACGCACCGGGACCCTGTCTGAGGGGAAGGTCGAAGCTATGAGCACAGAAGCAAAATCGCAGACCAGCGTTACTCCTCCGAAGGTATCCGGCCGCCTCTTCGTCTACCTCGCTGCCGCTTTCGCCGCTCTAGGAGGCCTGCTCTTTGGGTACGACACCGGCGTAATTTCTGGCGCCGAGCTGTTCTTCCGAAATGACTTTACGTTGTCGACGTTCGCTTTGGAGGTGATCGTCAGCGGCGTGCTGGCGGGTGCGGCTGTTGGGGCGCTCACGGGCGGGCGGCTGGCGGATCTATTTGGCAGGCGCAAGCTGCTGATCACAACGGCAATCATCTTCGCAGCGGGAGCAATCCTGTGCGCGGCTGCCCAATCGGCCCAGATGCTCGTTGCCGGGCGGATCATCGTCGGCATCGGAATCGGCTTGTCCTCCAGCACGGTCCCTGTATACATCTCCGAGGTTGCACCCGCTGACGCACGAGGCTGGCAGGTCTCTCTATTCCAACTCGCCATCACGGTTGGCATCCTACTGGCCTATCTTGTGGATTACGCGTTTGCACAAGTCCAGGGCTGGCGCTGGATGTTCGGATTGGCGGTGGTCCCGGCCGCGATCTTTGGTTCTGGAATGATTTTCTTGCCGGAGAGCCCGCGCTGGCTGCTTCGGCGCGGGCGCCGGGAGACCGCTCAGGCGATGCTTGCGCGTATTCGAGGGACGCCGGACATCGATGAGGAACTGCTGGAAATTGAGCGAAGCTTGGCGCAGGCCGAGGAGAGTGGGCGCCTTTCGGATTTGCTTGCACCGTCGCTTCGGTCCTCCTTGGTCATAGGCATCGGCCTGGCGATCTTTCAACAAATCACGGGCATCAACACCGTCATTTACTACGCGCCAGTCATTATCCAGTCCGCGGGAATTTCCTCCGCCTCCGGTGCAATCCTTGCGACCGCGGGAATCGGCCTCGTGAACGTGCTTATGACGATCGTCTCCATGCGGTTAATCGATCGTAAGGGGCGCAAACCTTTGCTGCTCGCCGGCATTGCCGGGATGGTTGTCACGTTGGGCCTTCTGGGGCTCGTGTTTCGCATGTCCAACCACTCGGGCGCCCTCGCCTGGCTTGCTGTGCTCGGCATGATGGCGTATGTTGCCTCGTTCGCCATCAGTCTGGGCCCCATATTCTGGCTATTGATATCTGAAATTTACCCATTGAAGATTCGTAATTCCGCCGAAGGTCTTGCTGCGACATTCAATTGGGGGTCGAACCTCCTGATCACGCTGACGTTCTTGACTCTGGTGGAGCGGCTAGGGCCGAGCTGGACGTTCTGGCTGTATGGATTGTCCGCTGCCGCCGCTTGGATATTCTCCTATTATTTCGTGCCTGAAACGAAAGGGCGCACGCTCGAGGAGATCGAACAATTCTGGCGGACCAGATCTTCAGCCAAACCGAACAATCGTGTCGCACCATCTAGTTCGCGTCTGTCTTGAGCGCATTTTCGAACGAAGTCGCAGAGTTTAAGGCACTTCAACCCGGATCGGACGGCAGGAGCCTATGGCTTTGGCTGAGCAATGTGCTACTCGTGTGAAGGCGAAACGAAAAATCCTTCCGAGTTGCCCAAGGTCTCGATCGCCTTGGTAAGCACGTCAAAGGGTTCAGACTTCAGAACAAATCCCTGCGCTCCCGAGTCTTGTGCCATCCGCGGCAACGAGGCGAATTCATGAAATGTGAGGATAAGAATTCGTGTCGAGGGTGAAAGCGCGTGAATCTTGCGTGTAGCTTCGATGCCATTTAACTTCGGCATATCCAGATCCATGAGAACAATATCGGGATGAAGTTCGGCGGTTCTCACTATTGCCTCAAATCCGTCAGAAGCTTCCCCACATACCTCCCAGTTCGGATGGAGCTCCAGAAAAACGCGAAGCAAATGGCGAAAGGAAGGATGGTCGTCAGCCACCAGAAAACGGGTGTGTACGGGCACTTTGTCCATCTCTCGAATCCAGCAGCCAACTGTTTTTGGCTTCGCAAACTGGCTTTGGGCCAACAATAGTGGGCTTCCAGCCTAGGAAACCAGAGATGGGAAGGGAAAGGAATACACTTCTTACCTCAGATTTGACCCCCACTGGCAGGTAGGAACCTCCTAGGCACGGAACATGTCAGGGCTGTCCGGACGACACTAACTCCTTTGTCTTGAGTCGGTCGGAGTTGGGCGGGCTCGAGGACTCGAGACTGGGGTTACGGCGAGTTCGATGGCCCCTGGCGGGGAATGCGTGGGATACAGCAAAAAATTGACAAATTCACCGTGGAATCAATGTATTTGGTAAGGCGCGTCGCCGTGACGCCCCCACCCGTTCATGCTTCGATGATTTGGTTTCGAACTGCATACCGCACGAGTTCGCTTAGGGAGTGGATTTCTAACTTCCGCATGATGTTGGCGCGATGCGTTTCGGCGGTTTTGATGCTGATGCCGAGAACGGATGCCACTTCTTTGCTGCTTCTGCCTTCCGAAAGCAATTGCACGATTTCACGTTCTCTGGCTGTCAGCCGATCGCGAATCATTTCTCCCACATTGGGACGAGATCCTGAGTGGTTGAAACGCGCCAGCATCATCTCTGCCGCCTTGGATGTGAAGAATGGCATGTGGTTCGCCAGTTGTTCCACCGCGTGGAGGAGGTCGCGATCGGAGTCAGACTTCATTAGGTATCCGCGTACTCCAGCCGCAAGAATTTCTCGAATTAACTGGTCCGAGTTATGTACCGATAGAATCAGGATCTCCGTGCCGGGCGACACCCTTTGTATGCTTTTCGCGGCTTCCAGCCCATTCAGCTCCGGCATGGTAATGTCGAGAATCACGACATCGGGTTTTGTCTGCTCCGCTTTGGCCACGGCTTCACGTCCGGTGTGAGCCTCGTCACAGATTTCCCAACCAGGATGCGATTCGATAAGCGCCTTGACTCCACGGCGCATCAAGTCGTGATCATCTGCGATCAAGATTCGTAGATTCTTCATAATGGCGTCACGGCTTTTGTCCGAGATGCGGAATAGGTCCGAGTGCCTCATTCAATCTTGCGATTCGTATTCCCTTGCATTAAGAGGCAGGGAGCCCCCGAGCTTGTCAGCGAGCATTGCACGGAGCTTCCGTAAGGCTCGCTGCAATCGGCTCCTTACCCCCGAACGCGACAATTGAGACTTCCCGGCGATCTCCCATGTTTCTTTCTCTTCTAGTTCGAGCATGCACACGGCCGACCTCGACTTCGTTCCAAAACAATCGATCGCTTCCCAAAACGGTTGTTCCTCAAGTCGATGGACACGATTCAATCCAGTGCGCCTAGTGTTTCGGGTCGGGAGTGAATGCGCCGGTCAGGCGCGCGCACCAAGTCATAATCGGGCGCGCCACTCTCCAAATGAGGAATCTATCAAGATCGATGAAAAATAATCCATTCGTGCGATCCTGTAATTCCCATCGGGATAATCCTGTATCGGACTGCCATGGCCGCCCACTCTTCGCCGACCCTCTTTACTAGAGGTGGAATGTAGCCTAAACTGGTCGTACTTCCGCTGTGGTGAGCGTAGCTCAGCTGGTAGAGCATCGGTCTGTGGCACCGAGGGTCGCGGGTTCAAACCCCGTCGCTCACCCCAACCAATTATGAAAAACAAGTGGCCTTCCCCTGGTTCGCAAGAACAGGGCAAACTGCGCCAATTACGTGCACTGCATGGGAAATGATTTGCACATGTGGGACCCGCCGAAGGGCCTTCTCGTAGAAACCGAAGAACATATTTCCAAGGTGTTTGGCTGGCTGTTTGCACCAGCACACGGCTATCTGTTCTGTCCTTCTGTGGTACCCCCGACCCCGGGTTTTCACCCCTGACAAACCCGGGGTCATATTTGTTAACTGTTTTCGTGAAAGGAGAAAATTCCCCCGGCCTCAATCAGTCCAAGGAGCCGTACGCGGAGACCGTTACGAGAAGGAATGCGAGATTTTAAGGTATTCTAATGTATAGACGATTTAACGTGGGGTTTATAACCTCCGCGATATCTAAACGGCCTCTGAGGGGGTAAAAGGAGATTCGCGTGCCATCCCAGCCCAAATCGAACATGATTGAGATCGACCTGGAATTCGAATGGCTGCTCTGTCTCGCAAGCATGCTCCAGGCCTCTCAACGTCAACACCTAAATAAGGCCTTTGAAGCAAAGCGGCCCCTGAGATTTCCGCGTACCAAAAATCGACAGTTCTTTGAGAGAGAGTGGAAGAACGTACTCAGTCTTGCGCGGAATGCATCGTAATCCGTTCTGTTTGCTTTGGAACTCAATGCGCATTGAGTGTAGTTCAGTTGGTTGTGCATCTGCCTGAGGCGCAGAGGGTCGCGGGTTCAAACCCCGACGCTCACCCTAATTTCCCTCAATTTTTATCCTGGCTTTAATGAAGCGGAATTGACCCACCCAGTTGTGCCCCAGGGCACTCAAATGCAAGAAGCTGGACAGCCTTTCCCCGCCGAGTCCCGCATGAATCTGTCGCGTGCTTCCGATCTTGTGAAAGGGCAAGTCTGGCCGCAGGCGGGAGACGAAGACGGCGCACGGACGGAGAGTGACACAGCCTTTGTTGCGATGGGTGAATCCGCGGGGTGCCCTTCACACCTTTCGAGGGGCGCCCGTCGCCAAATCCATGCACTGCTTGGGAAATGAATTGCACAATGTAGGACACGCTGAAAGGCCTTTCCCTTGATACCGAAGAACATATTTCCATGCATGTTTGGCTGGCCGTTTGCACTAGAAATTAGCTATCTGATCTGTCCTTCTGTCACACCCCCGGCCCCGGGTTTTCACCCCTGACAAACCCGGGGTCATTTTTCGTCAAATGATCCGGCAAACTGAGAAAATTTCCTTTGGCGGGAGGAACTGGAAGGGGCCGTGCGTGAAAACCGCCAGGAGTTGTGAGGTTGCCGATCCAATTGCGGATTGACTCTCTAACGTGGGGGTTATATCATCCAACCATGTCTGAGCGTCCCCTCAGAGGGTTGGAGGGGTGCTCGTGCCATCTCAGCTCAAATCCAACAAGATCAGGGACGACCTCGAATTCGAATGGATGCTCTGCCTCGCTAGCACATTCAAGGCCGCCCAATGCCCACACCCAACCGAGGCCAGTGAGGCACGGCGCCGCCCGGAATTTCCGCGTCCCAAAAATCGCAAATTCCTTGGGAGCAAGGGCAAGAAGGCATTCAATCGTGCGCCGAAAGAAAAGTAACCCCTCCTGTTCGCTTTTAAACTCAAGACCTACTGAACGTGGAAGGCTCGACTTGTTTAGCGGCACTGTGGGGAGCAGTCCTAATTCGCTCCTGACATGCGTGAATTGTTTTTGGAATTTAGCTGCAATCAGTTTCCGTGAGCCCAATTTTTCGGTCCTGATTGGGCCTTTTCCATGTGTTCCGGAGCGAACTTTACGTATCGATTTCCTGCGTTTCTACAGTAATTGCTGTATTGACCCGAGCGCGCGCGAATTGTAATTTCGAGTCCTCCGAGGCTAACCTAACCGCCGCTGAGTGCTCTGGGGCCAAGCCACTGTTCCGGAGCACTCCGCGGAGGGCAGATTACATTTCAGTGCCAGATGAACACGCAATCGTTCGAGAAAACATTCGCCTGTGTCTAAAATTGCGATACGGAATTCACTGTATACCAGTTTATGCGCTCTTGTGGCATATGTTGTGATTCGGCGCACGCACGTTGGGAAATCAAGGGGGAGTATGCCGGCCCGTATTCTGATTGTCGACGACCATGAAGTCGCGCGTATGGGTGTGCGAATGCTGCTTTCCAATTCCGGTTCATTCGAGGTATGCGGCGAAGCCAAAAACGGTATGGAGGCGATTCGCATGGTTCCGGAACTATCTCCCCACGTAGTAATTCTGGACCTGAGTATGCCGGGAATGAACGGATTTGAAACTGCGGCGAAATTGCGGGTAATGGCACCCTCGGTCAAAATCATATTCTTCAGCGTCCATGATATACCCGCCACAGCCCGGTTGGTTGGTGCAGATGCCTTCGTCTCGAAATCCTCAGCCCCGCAAGAACTCGTCCACACGGTCAATCGCGTACTACAATTGAATTGATACTTTTAGGTTTACGTTCATTGATGTCCGCCGCGAGGAACACTCAAGTGCTCGGGCGTGTTTCGCCCTTGATCTGGGTGCGGTGCAAGATCCGCCGCGAGCCCGCGTGAAAGGAATCACGCCGGTGCATGGTGCACCGGTTGTCCCAGAGGACGAGGTCGCCTACAGGCCATTCGTTGTGCCAAGCGAGTTCCTCACGAGTCGCATAGGGCCACAACTGGTCGAGCAAGGTTTCGGAGTCAGCGAGGGACAGGCCGTCAATGTAGGCGTTGCGCCTTCGCCCAAGGTATAGCAGCCGCCGCTTGGTTTCCGGATGAGTGCAGACCAGGGGATGAAAGGCGCCGGGAGACGTCAAGAGGTCATCAGCCGCAGTGAAACCTTGCCGCACGTAGCCGCCGCTGTTGTAGGTTCCATCATGCTTCAACGTCAAGCCTTCGATGCGCCGCCTCAGTTGCTCCGGCAAGGATTCGTAGGCGCGGTACATGTTGCAAAAATAGGTGTTGCCTCCCGACGAGGGAACTTCCAGAGCGTAGAGGATGCTTGCCTTCGGCGGATCCTGCAGGTACGACATGTCGGTATGCCATGATGCTTCGCCAGCGCCCAAGCTACCGATCGGGGCACCGTTTTCCATCACGTTCGACACGACGTAAATTTCCGGATGCCCTTCAACGAAGCGGCGCCCGGATTCCTGGATCGGGGCCCAATCCAGTGCCCCGAACTTTCTGCTGAAGGCAATGAGATCGTCGTCCGTCAAATCCTGTCCGCAGAACAGAAGAACCGAGTGGTCAAGCCAAGCTCGATTGATGCTGGAAAAATCATCACTGTCAACCGTTCGCAGATCCACGCCCTGAATCTCGGCTCCGAACGCTTCTCGCGCTGGAATGACTGCAATGCTCGGACGCCTGGTGGTTCCCGATGATTCTGACAGCATGGAAGAACTCCTCCCCCGTGCCATTTTCGTACGG
>WNFH01004412.1_pt1 | contig 10147 bp, 13 predicted proteins | sample 5400411 | NCBI WGS metagenome assembly WNFH01 (sample SAMN13153347, study PRJNA577476) | soil metagenome | isolation source: 200 cm saprolite under Douglas fir tree site 2 hole 3 | place: USA:California | collected 2015-04-18
AGCTCGCTCGAGGTTCGCGGCACGGTCGCCGAGATTCGATCCGAGTGAGAGATAGATAAGTTTGCCGCCGAGCATACAAGAGAATGAAACCACAGATGAACACAGATGAACACTGATAAAGGCAAATCAAACACAGAGAACGCTGAGGGCACAAACAACACAGAGACTTCTAAGGGACGGCTAAACGTAGGCTCTGCCAATTTCTTTGACGTCGCGAAAATCTTTTTACGGAGCTTCAGCTTTGATCAGCGTTGATCTGTGTTCATCTGCGGATTCTCTTCAAAACAAGCCATGTTGCTGGCGAGGCTGTTCCAGGCCGAAGTGTTTATAAGCGAGGGCGGTAGCAACGCGGCCTCTTCCTTTTGAACTCTCACGTTCGTTCTTCCCGAACTTCAATGAAGAGGGTATTATGCGTCCGCAATTGGTGATATTTCCGCTTCCCTCTAAAATGAGCGGCTTCGAGAAAATTGTTGGCCAGACTGCAATCGTTTCTCGCCTCAGGGCGTTAAAGAACTTTTTTGCTGAAAAGCAAGCACCTCCAGGACACATTCTTCTAATAGGCCCGGACGGAATGGGGAAACGCACGATAGCCTTGGCGTTTGCGGAAGAATTTGGTTCCGCTGTAAAGATGGCTTTCGGCCGGTCGATAGAGCGCAAGGGCGATCTCACAGCGATCCTTACTTCGTTAGAAACTCGCGAGTTTCTGCTGATTGAGGAAATCGGTCGACTTCGTCAACCTCCAAAAGAAATACTTGGACCAGCGCTTGAACACTTTCGCATTGACCTCCTGATCGGACAGGGAGCGGGCGCGCGAATCCACCCGTTCATACTGAATCCCTTCACGTGTGTTGGAACTTGTTTCAAAGAAACTGACTGTCCGTTGAGTTTAAGGAACAGTTTTCTCTTGAAACTCACAGTCGAGAATTACTCGATTCCTGAGCTCGCCCAAATTGCTGAACGAATTGCGGCATCAAGTCGCATTACGATGACACCCAACACGATTAGCCTTATCGCCATGGCAAGCGATGGAAAGCCGAGACATCTTGAGTTGTTAGTGCGGCAAATGGCAAAGGCGGGCAAGGGTGAAATCACCGATAGAGACGCAGAAGACGCCCTTTCCGCCTTGGGCCTCATGAATCCGAGAGCTGTCACGATTGCACAGTCGAAAAGTCTTGACAGCCTCTCAGGAATCGAATTCGAGGAGTTCATTACCCAGTTGCTTGGAGCCATGGGTTTTCGCACCCAAATAACGAAAGCAAGTGGAGATGGCGGCGTTGATATCGTGGCCTTTCTCGATAAGCCAATCATTGGAGGCCGCTATCTTCTCCAATGTAAACGGCTCGCATCTGGTTCGCTTGTTGGAGCCCCAACGATCAGGGAATTTTACGGAGCGGTGACAGCAGATAGAAAGGCAAGCAAAGGAATTTTAGTTACGACTTCGGGATTTACAATGCAGGCTAAGGAGTTCGCGGGAGAAGTTGGCATCGAGCTGATCGACGGTCAACAACTTCGGATTTTGCTCGCAGAGTACGGAAATCTAGAAGAAGACGGCCCGACGAAAGATCCTCAAGGTTGAAGCGAAAGAGATTGCTGCCTCCGCGGATCTTCGATACCAAAATAACTGTAGGCTAGGCCAGTAGCAAGCCGTCCCCTTTGAGTCCTGTCAATCAGACCAAGCTGCATGAGATAAGGTTCGTAGATTTCCTCTATCGCATCCTCTTCTTCGCTCAAGGAAGCTGCAAGCGTATTCAGTCCTACTGGCCCGCCGGAATACTTCTGAATAATGGTCATAATAAGGTTGCGGTCAACTTCATCCAACCCGTGCTCGTCTACACCTAACATTTCAAGAGCTTCTCGCGCCACCTGGAGAGTGACATGTCCTTGCGCCCGAACTTGTGCGAAATCGCGTGCGCGACGCAGCAACCGATTGGCCACTCGCGGCGTGCCCCGACTGCGGCGGGCAATCTCGGATGCACCATCATCGTCCACCGCGATATTTAGAATCTTTGCGGACCGGCGGACAATTTCGACCAGCTCCACTGGCGTATAGAATTCCAAGCGATGAACTATACCAAAGCGCGACCGGAGAGGCGCGGTCACCAAGCCCGCACGCGTGGTGGCCCCAATTAGTGTGAAGTGGTTCAGCCTCATGGTATGGATTCGAGCTCCAGGTCCCTGTCCCGCTATCAAATCGATACAATAATCCTCCATGGCTGGGTAAAGAATTTCTTCCAATGCGGGGAGGAGGCGGTGCATTTCGTCGATGAAAAGAACCTCTCGCTTTTCGAGATCGGTCAGGATAGCCGTAAGCTCACCCTTGTGCTCAAGCGCGGGACCAGAACTAGTCTGGATTGAGACACCAAGCTCATTCGCAATGATCTGCGCAAGCGTCGTCTTGCCGAGGCCCGGCGGGCCATACAACAGTACGTGGTCCAGTGCCTCCTCGCGGTTGCGTGCCGCCTGGATGGCGATCTCGATGTTTTCTTTCACGCGGGACTGACCAATGTAGTCGGCAAATCGTTTCGGGCGGACGCTAACGTCAATCCGCGCATCCTCATCGAAAGCATGCCCTGAAGTGATTCGAGGCTCTTTGTTCATGCCAATCTACTCGTTGGTCCGAGTTGCTCTTGCCTTGGGATTGCGCAGTCGATGAAGAGAGGCGCGAAGTAACGGCTCAAAATCATTTGTGCTTCCATTTGTCCGAACGGCCTCAACCGTCTTCTCTGCAATGGATCGATCATATCCTAAGTTTGTCAGCGCAAAGACTACCTCATTCCCCCCGCCGGTTGTCGCAGCCGGCTGCCGCGCTGCTTCCGGAGTCTCCATGGCCGCCAGCTTGTCGCGCAGCTCGACGACCATGCGCTCGGCCGTCTTGCGGCCGACGCCGGGGATGCGCGTCAGGCGCACCAGATCTCCCGCGCGAACCGCCGGCACCAAATCATCGACGCTCATGCCCGAAAGAATCTTCAGGGCCAGCACCGGCCCCACGCCCGAAGCGGAAATCAGCAGTTCGAACAAATGCTTCTCTCGGGAACTGAGAAAGCCATAGAGCGAGATCGCGTCCTCGCGAACCTGCGTGTGAATCAGCAGCGTCACGTTTGAATGGAGGTCGCCCAGCGCGTAGAACGTCGAAACCGGAATGTGCACGAGGTAACCCACACCCCCGACGTCCACTAGAACCTGGTTAGGGCGTTTGTCGGCAAGCGTGCCGCGAAGCTGCGCAATCATCTATTTCATCACCCGGCTCGCGATTATGGCGGCGCGTAAGCGGAGTGTCAACGCGGGCGCACCGCCTACTTGTTGCCGTGTAGATCGACGGAATCGATCACGCCGATCACGGCCGCGTCGATGGGAGAATTGGGGCGGCCGACGGCAGTCATTGCGGAAAAGCCTTCGGTGGTCAGGAGTACGCGTTCGCCGATACCGGCGTCCACGGCGTCGAGCGCAAGCATGGGATCGCCGCGGTCGGTGCCGTCAAGGTTGAGCGGCTGGACGACGAGAATTTTGCGCCCCTCATGCGAGGGCGCCTTCTGCGTTGCTACGACATCACCGATGATGCGGCCAATTAGCATGGTTGAGAATCTGAAGGTGCGATGTGAAAGGCTATCATCTCGGGCCATTTTCGGGAATGTTCACGGAATACACGATACCGACGATCGTGGCTTCGGTTGGCGGTTCGGCGGGGAGAAACGGGAAGCTGGCTTCCTTGCCGCGGCACCAGTAGATGGTTTCGCCCGCGCCGGCGCCAACGGAGTCGAGCGCAACGATGCGGCGGCCCTTGTCGCGGCCATGGCGGTCGAGCGGCTGGACGATGAGCAGTTTGTGCCCTGCCAGGGCGGCGTCTTTCATCGTGCAGACGACGTTGCCGATAACGCGCCCGAGCAGCACGCTATTTCTTTCGCGCGGCGGCCAGTTCGGCCTCGTGCAGCGCGTCGAGCTTCACTTCATCGACGATGCCGACAATCGCGGCATCCACGGGCCGGTCCTTGCATTCGGCGGCCAGGCGCGCCGAACTGCCGGTAACGACCAGCACGGTCTCGCGAAATCCGGAATCGACGGTGTCCACTGCGATGAGATAGCCGGATTCGTCGGCGCCTTCCGGAGAAATCGGTTTGACGACGAGAAGTTTTTTGCCTTCGAGACGCGGGTCTTTACGCGTCGAAACCACGGTGCCAACAATGCGGGCTAGAATCATGGAGCGCCAATAAAACTCAAGTCAGAAATAGCCGCGAACGGATTCGCCGAAAGCGATGGTGACTTCAGACCTGCATTCGGGCGGCGACAACTTTATAGAAAGTTTACGCGCGACGACACCTACGCCGTTCGTTGCGGCCCAGGCACGCCCGCGAAGAGGCCCACTGCGCTTAGTGCCCGGCAGCGACGGCCGTCTTCCCGATGGGAAGCACGTCTTCGAGAGACTGGTGCGGCCGCGGGATGACGTGCACAGCGATCAACTCTCCCACACGCCGGGCGGCAGCGGCTCCGGCGTCGGTCGCGGCTTTGACCGCGGCCACGTCGCCCCGCACCATCGCTGTGACGTAGCCCGAACCGATCTTCTCCCAGCCGACCAGTGTGACCTTGGCCGCCTTGACCATCGCGTCCGAGGCCTCAATCATCGCCACCAGGCCGCGAGTCTCGATCATGCCGAGTGCTTCGCCCATGCTTCATCCTCCGTGGCCAGCCGTCGAAAAATTCCGGCCAGCGCTCTTTCCCCGAAATCAATAGACAGACTGCAGACTCTCGTGAACACTCAGCGATGCGCCCTGTCTTTTCGCACGGCCTCTTCAATCAGCGCTTCCAGCTCTTCGCGTGTTACGGATATGCGATTGGACCCGCCCGCTGCGTTGTCGCTCGTCACCGGGCAGTCGGAACTGACCGGAGCCGCGGTGGTCGTGCCGTAACGCACGCGCGCCGCGAGCAATTTTTCCACATCACGGCCAGAAAGCAAGACTTGTTTGCCAAGCATCTCGGTGGCCAGCGAAACCTGCGCGAAATGCTCGACGGTTTCCATGCGGAAGAACGCGGTGAGCAGATCTGCACCGCAGGTCACAACACCATGATTGGCCAGCAGGATCGCGTCGTAATTCTGCACCAGCGGCTCGAGGGCATCGGAAAGCTCCGGTGTGCCGGGCGTGCCGTACTGCGCCACGGGAATGCAGCCGAGCGAGAGAACAATTTCGCTCAGCAGCGCTTTATTCAGCGGAAGCCCGGCTGCGGCGTGGGCGGTGGCAATCGGCGGGTGCGCGTGGCAAACGGCGTTGACGTCCGGCCGGCGAACGTAAATCAGCAGATGCATCGCCAGCTCCGTCGAGGGCTCACGGCGGCCAGCGAGTTTCCGCCCCCGAAGATCGGTGATGACCAAATCGTCCGGAGACATCAAGCCTTTGCTGACGCCGGTAGGAGAGGTCAGGATGCGGCGCGAATCGAGCCGAACAGAAATGTTTCCGTCTGTCGAGGCAACGAAGCCGCGGCCGTGAATCCAGCGGCCCGCCGTGCAGATTTCGCGGCAGTGCTCGTCCTCCGTTTTCACCGCGCCAGGAGAGATGGAATCCGCAAGCATTCGTCAGCGCCGCTCCATCATTCCGGGAGTCAGTCCGCCCCTGCAGAAAGCGGCGCGGCCCTCCAGGAACATTCGCGTAGGTTGCAGACTCCTTCTCCTGTCAGGCATAAAATCCGCGCTCTTTGAGAGCGAACGCTACGCGGTCGATCGCAAGCATGTATGCGGCGACTCGATTATTGACCCCGTGACTCTCCGCGTAACGCACCACTTCCTCGAAGCTGCGTTCGATGACATCCTTCAGCCTCTCGTTGACTTCCCGTTCGCTCCAGAAATATCCCTGGCGGTCCTGAACCCACTCGAAATAGCTCACTGTCACGCCACCGGCATTGGCAAGGATGTCCGGAATTACGAAAATTCCTTTGCGGTCCACAATCTCGTCAGCCATCGCCGTGCAAGGGCCATTTGCGCCTTCGCATAGGATGCGGGTCTGCAAGCGATGCGCATTTTCGGAAGTAATTTGGTTTTCCACAGCGGCGGGGATAACAATCTCCGCCGGTTGGAAAAGGACTTCGCTCGAGGTCATTTTCGCCCCGCCGCCGGGAAACTCTGGTAGCGGTTTGTGCTCGCCGTAGACCCAGTCCAGTAACTTCGGGACGTCGAAGCCATTTTCGTTGTAGAGCGCGCCATGGACATCGGCGACGCCGACAATTTTATAGCCCGCCTGGTGCATGAGCTTCGCGGTCATCGAACCCACATTGCCAAATCCCTGAATAATGACGCGCGTGTTCAAGTGCTGCATGCGGAACTTGGCGAGCGCGCGATCGCAGTTAATCAAGAGGCCGCGCCCAGTGGCTTCCTGGCGGCCGCGGGAACCGCCCAGGTCGATCGGCTTGCCCGTAACCACGGCGGTCGTGGTGTGCCGCACGTGCATCGAATAGGTGTCCATGATCCAGGCCATGGTCTGCTCGTTGGTGCCGAGATCAGGAGCAGGAACATCGCGCTCGGGACCAAACCATTCGATCAACTCGGCCGTGTAACGCCGCGTAATGCGCTCCAACTCTCCGTTCGAAAGCTTCGCGGGGTCGCAAATCACTCCACCCTTCGCCCCCCCGAACGGTATGTTTACCACCGCGCATTTCCACGTCATCCAGCTCGCCAGCGCGCGGACCTCATCGAGCGTCACGTTCGGCGCGAAGCGAATTCCTCCCTTGCCCGGCCCGCGCACGATCGAGTGATGGACGCGGTAACCGATAAACACCTCAAGGTGGCCGCTATCGAGCATCACCGGAATGTACACGGTGATTTCCTTGTTCGGGTACTTCAGAAAGCGGTAGAGACCCTGTTCGAGGTTCAGCTTCCGCGCGGCTGCTTCAAACCGGGCGTCGGCGGATTCGTAAATGTTCAATTCATTTCGCGAAACCAGCGTGGCCATGGCCAACTCTCCTCGGACACCTTGGCGGTGCTTCATGCAACCAGCCAGGCGAACCCACGCGTTCGAACCGGCTTCACGCCCCGAAAATTCGGCGGGAGAACCGGAGACGGCCAGTATACGAACCAACACTACATGGCGCAAGGGAAGGAACCGAGTAGCTACTTGCCTTCCCGCGACAGCACAACTCGCACGCTTCCATCACGAAGAATGGAAGCCACTAAGGGTCCTGGATTCCTACGGACTAGATTCGAAACTCGTGGCAAGGCTTTCAGGAAAATTGTTGCCATTTCCTGTGCGGTCAGGTTTCCGCTGCGGAAAGCGAAGGCTCGAACGCCACTCGTCATCAGCGCCGTCAGTTCCGGACCGCGATAGCGAATTCGGCGATCACTGGTGAGCACAATCCAACCACGTCCTCCCACAATCTGGAGCCAATGTTCATCCTTGGCATCGGGAGGAAAGTGGTCGTCATGAACTTCGATGTTCATGTGGGCCGCGCGCAGTGCTGAAGCAAGAATCTTTTTCCCGAGACACCGGTCGAGAAAGAACGTCTCGGATTTAAGCAGCTTCTGCAAGTTCGCAGCGGATAGCTTCTTCGATATGGAACCGATCTTGGCCGTAATCATCGGCGAGTTCGTCGATTGACTCGCCAGCTTTATACCGATCCGCGATCACGGCCGTGGGTATCCCCGTCCCCGTTAGTACGGGCCGCCCAAATGCAACATATGGGTCGATCAAGACATAACGCGGCTCAGTCAACTTCCTTTTTCGCGTGAAGGGATAAAGCCGGATCGCCAAACCGGCTGGATCACGATCAATCCGCTGGAGATACGCGTCAAGCAGCTCGCGCATGGCAAGCTGTCCATCCTGGGAGATATTTATTAGTTGACCAAATTTTCGAACGAAGAGATCGCGCCCATTCGTTTCCATTCTCTGGTCAGCGAGGGGGTGGTTTGAAGCGAAGTTCCTTTGCAAGAATGAAACCGCTTTCCGGACCTTAGGCAGTGGCACGTTGTAGCGAGTGCGGATAGCGTCTAGTACATGTGCCTCTACAAGATTGATGAACGAAAGTTGGTGTTTTGTGGTATCCGGCAATGGAATCACCGGCTTGAAAAATCGATCGCCACTGCTCACTGGATAGCTGCGACCAACCACCCAGGAGCGGAGCGTTGGGGTAGGAACACGAAGATAGTGCGCAGCTTCCCCAACTGTATAGGCTGGTAAGTCCCTAGGATCATGCCCCTGGTATAAGTCGGTAGGCTTCGTTTTCATTTTTTGATCTCTACGGAAATTATTCAGGCGCTTATCTTAGCATCTAACAAGCATGTCTGGACACCGCTATTCCGGAAGTTCCCCAGTGCTCTCCGACCATAAGATCGTGTAGACTCAGTTGCGCGCTGGTTTGCGCTCGACGAATTCTTCGATGAGAAGCTGTGACAGACGCGCGGAGTCGTGCCGGACGACGCCGTGCTCCTCGAGCAAATTATCCAACAAACAGCGCACCCCGATCGCCTGCAATTCTCCGATATCCACGCGCACCGGCGCGGCTCCGCGGGCGCTATACCGGCGCACGACTTCCGGCGAGACAATCTGATTGCTCGCCACGACCCAGTCGAGCAGCTTGCGGCGGGTGTGTTCGAAAATGACGCGCACGTGATCCGAAAGAGAAAACCCTTCGGTTTCGCCGGGCTGCGTCATCAAGTTCGCGACGTAGACTCTTGTGGCCGGGGACGACTCAATCGCCTCTGCAACGCCTGAGACAAGCAGATTCGGCAGAATGCTCGTATAGAGCGAGCCGGGGCCGATCAAAATCAGATTGGCTTGCGCGATCGCCTGAAGCACTTCGGGAAGTGGACGGACATGGCGCGGCTGCAAACGCAACCGTCGAATTTTCTTCCCGCTTTTCGGAATGCGTGTTTCGCCGGAAACGATCTTGCCGTCCGTCATCACGGCTTCGAGAGTAACGTTTTCGAGAGTGGCGGGAAAAATGCGTCCGCGAATCGCGAGCACTTCACCACTGACTTTCACGGCTTCGGCAAAATCACCCGTCACATGGCTCAGCGCGGTGAGAAAGAGGTTTCCGAAACTGTGCCCCCGCAAACCGCTGCCTGAATGAAAACGGTATTGGAACAGACGTCCGAGCAGCGCCTCGTCCTGCGACAACGCGACCATGCAATTGCGAATGTCGCCGGGTGGAAGAACACTGTATTCGCGCCGCAGACGCCCCGAGCTTCCGCCGTCATCCGAAACTGTGACGATTGCTGCCAGGTCGACGATCGGATGACGCTCTGATTCCTGACGCCGCCGCGCGACGTAGTGCTTCAAGCCGCGCAGCAACATCGATAGCCCCGTACCGCCGCCGATAGCGACCACGCGCGCGCCCGGAGCGCGTTGTTGCCTGCCGTTCTTCATCGGGCTCGCATCGGTGTGTTGAGAAACCAGCGGGCGCGCGCGATTAACCGCCTGATGCTTCGCGCTCGGGATAGAGCAGTTCGGTGAAGCGGGGATCTTCCTGCAAAAACGCAAAATCCTCATCATTGCGCGCGTGGTATCGATTTTCAGGACGCAGGGTGATGGCTGTCTTGAGATTCTCCATCGCTGACTCTGCTTCACCCGTCAGGCAATCGAGCGCCGCCATCGCATAGAAAACGAAATCAGCCTTGGGAGCCAGTTTGCGCGCGCGCAGCAAATGGTCGCGTGCCTCGTCCCAGCGTCCCAGGTTCATCATGGCCACTCCGGCCTGGTAGTGTTCCTCAATCGTTTTCAGCGACGGCGAGGCCTGTTTGGCCATGCGCTGCTCGGTAATCCGCAGATGGACCTGGGCGCGATCGGCAAGCTCTTTGCTCGGGCCTGTCATCGCCTTTTCGAGCAATTCCTTCGCTTTCAAATATTTTTGCTGATGGAAGTGCTGGACAGCCTGCTCGTAAAGTTTAAGTTGCTGCTCAAACTGCGGGTCCACCATCTGCCGGACGGCTTCGGCATGCGCCGCAGTTGCACTAACAACCTTATTTTTCAATGACTTATGCTTGCGAGAGGGGCTGCTCGATTTCCGTGCACTAGCCCGTTTTGTCGACTTCCCAGTGCGTGCCATTTCCGGCAGTCTAGCAGAGCTTAGAGGACTCGTCAATTGTTACAGCAGCGGAGGCATCAATCAGGCCCGCATTTCAGGCTTTGTAATGGGGGAAGACGAAATTGCCGCATCTCCCGGCACACGGGCG
>WNFH01004415.1_pt1 | contig 10142 bp, 9 predicted proteins | sample 5400411 | NCBI WGS metagenome assembly WNFH01 (sample SAMN13153347, study PRJNA577476) | soil metagenome | isolation source: 200 cm saprolite under Douglas fir tree site 2 hole 3 | place: USA:California | collected 2015-04-18
AGGACATTTCATAACGCATGGTGGTAACGATATAGAAGCTGGCGCAGAGCCGGCAATTTGGTCACAGGACAGCTTTGGTGCAGGGTGGGTAACCTGTACCAGCGAACAGTGAAGAGTCACGTGCGATTTGGCGAATATAGGAAAAGAACTAAGAGATGAAGCAGCAGCCGACGCGGACAGTTTCTTCGCTGAGTTGTTTGGTCCAGACGCGTTTGAGGCTTACACGCACGGGAGGAAGAATGGGCACATGGAGAACGGCCAGGAGAGTGTCCGGGATGCCTTCAGTGCTTGAGAAGTCCAGAGCGACGCCGCCGAAGCCGAGATCGACAACGCGAGCGCGGTGAGAAGACTGGTCGCCTAAGACCGCATAAGCGTTGGTGCCGGCCATGGAAACGCGTTCGGCTTTACGAGGAACAGTAAAGATGCGGGGTTCGTCGACGGCTACCGGAAATGTGGGTCGTGAGGTTTGTAGCGGGGAGACAGGCGGCGCAGAAGGTGGCGGAGGAACTACAGGTTCGGGTACGGGGGCGGTAGTTGCAACTGGAGCGGTAGCCTGAGTATCGTGGGGAACCTCGGGAACGACTGAAGGTGATGGGGCGGATGGCGCAGGCGAAACTGACTGGTGTTCGAACTCATGAGGAATATCTGGCGCGACTTCTGGCGCAACCTCAGGTGCAACTTGTGGCGGGATCTCGACTGCAACATCGTGATGAGCCTTTTCGGAAACGTTGGAAGGGGATTCCGCGCCTGTTTTCTGGTGAGTGGCTTGTTTTGCAGAATACAGGCGTTCGTCGGCGATGCGAATCAATTGATCGCGGTACTCGCCGTCCTGCGGGAAGGTGGAGACCCCGTGGTCCATGCTGACGGAAATCGTGAGCTCGAGAGGGCGAAGAAGTTCCTCGAACACCAGGCCAATACGACGGCTAAGACCGTAGGCCTGCGAGGAATCAGTTTGCGGAAGTAGCAGTGCGAATTCGTCGCCGCCGATGCGGAAGGCGGAGTCGGAGGTACGAAGAGCTTTCTTGAGAGTGGCGGCAGCGGCGCGAAGAACGTCATCGCCACGAGGGTGGCCGTGCTTGTCGTTCACTTCCTTAAAGCGGTGCAGATCGAGAGTCACCAGACTGAGAGGGTGAGAATAGCGGCGAGCGCGATTGAGTTCTTTATCGAAATTTTCGTTAAAGAGACGGCGGTTGTACAGCCCTGTTAGAGGATCAGTGACCGCGCTGCGATGCAGATTTTTCAGTGCGTCGTATTCGATGACCACCGGCACCTGAAACATTCCGGCGGATGACAGAACATCGACCAGAGCCGTCTGTAAAGCGATCGGAGAATCGGAACGATCGGAGAGCTGCAGGCGGCGGGTAAGGATGTCGTCCCAAAGAGCGATGGCTTTGCTTTCGGGAACTTCGACATGAGCAAGAGAAAGGAAAAAACGCTGCAGAAATTGAGCGCGAGCACTCGATTCCAAACCGTCGAGAGTGTCTGCGATAAGTTCAAAATAGGCGTCATTCGGACGCATGCGCGCGGATACCGGAACGCCGGAGCTGGGAATCACCGGTGCGGACCTAGCCTCACTTGTCCCCGCGGGGAATGGGGCGATGCGAATGCAGTGCAAGAGCAGTGGAGCATGCCGAGTGCCAAGCAAGACCACGACACCCGCGATGCAGAAATACACGTTACGGCACTGCAAGTGGGCGTAACGATAGCACAAACAACAATTCACACAAAAAAAATAGTTGGATTCAGGCGCCTACTCGGGCTGGCTTCCGTAGTAGTACTGGATCGAGGGTCCTATGAGAGAGGGTGAACGAACTCTAGTCCGAAAAGGCGAAGATCGCCGGCAGATTCCTGGCGGAGCACGCGAGCGGAGATGGGAGGCGTTTCGTACGGCACCAGACCCGCTGTTGAAGCCGAGGGCGTGGGAATGGTCAATTGGATAACCTGTTCAGTTTGAATAATATGCGAGGAAGCGATGCAGGCGCCTGTCGAACTGATATTGAGAGTTTTGGTGAGCTCGATGAAATCAACCCCCAAAGCATCGGTGCCCCGCAGGAATACGGGAATCTGAATGCGAATGCGTGGATTTTGCCGCTGGTGGGGAGGGGCCATCGGTTTTTGAGTCTGCACGATTTGACTTGGCACTTTGCTCTCTTTAGTACCGTTGAACTAGTACGCTACGAGCATACGAAATGCCATAGCGATTAGAGTCGAATACATTCTAAGTGATTGAAACTGTGTAAGTTAATGAATAAGAATGGGTTGCAGAGCGGCAGGAAGAGAAAAAGTAACTCGACAATGTCCAGAGAGTTTCCGCAATTGTGCAAATGGAACGGATTTACCATTGACAGTCCTATACCGGGGTGGGAGTATGGCGGCAATCGACGGGAAAATTTTTGCCACTCGGCAGGGAGCAGGGCCAACTGAGAATGAGCGGTCGGGTGGTAGCGTCGGCGGCTGCAGACGGCCTGTTCCCCACAGCGCTGACGGTGGACTCGTTCCGAGGAATTATAGAAGTAATAGAAGCGCCAGTGATGGTCGCGGACCGCCAAGGGCTACTGCTGGCCGCGAATGGCGCAGCCAAGGCCGCGCTTGGCATTCCAGAATTATTAAGTAGTCATAGAGTAAATATATTCGAGAATTTGTTTCGCAGCAGTGGAGTTGAAATTCTTGAAGAACTGGGCACTGGAAGAGCTTGGGCGGAACGGGAAATCCCGGGGAGCGAGAACCGGAAAATAGCGCGATTCCGGCTGACTCCAGAGGCTGACTGGCTGGTCGTGCAAATTAAAGATCGAGCGGGGGACGGAGTCGCCGCCGATAGCGCGACGCAACTTACGGTGCAAGAGCTGCTGCAAGAGCGAGAGATCACGTACCGAAACCTGCTGGCGGCGTACTTGAAGCTGCAAGAAGTAAACCGGCAAAAAACCGTATTTCTGGCCTCGGCGGCGCATGAGTTAAAGACGCCGCTGGCGGTGATTAAGGGATATTACGATTTGCTGCTGGCTGGATCGCTGGGTCGGCTCACCGAAAAGCAGAAGGATATTCTAGAGGAATCGAAAGAAAGCTGCGAGCGGCTGGTGCGGCTAGTTTCGATGTTCCTGAATTATTCCGCATTGGAGAGTGGAAAGCTGGTGCTGCAACTGCGCGATAATGATTTACAAGATTGCCTGGATGAGGTGGCGAAACGCTGGGCTGAGGCGTTCCAAAGAAAAGGCGTAAAACTGGAAGTGCAGCTGGATCCGTCGATTCCAACATTTCGCTTCGACTATCAAAAAGTGCAGCAGGCAGCGGCCAACCTGCTGGACAACTCGCTGAAACATACGCCGCCGGGCGGAAATGTGACATTGATAGCGAGGCCGCATTTCTGGGAAAGGCGGGTCGCGGAAGCAGCGCCAAGCCAGGAACGGCGGAGGGTTCGATTGCCGCGACCGAACAGCGTAGAAGTCAGCGTGACGGATTCCGGAGCAGGCATCCCTCCGGAACATCATCAAGAGATTTTTGAAGATTTTGTGAGAGTGGACCGGAACACGTCCGGAATGGGACTGGGTCTGGCCATTGCAAAAAGGCTGGTGCAGGCGCATCGCGGGAAAATCTGGGTGGAAAGCGAAGCCAAGAAGGGCAGTACATTCAGCTTCTTATTGCCGATCGAGCAGAGTTGACAGGATTTCAGGGGATTTTGGAAAGGACCATCGCAATGGCCGTAAAAGAGAAGGTTCTGGTAGTCGATGACGAACCGAGCATTCGCAAGTATCTACAAACCTTGCTGGAGGTGGATGGATTCGACGTCGAGACGCTGAGCAGCGGACGAGAAGCGATCAAGCAGATCAGCGAAGGGAAGCGGCCGGACCTGGTGATCCTGGACGTGCTGATGCCCGAGCTGAGCGGAATCGATACGCTGAAAGAGCTGCTGCAACTGGACCGTACCCTGAATGTGATCATGCTGTCGTGTTCAAACGAAGTGGGAACGGTGGTCGAGGCGATTCGAATTGGCGCGCACGATTATTTGACGAAACCGTTTGAGAAATCCGAGTTGGACGCCGCCATGCTGAAATCGCGGCAAAAGAAGGAACTGGTCACCGAGAACCAGGTACTGCGCGACTACTGCGATCAGGTGACGGAAGATTTGAGTTTCCTTGCGGCCAGTCCGCAGATGGTGCGGATACGCCAGCAGATTTTGCAGATTGCACCTGTGGACGTGCCGGTATTCGTGTGTGGGGAGAGCGGAGTTGGCAAAGAAGTGGTGGCGCGGATGATTCATCTACGCTCGAAGCGCAGGAATCAGCCGTTTATCAAGGTGAACTGCGCAGCGCTGCCCGGGGAGTTGCTGGAGTCAGAGTTATTCGGGTTTGAGCAAGGTGCGTTTACCGGCGCGGTGCGGTCAAAGCCGGGTAAATTCGAGATGGCAAACAAGGGAACGATTTTTCTGGACGAGATTGCCGAGATGAGCACGCACTTGCAGGCAAAATTGCTGCACGTATTGCAGGATCATCAATATTCGCGGCTGGGCGGACGGCACTTGATCGATACCGACGTCAGGGTTCTTGCTGCCACCAACGTAGATGTGCATGAAGCGATGAAGACCGGGCGGTTCCGCGAGGACCTATATTACAGGTTGAACGTGCTGTCGATACTGGTGCCACCGCTGCGCGAACGAACGGCGGAAATTCCCCTGCTATTCCGGCATTTCCTGGACAAGTACAGTGAAAAGTTCGGCAAAGAGTTGATGGAGCCATCCAAGTATCTGCTGGATGCGGCGTTGAATTATCCGTGGCCAGGCAACTTGCGGGAGTTGGAAAACTTCGTGAAACGCTATGTGATCCTGGAAGATGATGAAGGAAGTTTGCGCGAGCTGGTGGAGATGTCAGCGACGCGGCAGAGAACTTCTCCGCGGCCGGAAGTGACAGTGCCGAAAGAACGGGGACTAAAGGCTCTGGTTCGCGGTTTGAAGGACGAGGCGGAGATGGAGGCGATCGCCGACGCTTTGGAGAAAACCCGCTGGTGCCGCAAAGACGCGGCAAAGATGCTGGGCATCAGCTACAAGGCACTCTTATATAAGATGAGGCAATTCAATCTGGATACGCCGCGGAGCAAACGAACACCGAGTGCCGCGCCGAACAAAGAAGCGGTAACTGTTCCAGTTGCCTCATCGGAATAGGCGCGCGAATCCTTGCATGCAGCGGCCGCCGCTGTTGCCGGAGTACGAGTATTGCTCTTCAGAGCACCGGACCAAGATTAGAGAAGATTCAGAAATAGTAATTAAGGTGATTCACTGGCAAACTCAGTGCGAAAGGGTCGCGAACTGGCAGCAGTCCGCGAACTTAGGTGGTGAATGGGTGTAATGTCAGAGCGTCGCGTTGCGCGGCGCTACGATCTATCGCTACCGGTCATGGTACGGATTCCGGCGCCAGGATTTGCCGGGACGCAAAGCGGAAGAACCCGGGACATCTCTACCAAGGGTTTGTATTTTGTAATTGACCAGGACGTACGAGCCGGATCCAATCTGGACATTATGTTGACGCTTCCCAAGGAAATGACCAACGGAGAGGAAGTCCTAGTCAAGGCGTCGGGCAAGATCGTGCGAGTAGAGTCACGGATGGAAGACGGGAACGAACGGCTAGGGGTGGCGGCCGTTATAGAACGTTACGACATTATGCGGGGAGCGGCGAGCTAGAACCTGAAAAGCGAACTAAATAACGGAAGATTCCGTTAAGCCTGCGTTAACAATTGCAACGAGATCGTGGCTATGAATCGTGTGCTGACGGGAAGCGGATTTCTCGCGTGCGGCAGATTCTTTCTCTTACAATGAAACGAACGGCCTAGGCAGCTGAAACACTGGTACTAGTACTATTCTAGTGCCAAATCCTGCAACAGTCACAAAACAAAATAGTTAGATCCCACAGAGCTCTTCGACGGACCAAATCCGGCTTTGCGCGGTGTGGCGTGCGGAGTGCAATCGCCTGAGCGAGAGAACCTGCGTTCACATGGCGACAAGAGCTGCGACAAGGATGGTAAGGATTAACGGGCCGGCGGGACTGCCTGCTGATGACGTAGTATTCGGTACCTCGCGCGCGATGCAAGAGGTGAAGCAGCGGGCGCTGAAGATCTGCCGCACGGACTTGGCGGTGCTGCTGGTAGGCGAGGGCGGTACCGGAAAAGAAGTCCTGGCGCGTTGGCTGCATGCCAACTCCAGGTACGCCAGCGGCGAATTCGTAAAGGTAAATTGCGCAGCGATTCCGGGAAGCCTGTTGGAGAGCGAGCTGTTCGGACATGAGAAGGGCGCATTTACGGGAGCAAACGCGTCGAAGCCTGGCCGCGTGGAGAGGGCTCATCAAGGCACACTCTTTTTGGATGAGATTGCGGATCTCGATTTGGGCTTACAGAGCAAGCTTCTGCACTTTCTGCAGGATGGAGTTTTTTCCCGGCTGGGCGACCAAACGGATCGAGTTGTAGAAACGAGGGTGATCTGCGCGACCGGGAGACTCCTGGAAGATGAGGTCGAGGCCGGACGCTTTCGAGCAGATCTTTTTTATCGGATTAACGTCCTGAAGCTAGCGATGCCGCGACTTGCTGCCCGGAGGGAAGACATTCCGCAGCTGGCCGAGTACTTCCGCCGGCTTCATTCACAACAATTCGAACGAGAATGCGAACCATTTGGACCGGAAGTGATGAATTACCTGCAGAATTTGCCGTGGCAAGGTAATTTGCGAGAACTTTCAAACTGCGTTGCCCGATATATCGTCGTGGGCGCCGAGGCGCTCATCCAGCGAGAAGCGGTACACAGCAGGCAGCCGTTGCTTAATGGGCAAAATGGATCGCAGAGCCCGATGCCGTTGAAGAAAATTGCCAAAGAAGCGGTACGTGAGATGGAACGGAACGCAATCATCGAGGCATTGCGTGCGAATCAATGGAGCCGTCGCAGGGCCGCGCAAGACCTGAAGATCAGCTACCGCGCTTTGATTTACAAGATTCGCGACGCGGGGCTGATTGTGAAGCGACCGGCTGGTCAAGCGCGGAACCGAAGCACGCCGGCATCGGCGTAAGTGCCGACACGCCACGCGCACATTCTCAGCATGTTTATCCTATAATACTATACCACTTAAATATAAAGTAGCCCCTGTCCTTTCGTTCAACTAGCCGTCCGTCCGACCAGGAGCGCCGGCTAAAAATCTCCGCAGTTCGTCGGAAAAAAATCGCGAAAAAGGTACTGGAAGCAAGCGATGTTCGCTGGGACAGGTGCACGCCTGTCCCTTATGTGAACGTCTAACCAGTATTTTTTACGCGACTCGAAGCCGTAGTCTGCCTCACGGACGAAAGTTCGGAGGGGACGAAATGGCAAGAGTGAACGGGGCAAAGACAGGCAGAGCAGAAGAGTTCGGGGCGAGCAAACGGGGCTGGGGGATAACGGCAATATTTGCGATGGTGGCGTGCGGCGGAGCAGTGTTGAGCGGTTGCGCAGGACTGGCGAATACTTCGAATGCAAATCCCACGCCGCAAGAGGCTGTGCAGATTTCACCGTCAAACATCACTTTTGAAAACGTTCCGGTAGGACAAAAAGCAACGCAGGCAGCGACGATTACAAACACTGGAAACGAAACGGTAACGATTACGCAACTGGCATCGACTGCTGTTGAATTCATCGCTTCAGGACTTCCGACGCCGTTGACGATCAGATCGGGGCAGTCGGCAAGATTTCAGGTCACATACACCGGGGCGAAATCGGGATCGGCTTCGGGCACGCTGACGGCGATGACTTCGCACGGCGGATCCTCGTCGCACGTGAAACTGAAGGGAGCTGCCGCAGCGGCATCGCAACTTTCATTGAGTTCCAGCGCACTGAATTTTGGAAACGTTCTGGTGAATGGAAGCGCAACGCAAGCGGTGACCGTGAAGAATTCCGGACAAAGCGATGTGCAAGTCACGCAAATCGGCGTAACTGGCGGAGCATTCAGCTCGAGCGGCATGGTGGCCCCGGTGACGATATCCGCGGGACAGTCGGTGGCGCTGCAGGCGAGATTTGCACCAAAGACGGCTGGAGCGGCGACGGGCGCAATCACGATCACAAGCAGTGCGGTGAATCCAACGTCAACAGTGACATTGAACGGAAGCGCAGTGGCCGCAAGTTACACGATGTCGCTTTCGCCGGCGAGTTTGAACTTCGGCAACGTAACCGCGGGAAGCAGCAGCACGCAGAACGTAGTGGTTTCGAATACGGGAAACTCCAGCGTGACGGTGACGAAGGTCGCTGCGAGTGGCGCGGGGATTTCCGTCAGCGGGCTGGCAGCACCGGTAACGCTGGCGCCTACACAGACTGTAGCATTGAGTGTGACGTGCGCCCCGACCACGGCCGGCGCGACGGCTGGCAGCGTGACGGTGACGAATAGCGATGGTGTGAACGCGGTAGCAGCTGTCACTGGCACGCAAGTGCAAGCAGGATTGAGCCTGACACCGCCATCCGCGAGCTTCGGTTCGGTGGTAACGGGAAACACGAACTCGCAGACCGTGCAGATCAAGAACAGTGGCACGGCGAACTTGACGGTTTCACAAGCGACGGTAACCGGGGCCGGGTTTACTTTGACCGGGATGGCATTACCGATGACGCTGACGCCAGGCCAGAGCGGAAACTTCAACGTACAATATGCGCCACAATCGGCAGGAAGTGTGACGGGCGCGGTTTCGATCATCAGCAACGCGCCTAACTCTCCGGCCACAGTTGCACTCAGCGCGACGGGAGTGGCAGCCTCGTACACGATCAGTGTTAATCCAGGCAGTCTGAGCTTCGGCAACGTAAGCGACGGAAGTTCGGCGGCACAAGGGTTTACGGTGACGAACACGGGCAACTCGAACGTTGCGATTTCGGGGATCACTGCTACAGGGGCGGGCTATTCGCTGTTAAGCGGCACAGGGGCAGTTACACTCTCGCCGAATCAAAGTACCTCGGTGAGCGTGCAGTTTGCGCCATCGACAGCAGGCGCAGTGAATGGCAGCGTGAACATACTGAGCAATGCCAAGGGGTCCGTTTCAAGCGTTGCGTTGAGCGGTACCGGAATTGCGCCGGTGGTGTCGCATTCGGTTGCGTTGAACTGGGGCGTCAGTAGTTCTTCAGTGGCTGGCTACAACGTATATCGCAGTACGGTGAGCGGAAGCTCGTATGCAAAGATGAACGGTTCGGTGCTAGGAGGAGTCAGCTACGCCGATTCGAGCGTGCAAAGTGGACAGACTTACTATTATGTGGCGACGGCGGTGGATGCGGGCGGAAATGAGAGCGCCCATTCAAACGAAGTGAGCGCCATCGTCCCTTAAGGGGTAACAGTGCTGCCGCGCTCCTGCAGGAAGGCTTGCAAAGCCTCCTGCCAGGGGCGCAGCCGCATGCCATGGGCGTGAAGGCTGGCAGGAGAAAGTACGGAATAGTTTGGGCGGCGGGCCGGACGCGCGGACTGATCGGTAGTAATGGGTAGAACCGGAATAGATTGCCGGCCAGACTGCAGCAGGATTTCGCGAGCGAAATCATACCAAGAGCAAATACCTTCGTTAGTTATGTGCGTGATTCCACGCGCATCTTTGCGTACCAAGTCACGGATGGCACAGGCAAGATCGCGCGTGTAAGTTGGCGATCCCACTTGATCGTTGACTACGGAAAGCTGTGGACGAGTTTGCGCAGCGCTTAGAATTTTTTCCGGGAACGATGGGCCGTGAACTCCGAATAGCCACGAGGTGCGCCCAATGCACCAGGAGTGGTACTTGCGCAGTGCTGTCTCACCCGCGGCTTTTGAAGCGCCGTACACGTTTATGGGAGCAATCGGATCGTCAATTTCATATGGGCGCTTGCCCAGGCCATCGAATACGTAGTCGGTGCTCACCAAGAAAATACGTGCGGCGATCGATTGGGCGACCCGAGCGACGTTTTCAACCCCGGTAGCGTTCACTGCAAAAGCCAATTCAGGATTGCGCTCGCAGCCGTCGACATCGGTCATTGCGGAAGAAAGGACGATCCATTCGGGCCGGACTTTCAAAACAAGCTTTTTTACTTCGTTAAAATTGCGGAGGTCAGCCTCGGCCGAGCCTGCCGGAATCAACTCATCCGACTGCCAGTAATTTAGAAGGTCGGTGCCCAGCATTCCGCGGGCACCCAGGACAAGGATGCGCAT
>WNFH01004417.1_pt1 | contig 10142 bp, 5 predicted proteins | sample 5400411 | NCBI WGS metagenome assembly WNFH01 (sample SAMN13153347, study PRJNA577476) | soil metagenome | isolation source: 200 cm saprolite under Douglas fir tree site 2 hole 3 | place: USA:California | collected 2015-04-18
ATCTGGTAATCGTTGTCGTTCGTCGTAAGGGAAACCAAAAAGCGCAACTTTTTCATGGCAATGCGAAGGCCTCTGTTTGGGATTCATGTTAACGATACATCTTGCGCCGTGCGTTTCGGGAGGAAACTGAAACTTGCGTTTCATGAGACGAAATCCCTGCCCGGGCACATGTAGCCCGAGCAAGCGGGGCATTGCGCGACAGCTATTTCAAGGGAGGCGGGGCGGCTCCAGGATTGGCTGATCAAATGTCCGACCAAGGGGGCTCCATTCGAATGAAAATCAGGGGCGATGACCAGCGACTGAACGGCATCACGGCTTGTCCGCTTCGAGACTTTCGCGGCGCTTCAAGCGGTTGGTCTCAATGAGTTTTTGATAGGCCGCGAGCGCCTGCTGCGCTTCCGGCAAGCGGCCGAGGCGACGGTAGGCCTGACTCAACTGATAGTATGTGGCGTCCCGGTCAGGAGAGAGCTTTCTTGCGGCTTCGAGGCTATCGATGGCACCAGCGGCATCGCCTTGCTGCAGAAGCGCGCGGCCTAATTCGAAACGCGCCATTTCATAGTCGGGCTTAGCCTGGACTACCTCGCGCAAGAGGGCCACAGCCTGCTCCAGGTGGCCCTGCAAGAGAAGTGTGTACCCAAGATGGTAACTGGTGACCGGATCGGCCGGGCGAATTTGCAACTCGGAGCGGAATTCGGCTGCGGCGGATTCGAAATCGCTCTGACGAAGGTGGATGAGGCCCATGAAATAGTGTGCCTCGGGGAGACGGGGATCGATTTGCAAGGCAGTCTTAAATTCGCTGAGCGCGTTCGAATTGTCCTTTTGTTGGGCGTAAGCCTGACCGAGAAAGAAATGGACGTTGGGATTATTTGAGTTTTGCTCAAGCATGAGGCGGAAGATTTGCGCGGCCTGCTCGGATTGATGCGTTCGAACGAGGGCCGTGCCCCAGGCAAGAAGCAAACCCGGGTCGTCCGGAGGCGCCTTGAGAAATGGCTGGAGCACTTCCGCGGTCTTCACAAAACTGTCAGTCAGGAAATAGCTTAGGCCGAGAAGCTGACGGACAAGATGGTCATCGGGATGAGCCGCCAGTTGCCGCTCCAGGGGAGGGACAGCTTCGGAATAAAGCTCAGCGCGATAGCTGGCAAGACCCCAGTTGCGATCGAGGCCGGGAAGGGCGGGTTTCCAAGTGGCCGCCTGTTTAAAGAATTCGGCGGCTTCGGCAAACTTCGAGTTTTTCGCGCGCATGACGCCGAGGTCGTTGTAAGAGCTGGAGAGGATCTCGGCGACGAACGCGCGATATTGCTTTGCGGTCTTCGGTTCCGGTGCTTGCGGAACCGTGGGAGGCCCCCCAGCAGCGCGGGTATCCGCAGGCATGCCTCCCTGCACCATCGATTCCGTGGCTTTGTTTTCGTCTGGCGCGCCGGTTTCCAGGAGTCCAGCGATGCGCTCGGTAGGGCGGCTGTCAGCGCCGTCGGTGCTGGGCTTCTCGTCGAAAATGTGCTGCGCATCGTATCTGAATTTTGCTTCCCGATAACGCTGCGAACTGGCCAGCGCTTTCTTCGCTTCTTCGACGCGGCCAAGACGACGAAGATCTTGGCCAAGCAGATAGTAGGCCCGGCTGACATCGCGCTGCATTTCTTCGGGATGATTCACCAGGCTGACGTACTTTTCCAGGGCCGGGACCGCAAGGGCGATGCGATTGGTCTCGGTGTAGGTTTCCCCGAGATAGAGGTAAGGAGTAGCCTCCCCGGGATTCAGGCGTATCGCGTGCCGGAGGGTCACTTCCGCGGCGGGAAAGTCGCGCAGAGCCACCGTCGCGATCCCCAGCAACATCAGAAAGTAATATTGATCTGGATTGATCTTCAACTCGTTTTCGAACTCTTCACGCGCCTGTGGATAGTCCTGCTCGCCGAACTGCTCGAGATAGGAGTAGCCGAGGAGGCCATGCGCACGCGGGTACTTCGGATCAAGCTTGATGGCCTTGCGAAATTCTGCCATGGCGGGTTCGGGGAAGTGCGTCACCGTGTAGGCCCGCCCGAACAACACGTGCAAGGCCGCTGAATCCACCATCTTGGATTGCACTTCGTTGAACCAAGCTGCAGCCTCGGACACTCTCTTTGCCTTGAGGTAGGCGATACCGAGAAAATAAGAGGTCTCGAAGTCGTCCTGGAGAGCGACCGCTTTCTTCAGCTCTTCGATCGATCCCTCGGTATCGCCCTTGAAAAGGTTGATGCGGCCGAGGACATTGTGCGCGCGCCCGTTGTGCGGATGCGTAGCCAGAACGGCCTGAACCAGCTCTGCGGCTTTCTGGGGGTCGCCTTTGCGAAACCAGGCGATGCCCGCTTCCACCTGTAGGTCGGCGTCGGCGGGAGTAAGCTTCACCGCCTCATCCAAGAGGCGCGTGGCCTGTTCGAACTGATCTTCCGAGATGGAAAGATTACCCAACTGCCGCAAACCCAGCGCAATGGTCTGACGATACGCGCTTTCCGCCTGGTCGAGATTGCCGCTGGCCAGCGATGCCTTGGCGGCCTCAAACTGCCGGCGAAGGGTTTCACCGGGATTGTCGGTTGCCTGAGTGACAGGGACAAAAGCCATCGTCAGCGCAAAAACCAATACGATGGCTCTGTGGCGGCCGCTCAACGGTAAAACGAACCCCGCAAACTGATGACGAGCTGGAGCCATGGTGTCCCTATGTGTTCGAAGAGCGTCCATCGCGATGGCGAAGAGTAAATCCCCACGCGAATCAATGGGCGCCCACCGGTGCGGCGGTGGCCGGCGGCGGCAAGGCCTTGGTATCCCGGATTCCCGCACCTTCCACGATCGTATAAATGCAGTCTGCCGCAACATTCTGAAGTGTCTCGGCCGCGCCGTTCGGCCAGCGGATTTCCACGGATTCCATTTTTTTGGCGGTGCCCAGGCCGAAGTGGAGCCGCAAATCGTTCTGCGAAAGATAACTTCCTCCGCCGCGGACTTCGCTGAATTGCTTCACGCCTGCGGAGCGAACGGTCACGCGGGCGCCGATCGCCGCACGATTGCTCTTCGTGCCGATGAGCTTGAAGAGCACGCGATGATAGCCGTTGGCGTTCCTATTTTTCAGGAGAGAGGGCGGCTCGCCAACGTTGAGAAGTAGGACGTCGACGTTGCCGGTGTTGAAGACGTCGCCGAAGGCCGCGCCGCGCCTGGAATGAAGAGGAAGCGCGGCGAGACCGGATTCCTTGGAGACCTCGTCGAAGGTGCCGTCGCGATTGTTGCGATGGAGCAGCAGCGGCTCGCGATAGCGGGGACCGGTTTGCAGCGTGTCGATCTGCGGATAGACGTGGCCGTTGGCGACGAGAATGTCGAGCCAGGTGTCGTTGTCCATGTCGAAGAAAGCGGTGCCCCAGCCCACGTAGGGATAGCTGGGCTGGCCGACGCCGGAAGTCCAACTGACGTCGTCGAAACCTTGCGGACCCATGTTGCGATAGAGGGAGTTGGGCTGCTCTTCGAAGTGGGTGACGAAGAAGCTGAGGCGGCCGCTGTGGTCGTAATCGCCCCAGTCGACGCCCATGTTGCCGAGCTCCATGCCTTCGCCGCTGAGGGCCACGCCGGTGAGCATGCCCACGTCGGTGAAGCTGCCGTTGTGATTGTTGTGGTAGAGATAGTTGGGAACGGAATCGTTGGCGACGAGAAGATCGGGCCAGCCGTCGTCATCGTAGTCCACCCACATGACGCCCAGGCCGTAGTAGCCGATGTCATCGTGGACGCCTGCCTTGAGGGAAACTTCCTCAAAGGTGCCGTCGCCGCGATTGTGATAGAGAAAATCGCTTTCGCCCTCCAGGCCCCAGGGGCCGCATTGCACCAGAATGCCCTTGAAGCGGCAGAACTTGTTGCTGCCGAATTGGGGGAGATTGTTCATGTCCAGATGCGAATAGCGGGAGACGAAAAGATCGACGAAGCCGTCGCGGTCATAGTCGCCCCAGGCAGCGCCGGTCATGAAGCCGCTGCCGCCGACGCCGGCTTTTTCGGTGACGTCCTCGAACTTGCAGTTGCCTAGGCCGTGGTAGAGCGCGCTGCCGCCAAATCCGGTGACGAAAAGGTCGAGCTTGCCGTCGTTATCGTAATCAGCGACAGCCACACCCATGCCCCATCCGCGGCGGGTCAGGCCGGCATCCTTGGTGATGTCCTTGAAAGTGCCGTCCGGCTCTTGGCGATAGAGAGTGACGAGAGGGTCGCCGCCGGCGCGGAAGCGCTCGACCGTGGAGCCGTTAACGAGGACGACGTCCAGGCGGCCATCGTCATCGCAATCGAAGAGCCCGGCGCCGCCGCTGGTCGAGTCGATGACGTAGTGCGCCTCGGGAGCAGCGATATGGACGGCGGTGAGGCCGACGTCTTTGGCGACGTCTTTGAAGGTGGGGATGGGCGGGAGGCTACTGCGATCCGTCTTGGACTTTGCAGCGCCGGCCTTTGCAACGGGCGGCGGGACGCGGACAGATTGCGGCCCGGAGGCTTGGGCGGCGACAAGCCTCGGAGCCATCAGGGTTAAAGCGAAAAAGAAAATTCGAAGTAACGGAGGTCTCAAGGAATAACCGGGCATGGTTCCATTCTAGCTCATAAGGTTTTTACTTCGGAACAAATCAAAACAATAGCTTCAGCTGGTTCTGAAAAAACCGTCCCGCCAGGGCTAGTGCCGGCCTGGCGGGACGGTTTGAAAAATCAGGTTATGGTCACCGGTCAGAAGCTAATCTTCAGACCGTATTGCAATGTGCGCCAACCGTTCTCGCGAGATTGCGTCGCGTAACCGAAGGTACCCGGATTCAGGGTTGTATTCTGGATTGAGACTGCGTTGCTGAGGCTCGTCGTCCCATTCCCAGCGGCGTCCTTGAACTCCGGGAGAGCGGCGGTATTCGGTGCGTCGAAGTTCAAGCCCATGTTGAGATTGCTTGCCTGGTACTGCGGATGGTTGAGCAGGTTGAAGAAGTCGAATGAGAATTGCATCTTCACCCGTTCGGTGACCTTGAAGTTCTTCCGCAGGGAGAGATCCACGTCGCTGTTCCCGGGGCCGGAGCAGATACCGACACCGGAAGTCCCGATCTTCCCCAATAGGAAGCCGTTCATGGTGTAAGCGTTCGGATTTAACCATTGCCTGCCATCAGGTCCACTAGCACGGCACGGCTGGCCGAGCACACGCATGGGCCTCTCCAGGCTGTTACTTCCGGTACCGGAAGGATCACCAAGGTTGGCGATGCTGTTGATAATCGGCGTCAGGGAAGGGCCGGTCGCCAGGTTCACAATGCTGCTGATTTCCCATGAACCAAGGGCACCTCTGATATATTTCTGTTGGCTCTGCAAAGTAGGAAGGTTGTAGACCACGTTCGCGACCAGGATTTGCGGGCGGTTCAGCAAGTCCGGACCACGGCTCGCACTCGGATTATCGTGGTCGACGTTGAGAGCGGGCGTATCGATCAACTGCGTGTCCGAAATCAGCTTCGACCAGGTGTAGGCCACCTGGAAAATGGAATTACGCGTGAAACGCATGTTGAACGACGCCTGCAGCGAATTGTAGCTCGAGGAAGCGTTATGCGTGTAGTAGGTGAGAGAATTGTCTCCCTTGAGAGCACCAAAGGGGCGGAGCGCGGCACGGGCAGGGCCGTTACCTGAATCCTGAATATAGGTGAGGCGGCTGGCCGCAGGAACCGCGTTGATATCGGAGCGAATCTCCCAGTGAACGTTATGGTTGCCAACATAACCCACTTCCAGCACGGCATTATGGAAGAGCTCATGCTGAATGGTTAGGTTGTACTGCCAACTGTTCGGCATCTGATTGCTGGTCTCACCGCCGATGCCTGCGTTGCCGAGGCCCGTGCCGAAGCAGTTCGGGGCGCAGGCACCCGGCTGGGCAATGGTGTCAATAAAGCGTCCATTGGTCGTAGTGAAGTTGCCGACGAATGGCGGATTTGAACCGCCAATTTGCAAGGCGAACAAGCGATCGCGGTTAAAGAATTGACCGGCGCCGGCGCGGATAGCCCATTTGCCCTTTCCAGTGGGATCGTAGGCGAAACTCAGCCGCGGGGCAAACATGTGATTGTTGTTGTTCCACAGAGCGCGGTTTGGACCCGCCACTCCGCCCGTTCCCGCAGGACATGGATTGGCCGCACCAGGGGAGAACAACAAGCCGTTACAAGTGGCCTTCCCGAGCGCCGGATTATAAGCGGCCGGGTTGAACGACGTGTAAAGATCGTCCGCAAGGTAGGGGTTTGGCAGCAGGGAATAACGCACACCATAAACAACGGTTAAGCGGCTGGTCATGCGGTAAGTGTCAGCGGCATAAAATTCAGTGTTCCGCCAACGGATGTCGGTGATGTTAATATTGCTGGCTTCGCTCCAATTAAACGCCATATTTTGCAGCAGCAAGTCGGCGACATCATATCCGGTCCGGTTGCCCGACTTGTTGGGGCACTGCCCCGCGACGATCGTTCCACTACAGCCGTTGAAACCAACGGCACCGAACAGCCCCCCGAATTCCGCGGCGGACTGCTGCTCGTTCTTGGAGTTTCTGCTATAAATGGCGCCAAATTTGAGTGTATGGCGTGACTTGACGATGGAAAAATCGTCTTGCCAGGTGTACAGGTCTTGCGCGTTCGCCCAGGGCGAAATAGTCCAAACGCTGGGAAGATGAGCATTGCCCCATCCGGAGAACCAGATGCTTGGGCCTTTGTCCCCATACCTCTTACCAGAAAGTGGGAAAAACGTGGGGATGGCATCATTGAGCTTCTGTTCGAGGGCCAGATTCGAAGGCTGGATGGTGATGCGGTTCCCGGAGTAAGAGAACTGGAAGTCGTTCACGGCGTTGGAGCCGATGGTCTTGCTCAGTCTGGCCGCGGCGATTCGCCCGGGTTGATTCCACGACTCATCGATGACTCCGAGGTTATTGTTTCCCCATCCGAAACCATTCGAGGGTGGTCCGATATTCCAAGAATCATTCGTGAATTTCAGCATCAACGTGAGAGTCTTTGTGAGATTGATGTCGCCGCGAGCGCTCTCTTCCCGCCAAGGGGTGGGGACATTCTGTGAAGCCGTCCAGTTTAAGAACGGGCAGGAACTAGAAGTGTAGGGAAGTGTCGGAACGGGATATTGCGTCAATGCCAACGCTCCGCCGGGACTCAGCCGGGCCGCCGGGATGCTGGTCCCCAAGGAAGTATTGCCCAGGACTCCGGCAGGGTCATGCAGGCCACCGGCGGGGAAGCCCGTGTTGGCGGAGGCTGGGCAAGCGGCGAGGTCACTGAAATCCCCGCCGCGCTCTGCCATGGTTGGGACGTGGTGGGTCGCAGTCAGCCCTTCGATGCGCTTGTTCCATTCCTGATTAAAAAAGAAGAAAACCTTGTTTTTCTTGATGGGTCCGCCGATGGTATAGCCGTAGTCGTTTCCGCGGAGTTTGTTCTTGGAGCACGTGGGGCAGCCTGCCTTCAGTTCCGTGTCGTAGGCGTCCAACTTGTCGTTGCGTCCAGAGTAGTAAACGCTGCCATGGAAATCATTACCTCCGGACTTGGTGACCAGATTTACGGTCGCCCCAGCCATTAGGCCAAATTCGGCGCCGTAGCTATTGCGCTCAATCTTGAACTCCTCGATCGCCTCCGTCGAAGGATAGACAAGAATCGTCCGCTGCGAGCCAGTGTCGTTATTATTGGCGCCGTCGACGAGCCACTGGTTGCCGTTCGAGGGGCTGCCGCTGACGGAAACGTCCGAGGCGCCTTTGAGTCCCTTATTTCTTACACTGAAAGCTTCAGCGGGAGCCACACCCGGCATCAGGGTAACCAGTTGCATGAAGTTGCGCCCATTCAGCGGCAACTCCTCCACCTGAGTGGCCTGGATCAAGCCGGTCAACTCTCCGTTAGTGGTCTCTACCGCGACGGGCGAGGCTTCCACAGTGACAGACTCACTGATTGCGCCGACCTTCAGACCGACGTTGAGCACCAGGCTGTCGTTGACGTGAAGCACGACGCCGGTCTGCGTCTCCGTCTTAAAGCCCGCGTGCGTGACATGAATGCGATAAGTGCCCAGCGGCAGCTCCGTGAAACTATAACTGCCGTCGCTCGCCGATTTCATCGAGCGCGTGTATCCCGTGTTGGAACTGGTGATAGTGACATCGGCGCCCGCGATCGCCGCGCCCTGGTCGTCCATGATCGTGCCACGGACATCTGCCGTCGTGACCTGCGCGCGCGCGGTGAAAGCGCTACACAGAACGAGCGCAAGAACTGCCAGCAGCGAGACGATTACTCGTGATTTGCACATCGAATTATTTGCATCCGAAAATCGAATCTTCATGCGTTTACCCCTCGAGGAAAAATTTGCGCGAAAAAAGAGAGCCCGACATCCGCAGGAAATCAATTTGCCTCGGACTCATATTCTCTTTCACCCCACCACACAATCGAGAAAGGACCCAACCCCTAAAGCATTACTGGACGTAATGCTTTTGTACTAGCCGCGTATTTATAACTTTTCCGGGAGGCTTGTCAAGAAGAAATAATGATATTCTAAAGAAAAATAATGATATTCTACGGCCGGGAAGATGGGAGGGTAGAGAGCCCTCCCGGCCTGGCGACGGGCGCGGAGGCCGTGTTTCGTTATTCCAATATCAATATTTTGGATGATTCCGCGGCGAAACTCGATTCCAGCCTGTTGCGTATAAATAATGTTGGGCTAGCCGCAAGTTGAGCTAAAATCGCCGCTTACGGGACGTTGCGTGAACCTGGCAGGAAGCACTCTCCCTCTTGGGCGCACCATTTCCCATATCCCAATTTTGGAAGATGCGCGGAGAACCTGAAAATGACGCCGCCGCCGAGAAAGAAACCGGTCCCTCGCATCGAGGCTAAGGTTACCCTTAAGACCATTGCGGAACATCTAGGGCTGACCCCGGGAACGGTTTCAGCCGCCCTGAACAACTCTCCCGCAGCTCGTTCCATTCCTGCTCATACAAAAAATCGCATCATCGAAGCCGCCCGAGCGCTCGATTACCGGCCTAACTTTTTTGCCCGCACCCTGCGCCTGAAGAGAACTTACACGATTGGCGTGATCGCCGAAGAAATCGGCGACGCATATGGCTCGATGGTGATCAGCGGCATCGAAGAATATTTGCGCAAGAACAATTATTTCTTCCTCACCGTGATCCACCGGCATGATCCGAAGCTCCTGCAAACCTACGCGCAGATGCTTTTGACACGAGGTGTGGAGGGCTTCATCACTACCGACACATCGCTGACGGAGAAGCTTGCTCTGCCTACCGTCGCCGTGGCGGGGCATAAGCGCGTCGAAGGCTTGACCAACATCGTCCTGGATCACACGCGTGCCGCGAGGCTGGCCCTCGAACATCTTCGCGATCTCGGTCACCAGGAAATCGCCTTCATTAAAGGACAGACCATGAGTTCGGATTCCACCGTGCGTTGGAACGCGATCTGCGAGGTGGCGCAGCAACTCGGCGTTCGCATTCGTCCCGAGCTGACCATCCAACTGGAGGGCTTCGATTCGACGCCCGGCATTGGATATTCCTTCACCAAGCAACTCCTGGCTAGGAAACATCCTTTCACAGCACTTTTTGCTTACAACGACATTGCGGCAATCGGCTCGATCTGGGCGTTCCGCGAAGCAGGCCTGCGTGTGCCGGAAGACATTTCTATTGTCGGCTTCGATGATATTCCAGGTGCGGCCTACGCCAATCCCGGACTCACCACGGTAAGGCAACCACTTCAGAAGATGGGGCAAATCGCAGCGCAAACCGTCGTCGACCAGATTGAGGGGCGCGGCGAATACGTGCCGGAGATCGCCATTGAGCCCGAGTTTGTGATTCGCCAGTCCACAGGTCCCGCGCCCGTCCGTCAGCTACGGAGCATTGCGGCAGGCACGCAACACGTGCAAAAAGGCCACCCGGCGCAATAAGCTCTTGGGCTGCCACAGAAATACCTTCCGGCGCCGGAGATCCCAGCTCGCGGAAGGCTGCGCCCACTCTTCAGCCTTTATCCCGCGCGTTTGTGTCGCGCCGTGCCTTTCACGCTTGGCGTTTACCCCGGCATTCTTGGTCGGGGCGTCCCGTTGTTCTTTACCGGGAAGGTCGGCATCTTTTCCCGCATGGCTGTGCGCGCTAATCCTTTCAAGCTAACCACCAACAACGAACC
>WNFH01004424.1_pt1 | contig 10136 bp, 9 predicted proteins | sample 5400411 | NCBI WGS metagenome assembly WNFH01 (sample SAMN13153347, study PRJNA577476) | soil metagenome | isolation source: 200 cm saprolite under Douglas fir tree site 2 hole 3 | place: USA:California | collected 2015-04-18
CCGTACCGGCGCGTGCTGATGGAGACGTACGGCGCGCAGGTCGTCCCGAGCCCGAGCCCCGACACGCAGGCGGGCAAGAAAATGCTCCAGCAGGACCCGAACTCGCCCGGCAGCCTCGGGATCGCGATCAGCGAGGCGGTCGAGGACGCGGCGACGCGCGACGACACGAAGTACGCGCTCGGCAGCGTGCTCAACCACGTCCTCATGCACCAGACCGTCGTCGGCCTCGAGGTGAAGAAGCAGCTCGAGAAGGCGGACGCGGAGGCCGACATCCTCGTCGGCTGCATCGGCGGCGGCTCGAACTTCGCGGGCTTCTCCTTCCCGTTCGTCGCCGACAAGCTCGCCGGCAAGAACAAGAAGCTCCGCGTCGTCGCTGTCGAGCCCAGCGCCTGTCCGAGCCTCACGAAGGGCAAGTACGTCTACGACTTCGGCGACACGGTCGGCCTCACGCCGCTCGTCAAGATGTACACGCTCGGCCACACCTTCATTCCGCCCTCGCTCCACGCGGGGGGCCTCCGCTACCACGGCATGGCGCCCGCGATCTGCAAGCTCTTCGACGAGAAGGTCCTCGAGGCGATCGCCGTGCCTCAGGTGGGCACCTTCCAGGCCGCCGTGCAGTTCGCTCGGACGGAGGGCATCCTGCCGGCGCCCGAGGCGGCCCACGCCGTGCGCGGTGTCATCGACGAGGCGCTCCGGTGCCGGAAGGAAGGCAAGCGGAAGACGATCGTCTTCAACCTGTGCGGCCACGGCTACCTCGATCTCTCCGCCTACGAGGCGTTCCTTGCCGGCAAGCTCCAGGACTACGAGTACCCGGCGGAGAAGGTCGAAGAGGCGCTCAGGCAGCTGCCGAAGGTCAAGGCGTAGCGGAGAGCCGCGAATGACGGTCGGACGTCGCGAACTTCTCAGAGCCGGCGCGGCCGCGGCGGCGGTGGCCGCGCTGAGTGGCCCCGCGCGGCCGCGGGCCCAGGGCAAGGGCAAGGTCCGCCTCGCCTATCTCCAGCTCGGCTGGGCGGCGACGGAGATCATCCACAAGGAGGACCTGCTCGGCAAGCGCGGCTGGCAGGCCGAGTACTCGATCGTGCCGGGCGCGCCCGGGCCGCTCCTCAACCAGCTCGCTTCGAAGAACGTGGACGCGATCGACATGAGCTTCGCCCTCGCCGCCAAGGCGTTCGAGGACGGCGTGCCGCTCAGGGTCACGGGCGTGGCGACCGCGGTGCTCGGCGCCATCGTCGCGCGCAAGGACGCCGGGCTCGCCAAGGTCGAGGACCTCAAAGGGCGGAAGATCGCCGCGATCGTCGGCACCTCGACCTTCTTCGACATCCGAGCGCTCACGCTCAAGGGCTACGGCTTCGATCTGCAGAAGGACACACAAATAATCACCGCGACGGCGCCGGCCGACATGGTGACGCTGCTGGGCAAGAAGGACGTGGACGCGATCATCGCGTGGCAGCCCATCACCGACTCGGTCGTCTTCCGCGGCGAGGGCGTGTACCTCGCCAAGCAGATCGACCTCTGGCGGAAGGCCACGGGCCGGCCGACAGGGTTCCCGGTGCACGTCTGCTACCTCGTGCACCACGAGTTCCTCCAGAAGAACCCGGCGATCGCGCGGGACCTCAACGACGCGCAGCGGGACGCGGTGGACATCTGGTACAACAGGCCCGCGCGCGCGATCGAGATCGTCCAGGAGGTCACCAAGCTGCCGACGGACGTGATCCAGGTCGCCCACAAGGAGACCGTCCGGATGCTCTACGGCCTGCCCGAGGAGCAGGTGGACACGCTCATCGCGCAGCTCAAGATCAACAAGGAGTTCGGCTTCCTCAAGTCGGACCTCTGGGACAGCCCGGACCGGATCCGCCGCGAGTTCTTCCACCGGGTGTAGCCTCGGAGGGGGGCTGCGCCCCCCTGCCGAAGCCTCCCCCCCTTAGAGGAAGGTTGCGCGGGCAAAGCCCGCGCTCGAACGCGGCCATGAACCAGCGCGAGTGGGGCACGAGACTGCACTTGCCCACGATCGGTGCGATGGGGCTGATCGTCGCCGTCTGGTCGCTCCTCTCCTGGCGCTACGGCGCGTACGTGCTCCCCTCACCGCTCTCGGTGGTCCGCGGCTTCGCCGACATCGTCGGCTCGGGCGAGGTGTGGACACACACCGGCGCCTCGCTCTCCCGCATCCTCGTCGGCTTCGGCGGCGCCGTGCTCGTCGCCGTCCTCATGGGGCTTGCCGCGTTCCTCTCGCGGCTCGCGCGCGGCGTGGTCCACGACGCCCTCGCGGTCCTCAACTCGACCTCGGTCTTCGTCTGGATCGTCATCTCGATCATCTGGTTCGGCCTCTCGAACTGGGCGCCGATCTTCACGACCTTCATGATCACGCTCCCCGTCGTCGCCTCGAACATCGTCGAGGGCGTGGAGCAGGTGGACCGCCGACTCCTCGAGATGGGCGACGTCTACCGCCTCTCGGGTGGCGAGAAGTTCCGGGCGGTCGTGATCCCCTCGACGCTCCCCTACCTCATGGCCGGCATGAAAGTCGGCTTCGGCCTCGCGCTGAAGGTGTCAGTCGTGGCGGAGATCTTCGGCGTCACCTCGGGGATCGGCTACATCATGAACTACAGCCGCGAGATCCTCGCGACGCAGATGGTCTTCGTGTGGGCCCTCGTGATGATCCTCGTGATGATGCTCACCGATAAGCTCGTGTTCGACGCGGTGTCGAGACGGCTCGCGCGATGGCGCTGAAGCTTCAGGTCGCGGGTGTCGGCAAGGACTACCTGATCCCGGTCATCGACTCCGTCGCGTTCGGCGTCGAGGCGGGAGCGTTCGTGTGCGTCCTCGGCCCGAACGGCTGCGGGAAGACGACCCTGCTCAGGATCATCGGCGGCCTCGAGCCCGCGACGCGCGGCGAGGTGCTCCTCGACGGCAAGCCCGTCGTCGCCGGCGATACTCACGATCGGAAGGTGGGCGTGGTGTTCCAGGAAGATCGGTTGCTGCCGTGGATGACGCTCGCGGAGAATGTCGCGCTCGTCCTCAAGCCGCTGGGCCTCTCGCCGGCCGAGCGCCGCGCGGTGGCCAGGCGCCATCTGGCCCTCGCCGGCCTCGCCGGGTTCGAAACGTACTACCCGGGCCGCGTGTCGGGGGGCATGCGCCAGCGTGCCGCCATCGCCCGCGCGCTCGCGATCGAGCCGGACGTGCTGCTGATGGACGAGCCCTTCGGCGCGCTCGACGCTCAGAACCGCCGTATCATGCAGAACGAAGTGCGTCGGATCTGGAAGGAGACGGGGCGCACGATCCTCTTCGTGACCCACTCCATCGAGGAGGCGGTCGCCATCGGCACCACGCTCGTGATGATGTCGGCCCGCCCGTCGCGCATCCGTGAGCTGATCACGAACGACGGCGCGATCCCGCGTGGAGAGCTCATCGAGCGTTTGAACACGATGATCATGGAGGAGGTCGAGCGCCAGCAGGGACGGGCGCCGCTCTGCTGATGGCCGCCATGCATATCCGTCGCCTGCGGCTAGGGGCGGCGTTCGTGCTGCTCACCTATCTCATCCTGCACTTCAGCAACCACGCCCTCGGGCTGGTTTCCCTCGACGCCATGGAGGCCGGGCGCCGCTGGTTCCTGGCGATCTGGCGCAGCCAGCTCGGAACGCTGGCGCTGTACGGGGCGATCGTGGTCCACGGCGGGCTGGCGTTGTGGCTACTCTACCAGCGCCGGACGCTCCGCATGTCGGGGTGGGAAGGCACGCAGTACGCCCTCGGCCTCGTGCTGCCGGCGTTGCTCGCCTCCCACGTCGTCGGCACGCGAGTCGCGTGGTGGCACACCGGCTCCGACGACCGCTACGCGCGGTTGTTGCTCTTCTTCTGGGTGCAGGCACCCGAGCGCGGGGCCTGGCAGGCGGTGGCGCTCGCGGCCGCGTGGACGCACGCCTGCATCGGCGTGCACTACTGGCTTCGTTTCCGGCCCTGGTACCCGCGCGTGGCCGGCTCGCTCTTCACCGTCGCGCTGCTGCTGCCCACGCTCGCCCTGGCGGGGTTCGTCGCCGGCGGCCGCGAGGTCACCGCCCTGGCACGCACGCCCGGCTGGACCGAGGCGCTGATGCGCGCGACCCACCCGCCCGGTGCCGCCGAGGCCGCGGCGCTCGGCCGCATCAGGAACGGCTTCCTCGACGCCTACCTCGTCGCGCTGGGGGCCGTGCTCGCGGCGCGGGGCGTCCGCACACTCTGGCAGCGGCGCCGCTCGATCCGCATCCTCTACCCGGCCGGACGCGTCGTCACGGTGCCGGTCGGCTTCAGCGTGCTCGAGGCGAGTCGCGTCGCCGGCATCCCCCACGCCTCGGTCTGCGGCGGCCGTGGCCGCTGCTCCACCTGCCGCGTGCGTGTCGTCCGCGGCCTCGCAGACCTGCCGCCGGCGAGCGAGGCCGAGCAACGGCTGCTCGCGCGCGTCGGCGCCGCGCCCGACGTGCGGCTGGCCTGCCAGGCCCGCCCGGTCCGCGACGTCGCCGTCGTCCCGCTGCTGGCGCCGTCGATCGCCGCCGCCGACGCCTTCGGCTCGGACGTGCGGCAGGGCCGCGAGCAGGAGATCGCGGTCCTCTTCGCCGACCTGCGCGGCTTCACGCGCGTCGCGGAGCACAAGCTGCCCTACGACGTCGTGTTCATCCTGAACCGGTACTTCGAGGCCGTCGGCGGCGCGATCCAGCGAGCCGGGGGCATCCCGAACCAGTTCACGGGCGACGGCGTGATGGCGCTCTTCGGCGTCGAGACCGGGGCCGAGCTCGGCTGCCGCCAAGCCGTAGCCGCCGCCCGCGAGATCGTGCAGGGCCTCGCCGCGCTCAACCGCGAGCTCGGCGAGGAGCTGCCCGCGCCGCTCCAGATCGGGATCGGCATCCACGCGGGCCCCGCGATCGTCGGACGGATGGGCTACGGCGAGGGCGTCTATCTCACGGCGGTGGGCGATACGGTCCACGTCGCGAGCCGCCTCGAGCAGCTCACGAAGGAGTACCGTTGCCTGCTCGTCCTCTCCGAGCAGGTCGCGTCCCGTGCGGCGATCGACGTCTCGGCGTTCCCGCGCCACGAGGTGACGGTCCGGAACCGCGGTGGGCTGGTGGCGGTGCGAGTGATCGACGACCTCGGACGCCTGGAGAGCGCGTGACGAACTCGGCACCAGGAGAGACGAGCCGCGTGAACCGTCGAGACAAGGAGCGCGCATGATCAAGCCCTACACCGCCGTCGGTCTGATCCCCACCGTCCGGGGGATCCGCAAGCGCAAGGACATCAAGATCAACCTCGACCACCTCTCCCACCTCGTGAAGGCCGCCTCCTGGCTCTCGAGCCTCGACCTGCCCGTGCGCCTCATCGCCTTCCCGGAGGGCGCCCTGCAGGCGTTCAACGACGAGGTGCTCGACCTCGACCACGCGACCTTCGCGCGCGAGTGCGCGATCGACATCCCGGGCGAGGAGACCGAGGCGCTCGGCAAGATCGCGAAGGAGTACGACGCGTTCGTCGTGGCGCAGGCGAAGGCCAAGCACCCCGACCTGAAGGACCGCTTCTTCAACGTCGGGTTCATCGTCGACCCGCGCGGCCGAGTCATCCTCAAACACTACAAGGTCTCGCCGCTCTTCCCGGTCGAGCACTCGGTCTGCCCCCACGACGTCTACGACTGGTGGATCGAGAAGTACGGCCGGAACCTCGACGCCTTCTGGCCCGTGGCGGAGACGGAGATCGGCCGGCTCGGCATCATGATGGCGAACGAGGGCTCCTACCCCGAGAACGCGCGGGCGCTCGCGCTGAACGGCGCCGAGGTCGTCTACCGCGCCTCCTACCCGCACCCCGCAACGGGCAACGAGATGTTCGAGATCCAGAGCCGGGCGCGCGCGCTCGATAACAACATGTTCATCGTGGCCCCCAACATGGGAACGTACTACCTCTTCCCCGAGGAGACGACGCCCATCGACACCTTCGGCGGCCGCTCGTACATCATCGACTACAAGGGGCGGATCGTCGGCAGGCAGGACTACGGTGCCGGGTCGACGTATGTCGCGGGCGTGATCGACGTCGAGGCGCTGCGCGACCACCGCGCGCGCGCCCAATGGGACAACTGGCTCAAGGACGTCCGGACCGAGCTCTACCAGATCCTCTACGCGCAACCCATCTACCCGAAGAACCTCTACCTCAAGCGCGCGCCGATGAAGCATGCCGAGTACCGCGAGAAGGTCATCAAGCGGCAGATCAAGCTCATGCACGACCGCGGCATCTGGAAGAAGCCCGACCGCTGACATCCCGCGGCGGGCTCGGCGGCGACAGGGCAGTTTGCCAGAGAAGATCGGGCGAACTTCCCTGGCGCGTCGCCCGGGCGGTCAGGCAAATCCCCGATTCCCAGACATTTCTCCCCTGGCACGGCTCCTGCTTGACAACGTTCACCAGACGTAAACGACCGGACGGGGCCTCAAGGCGCCCCGGAGGTGCAGCATGACGACGATGGACCTCTGGTACGACTTGGCGATCCGAGAACGGCCCGATCTGGGACCGAAGGTGATCGACCCGGACGAGGCCAAGGACGTGGAGGAGTTGGCTCCCGAGGCGGAGGCGAGCCGGCCGGTAGCCGCCGACTTCTTCTAAGGAATGGGTGGGCCCCGACATGGCCCCCCAAACCCCCCAACGCTAGGAGCACCCCGGCGAAGCCGTGGCGCTCCTCGATAACCCGACGGGTCCTAGGCGGCTTCCCGCCGCGATTTTAGCCGACGAGCCCGCGCATGGTCACGAGCACGCGATCGAGATCGGCGTGCTCGAGCGACGTGGTTGACACGACCAGCGTGTGCGCGCGCGGCTCCCACGACTGCCACGCGAGCTTGTCCTGGGTGAAGAGCACCACGGAGGGTGTGGCGAGCGCCGCCGCCAGGTGGCTGATGCCCGAGTCGTTGCCGAGATAGGCGGTCGCGCACGCCAGCGCCCCGGCGAGGCGCGGCAGCGACGGCTCGTCGAGCACGATGGCCGGACCCGTGAACCGCGCGCGCAGCGCCGCGACAGCCCCCGCGTCGGCGGGCCCCTGGTGAATCGCGAAGACGAGCGCGCCTCCCGACGCCAGCCCCTCGAGGACGGCGGCGAATCCCCCGGCGGGCCAGCGCTTCGCGGCGCCGCCAGCTCCCGGGTGAACCGCGACGAGCCGTGCCCGGCCGTCCCAGCCCGCGGCGACGAGGACGCGCCGGCCTTCGTCGACGAACGCGTCTCGGAGCACCACAGGTTTGCGCCAGGTGCGCGTGTCGTCGGTCGGCGCTCCCGCGCTCGCGAGCAGGTGCTCCCAGACTGGCCGTCCCTCACCGACCGACGGCGCGACGACCACGTCGGCGACGAGCGCGCTCAGGCGGCGGACGAAGTCGGGGTCGCGCGCGCCGAACCAGGACACCACACGCGTCGCCTCGCGAAGCAGGGGGCCGGGGTCGCGCGGCTCGGACCCGAACAGGCCGTCGAGGTCGAGCGCCTCGAACGGGAGCGCTCGGTCCACGACTCCGAGCGCGGCGAGGAGCCCGCCGATCCGGGGCTGGGCGGCGAGGACCAGCGGCTCACGGGGGTATCGGTGCCTCAGGGACCGGAGAGCCGGGACCGCGAGCAGAACGGCGCCCAGCGCGCCGGGATGGATGGCGAGCGTCAGGGGGAAAGGAGGGCCAAGGCGGCGTCGTGCAGGCGCCCGTTCGTCGCGAGCGCGGTGCCCGTGTAGATCGTCGTCCGACCCGCGAAGTCGGTGAACCGCCCGCCCGCCTCCTCGACGAGGATCTTCGGCGCCGCCAGATCCCAGGGCTTGAGGTCGAGCTCCGCGTAGATCTCGGCCTTGCCTTCCGCGACGAGGCCGTAGCCCATGTAGTCGCCGAAGCCCCGCTGGCGGTCCGTCGCGTCGATGAGCCGTGCGAAGCCGTCCCAGTGACCGCCCTTGCGGACGATGCCCAGCCCCGCGTGCACGAAGAAGGCGCGGCCCAGCTCCGCCACGTCCGAGACGCGGATGCGCTCGCCGTTGAGGAAGGCGCCCGCGCCCCGCCGCGCGGTGTAGAGCTCGGCCGTGACCGGGTTGTGGATCACGCCCACCGTGACCTCGCCGCGCTCTTCGAGCGCGATCAGCGTCGCCCAGATCCCGATGCCGCGGACGAAGTTCTTCGTGCCGTCGATGGGGTCGATGATCCAGCGCACCTCCGTCGTCCCGCGCCCGCCGAACTCCTCGCCGAGGACGCCGCAGTCCGGGAAGGCGCGGCCGAGGATCTCGACGATCGCCTGCTCGGCTTCGCGGTCGGCCTGGGTGACCGGCGTGTCGTCGGGCTTGCGCGCGACCTCGAAGCCGCCGCGGAAGTACTTGAGCGCGATCCGCCCCGCCGCGCGCGCCGCGTCCACCGCCGCGTCCAGCGCGCGCTGGCTCACGGCGACTCCTCGTCGGCGGGGAAGGGCTCGCCGCGCTCGGCGAGCACGTTGGCGTACACTTCGAGCGCGTCCACGACGACGGGCATCCCGCCGTAGGTGACCTGCTGGAAGATCGCCTCCGCCACCTCCTGGCGCGTCGCGCCCACGTTGAGCGCGGCGTGGATGTGGGCGCGCACCTCGTTGGGCCGGTGCAGCGCGGTCAGCGCGGCGACGGCGCACAGCTCGCGCTGCTTCTGCGACAGGACCTCGCGGCTGTAGAGGACCCCGGTGAAGAACATCGACAGCTCGCGCGCCAGGCGCTTGTCGAACTTCTTCCACAGCTCGAAACCGGTGCCGCCCTTGAGCGTATGGAAGAGCATCTGCGCCGTCCGCTTCGTCCGCTCCCTCAGGGTCTGCTCGTCCATGCCGTGGCCCTCCGATCGAGCTCGCTATGGTACCCTCCGACTGCGCGGTCACCCCGCGCCGTCGTCACAATAACGTAGCGAAGAGGGTCGCACAATGCTCAACCCCCACGTGTTCCGCGCGTACGACGTGCGCGGCCTCGTCGGTCAGGACATCAACCCCGGCGTCTTCCGCCAGGTCGGCCGCGCGTACGCCACGCTGATCCGGCGCGACGGCGGTCGCCGGGTCGCCGTCGGGCAGGACAACCGCGTGTCGTCCGCGACGCTGAAGGCGGCGTTCGTCGAGGGCGTCCGCGCCGCCGGCGTGGACGTGGTGGACGTCGGCCTCGTGACCACGCCGATCCTCTACTTCGCGACCGCGCACTGGAGGCTCGACGGCGGGGCCAACATCACGGGGAGCCACAACCCGGTCGAGTACAACGGCGTGAAGATGGTCCATCGGAGCGCGGCGCCCCTCACCGAGGACGAGATCCAGACGCTCCGCAAGCTCATCGAGCGCGGCGACCTCGAGAGCGGCCGAGGCGCGCGGGAGACGCGGAGCCCGCGGGACGAATACTTCGACACGGTGAGCCGGCTGATCCGCCTGGACCGGCGCCCGCGCGTCGTCGTAGACGCCGGCAACGGCGTCGCGGGGCTCTACGCGCCCGAGCTCCTGCGCCGCATCGGCTGCGAGGTCGTCGAGCTCCATTGCGAGTCCGACGGCAGCTTTCCCAATCATCTGCCAGACCCCGAGGACCCCGCCAACGTCGTGGATCTCCAGGCGAAGGTCGTCGAGGCCGGCGCCGACCTCGGCATCGCGTACGACGGCGACGCCGATCGCGTGGGCGTCGTCGACGAGCGCGGCCGGCGCCACGAGGCCGACCTCATCCTGGTCCTGCTCGCGCGCGACTTCCTCGGGCGCCACCCGGGAGCCAAGATCGTCTTCGACGTGAAGTCCTCGCAGTCGCTGATCGACGACATCCGGACGCACGGCGGCGTGCCCGTCATGTGGAAGACCGGGCACTCGCACCTCAAGCGCAAGATGCGCGAGGAGGGCATCCTCCTGGGCGGCGAGGTCAGCGGCCACATGTTCTTCGCCGAGAACTACTACGGCGTGGACGACGGGATCCTCGCCTCCTGCAAGATCATCGAGGTCGCGGCCCGCTCGCCCGAGCCCATCTCGCGTCTCTTCGATTCGGTGCCGCACCTCCGCGCTACGCCCGAGCTGAAGGCGCCGTGCCCCGACGGCGAGAAGTTCCGCGTGATCGCGGAGCTGACGCGCGAGCTGAAGGCGCGGTACGAGACGATCGACATCGATGGGGCGCGCGTGCTCTTCCCCGGCAGCGGCTGGGGCCTCGTGCGCGCGTCGAA
>WNFH01004425.1_pt1 | contig 10134 bp, 9 predicted proteins | sample 5400411 | NCBI WGS metagenome assembly WNFH01 (sample SAMN13153347, study PRJNA577476) | soil metagenome | isolation source: 200 cm saprolite under Douglas fir tree site 2 hole 3 | place: USA:California | collected 2015-04-18
AACCTGCGGCTGCCGATCCCCGAGATCCGCACGCGGCGGTTTCAACCCGATCTTCACGGGGCGCGCGTGGACCTGCGCGCGAGCCTGCGCGCGAGCTTGAGGCACGGCGGCAAGATCATTCCCCTCAGGCGCCGCTCGCCCGAGCAGCGCCATCCGCCGCTCGTGATCCTGTGCGACGTGTCCGGGTCGATGAACCGCTACTCGCGCATGTTCCTGCACTTCCTGCACGCGATCACCAACGACCGCGACCGGGTGACGAGCTTCGTGTTCGGCACGCGGCTCACCAACATCAGCCGCTACCTGCGCCATCGCGACGTGGACGTCGCGATGGCCGGGGTGGCGGACGCGATCGCCGACTGGTCCGGCGGCACGCGCATCGGCAGCTGCCTCGCCGATTTCAACCTGCGCTGGTCGCGCCGCGTGCTCGGGCAGAACGCGGTGGTGCTGATGATCTCCGACGGCCTGGACGGCGACGTCGGCGAAGGGCTCGCGAAGCAGATGGAGCGCCTGCACAAGTCCTGCAGGAAGCTCCTCTGGCTGAATCCGCTGCTGCGCTACGAAGGGTTCGAAGCGCGGCCGGCGGGCGTGCGCGCGATGCTGCCGCACGTCGACGAGTTCCTGCCGGTGCATAACATCGCGAGCCTCGTCGACCTCGCGCGGGTGCTCGAGGGCTCGCACCAATACCGCCGCGCGGCCTGAGCGCCCTCCCCGACCCTGCCGGACGGCGGGGAAGCTAGGTTTTCAAAGTCGGCATCAGCTTCAGGGCGTTCTCGCGCTCGATCGCGCGCAGATCCTCCGGCTTGAAGCGGAACGCGGTAAGGCCGCCGATCTCCTCGGCGCCGTCGCGGAACGGAAAGTCGGTGCCGAACAGCACCTGCGCAGGAACGACGATCTTCATCAGCGCCGCAAGCGCGCCCGAATGGTTCCCTTGAGCCGTGTCGTAGTAGAACTTCTTCAGCTCGTACATCAATCCCTTCGGCATGCGCTCTGCGGCCTTCTCCTTCATGTCGATTTCCTGGCGAGCGAAGCGGCTCAAGAGGAACGGCATCGTGCCGCCGCTGTGCGAGAAGATCCAGCGGATGTCCGGGTAGCGCGCGGCCGTGCCGCTGAACACGAGGCTCGCGATCGTGCGCGTGGTATCGGTTGCATACTCGACCACCGCCGGCGGCACGTCGCTTTTGAGGTTCCTGCAGCATTCGGGCGAAAGCGGATGGGTGTAGATCACCGCTTTCCTCCGGTTGAGCTCCTCCCAGACCGGCGCGAAGGCCGCATCGCCCAGATATTTGTCCTGGTAGCTCGTCATCAAACCGATGCCGTCCGCCTTGAGCGTGTCCAGGGCGTAGGCGATTTCCCTGAGCGCCCCGTCGGTGTCGAGCAGGGGGATCGTCGCGAAGCTGCCGAAGCGGCCTTTATGGTCGCGGGCGAGCTGCGCGCCGAATTCGTTCGCGAGGCGCGCGATTTTGCGCCCCTTCTCCGCTTCGGGGGTCGACGCGCTCGGCTGGATGAGCGACATGATCGACACCGCGATGCCGCTCTTGTCCATGTCCTCGATCGACATCTCGGGCGACCACCTGAAGGTCGAGCCCGCGCGCCTGCCGCCGGCGTCCTCGAGATAGCCCGGGTACATGAGGTGATGATGAACGTCGATGCGGTACGGCTTGGCGGGAGCCTTCTGCGCGCTCTGCGCCATCAGCTCTCCCGGCAGCAGGGCGGCGGCGCCGAGTGCGGCAAGCTTGCCGAGAAAACCGCGCCGCGGCGCGCAGCAGGCGCACGCGAGGCGCGCGCCGGACCCGGAATCCGATGCAGACATCGTGGACCTCCTCCAGTGAAATCCCCTCGGAAAGTATCCTATCATAGCGACCGAGGCGATCTCGCGGCGGAGGATGCGTGAACGCAATTCGGATTGCATGTCTCGCGGCGCTGCTCGCCGCGCCAGGCGCGTTGGCGCAGGATTCCGCTGCCAACTACCCGAACCGTCCGATCCGCATCATCGTGCCCTTCCCCGCGGGCGGCGCGGCCGACGCGCTGCCGCGCATCGTCGCCGAGAAGCTCACCGCGCGCTGGGGGCAGCCGGTCATCGTCGAGAACCGCGCGGGAGCGTCCGGTGCCATCGGCGCAGAAGTCGTGGCGCGCGCGGATCCCGACGGCTACACGCTGCTTGCGACGCCCCCCGCGCCGCTCGTCATCAATCCGAGCCTCTACACGAAGCTCCCTTACGATCCGACGCAGTTCGTGCCGGTGACGGTGATGGCAGCGATCCCGAGCGTGATGCTGGTGCATCCTAAGGTCGCGGCGAATTCGGTCCAGGAGTTCGTCGCCTACGCGCGCGCCAATCCGGGCAAGCTCAACTACGCATCACAGGGAACCACCACCGTCTCGTTCCTGACCACCGAGATGTTCATGGCGATGGCCGGCGGGCTGGGAATCACGCACGTGCCCTACAAGGGCACGGCGCCGGGGCTCGCGGCGCTCCTCGCCGGCGAAGTCGAGCTGATGTTCGACAACCTCGGCGTGACGCTCGCGCACGTGCGCGCGGGCAAATTGAAAGCCCTCGCCGTCTGCGGCCCGCGGCGCGTGGCGTCGCTTCCCGGCGTGCCGGCGATGAACGAGATCTATCCGGATTTCATCTCGATCGCCTGGTTCGGCGTCGTCGCCCCGCCGAAGACGCCCGCGGCGATCGCGGAGAAACTTTCCGCCGCGATCGCCGAGACGCTGAAGCTGCCGGAAGTGGCGGCGCGCCTCGCCAATCTTTCGGCCGAGCCGATCGCGAGCACGCCCGCCGGCATGGCGGCGATCATGAAGGAGGACGCGCAGCGCTGGCGCGATGTGATCCGCGCCGCAGGCGTGAAAACCGAGTGACCGCCGCGCCTCAAGGAGAAATCATGTCGCCTTATCCCGCCATGGCCCGCTATAACCGCTGGATGAACGCGCGTATTTACGCCTGTTGCGAGAAGCTCTCCGACGCCGAGCGCAAGACGGACCGCGGCGCTTTCTTCCGCTCGATCCACGGCACGCTCAACCACCTGCTGCTCGGCGACCGATTATGGCTATCGCGGTTTCTTGCGCGCGAGTTCCGCTTCAAGACGCTCGCCGACGAGCTGTACGCGGATTTCGCGGAGCTCGCCTGCGAACGCGCTAAGACCGACGCGGAAATCCTCGACTGGGTGGAGACGCTCGATGAGAAACGGCTCACCGCGACCCTCAAGTTCCACAGCGTGGTGCGCAACCGCGATCACCGCTTCCCCATGGGGTTCCTCGCGCAGAATTTCTTCAACCACCAGACGCACCATCGCGGGCAGGTCACGACGCTTCTCATGCAGGCGGGCGTCGATCCCGGAGTGACCGATCTGCTCTGGCTTCCCGGAATGGAGGAACCGGCCTAGAACCGCAGCGATCGTGCCGCAGCGCCTAGACGGCGAGCGTTTTTGCCTGCCGGCGCGGCTCGAGCACGGTGCGCACCGCCTCGTCGACGTCCTGCAGGAACACGAACTCGATTTTTTCCTTCGCTTCGGCCGGCACTTCCTCGAGGTCCTTGCGGTTGCGCGCGGGCAGCATCACGCGGCGGATCCCGGCGCGCATGGCGGCGAGCACCTTATCCTTGATACCCCCCACGGGAAGCACCAGGCCGCGCAGGCTGATCTCGCCGGTCATCGCGGTGTCGGCGCGCACGGCGCGGTCGGCGAAGAGCGACGCGAGCGCGATGAACATCGCGACGCCAGCGCTCGGGCCGTCCTTCGGGATCGCGCCCGCCGGCACGTGAACGTGCACATCGGATTTCTCGAACGCGGCCGCATCGATGCCGAGCGCCGCCGCGCGCGATTTGACGAGCGTCAACGCCGCCTGCGCGGACTCCTTCATCACGTCGCCGAGTTGTCCGGTGAGAATCAATTTGCCGCCGCCGGGAGTGCGGCTCGCCTCGATGAACAGGATGTCGCCGCCGACCGGCGTCCAGGCGAGCCCCGTGGCGACGCCCGGCATCGCCGTGCGCAGCGCCACCTCGTTCTCGAACTTCGTCGGTCCGAGGATCTCCGCGAGGTCCTTCTCGTCGATCTTTACGGTCTGGACCGCGCCCTCGGCGATCCGCACCGCGGCGCGCCGGCACACCGCGCCGATCTGGCGCTCGAGCGACCGTACGCCCGCCTCGCGCGTGTAATCGCGGATGATAGCGGTGAGCGCCGCGTCGGAAATCTCGAGCTGTTCGGGCTTGAGGCCGTTCTCCTTGAGCTGGCGCGGGAAGAGATAGCGGCGCGCGATCTCGAGTTTTTCCTCCTGCGTGTAGCCCGGCAGCTGGATGATCTCCATGCGATCGCGCAAGGGGCCGGGAATCGTGTCGAGCACGTTCGCCGTGGTGATGAAGAGCACGCTCGAAAGGTCGTAGGGCACCGCGAGATAGTTGTCGCGGAAGGTGTTGTTCTGCGCCGGGTCGAGCACTTCGAGAAGCGCCGAGGACGGGTCCCCGTGGAAGCCCGCGCCGAGCTTGTCGATCTCGTCGAGCATCATCACGCAGCCGCGCGTTCCGGCTTTCTTCAGCGCCTGGATGATGTTCCCGGGCAGCGCGCCGATGTAGGTGCGCCGGTGCCCGCGGATCTCGGCCTCGTCGTGCACGCCGCCGAGCGACACGCGCACGAACTTGCGCCCGAGCGCTTTGGCGACGCTCTGGCCGAGCGAAGTCTTCCCGACTCCGGGCGGGCCGACGAAGCACAGGATCGGCCCGTGGCCCTCGGGATTGAGCTTGCGCACCGCGAGGTACTCGAGGATGCGCTTTTTCACCTGCTCGAGGCCGAAATGATCCGCGTCGAGGATGCGCCTCGCCTCGGCCATATCGATCGCGTCCGGCTCCGGGCTCTTCCACGGCAGCTCGATCAGCCAGTCGAGATAGGTGCGCACCATCGAATACTCGCCCGAGGCGTCGGACATGCGCTCCAAGCGCTTCAGTTCCTTCATCGCCTGCTTCTCGACTTCCTCGGGCATGCCGGCTTCGGCGATCGATTTCTTGAGCTCCGCGATCTCCGCAGCCTGGCCTTCCTCGCCTTCGCCCAGCTCCTTCTGGATCGATTTCATCTGCTCGCGCAGGAGGTACTTGCGCTGGGTCTCGTCCAGGCTCGCCTTGGTGCGCTCGTCGATCTCGCGCGAGAGCTTGAGCACCTGCAGCCGGTGCGCGAGGTGCTCGAGCACGCTGTCCAGGCGTTTCTGCAGGTCCACCGTCTCGAGCAGCGCCTGCTTCTCCGCGACCTCGATGTCCATGACGCCTGCGACGAGGTCGGCGAGCGCCCCGGGCGAGGACATACCCTGGATGCCGGCGATCAACTCCTGCGGCGCCTGCGGCAGGAGCTCGAGGACTTGGAGCGCGCGCTCCTTCAGCTGCACGAAGCGCGCTTCGATCTCCTTGCCCGCGGCCTCGGGCTCCTCGATCCGCCCGACGCGCGCCACCATGAACGGGTAGCCCTCGAGATACTCGACCACGCGGAAGCGCTGCTGCCCCTGGCAGATGACGTGGTGCGTGCCATCGGGCGTGGTGACGTAGCGCAGGATACCGGCGACCGTTCCGACGAGGCACAGCTCGTCCGGCCCCGGCTTCTCGGTCTCCGCGTTTCGCTGCAACAGGACGCCGATCGGGCGCTTCCCCCTCACGGCTGCTTGAGCGGCGGCGATCGAGCCCTCGCGCCCTAGCGCGACCGGCAGGATCATGCCGGGGAAGAGCACCATCCTGCGCACGGGCAGGATGATGAGCGCGTCGTCGGGAAGCGCGTACGTCCCTTCGGGCGACGACCGCGGCGCGGCGGCGTTCGCCTTTTCGCCCGCCGGCTTGCTGTCGAGTTCCAGGTTCATGTCGGCTACCCCAGCCTGCGCAAACCGAGCGTCAAGCAGCCGTTCTCCAGGCGCCGGTCGACGAGCTGGTACTGGCCGGCGGGCAGCGCGATGCGGCGTTCGAAGCGGCCGTAGGGAATTTCCAGCCGGTAAATGATGGCGCGCTGATACGCCACGGGAAACGCGCGCTCGCCGCGAACGACGACGGTCCCGGCTTCGAGGGAGACCTCGATCTCGTCCGCCGCGACGCCAGGAAGCGCGACGCAGAGCGTGAGCCCGTCGCCCGTTTCGTAGAGGTCGACGGGCGGCTCCCAGCCCGGCGCTTCAGCCGCGCCGATCTGGAAGAAACGGCGCTGCAGCTTCTCCGCTCCTCGGAGCAGCTCCAGCGCTTCGGCCCACACCCACGACCTTGGATCGCGATATGTCATGCAAAGTCCCCTGGACACAGCTAGCCCCGAGACATTAACCCCGCGGCTTGATCCTTACCAAATGGGGGCTCGGACGGGAACCACAACCCTCGAACGGGTTATCTACAGGAGGACCGCAGCGACTTCCAATCTACTCATAGAAGACATGCCTGCCGATCCGGGCGATGGGCTGTTTGCTTCTCGCCCAGTCGGGCTTGATATGGATCGCATGAAAGTGCAGGGCACCCTCCAGCACCGGCGCCTCTCGCCGGTAGTAGACCGCTTCGGCCACCTTCCAGGCGCGTTCCCATTCCTCGCCTCTCGGCGCGGGTACCGCATCGAGTTCCGTCCACGAAAAGGCGCCGACGTAGCGCTTGCGGAGCGGATCCCAGTTTTTCTGATAGACGACGCCGCAAACCGTAGCGGGGTAACGGCCCGAGGCCTTGCGGTTCATCGTGACTTCGGCCACGGCATATTGACCTGCGGCGGGTTCGCCGCGCGCTTCGAAATACACGTTCCGGGCAAGGCAAGTCAGATTCCGCCGGTCGTCTTGATGCGCGAAGACCGCCTGAAGAGTCAAACCGAGCGTCGTGATGACCAGGCCGATGGTCAGGACGAGCACCCACAGGCCCTTGTCCGCCGTGTACCAGCGAAGGCGCAGCTCATACCACCGGCGCGCCGCGAACCAGGCGAAGCGGGAAGGAAGCTCCGCGTAGAAATGTCTCAGGACCATATCTTCCGGATCGATAGCCGAAGGCACGTCCCCTCGGGGGACACCGGCTTTGCTCGTCAAAGGACTCATCGGGGCCGGTCGGCCAATGGTTGGCAAAGCATACCGTCCTGTCAAGGTCACAATCGCGAATCGGATTGAAACGAGCTTGACCTGGGGAGCAGAATGGCGTACATCGCATGATTGATCATCCGGATAGGGATGCCGGCAGGTCTTCTGGTGGCAGGCCCCAGGGAACCCACGAGCCCAACCGGGGGGTTTTTCGGGTCTCCCGTGAAGTAATTAATAACGCAAACTATGACTTTGGCATAGTCTTAGCGCTTCTCCGTCGCTCTGTAGGGAAAGGGGGCGAAGCTCATGAGAATGAACACCACGCTGGTAATCAATTCGAAGGGAGGGTCTGGAAAGACCACCATAGCGACCAATCTCGCCAGCTACTTCGCCGCGAACGGCGTTCCGACTACCGTCATGGACTACGACCCGCAAGGGTCGAGCATGAACTGGCTGCGGCTGCGCACCCAGGCCGGAACGAGGCTTCACGGGGCCAACGCCGCGCCTCAGAAAAGCGGCCGCATACGCGGCGTCGAGATGTATGTACCGGCGGACACGCAACAGCTCGTGATCGATGCGCCGGCCGGAGCGTCGGGCCTGCTCCTGCAGGAAATGCTGCACAGAGCCGATTGCATCATCATCCCGGTGGCGCCTTCGGCGATCGACATCCACGCAACGGCAAATTTCATCAGGGACCTGCTCCTCGCGGGCAGGGTTCGGGCGCGGAACATCCGGCTGGCGGTGGTGGCGAACCGGGTCCGCAGCTCGATGCCGGTGTATCAGCCGCTCGAGCGGTTCCTCAGTTCGCTCAGCCTGCCGTTCCTGACGCGCATCAACGATTCGGACGCGTACGTCAAAGCCGCGGAGGCGGGAATCGGAATTTTCGAGTTGCCCCCCTCGGAAGCGGCCGCTGAGCGCGGGGAATTCATGCCCATCGTCGAATGGGTCAAGAAGCAGCCGGATTCCGGCGCTCCCGAGGATCGAAAGGTCGTCGATCTCGCGCGCATGCGCCGGATTGAAAGGGGCCCGGCTGTACTGAGCCCGATCGGCTTCGGGCGCCCGCTGCGCTAGGGAAGGAAAGCCCGCCGCTAAAGCGGGATCGCGAGCAGGGTATCCACGCTGCGGCTGTCGAGCACGACGGTTTTCTCCTCGAACTGCGGGTGCTCGCCGTCGATGCGGATGCGGTCGAGGTAGCGGCCGCTCGCGAAGAGCACCGACTCGCCGGTGTGCATGATGCGCACGACCTGGAAGTTCGAGGCCGCGCGCGCGGTGTGCGCGTCAAGCCTTTCCACCAGCGTCGAGGACACGGCGTGGCGGTAGCGCTGCGCCTCGTAGATGTTCGCGTGGCGCAGTGCCGAGACGCGGTCGCGCAGCATCGCGCGCGAGTCGGCGTAGATGATCGGCAGCGGGAGCTTGCGCTCGAAGTTCTCGGCGGTGGTGATGCGGTAGCGGCCCTGCTCGACGAAGAAGTCGGGCCACTCCTCCAGCCGGTCGTCGTCGAGCGCGTGCACATAGCGCGCGAGCAGGTTCTCGACGGTGAGCTGAAGCTCGACGTCCACCGCGTTACAAACCCATGTGCTTGCGGTACTGCTGCCACAGGCCGCGCACCGAGGTCTCGGTGACGCGCGATTCGTTCGATTCGACGCCGCGCCCGCCCATCTCGACGAACGACGCGCGCTCCGATGCGCCCGCCGCGCCGCGCTGCACGAACCCGGTGGCGGCCCCGTCCTCGAGCGAGATGTAGCCCGCCGGGCCGATGAGATTGGCTTGCTTCATGCGCAGCTCGGTCATTCTCTCGTCGTCGCCCGCGTATCCGAAGGCGGTCCACACGAGCTCCGTCCGATTCACCCCTTTCGGCAGCACCTGGCGCACGGCAAGGCAGTTCATGATCTGCTGCAGCACGAACCCGGGGAACACGGTCAGGATCTGCAGCGTGATGCCGTCGCCGATCTCGTCCACCGACTCGAGCATCTGCGGCGCCTCCAGCCGGTAGCCGCCCGAGGCCGAGCGCATTCCTGCGCGCTCGTATTCGTCGCCGCCCGAGTCCGTCTTCATCATGGTGAAGCTCACGTGGCTGCCGCCGTCCCCGCCGACGATGACGCCGCCCTTCTGCTCGAGGCGATTGAGACGGAACGTCGAGAAGAAAAGATGCAGCAGGCTCGCGTGGTAGGTGTCCTTGACGTTCTCGAAGTAGAGCTTCCAGTTGCTCGGCAGCACCTGGCTGTAGCCGCCGAGCACGCGCACCGGACCCTTCATCACGCGCCGGATCTTCGCGGCGACCTCGGGGCCGATGTAGCGCTCGATGGGCGGCGTCGCGTCCGAGAGCGTGGCGAACATCAGGCCGCAGAAGGTCGCGACGCGCAGCTTTCTCGGTGCCTCGCTCTCCGGTCTCGCGTCCTCGGGCATGCCGCCCTGCCCCTTGATGCCGCGCCGGAACGCGACGCCGGTGAGGTTGCCCTCGAGGTCGTAGGTCCAGTTGTGATAGACGCAGGCGATCTCCTTCGCGTTGCCGCGGTTCGCGAGGCAAAGCAGCGCGCCGCGGTGCGCGCAGCGGTTCTCGAAGCAGCGCAGCGTGCCGTTCAGGTCGCGCGCCGCGACCACCGGCATCTCGCCGACGAAAGTCGTCTTGAAATCGCCCGGGTTCGGCAGCTCGGCCTCGAGGCCCAGGAAATTCCACGCCGCGCCGCGGTAGATGCGCTCCTGCTCGCGGGCGTAGATCGCCTCGTCCTGGTACACCCAGTAGGGAACGCGCGTGACGCCTTCGGCGGGCCAGGCGCGGGTTTCGGGCGCTGCGGACATGAATTCCTGGAGGCAATTAGGTGATCAAGCGGATTCTAGCACCGGTAAAATACCGTCGAGACCGAGGAGGAAACATGACTCGACGATTTTTTCTCGCCGCCGCGTTCGGGCTCGCGCTCTGCGCATCCGCGCACGCGCAGGATTACCCGGCGCGGCCGATCCGGATCGTCGTGCCGTATCCCGCGGGAGGCAGCGCCGATCTCCTGCCGCGCATCTTCGCCGAGAAGCTCGGCGCCAAATGGGGGCAGCCCGTTCTGGTCGAAAACCGTCCCGGCGCCGCGGCAACGTCGGCGCCGAGGTCGCCTACAGGGCGGAGCCCGACGGCTACACGCTGTTCGC
>WNFH01004428.1_pt1 | contig 10133 bp, 7 predicted proteins | sample 5400411 | NCBI WGS metagenome assembly WNFH01 (sample SAMN13153347, study PRJNA577476) | soil metagenome | isolation source: 200 cm saprolite under Douglas fir tree site 2 hole 3 | place: USA:California | collected 2015-04-18
TTACCGGCGCCACTCATCCCAAGCCCGGCAAGTTTGAACTCTGCAACAAGGGCACCATCCTGCTGGACGAAATCGGCGAGATGCCGCCGCTGCTTCAGGCCAAGCTGCTGCACGTGTTGCAGGATCAGCAATTCTCCCGCCTCGGCAGCCGCTCCGTGATCAAGGTGGACGTGCGCATCCTGGCCGCCACCAATATCAACATTCCCGAAGCCCTCGCCACCAAGCGTCTTCGCGAGGATCTCTACTACCGCCTCAATGCGTTCACCATGTCGCTGCCGCCGCTGCGGGAGCGTAAGGAAGAGATTCCGATCCTGCTAAAGCATTTCATGGCGCGCATGTCGGAACTCTATGCGCGTGCCCCGTTACCGCTTTCGCCGGCGATGATGGAGGCGTGCCTGAAGCATCCCTGGCCGGGCAACCTGCGCGAATTAAGCAATTTCGTAAAGCGTTACCTGGTGCTGGGAGACGAAATCCTGGCGGTTGCGGAACTGCAGCCTAAGCCCGATGGGGGTGGAGGTGTGCGCGTGGATCCAGCCGGCAAAGCCGCGGTGGCCGGCGCCGACGCTGGTGGCGGTTTAAAGTCGCTGGCACGCAACGCCAAAGACGAAGCCGAGGCGGAAGCCATTTCCCGCGCTCTGGAAGAGACCAACTGGAACCGCAAACAGGCGGCGGTGCTTCTGAAGATCAGCTACAAAGCCCTGCTCTACAAGATCCGCCAGTACGGGATAGCCCAAAGCCGCAGTACGCACAGATTGTCCGCAGGGGCTTAACCTCAGCCCACTGATACCGCGCGGGGGCTCGGTAGCGAGCCGGAGAAATCCCGCGACACCAAGCGAGGAAAAGCGAAGTGCTAATTGCCAAATGCTAAGTGCTGCTTTTCTGGTGCGGATGAGAGGACTTGAACCTCCACGACCTTGCGGCCACTAGGTCCTGAACCTAGCGCGTCTGCCAGTTCCGCCACATCCGCATATAGGGAAAACAAAACTGCAGCGGGCCCTTCTTCAGGGGGACTACACTAATATCTACTGGCCGCCCGCAGACTGTCAAACCTGCGACGTCGCTGAAGGGCGAGGAACTGAAGCGCGGAGTCCGCCGCCCGGCGCGCTATCACCAGCCGTCCGAGGCAAACGCAATCATGGGAACGGACAACAAAATCCCCCAGGAAATAGCCCGCGAGCTGCGCGCCCTTGCCCACGATCTCAGCAATTCCCTCGAAACCATTTTGCAGGCCGCCTATCTCGTGTCTCAGTCCGAGCTCCCCGAAAACACCCGGCGCTGGATGGAAATGATGGACCAAGCCTCCCAGGAAGCGGTCGCGATTAACCGCAAACTTCGAGAGATCCTCCGCTCCCAAAGCTAGAGCGTGTGCGCAACTTCGTAGAGACGCGACTCGCCGTGTCTTGGGTACGAGTTGCGATTGCGAGGATTTATTTCGGTGGACGCGGCACGCCGCGTCTCTACGATGGCATGTCCCTAGCCCAGCTTCGCATCCATCGTAATCTTTGCGTTTAAGACCTTCGACACCGGACACCCAGCCTTCGCATTCTGCGCCGCCGTGTTGAACGCCTCCGCGCTCGCACCCGGAATCTTGGCTACAACGTCGAGATGCACCGCCGTGATAGTCCAGCCCGGCTCCAGTTTCTCCATGGTGAGCGTGGCCGAAGTGGAAATGCTCTCGGGCGTCAGATTCGCGCCGCCCAGTTGCGCCGAAAGCGCCATCGAAAAACATGCTGCATGCGCCGCTGCTATCAATTCTTCTGGATTTGTTCCCGGAGCATTCTCAAACCGCGTGGTGAACGAATACGGCGTGTTCGAAAGAACTCCGCTCGCTGACGATACCGTCCCTTTTCCGTCCTTCAGTCCACCCTTCCAGACCGCACTGGCTTTGCGTTGCATTCCAATCTCCTCAACTCAAGATGACCCTTTGAGACTCCACCATTGTAAAAGGGCCAGCGATTTTCAGCATTACGATGCTCACCTCCTCGGAAGTAACTGAGTCTTGAACGTAGCGCCGCCGTCCCGGCGGCTGTCCGGCGGGCGTCCTCGCCCGCCGCGCCGAGGGCGAGGACGCCCTCGGGACAGCCGGCAAGATGCCGGCGCTACCTGTAGGCGCATTGGTCGAGAGATGTGACGCCCAAGTTACTCCGGTCTCGTCCGGGGTAATCTTTTCGACTGCAGGCACGCCTCCTATACTTTTCCGGTGACTACAAATCCCGACAGGCGCATGGAGCAAGCCGCGACGCGACCGGAGATCGATCCGCTCTCTCCAGAAAGCACCAGCTCTCGTCGCTGGTTTGCGGTGGCCGCCGTAGCGGCCGGCATCCTGCTGGGAGCGCTTTTTATGAGTGCCGGCACCGCGCGCGCCGCCTGGCAGGAGATCGCTCAGCTTCTGAGCCTGCAAGGGAAGCCGGAGCCGGCATCGGCCAACGTCCTCTCGGAACATGAAATTGAAGGCCTCGACCAGATGACGCCACAGAATCAGGCGCAGCTTCTGCTCGGACGTTCCATCAATCACTACCACGGGGCCAACGATCAGATCGTGGAGCGCGTCGATCGCTGGCGGGGAAGAATCAAGCTCGACCAAAGCCTGAATTCGTTGTTCATGACTGCGCTCAACTCGGACGATCTCCGCGTGCGTGCCGCCGCCATCGAGATCGACCTCGCCTGCCGCAATCTCGAAAAGAGCGCGGCCACGGTGGACCGCCTCGAGCATGACGCACGCTTCGGAGATCAGGGCCCGCGCGCAAATGCGCTATGGGATATCGCGCTGCTCGGCAATCGTGGCATTGAACCGGAGCGCGCCGCGCAGATCGTGCTTGCTTCCATCCACGATCAAAACGTCAACATCCGCTACTGGGCTGTGGAAGGACTAGCGTATCTCGGCACCGACGAAAGCATTGCTCCGCTCTTGCAGGTTTTCCACGACGACCCGTCGCCGATGATCAGAGAGCGGGCCGCTTGCGGGCTGGCGCAATCGGGCATGCTGAGCGAAAAGCAGCGCCGCAGTGCGGTGCCTCAGTTGCTCGACTTCGCGGACGATGCGGCTCTGGATCCGGACACGCACAAGTGGGTCTTCCAGGCGCTACGCGACATCACCGGACGAAATCTTCCGCACGACCCTGCTGCCTGGAGAAGTTGGTACAACTCCAACGACGGACGCTGGGCTCCCGTCACACGAGACAGCCAGTAGCGGCAATTCGATTGGTAGAGACGTGGCGTGAGGCGCCTCTTTTCACACCGGGTGCGGCCGCTGTCCGCGGAGACGCGGCGTGCCGCGTCTCTACCCCAGGACATTACCTCAGTAGAAGTCTGAACAACTCAGGTAGAGACCGCACTTCTTGCATACCACCTTGCAGCGGTGGCTTTCTAACTGCGCCGAACAATTAGGACAGAAGCCGGAGACGTCAGTGCTAGGACTCTTGCCGAGATTGGTGAGAGCCTCCTCACCAGGAGGTTCTGGCGTGGTGGGAGGAGTCGCATTCATATCCCTCTTTTAGCACAGGAATGCCCCACCAGGGAAGATGAACAGTGGGGGCGGCCGGTCCTTGTACCTAGACAACAACACTCCGAAGTCTTACTGTCTACCGAGGGCGCGGTACCCAAGTGGTAAGGGAGAGGTCTGCAAAACCTTTATACGTCGGTTCGATTCCGACCCGCGCCTCCAGAATTTTCTTGCTTCTAAAGATACGTCTCCTCAACTCGAACGTCGCGCTCGGGCAATTTCAGCTGGGAAGAATCCAGCGACCTCGCGAAACAAGGACAAGTTGGAACGCAGAACAATCGCAGGATTCAGATAGTTCGCCGGCGCAATCACGGCTTTCTCCAGAAGGTGGTCGAGTACGATTCTGATTGCATCGCGTCCTTGTCGATAGGGATCCTGATACACCGAAGCGCCAATCGTTCCGTTTTCGATAAACGGGACCATTTGCTGAAACAGATCGGTGGTGATAAGACGAAGTTGCCGGCCGCGTCCATGTTCATGGACGGCGCGGCACACGGGAAGGCAGTTGACGGTATTCACGTAGATGCCGCAAAGACGCTTTTCACGAGCGAGTAACTCGCAGGTTTTTTGATAACTCTCTTCTTCCGACTCGTGGGCTTCGAGGACCGCAACGACCTGGCCTGCTGCGGAGTAGGCGGCGAAGCCCGCCTGAAAGCCCTCCGTTTTTTTGCGGTGATCCTCGGTGGCGAGCATGCCGGTGATGATGGCCACCTCCGCCAGTGGGGGGACGAACTTTGCCATGAGTTCGGCTGCCAGGCGGCCGTTCAGTTCCGGGTTAACACACACAACGGTCGAGCGGCGACTGAGCGGCGCGTCGGTTGAGACGCACACGACCCGTACGCCACTGGCCTCGGCTTTGTCGATGAGGGAGGTGACGAGCTTGGGATTCCCCGGCACGATCACGAGGGCATTGAGTTTCTCGCGAAGCAGCACAGTGACTTGGCGCTTCTCATCTTCTCCGAGCTTAGGCACAGGACGATAGATGAACTCGACGCCCAGACTCTGACCGCGGCGGGCTTCATCTTCGATCCCAGCGCGCATCTGGTCGTAGAAGAAATGGATTTCTTCGGGGATGCAGACACCGACACGGAGAGTCGAGCGCCGCACCGACAGAGCCCGGGCGGCGGGATTGGGCGTGTAGCCGACTTTCTTGGCGATGCGCAGCACGCGCTCGCGGGTCGTCTGGCTGATGCCGGTGCGTTCGTGCAGGGCGCGATCGACGGTACCGATCGAGACCTTTGCCAGGCGAGCGATGTCACGGATGCCGACGGGCTTCACTGTGCATCTCCATCACGTGGATCAAGGCAATCACTTCGCAACGGCGGTTAGGGTCGTTTCAGCGAGGTCGACAGAATTGCCGCCAACCATGATTTTGAATGTTCCTGGCTCCACTACACGATGCATGTCGCGATCGAGAAATGAAAGCTGATCGAACCCGAGAGTGAACTCTACTGTCCTGGTCTCGCCGGGTTCGAGCATGATCCTCCGGAGGCCGCGCAGTTCTTTGATAGGGCGGGTCACGGAACTCACCTCATCGCGGATGTAGAGCTGCACTACTTCATCACCGCGAACTTTGCCGGCGTTGCTGACGTCTACGCTGACCTTGGTCTCGCCCGAGGTCCCAATGGTTGCGGGGTTGAGATGGAGATTGGCGTACTTGAATGTCGTGTAGCTCAGGCCCCATCCGAACGGGAACAGCGGCTGGGTGGTAGAGCCGAGGTATCCACGCTTGGCTGATGGCTTCTGATAGTAGTAGTCGGGCAGTTGGCCGACCGAGCGCGGCACGGTGATGGGCAGTTTGCCGCCGGGATTTGCGTCGCCAAACAGGACGTCCGCAACCGCCGTTCCGCCTTCCTGCCCGAGGTACCATCCGTCGAGAATCGCGGGAACGTGCTCGGCGACGTAGTTGATCGAATTGGGACGACCGTGGAGTAGCAGAACTACGACGGGCTTCCCGGTTTCCACGATTGCTTTTGCGAGGTCATCCTGGTTGCCGAGCAGGTCAAGGTTGTCGCGATCGCCCAGATGCGTCGCGGCCCAAGCCTCGCGGGAGGTCTGCTCGTTTTCTCCCAGTACGAGCAGGACCACGTCGGCCTTACGAGCCACCTGGACAGCTTCCTGAATGCGCTTTGCGTTGAGCGCGGGATCTCCAAGCACCACCTTGTCGGCGTCCCAGTCGGGCGCCGTTTCTGTAATTCTGCAGCCTTCGGCAAAGAGCACTTCGCCACCCGCGCCTACTTTGTTCTTGATACCTTGCAGGACGCTGATGCCGCGTCCTGGATTGTTGCTGTAGCCGCCAAGATGAACCTCGCCCGCGTTGGGACCGATGACGGCGATGCGTTTGTACTTTGAGCGATCGAGAGGCAGAAGACTGTTCTGATTCTTGAGCAGGATGATGGCTTCCTGCGCGGCTTTGAGCGCCAACTGTTGATGCTCGGGGCTGTTGGTAACTTTCTCGGCGTAGTCGGGATCGACGTAGGGGTTGTCGAAGAGTCCGGTCAGGAACTTCATGCGGAGGAGACGCGCGACGGCGCGGTCTACCAGCGACTCGGACACCCTGCCATCGCGGACCTGCTGCAATAGTGTGCGAAAGGTGGCGACCGCGGGGAGTTCAACATCGACGCCCGACTCCAGAGCCGTCCTGGCAGCGACTTCTTCGTTGGCTGCAACGTGGTGCAGCGTGAGCAGGTCATTCACTGCAAAGTAGTCGGAAACGACCACACCCTGAAATCCCCATTCGTGGCGCAGCACGTCATCCAGCAGGTGCCGGTTAGCGTGCGAAGGGATCCCATCCACCTCGTTGTAGGAAGGCATCAGACTGGCGGCGTGGGCCTCTTGAATTGCGGCCTGGAAAGGTTTGAGAAAATATTCGCGAACGACGCGCTCCGAGTAATTGCCCGGTGCGACGTTGGTGCCACCTTCGGGTTGGCCGTGTACTGCGAAGTGTTTGGTGGTGGCCATGACGTGAGACTTGTCGATGGCAGGGCCGTTTCCCTGAAATCCCTGGATGGCGGCCACGCCGATGCGGGACGTCAGGTAAGGATCTTCACCGTATGTTTCTTCCGTGCGTCCCCAGCGCGGTTCGCGAGCCAAGTCGAGTACCGGAGTGAGGCACTGTTGCGCGCCGCGGGCACGCACCTCCAGAGCGGTGGCAGAGAAGACGTCGTGGACCAGAGTCGTGTCCCAGGTGGAGGCGAGAGCGATTGCCTGGGGATATGCGGTACCCTTCGGCGCGGCGTGGCCGTGCAGACATTCTTCGTGAAACAGGATAGGAATGCCGAGCCGGGTGTGCTCGATGATCCACCTTTGCAGCGTGTTGGTGAACTCCGCCATTTCGCGCGGTCCACGTTGCTCGCTGGGACGCGACATCTCACCCAGACCGTTCTTGAGAAGCACACCGGCGCGGTCAGGAAGGAATTCACGATTCTTGCCGACGAATAACAGTGTCTCGTCATGCACTTGGCCACGGTTCTGCCAGGTTCCGCCCAACTGGGCGATCTTTTCCTCGAGCGTCATGCGCGAGAGCAGGTCGGCGACGCGCTGTTCCACGGAAACACTGGAGTCGCGATAAGGAAGCTTTTCCTGGGCCGGAGCCATGCTGAGAAATCCGGCGAGGGTGGTGAGAGTTGCGACCAGACGAGCCAAGCGACGAGCCATGAGGGCCTCCGAACATTGAGAAATTTAGAGCTTGCGGGTGCGGAAATCGATGGTACTATATCACTCCGTTAACGTACACGATGCGGATTCTTTGCATATTTTTTAAGCCGGGCCAGAAGCCAGGCGGGGCGAGAAATGCGCTCCTGCTCCCTTGTCTGCTCGGAGTGTTCCTGCTGGTTTCTCTGTGCCTCTTGTCGGGTTGCAAGCGGCCTCCCCGAACAGACGGAAAGATCCGCATTGGATTTTCCATGGACTCGCTGCAACTCGAACGATGGCAGCATGATCGGGATTTGTTTGTTCGCCGCGCCGGAGAACTGGGAGCAGAGGTCTATGTGCAGTCGGCAAACGGCAATGACGCGGTGCAAGTTCGCCAGGCCGAGAACCTGCTGACTCAGGGCGTCGACGTGCTGGTGGTAGTGCCGCACAACGGACAGATCTGCGCTTCGATCGTGGACAGCGCAAAGCGCGAGAATATTCCAGTAGTCAGCTACGACCGTCTGATCCGGGACAGCGATGTGGATTTTTACGTTTCCTACGACAACGTGAAAGTGGGCCAGTACCAGTCGCAATACCTGCTGAAGCGCGCTCCGAAAGGGAACTATGTTTTGATCGGCGGATCGCCCACTGACAACAATGCACACCTGTTTCGCGAAGGTCAGATGGAAGTCCTGCAGCCGGCGATTGACCGAGGTGATGTTCATGTCGTCGCCGATCAGTGGGCGAAGGATTGGCTTCCGAGCGAAGCGCTGCGCCACACCGAAAATGCGCTGACGCAGGCGCGGAATAATGTGGTCGCGGTGGTGGCCTCGAACGACAGCACTGCCGGCGGAGCGATCCAGGCATTGGAAGAGCAACAGCTTGCGGGCAAGGTGCTGGTCTCAGGACAGGATGCGGATCTGATTGCCTGCCGACGCATCGTGGCTGGAACGCAGTCCATGACGGTGTACAAGCCGATTGCGCCGCTGGCGACGCGCGCAGCAGAAATTGCCGTTGCGCTGGCACGACATCAAGCCGCAACATCCAACGGTCAGGTCAGCAATGGATTCAAAGCTGTGCCTTCGCTGCTGCTGGAACCGGTTCCCGTGGATAAGGACAACCTGGTGCAGACCGTCGTCAAGGACGGGTTTCTGTCGCTGGCGGACATCTACAAAAACGTCCCACAAGAACAGTGGCCGAAGAAAACGAACTAGACGGAGAGGCTGATTTGGAGTCGCAAACGCAAGAGCGTACACCGCTACTCGAGATGAAGGGTATCGGCATGAGCTTCCCCGGTGTGCGCGCCCTGGATGGCGTCAGCTTCGATTTATATCCGGGTGAGATCCACGCGCTGGTCGGGGAGAACGGCGCGGGCAAATCGACGCTCATGAAGATCCTCGGGGGCGTTTATCCGTTTGGCAGCTACGAGGGCGAGATCCAGATCGGCAGCCAGCTGCAACGGTTCCGCAACGTACATGACTCGGCTGCGGCAGGCGTAGCGGTAGTGTTCCAGGAACTCTCGTTGGTTCCTGAAATGACGGTGGCGGAAAACATTTTTCTGGGCCGGGCGCCCACGCGAAAGGGCGTGGTGCAGTGGAATGCAATTCACGCGAAAGCTTCGCAGCTTTCGAAGGAATTGCAGCTTGGGCTCGATGTGAGCACTCCGGTTGGGCAGCTGGGAATCGGCAAGCAGCAACTGGTGGAGATCGCAAAGGCGCTTTCTCATGAGGCGCGCATCCTGGTTCTGGATGAGCCTACGGCGGCGCTGACGGACCGCGAGGCACAAACACTGTTCGCCATTCTTGCTGATCTGCGCCAACGCGGAATTGGCATGATCTACATTTCCCACCGGCTGGAGGAGGTTCTCCGGCTGAGCGATCGGATCACGGTTTTGCGCGACGGGAGAGCGATCGCAACCGCGGCGACGCAGAAGTGGACGGCGGAGACAATGATCAGCCAAATGGTGGGACGCGAAGTCCGCCAGTTGTTTCCCGAAAGAAGGCGCACGCCGGGCGAAGTAGTGCTCGAAGCGCGGTCCGTCACGGCAAAGAACTCGCGGGTCCCTGGAATCGTTGCTGTGGAGGGAGTCAGTCTGAAGGCTCGCCGCGGAGAAGTACTGGGCATCGCGGGCCTGATGGGCGCCGGACGGACGGAATTGCTGATGGCGCTGTTTGGCTGCTACCCGGGAACTGTCACGGGAGAGATCCGCGTGGCGGGGAAGGAAGTGAGAATCGAATCCCCGGCGGATGCGATCGGGCATGGGATTGGCCTGGTCACGGAGGACCGAAAGCGGACGGGGCTGATACTGGAGCATACGATCCTTGTGAATGTGACGCTGGCAGCGTTGCCGCACGTTTCAGGCAAATACGTGACGGAGGAATCGCGCGAGATCGCCGCCGCTGAGCGCGTGCTCCGAAGCCTGCGGCTGAAGGCAGCCTCCCTGTTCACCACCGTGGGCACTCTATCGGGAGGCAACCAACAGAAAGTCGTTCTTGGCAAATGGCTCCTGACTGAACCCAAGGTTCTTTTGCTGGACGAGCCTACGCGCGGCATTGATGTGGGAGCGAAGCAGGAGATCTACGCTGAGATCGACGAACTGGCACGGTCCGGGCTGGCGGTTGTGCTGGTGTCGTCGGAATTGCCGGAAGTTCTGGGGCTTTCGGATCGGGTCATGGTGATGCACGCGGGCCGCGTGACCGGTGAGTTCCCGGTGGACAAGGCGACGCCAGAATTGGTGATGGCGTGCGCGACCGGGCAGGCGAACCAGGTAGCGTGAATTGTGAGAGGTGATTTATCAGCGACGGCCTCAACGCGAAGCAAAGTTCGGCGGCAGGGAACTGGCGAGCCTATGGCCTGGTGTTGGCCCTGGTCGGGGTTTGGATCATCTTCACGATCGTGACCGACGGGGTTTTTCTCGAGCCGCGAAACTTCTCGAACCTGATGCGCCAGACAGCGGTGACCGGCATCCTTGCCGTCGGCATGGTGATGGTGATCCTCG
>WNFH01005735.1_pt1 | contig 10131 bp, 9 predicted proteins | sample 5400411 | NCBI WGS metagenome assembly WNFH01 (sample SAMN13153347, study PRJNA577476) | soil metagenome | isolation source: 200 cm saprolite under Douglas fir tree site 2 hole 3 | place: USA:California | collected 2015-04-18
CCGATCAGCGGATCGACGCGGTCCTCCAGAATGCCACCCAGGCGCTCCGCAATTCCCGGATATTCCTCGGCGAATTGGCGCGCATGCTCGTTGAGCAGCCGAAGTTCGGTGTTGTAGAGATCGAGAAATTCAAGGTTCACGCGCGCTCACAATCGATTGACGATAATTTTTCCGCCTTCGACAATATCGGCGACGAACTCGACCGGAACGTGCACCGGATGGCACACCAGCTCGCCGGAGATCACAAAGCGTACCTTGAGCTCGACGGGATCGAGCTGTTTGTCGCGCGCGATACGCAGGGTATCGGCCGCGATCCTCGGTTCATAGTTGACGATCGCGGTCCGGATCTCGTCGGAAATCTGCTCGACGCCGTTCTCGTCGATGGTGCGGATTGCAATATCGGCAAGCCCGAAGTTCAAAATCGATTTCCGGACGTGGGGCGCATTTTGCATGTCGACTGTCGCATCCAGCGATACCGTGTTCAAGAGCGCGTCGAGATCGCGTGAAACTTCGCGGCGAAGCATGCTTTCGGTGATGATTTGGCGCGCGCGCAACCGGCGGCCCGCAATGACGCGGTCGCCCGCTTCATTGCGTTGATCGATGGTCCGTTTGGCGTCCTTGGCCTCATGGGCGGCCCGGAAGACATGCATCAAAGGCGGGCTGAGACGCGATTGCCGGTTCGAATATGCCATGAAGGATCTCGGTCTGTGAGGGTGGCGAACCCTGGCGGCTAGTGCCCAACAAGGTGAAGCATTTTCCGAGTTCTTTCCAAACCTTGACGAGCGGATGGGGCATCCCATCCACTCGTCATTTGGAGAGCGGGGGCCGTTTCGTCAGCAGGCCTCGTTCTTTTGCGTATTCCACCCCCAGTGGACTTTTCCGGAAGCATCGCCTTCGTTGCCCTGCGGCTTGTATTCCGGCTTTGCTACCACGTAAGAAATAGTGCACGACTCCATCGGGAGTATTCCGCCGTTGGCGGAAATATGCAGCGAGGTTACGAGCACGTCCTCCAGTTTCACTTCAAAATAAGCAAATTTGTTGTTGTCGACCTGCTTGATCAGCGAAAGCGTTCCGTTCTTGATCGGTTTGCCGGTCAAAGCCCGCTCCAGCAACCTCAGCGAGCCCTTGCACATGTACTTGCTGAACGAGATGTCATGGAGCTGCCCCTTGCTTTGGGAAGTCGGGCCGGTGCCCTGCGCGTAAGAACTGCTGTTGGTGGCGCCCCATCCGACGGACTGGAGCGCAAGGCAATTCTTGTATTTGGAGTCCTCGGCCTCCCCCTCAATTCCTCTTCAGGCGAGCTCCGTTCGTTGGTTGCTTGTTGTCAGATCGTGGTTCAAACGAGAGCTGCTAATTTTTTGCGACCGGCAATCGGGAGACGAGGCGCAACCCGATGTCCATGCCCTCGAGTTGGAAGTGGGGTCGAAGCTCGAACGTTGCCGCGTAATAGCCCGGGTTCTCTTCATTCGCCACAATCGAGATTTTCGCGCCGGCAAGGGGAACGCGGCACTTGGTTGCTTCCGAGGAGTTCTTCGGGTCAGCATCAACGTACTCACTGATCCAGTTGGTGAGCCACCGTTGCAGCTGATCGGTTTCGTAATATGACCCGACCTTGTCGCGCACCATGACCTTGAGGTAGTGCGCGAACCGGCAGCAAGCAAACATGTAGGGCAAACGGGACGATAGATTGCTCGATGCGGTCGCATCGGGATTGTTCTGATAGGCCTTCGGTTTGAAAAGCGACTGGGCACCGATGAAGGTGGCACGGTCGGTGTTCTTGCGATGAATCAGCGGGATCAATCCCGACTTTGCCAACTCGGCTTCACGTCGGTCGCTGATGGCGATTTCCGTCGGGCACTTCAGATCGACGCCGCCATCGTCCGTCGGGAACGTGTGCGCCGGCAAATCCTCCACCTCGCCGCCGGATTGCACGCCACGGATGCGCGCGCACCAGCCGTACTCCTTGAAAGCGCGGTTGATATTGGCTGCCATCGCATAGGCCGCATTCATCCAGGCGTATTTCTCGCCCTTGTGGCCATCAGTGTCTTCTTCGAATGCGAATTCCTCAACAGGCTCGGTCTTGGCGCCGTATGGCAACCGGGCGAGCACGCGCGGCATACAGAGGCCGACATAACGCGCGTCGTCGGAATCGCGCAGCGATCTCCAGGCGGCATACTCCGGCGTATCGAACAATTTGCTGAGATCCCGAGGATTCATCAGCTCATTCCATGAATCCATGCCCATCAAGGTCGAGTCCGCAGCAGCGAAGAACGGCGCGTGCGCGGCGCCTGCGATCTTGCTGATGTCGCGCAGCAATTGGACGTCTTTCGGCAGATGACTGAAGCTGTAGTCGCCGATCAGGCAGCCATAGGGTTGTCCGCCAAGTTGGCCGAACTCCTCTTCGTAGACTTTCTTGAACAGCGGGCTCTGGTCCCAGGCGGCGTTCGGATAAAGCCGCAGGTGCCGGTAGAGCTCGTCCTTCGAGACATTCATCACGCGGATCTTGAGCATCGCGTCGGTCTCGGACTGGAACACCAGGTATTTCATTCCACGCCAGGCGCCTTCGAGTTGCTGAAATTCCGGCGCGTGCATGATCTCGTTCATCTGCGCGGAAAGTTTCTTGTCCAGCTGCGCAATCATCTCCCCGATCGTGTCGAGCACGTCGGATTTGATGAGGCTGGTATCCGCGAGCGCCTGCTCGACCAGAGTTTTGACGGAATTCTGAAGTTCCGTGGCCGCGCGCTCGGTGCGCGGCTTAAAGCTCTGTTTCAGGAGTGAAGCAAACTCGTCCGCGTCTCGGGTTTGCGTTTGCGCGTCCTGCTGAAGTGTTTCGGTTGCCATGACAAGCTTTCTAATACGCTGAATGGTTGTAGCTGCTTACTTCTCGCTATCGCCGCCGCTTTGCTCGACGGTGCGGTTCTTCAGTGCCTGCATCAGTTGCGGATCCGCCAGCAGCTTGCGCAGCTGATCCTCGGCGGCGGATTTGCCGTCGACATAGCGCAGCAGGTTCGCCAGTTGCATTCTTGCTTCGAGTAGTCTTGCAACTGCCGGAATCTGTTTTGCAACGGCGGTCGGTTCAAAATCCGCCATTTTATCGAAGCGGAGCTCTACGCCCATCTTCTCCCCGGAATCGTCGCCGAGTTTGTTGTCTACTCGGAAGTTGATGCCCGGCTGGATGGCGGCCATTCGCGCATCCAGGTTGTCCATGTCGAATTCGAGGAACTTGCGATTGACGATCTCGGGCTTCTCGTCGCCAGGCGCGTTGCCGGAGAGATCGGCCATGACGCCCATGATGAATGGGATCTCGACTTTTTCCTCGGCATTCGCCGGATTTTCATAGGTGATGTGGACTCGCGGCGGCCGAACCCGGCGAATGAATTTCTGACCACTTTCCTTTGCCATGTGTTCAACCTTGTCTTTGAGTTTAAGATGAGAAGGAACTTTCGGTGCTATATCAATTGGAATGGACAACTTCAGGGACCTCCAAACGGTCGGCCTCGCGCATCAGTTCGGCGAGCGACGCACGCCATTGTCTCGATGTTTGGTGTCTTGATGTTTGGAAGCGGGGGGCAGCTGCGGACCGCAACCGCAACACCGTCCTCGGTCCTGTTCACTTTTGAATCACCGTACATCGCCGATCTCATTTTTCGGCGCCGAAAGTCTTCAGCGCTGCCTTCGGAAGCACCTCCTTCAGCACGGCCATGAAATCCCGCTCGGCGAGAGCACGTGCACGATCGCACAGCATCGGCACCGGGCTGGAGGGCTCGGAGTGTCGGAAGAACCGCTGGACTTGGTCGAGCAACGCGATCGCCTGCGGGCGCGACGCGACGCGGTATTGAGGCGATCCGCCGGGTCTCGCAGATGACGGTAACTCTTCCGGCGCGGGCTCTGCCTCCGGCAGCTTGGAAAGCTTGCCGACCGGCAGTTCGAAGAACTGGTCGGCGCCGATCTGAAACGCCGCCTTGTCCATCTGCGTGGGCACCAGGATGCTCATCACTTCAAAGAACGACTTGCCGATCAGCTGGTGCGCCTGGCGCACCAGAGGCAGTGTCGGGCTTGAGGGCTCCGAGCGGCTGTAATAATCGGCAATCGCTGCCAGCGCCTGCTGCGCGTCCGCAAGCGAGGTCGGCGCATCACCTGCCGGCGCAATGTCGTCTTCCGCTGCGGCCGCCGCCTCCTCGCTAAGGGCAGCTTGCGGATCAACCAACAGCTGTATCTTGTCGACCAGCGCCGGCAGGTTCTCCAGGCCGAGCGAAACGTCCTGCATCATGAAGACATTCCGGATGCGGGCGAGCGATGTCTTCAGCATCGTCACATGCTTGCGCGTTGCCGCCAGTACATCCGCCGGCGCATCCGCTATCGCATCTGCGAGCGTAGCTGATGGGTGTTTCTGCTCGCCGGCGCGCGGTTTGACATCGCCGGATGCGATCATCCAGGACCGGTAGGTCACCGCGCCAATTCGGCGCCCCTCGCATAATGGTGCATACTGCAGCGGGAATACGACGGTCGGCAGCTCAAGCGAGCCAAGCGCGGCGACACGCGCGCCAAGGTCGCCGTCGGCGGCGCGTGGATGGACATCGTCCCCGAATTTATCCAGCCACTCCGCAATCGCAGCAATGCTCACCGCGAAGCCAGCGAGATCTCGATTCAGGATCGTCAGCCGCGCCCTTATGGCGAGCAGCCGCAAGTCGCGAGAGCGCTCCCACAACGGCGCGATCGCTTCGATCTGACGCGGCAAATCGACACTCGCTCGATCGAACGGTTTTCCGTCTTCGGCCGAAAAGAACGAGCTCGGAAGCATCCCTTCCGTCTGGGCGAAGAAGTTCAGGTATTCCGCATCACCCGACAGGTCGAGATCGGGTCCGCACGGATCGGTTTCCGACAGCGGAACGCACAGCTCAGCAACCGCCGGGTCAATCATCGCAGGTGGCGCCGCCGTGCCGATTTTCGCAGTTACCAAAACAGGGCGATCGATTGGCACCGGCTCGTTGGCAGCCGCTTCGGATTCCAAGGCGGTCATCGCGGGAGAGGAGATCTCCGCCGCGGACGGTGGCATCGCCATCGTACCGTCATCTTCAAGAGCAGCCGAGAATGCCAGTTCCGTCAACGCGAGCCCCTCAGGATAACCCGTCTGTCGCCCCTTGATCGATAGAATTCCAGAAAGTTAATTCCAGACAGTTAGTGAACTGCGCGAAATCTAGGTTCAATTAAAAAGTTCTGCTCATGTGCCGCGCGGTAATGAAAGAAAACGCGATACGTTCAACAGTCAAAGCGGATAACAAGACGATCGATACCACGATTCAAATTCGGCAACATCCCCCGATCGCATGATGTGCATAGCTGGTCGAACATCCCCACTCTGCTAGTGGTGATACGAAATTTCAGCGCGCCACCTTGACGCGCGCACCGGTGGCAAACAACATGCATGTTGGAGTCGAACCCAGGCTGTTTCCGAGCGCACTAACCGAGGTCGGGATTCAGTCGCGAGAATTCGGCGAACTCGAAATCAACCATGCGGCAGCACCTGCCGGCCCGTCGAGCACAAGAAGAACGATCTCCATGCCCCGCCTGATAACTATCGACAAGTCAGTGATTGACCAGATCAACGCCGGCAATGTCGGCGTGGCCAATTTCCTCCAACGTCTTTCCAAGCTTCGCATGTCAGCGGAATGCTTCTCTCAATTGAACGAGGCGGAGCAGCGGCTGGCCACCGACCTGGGTGTGGACCATCCAAATTCGGACAGCTATTACCTCACCAATTTGCGCCAGCGCGGGCACTCCAGATACGGCGATGACAGCCTGACCATTCAAAAGGGTAATCGCAGCATCGAAATTTCGCTCGGGGGTCAGAGCACGCATGCGCTCGCTAGCATCGATACGGTCTCCGACGTGAAGGTCGGCCACGCCGTCATATCCGACAGCGTTACGTCGCAGACTTTGAACATGTTCGGAATTACCCTGAAGGCGCCGCTTATCGTTGAAATCGATGCGCCCTTTGTCATCATCAAGGGAAATATGTGGGTTACGGGGGGCATCGGCGTGGGACCGACGTGCAGGCCGGTGTGATGAGGCGCATTCGTTTCGCCACCATTCGGGCACTGTTCGAAAGCTTTCCGGAGGCGCTACAAAACATTGGCGCCGAGCCGACCGATGAGCACCCGATCGCGTTTCTGGAAAGGCTCGCAAGGGAAGGAAAATTCGAGCACGCAGCCAGCGTCTGCGCATACTTGCTGCCGCGTCGCGAGGCGGTTTGGTGGGGCTGCCTAAGCGCGCGGAAATTGCAGGGTGACATCTTGCAAGGCAATATTGCTCCCTTGCAGGCCGCGGAGGCCCGGGTGCACCAACCGACAGAGGAAAATCGGCGGACCGCGTTCGAGATCGGCACCGCGGCAGACAGCAATGCGCCCCTGACCTGGCTGGCGCTCGCCGCCGGATGGAGTAGCGGCACTTTTGCATCCACTCCCTTTCCAATGCCGGCCTACATGACCTCTCGCGCGGTACGCGTATCCTTGCTGATCGGCATGCGTGGCGTGGATTTGCAGGAACGTCCCAAGCGGCTGCAGATCTGCGTCGCGGAGAGCATTCGGCTTGCGGACGAGATGGCATGACGCTCACGCTGCACATCGAGAATGAGACGAGCCTGCCAGACGGCGGGCCGTTAAGCGTCTCGATCAAGGGCAAGCGCGGCCTCGACATTGGACGCGATCCCTATCTTGACTGGACGCTGCCGGACCCGAGCCGTTTCATTTCCGGACGGCATTGCGAGGTGCGCTGGCACGATGGCGCCTATTGGCTCCACGACATTTCAACTAACGGCACCTTTTTGAACGGCGCTGAAAGTCGCATCAAAGCCCCGCATCGATTGCGCAATGGCGATCGATTTGTCATCGGTCAATACATCATCGCCGCGGCGCTGGAGGAGGAAGTCGCCGAACTTAGTGAGGCCGCGCCTTCACATGCGCCATCCCGCGACGATGACCTCTGGGACGGGGGGCCGGATGCAGCCGATCCCGTCGACCCGCGGCAGCTAAAGGGTCCGCATGATGCGGCTCCGGTTCGACCGGATTTTCTCGATTGGGCGGCCGACGTGCCTGTACCAACAATACATCGCGCACCGCCCGCGGCAGCTTCTGTTTCGTCCGTTCAGGTGAAGCCCGTTGGCACCGGGCCCGGACACGACAGTTGGGCCGAGGGCCCGCCGCCGCTGCCCGCTGCGCCGCCCGAGATCATCCCCGTGCCGACCCCGATCCGTCCGGACGCCGGCAATGCGAAACGGCCTCGGCACGTTCCGGAGTTGGATCCCGCGGCGATCCCGAAGCGCAACGCGGATGGCGATGCGATGGCGAAATTTGCCCAGCTCGTCGCGCGCGGCGCCGGCCTGCCGGAGGATGCCTTCGCAGGGCGCGACCCTGGCGAACTGGCTGAGCAATGTGGCCGACTGCTGAAGCTCGCCACCGACAATATGAAGCAACTGCTCGAGGCCCGTCAGCAAGCCAAACAATTGGCGCGCAGCCCCAACCAGACGGTGGTCCAAGCGATCAACAACAACCCACTCAAGTTTGCGCCAACCGCGGATGACGCCCTTCGCATCATGTTTGGCTTCCAGGGCCCGAGTTATCTCGACGCCGAGAGAGCGTTCGCCCAAGGCTTTGATGATCTGAAGAGGCATCAAATCAAAACCTATGCGGCGATGCAGCGGGCCGTCACGCTGTTGATGAACGACGTAGACCCTGCAGCGATCGAAGCCGCATCCCAATCCGATCGTGGTCTTGCGGGTATGGTGGGTTCGCGCAAGGCGCGGTTGTGGGACATCTACGTGGTTCGTTGGCAGGCCCATGCGCAGCGGCATGATAACGGGATACTCGACACGTTCATGGACTACTTTGCGCGATGCTACGATGGTGAATCAAAATGATCGGGCGTTGTCTGTATAGCTTCAGTTTTATTGCCGAAGAGCCTCATAATACACATTGGGTAAGATACACATTGGGTAAGGTCGGAGCGTTGCTTGCCGTTCTTCACAGGCGGAGATCCTGTTCTCATTTGAACCAAAATCGGATTGAGCGAAACCAAGATTGGAGTCAGCCGAATAAATCCGGGAAAGGCTGGCGCGCTCGGGGGCTCTATCCGGCTATTCGAGAGATCCGATAATGTCCTGGTACACAAAAGTAGCGTGGTCGGAAGGTCTCTTCCTTCGGCCCCATCATCTGCAGCAGAATGACCGCTATCATGAGCACCTGCTCGAATCCCGGGTGCGGACTTCGACGCCGTATCCATGGGGCTTCTCCGAGCTCGAGATTGATCGCGATCTGACCCAGCAAAGCAAATTCGCGCTGCGGCGAGCTGCTGGCATCATGCCTGATGGCACCCCTTTCAGCATCCCGGCCGATAGTCCGCTGCCTCCCGCAATCATCGTGCCGGAGGCGGCGGCCGGCCAGATCGTCTGGCTCTTGATGCCGATCGCCGCCGCCAACACGCGTGAAACGGATGACCGCGAGGCGGAAAGCGCGGCACGCTACATCATCGGCGCCGAAACCTTCATCGATTCCTCCTCGGCACTACGCGTCGAGGAGGAAATCGACCTTGCCCTTCCGCGCCTCAGCTTCGAACTGCGCAAGACTGCTAAGTCCGGCTACGTCGGCCTTGGCATCGCCAGAATTACTGAAGTGCGAGACAAAACGATTGTTTTTGATGAAAAATATGTTCCTCCGGTCCTGCTGTGTCATGCCCATGCTGTCGTGGAGGGTTGGATCGATCGTGCGATCGGCTGGATCGATAACAAACTTGAAGAGCTTGCGCGCTATGCGGCGGATCCAACCGCAGGTGGCGGACTGCAGAGCGTTGAGTATTTGGTCCTGCAATTGCTGAATCGGCACATTGCGGTGCTCGGGCATTTCCGGAATTCCAGCTACGTCCATCCCGAGCGCCTGTTCCAGGAATTTTTGAGGCTGGTCGGCGAACTCGCCACTTTCGCAACGGCCGAGCGGCGGGCCCGCACGTATCCCCACTACGATCAGGATGACCTGGAAAACGTTTTCGGACCGGTGATGCGGGACCTGCAGGATTTTCTGAGTGCGCAGCTCGGCCGACGCGCAATCCGGCTCGAGATCATCCAGTTGCGGCCCAACGCGTTTTCATCGCCCATTCGCGACAGGTCGCTGTTCCGCAATGCGACGCTGGTCCTCGAAGTTGCGGCGCGCCGTCCGCTGGTCGAAATCCAAAACGACTTTCCGCACCTGTTCAAGGTCGGGCCCAACACCAAGATGAACGAGATCGTGCATGCCAACCTGCCGGGCGTGCCGCTGGTGCATCTGCCGACGCCGCCGCCTCAAATTCGCGCGATCACCGATCACGTGTACTTTTATCTGGATCGTAAGTCGCCGCTGTGGTCGGAGTTCAGCAAGGCGGCATCGATCGGGATGCACTTCTCGGGCGACTGGCCGGAACTCGAACTGCATTTGTGGGCGATTCTGGAAGACCGCCAATGAACGACAAGGACAAGCCGGCAAATCCGTTCGGTCGAGTCGAGCGGACGATCATGCGTCCTAATCCGGGTGGAAGGCTGCCGCCGGCTCCTGATCCTTATCCGCAGTCTGCCGATCCTGGGCGGGCGCCGCCGCGTGCGCCGTATTCGCCGACGCCTCCTTCGACGAGCCCGTCCTCAGCATATTCACCGCAATCGCCCGGCTATGCGCCTCCGCCCACGAGCCACGCGCCCGAAGACTGGATATCCACACCGACAATACCGCAGCAGCCGCGGTTCGCGGAGCCGGCCGCACCGATGCTGCGCGTCGACGAACTGGTGGCGCCGAATGCCAATCCGATCATGCGCGCCGCCGGGCCGCTGCTGCAACTGCTCGGCCGCCTGCGCGTCGCCCTGATGCGCGCATCGTTTGCAAGCCTGATGGAGCAGGTCGCCGATGCCGTAAAATTTTTCGAGACCGATATTCGATCGGCGGGGATCTCCGAACATCAGGCCAACACCGCAAAATACGTTCTGTGCGCGACGGCCGACGACATCGTGCAGCATATTCCGACTGAAGACCGTCATGTCTGGACGCAATATTCGATGCTGAGCCGGTTCTTCGGCGAACGCGTCGGCGGTGTGCGGTTTTTCGAAATCCTTGATCG
>WNFH01016802.1_pt1 | contig 10131 bp, 10 predicted proteins | sample 5400411 | NCBI WGS metagenome assembly WNFH01 (sample SAMN13153347, study PRJNA577476) | soil metagenome | isolation source: 200 cm saprolite under Douglas fir tree site 2 hole 3 | place: USA:California | collected 2015-04-18
CCGATGAGCACGCATGTCTGGCCGTCGGGAATGTCCAACGAAAGGTCACTCACCGCGTTGGCGCCGCCGGGAAAACCCTTGCTGACGTTCTCCAACCGGATCACGGCGTCGTTTACCGTAATCGAATGCCGTCCATTCCATTCCTCGACTACGTCGATCCCTGGGTCAACTGGACGTGGCTCGGCGGCCACGTCCCGCTCTTCGTCGACGCGCTTCAGCAGCACCTGACGCTGACCGCGATCGCGGTTGGGGCCGGGCTTGTTCTCTCGATCCCGCTCGGGATCGCGGCCCATCGATGGCGGGCGCTGCGCAACCCGCTGCTGGGATTCTTCGGCGTCGTCTACACGATCCCCTCGCTTGCCCTCTTCGCCCTGCTGGTGCCGTACACAGGGCTGGGCATCGTCACGGCCGAGATCGGCCTCATCGGCTACACACTGCTCATCCTCATGCGCAACCTGCTCGTCGGACTCGAGTCGGTGCCGCCCGATGTCCTCGACGCCGCCGACGGCATGGGATACCGGCCGCTGGCGAGGCTCCTTTTCGTGGAGCTGCCCCTGGCGCTCCCGGCCATGTTCGCGGGGGTCCGCATCGCGACCGTCACGACCATTGGGCTCGTTTCGATCACCGCCCTGATCGGCCTCGGTGGCCTCGGTCAGCTGATCAACAGGGGCCAGATCGAAAACTTCCACACCCCGCTCGTGGTCGCGACCGCGCTTTCGATCGCGCTGGCCCTGGTTGCGGACGTGGCGCTGGTTGGACTCCAGCGCGTCGCCGTCCCCTGGTCGCGGGAGACGGTGTCATGACGGTCCTGTCGAATGTCGTGAAGTGGTTCGTGGATCCTGCCCACTGGAGCGGGCCGGACGGGATCCCCAACCGGCTGGTGGAACACGTGGCGATATCCGCCGAGTCGGTCGCCATCGGCGCCTTGATCGCTTTGCCCATCGGGATCGCGCTGGGCCACTACGGGCGCTTCGGCAACCTCGCCATCAACATCTCCAACGTCGGACGCGCCCTGCCGTCCTTCGGCCTTCTGGTCATCGCGTTCCAGGTTTTCGGCCTGGGCAATCTGCCCATCCTGGTCGCACTGGTCGCCCTCGCAATCCCGCCGATGGTCACCAACAGCTACGTCGGCCTGCGCGAGGTCGATCCCGACGTCAAGGAGGCGGCTCGCGGGATGGGCTATCGCGAGCTGGCCCAGCTCGTGCGCGTGGAGTTACCCCTGGCGGTACCCCTCGTGATGGCCGGCATCAGGACCTCGGCGGTGCAGGTGGTGGCCACGGCGACGCTGGCGGCGCTCATCGCCGGCGGCGGCTTCGGCCGGTACGTCATCGACGGATTCGCCCAGCAGGACTACACAAAATTGTTCGCCGGCGCCGTGCTGGTGGCGGCCCTGGCGATGGCCACAGAGCTGTCGCTTTCGGGTGTGGAACAGCTCCTGGTCCCCCGAGGCATCCGCCTGCTCCAGGCGCGGGTGGTGCAGCGCGCCACCACCTTCAAGACCGCATAAATGGAAGAATCAGTCCACGCCGGAGGTTGGATCGGCAAACCCGGGGGTGGCAAGGAGAAGAGTTCAATGAATCCAAGGTTCGATTCCAGTCGGTTCGTGGCGGCCCTCGCCGCCTTGGTCTTCGTCGCGACCGCATGTGGCAGCACGGGCTCTGGGACGCCGAGCGCGTCCAAGGGCACGCTCACGGTCGCCGGCTTCAACTTCCCCGAGAGCAGCATCCTGGCCGAGATCTACGGCCAGGCGCTCGCCCACGACGGTTACACGATCAACTACAAGCTGCTGCTCGGTAACCGGGAGGTCGTAGCTCCCGCGCTCGAGTCGGGCCAGATCGACCTCTATCCCGGCTATGCCGCGACGGACCTTGAGTACTACAACAAGAGCGCGGGCGAAGCCAATGGAGACGCTACGGCCACCACCGCGAAGCTCAACAGCCACCTTCAGCCGCTGGGCCTCACCGCCCTGACCCCCTCCGCGGCCGTGGACCAGAACGCCTTTGCCGTGACCACGGCGACGCAGAAGAAGTACAACCTCTCGAAGCTTTCGGACCTTGCGCCCATCGGGGGCCAGCTGACCCTCGGCGCCGGCCCGGAGTGCCCGACGCGGCCCTTCTGCCAGCCAGGCCTCAAGACGACTTACGGAATCACCTTCAAGGCGTTCAAGCCGCTCGACACCGACGGGCCCCTGACGCGCGCCGCCTTCAAGAACGGAAGCATCGACGTCGGCCTGGTTTTCAGCAGCGACGGCGACCTCAACTCTCTGGGCCTGGTCGTACTGCAGGACGACAAGCACCTCGAGAACGCGGACAACGTCGTGCCGATCCTGCGCCAGGCGGCAGCGAGCGCCGAGGTCACCAATGTGCTCAACGCCATCGACGCCAAGCTGACCACCGCGGACCTGTTGACCATGAACTCACAGGTCTCGCTTCAGCACCAGGACGCCGACGCGGTTGCGACGGCCTGGCTGCAGCAGCACAACTACAGCAGCTGAAGCTAGGCGGCCTTCAACGTTTCCTCGGGCTGCTTGCGGGCGATCCCGACCGCGTTGGCGGCCGCCCCCGCTATCAGCAGGCCGGCAGCGATGAGCGTCGAGGCGTGAAAAGCGTCGGCTGACGCGTAGCGAGCCTGCGCGGTCACATCGGCGGGCGCGTTCGCCGTGGGCCGGTTGAGCGGGCTCACCTCTGCCCGCAGCGTGGCCGAGTTGGGGTCGGTGCCCGGAACCCGCGAAGCCAACGACGTGTAGAAGACCGCGGTCACGGCCACGAATATCAAAGCCCCGGCGAGCTGCGGACCGATGCGCGACACCGCGTTGTTGATCGACGACGCGAGGCCCGCGTTGGCGACCGGGACCGATGCCATCAGAGCCGCGGTCAGGGGCGCGACCATGATCCCGAGCCCCAGGCCGAAGATGAGCGTGGCCGGCAAGAAGTCGATCAGGTAAGAGGCCGAAGGAACCAGGCTGGAGGGCGCGCCTGGGCGCAGCTGCCAGGCCGTGCTCGTGGCGGGAACACGGGCGTATAGCAGGCACGCAGCAGCCATCAGCAGCGGCCCGACGATGAGGAAGGGGCGGGCTCCATACCGGCCGGCCAGGGTTCCAAAGCGCGGCGACAGGAGCGTGAGCAGCAATCCGCCCGGGACGAACATCAGCCCTGCCGCGGCCGCGGTGTAGCCGAGCGTCCCTTGCACGAACAGCGCCTGGTTGTAGCCGGACGCGAACAGGGCGCCGTAGATCAGCAGCGTCGAGATGTTGATGGTGCTGAAGGCGCGCGACTTGAACAGCGACAGGGGGATGAGGGGGCTGCGCGCGCGGGCCATGTAGAAGGGGATTCCGACCGTGGCCAGCGCGCCCACCGCCAGCATCGCGTATGCAACGGGGTCATGCCATTCGCGCTGTTGGCCGTAAACCGTGCCGAAGGCCAGGCCGCCGACCGCGACCCCGACGATGATCGCGCCCAGCCAGTCGAAACCGGCGGGCCGCGCGTCCGACTGGCTCTCGGGCACGTGCCGCCACGTCGCGTACAGCGCGAGAGCCGTGATCGGGATGTTGATCAAGAACGCCGCGCGCCACGAAAGCGTGTCCACGAGCAGGCCGCCCACCGCCGGACCGAGCAGCGTGGTGCCCGAAGCGGCACCGGACCAGATCCCGAAGGCGCGGCCCTGGAGCGGGCCGCTGAAGTTGGCGGTGATGAGCGCCAGCGAACCCGGGACCAGGAAGGCTCCCGCGACCCCCTGGAGCACCCGCAGCACCACCAGCGTCTCGAGGTTGGGTGCGAGGCCACAAAGAGCTGATGTGAGGCCGAATCCAGCCAGCCCGAGCATGAACATGCGCCGCCGCCCGTAGACGTCGGTCAGGGCGCCGGCCAGGATCAGCAACGTGCTCAGGGAAAGCAGGTATCCGGTGTAGATGTACGTCTGCCCCTCGAAGACGCCCACCAGCGAGTGGGGCAGGTCCCGCCCGATGCGCGGCAGGGCCACGTTGACGACGGTGCCGTCGAGGAAGACCGTGGCGGACGCGAGCACCGTCGCGACCAGAATCCACTTTTGTGTTCGACTCATTCCGCTGTACCTTAGGCTCCGTGGATCGTGAAGCAGCGCTCTCGGATCTCGATGCCGCCCGCGCGGAATGGGAGGCCGCGTTCGCCCAGGTGCCTGACGCCGCGCTGGCTTACCTGAAGCCCGGCGACGACTATGCGCTGGGCGGTCTCCAGGTCCACGTCAACTGGGTCCTGGTCCACTACGGTCGCGTGCTCGATGCCATCAAGGCCGACCCCTATCAAGCATTGCAACCGCTCGACAAGCCAGGAGAGTCCGAGGACGCGAACAGAAGGGCGAAGGCGGGCCTCACCGCAGCCGAGCGAAAGCCGTCTCTCGAGGAGATGTCCGGGCTGCATCGATTCGTGAAGGATGCCGCCGCGGGCCTCTCTGAGGCGGAGTGGCAGCACAAGACTCCCGTCGTCTATGGAGAGGGCCAGGATCCGTTTCCGACCAGCGCGGACGACGTCGTCGGCTGGCTGCGAGACCACTATCGCGAGCACGTGCAGCAGTGTCCTGAGCTGATCGCCTCGTGGCGTGCGATGAGCTAGGGCAGGCGGTTCACCCAACCGGAGGTCGCGTATTTCGTCCTGACGAGCTCGCGCGCGGCGTCGAGCTCCTCGCGAGACACCTCGCTGTCGAGGGCGTGGAACTCGGCCGTGAATGAGCTGGCCATGTGGTGCGCGACGCCGGCGCAGTCCATCGACGTGAACTCCGACAGGGGCGACACGGCCTTGTCCGCGCTGCGCACGCCCCGCTCGGACAATCGCTCGCGCCCGATGCGGATCAGCCTTGGCAGCAGGTGGGGGGCCATCGAGTGCGCGATCGTCGTGTGGTGGAGGACGAAACCGCGCCGCCGCGCCTGCGCCGCGCCCCCGATCTTCCCGCGCGGCGAGATGATGTCGTTGATCTCTCGATAAGCGGCGGGCACGCCAAGCGCGACCAACGAACGCACCGCCCACGCGTCGAGGGCGGCGTACGACTGGCGGAACGACAACCCGCTCACAATGGTCGCCGGCACGTACAGCGAATAGGTGATCGTGCGGCCAGGCTCGCAAAGCATGGTGCCGCCGCCGCTCATGCGACGCGTCACCTTGAAACCGAGCTCGCCGGCCGCGGCCGAGTCGACCTCGTTGGCCACCGACTGGTGCGAGCCGATGACCAGGGCGGGCTCGATCCATTCCCAAAGTCGCAAGGTGGGGCGGCGCACACCGGCGATGACACGCTGCAAGAGCACCTCGTCCACCGCCATGTGCATGTGGGCGGAATGCGGTGTGTATGGAATGAGATCCCAGTCGAGCTGGGCCAGGCGATCGGCGGACATCGCTCTGCCAGTATTCCTTACCACCGCAATGCAACGCCGAACTCTGTGGACGCTCTACGCGTGCAACTTGCTCGCGTCCGTCGGGTTCTGGTTCTTCCTGCCCCTGCTGCCGATATTTCTGTCGCGACGCGGCGGTTCCGCGGCGCTGGTGGGCGCTGTATTCGCGGCGGGACTCCTCGCCAGCGCGGCGATTCGCTACCCGGCAGGCACGGCGCGGCGGCGGGGGCCTTCTGGCCGGCGGCCAACGGCCTGATCGCGGAGGCGGCGCCGCCGAAAGAGCTGGGCAAGGCCTTCGGGCTGATGCAGTCGACCAACATGGTCGGCATCATCATCGGTCCGGCCATCGGCGGGCTCATCGCGCTGGTCGACCTCAGCGTGGTGTTCGTCGTCGCCGCGCTGGTTTCAGGCCTCGCCGCCGTTGCCATCCTCACAACTCCCAACGTCCGGGTGGAGCCGACGACCGAACCTCCGGTCGGCGCCCTTTCGATGGCCCGGGGACTTCTGCCTCTCATCGTCCTCGGCGTCGGGACGTCTTACATGATCGGAACGTTCGACACCATCTGGTCGCTCTACATGACATCTCGCGGCGCGACGACGTTCGCGGTCGGGATCTCGTTCGCCACCTTCGGCATTCCCGCCCTGCTCGTCAGCGCACGCGCTGGCGCGCTTGGCGATCGCTTTGGCGGGCAGCGGCTGATCGTCGGCTCGCTGCTCGTGACCGCCTTTTTCTCGTCGATCTATCCCTTCATCGCATCGGTGCCCTGGCTGATCGGCCTGGGCCTGATCGAGGGCGCGTTCACAATCTCAGGCTCGCCCAGCCTCATCGCCGAGGTGAGCCGGCGCGCTGAACCGGGCCACCAGGGCCGCACACAGGGTTTGTTCCAGACCATCCAGACCGTGATCCAGATCGTCGGCGCGCTGGCGGGCGGCTATCTGTTCACCATCAGCGCGGCCTGGGCGTTCCTGGCGATCGCGGCGGTTTGCCTGCTGGGGGCTGCGAGCCCGCTACTCCCATGGCGGGCGCGCCCACCTCAGGGCGCCTCAGTAGCGCACGTCATCGAGCCGCCGCCATCCATATGACACCTCCTCGAGCGTGGCGGACCCGATCGTGATCGGCTGCGAGCGAACATAGATGCCGCCGAGCCGCTCGTAGAAGTCGCGCGCCGGGCGGTTGTCGCGCAAGACCCAGATGATCATGTCGGTGAGGCCGAGCTCGCGAAGGCCCTCGACGCTCGCCCGCACCAGCTCGCGTCCGAAACCTCGTCGCTGGGCGGCGTCGAGCACATAGATCGCGTAGAGCTCGCCTTCATAGCCCGGCTCGCCGGCGCGCTCGCGGCCGCCCGACGCGAAGCCGACCACGTCCGCGGCATCCTCGGCGACGACAACCTTCGAAGTGCCCTCGCTGATGACGCGCTTCCATCGCTCGGCGTAGTTCGTCTCGCTCAGCGAGGCCAGAAAGTCGTCCGGCAGCAGGCCGCGATACGTAGACAGCCAGCTCGATACGTGCACTCGGGCGATCGCCGGGGCGTCGCCCAGAGTCGCCGTCCGGACCATGACGGCAGGCCGGCCGCGCCTCACGCCCTTACGTACGCGATCAAGGCGCGCGCTTCGGCGATCACCTCGCCGCTCTCCTCCTGCTCGACGGTGGCCTCGCAGAACGCTAGACGGCGCGTACGGTGGCGAACCTTCGCACGGCAGATGAGCCGGCCCGGTTTGCCCGGCCGGAAGTAGTCGACCTTCAGGTCCGCGGTGGTGGTCGTCTCACCCTCGTCGGCAAGGGTGTAAGCAACAGTGGCGAGTGTCTCGTCGGCCAGGGTCGCGATCGCGCCGCCGTGGACGATCGGTCCCCGGCTGGTCGGAAACCCGTGCGCATCCGCCGTGAAGTTGCCCTCGATCACGAGCGTGCCGGATCCGGCCTCGACGAGCCTCGCCCCGATGTTCGCGATCATGCCGCTAGCGGTCCACTCCTTGTAGAGATCGGGCAGCGTCCGCAGGCCGTAGGGGGCTTCACTCACGACGTGAGCTCGCGGTGCAGCTCGAGCACCGGGTCGATGGGCTCGTAGCCCATCTGAGCGTTGATGTGAAGGATGGGCGCGTTCTCGCCGTCGTTTTGCGTACGGATCCGCTCGACGCCCAGGCCGATCGCCTGAGCGATGGTCTCGTACTTCAGAGCTCTCGCGATTCCGCGTCCGCGGACGCTTCGAGCCGTCGTGGTGAACGCCGTCCACGGACAGCCCCGAGTCGGCGGATACTCGATCACGGAAAGGCCGACGATCGCATCCCCTTCGCGCGCGATCCAGAAGCGCTCCGCGCGAGTGCCAGGGTTGTCGAACCACAGCCGATGCCACTCGTCAAAGGACATCGTGTGCATCGGCACCGTGGTCGGGATGTCCTGCTCACCGTGGGTCGACATCTCGTACAGCTTGGTCAGTCGATCCGGGTCGGTATCCCGGTCCAGCGTCAGGATTCGCACTGCCTGTTTTCGCATCTCCTCGCGGCCCTCCTCGGCACCCGCGAGAAGGCGCGTGCGATGCGCGATCAGGTCGAGCTCCCACACCCGGGCGCGCCGCACTTCGCGGTAGCCTCGGCGCTCGAGCATTCTGATGTCGTTCGTGATGTTCGCCCGCACTCGCGCCACACCGGTCTCGCCGCGCTCTGCACGGACCCAGGCCTCCCCTGCATCGACGAGCTGTTCGTAGTGCGTTTCGCTCCAGGTCTTTGGATGGAGCAGGAAACGCATCGAGCCGAACCGCTTGGGAGTTTTTCCCCAGGGCATGTGCCCCCCATATAGGAATGCGATCGCGACCCCATCGCGCTCCGCCATCATCCTCGTGAACACCTCGCCCGCCGGTGGGAACGTCCACCGGAAATGGAGCATCTCCGGATCGCGAGGGTCATCGGGGGTCCACGCCGTCTCGAGGTCGGCGACTTTTTCACCGTCTGCAATGATCGCGGGGCGCAGTTCGAGAGTAGTTTGGGCTTTGGCCATCAGCGCCAGACCAGCCTAGCATTGAGCATCCGGTTAATCTCTGCGCCGTGTTTGGGCGCGCGCTTCAGAACGTCTCGGGGCGGGGAAGGTCAACGCGATCGGCGTTGCGCATCGCGCTCTCGCCGTCATCGTGGGGCGTGAGCGACGTTCCTGAATGGGGGCAACAGCTCGAAGCCGAGCGTGTCCTGTCTGAGGTCTGGTCGCTGGGCATCTCCGCGATCGAGGCCGGACCGCCCGGTTTCCTTCCGGATCGCAGCGAAATGGCCAAGCTTCTCCTGCGCCGGCACTGGCTGCGCGTCGTCTCGGGCCAGGCGCACGCTGTCCTCCATCATCACGACATTCGTGGACCAGAGCTGGCCCATATCGACGGCCACGCCAGCTGGCTCGCCGCCGTTGGCGCTGAGACGCTGGTGTTGTCCGCGATCGCGCCGCGCGGCGCGAGCGCGGCGCACGGCATCGTGCTCGACAGCGAAGGCTGGGCGCATCTGCTCCACTCGATCGGATCTGTCGAGCATGTCTGCGCGCGGCATCGGATGCGGCTTGCCGTGCTGCCCCGATTCGGCAGCATGATCCAGGGCCCGTCCGACATCGAAAGGCTCCTGGTCGGCACCGAAGCCGGCCTCTGCTTCGACCCCTGCCACCTGATGATGGTGGGAGCGGACCCGCTCGAGGTGCTCGAGCTCGCGGCGGGCCGGATCCGTCACGTGCGTCTCAACGATGTCGACGCCGACCTGGCGCAGCAGGTTCGAGAGCATCGCCTCGACTATGCGCAGGCGGTGAGCCGGGGGCTGTACAAGGCGTTGGGCGCCGGAGATGGGCGCGTGGAGAGCGTGATCGAAAGCCTGCGACGGTCGAAATACAAGGGCTGGTATGCGATCGACGAGGAGGTCCGGCTCACGGCAGCGGACGATAAGCCGCTGCCCGACATCAAACGCGCGCTCGACTACGCGCGGCGTCTCCTCGCCGCGTGAGACACCCCTACACGAGTCGACTCATCCCGGCCCAGTAGGGTTCGCGGAGCTTCCGTTTCAGGAGCTTGCCGGCGGCGTCGCGCGGCAGCTCGTCCACGAAATCGATGGTGCGCGGTTTCTTGTAGCCGGCCAGGCGCAGATCGCAAAACGCAATCAGGTCGTCGGCGGACGCGCTCATGCCCGGCCGCAGCTGAACCAACGCCTTGACAGACTCGCCCCACTGTTCGTCCGGCACTCCGATGACCGCCGCATCCATCACCGCCGGGTGGGCGTGGAGGACCGCCTCGACCTCGGCGGGGTAGATGTTCACGCCCGCCGAGATGACCATGTCGACCATGCGGTCGCAGATGAAGTAGTAGCCCTCATCGTCTCGATAGGCGACGTCGCCGACCGAGAAGAAGCCGTCGTGCAGGCTCTTGCCGGTGGCCTCGGGACGGTGGTAGTACTCGGCCAGCCATGAGTTGCGGACCATGAACTCGCCTGGCGTGCCGTCAGGGACCTTGCGGCCATCAGGGCCGGCGAGCCTGATCTCCTGGCCCGGGACTGGGGTGCCGCAGGATCCGGGCTTCCGCAGTTGGTCCTCGGGGCGCAGCACCGTGTTGATGCCGGTCTCGGTCGCTCCGTAGAACTCCCAGAGGACCTGGCCCAGCGCCGCCTCGGCGCGCACCTTGAGTGCATGCGGGCAGGGTGCGGCGCCCAGGATCAGCGCGCGCAGCGATGACAGGTCGCGAGGCCGGCGCTCCTGCGCATCGACCAGGCGCTGCAGCAATGTCGGCGCCATGAACGTGGTCGTCACCCGGTGACGCTCGATG
>WNFH01004431.1_pt1 | contig 10130 bp, 7 predicted proteins | sample 5400411 | NCBI WGS metagenome assembly WNFH01 (sample SAMN13153347, study PRJNA577476) | soil metagenome | isolation source: 200 cm saprolite under Douglas fir tree site 2 hole 3 | place: USA:California | collected 2015-04-18
TGAGCACGCTGGTCCGCGACAGGCAGGACAGGAGCAAAATCCACGAAGCAGCAAAGCAGAACGGCGTGTAATGAAAGACGCGATCTGGCACATTGCGCGGCCCCATCAGTTGATCGAGACGCGCCGTGGTGCACGAAAGCATGTGGCTGAGATTGCCCTCTGTCAGCATTACGCCTTTGGCTTCGCCCGAAGTGCCGGACGTGTAGATAATGGCGACAGTGTTGTGCGGCGCAAGCGTGTTCGGTGCGGCCAGCGAATCGGGAGCCGGCTTCGCGAAAATGTCGTCAAACAACGCGAAGCGCGGCGCTTCCGGCCACGCGGCGACGATGGAGTCACGTAAGGCAGAATCGCCGCAACAAACCAGACCCGAGCCCGCGTCGCGCAACATGGCGACAAGCTCGGCAGGGGCCTGGCGGGCATACAGGGGGACGGCGATGAGCCCTTCGGCGATAATCGCCAGATCGAGTGCAGCCCAGCGGATGCTGTTCGGAGCAACCAGGGCGCAGCGATCGCCTTTCACAAGGCTCGTAGTGCGCAGAAACGCGCGCGCCGCCGCGATCTGCGCGAGCAATTCCGCCCCGGTTGCGGTCCTATCGCCTCCCGCATGCGCTTCGGCGAGAAACACGCGGTCAGGGGCGTCATTCAATCGCGAGAGGATGTTTTCAAGGAAGTTCATCGCGAATTGAAAAATCTAGCGGCCCGCAGCCGCGGATGCCGCGCCCTCGTGGGCTTCGACCAGCCGCTCGAGGTTTCGACTGAGCGGCGGAAGATACTCTTCCCAACTGTGGACGCCCGAGCGCACCGGGAATTCCGGATAGCGCTGATGCACGGCGCGCTCGAGGAATACTCCCATGCGAGCCATGGTCTTCAGATTACGCACCACCGAGCGCCCAATGTCGTCGCGTATGGCATCTTTTTCCGCCGCGAGACGCTCAATAACCGTGACCAGTTTCGTTTCCAGGTCCGGATCATCCACCGTGAGCAGCAGATGCTCGTGGCCGCGTTCCCGTAGCAAGTTGCCAATGCGCTCGTCCATGGTGATTCCCGCCGAAGGCAGCAGCGCGGGCATGGAAGTGACGATGGCGTGATAGCGCGATGAAACCATCAGGCTGCAGCGCCGCAGGATGCTCACAAGTTGGTACATGTTATACGTCTCGGCGGTGAATACCGGCGCATCCCCAAGTTCCGGGGCCAACGCCTCGCAAGCCCGCGTATCCAGCCGTTCCATGGCAACCAGGACCAGAAAGACGCGGTGCCTGCTGCGGAAAGCCTTTATCCCGCGTGCCAGCGCGCCAAGATATTTCTTATACGCGGACTCAACCGCCTGGCCGGACTTATGAAAGTAAACTGTGCGGTAGTGGCTTTCGTTGTATGCGCCAAAGCAGGCATGCGCCGCAAATTTCGGCGTCGAAGGTTTCACTGGCCACCAGAATGGATTGATGGGGCATAGCACAAGCACAGGCGTGCGGCCGTCCCACCCGGCACCGGCGAGGACCTTGCTGCCATATTCCTCGGGGTACGGCTCGAAAGTCCAGGCTGTATCAGTCCCGGCTTCGCTTGCCACGCCGAGCTTGCTGAGCACCGCCTGCGACTCCTGATTCCGCGTAATGATGAGCGAACGGCGGCAATAGCGCGCACACATCTTTTCGAGCAGGGGGTTCATGAAGCCCGCTTCCGCGCCGTAGCCAACCGATAGCTTATTCTCCGCTGAAGCGATTCCCAGGGCGCCAATGAACATCGTCGTCAGAGCGTCGGCGAACTTGCTCTTGAACATCGAGCCTTCACACGCGATCACTCCGTGCTGCCGCCGTACTTCGCGGTAGAGAAACGGCGGATAAATGTCCGGCAGGAACACCTGGCGTGCGTCTCCGAAATAGCCGCGGCTCCAATCCAGATTCTGAGACATCACACTGAGCGCGAGATTTTCTTCACCCAGCACTCGCCTCACTTGCCGCAGCATCTCCTCTACCCGAACGTCGGAACCTGTGTTGCGCGTGCCATTATAACCCGCGAAAAGCAGGTTCAGTTTTTCTCCCGGTTGCCACGAACGCCCCGCGCCAAGCTTCCAGAGCGCGCTGGACATCTCGACCAACGAACTGGTCCAGGCTTGCAGGATAAAATCCATCATGGTTGGAATCCTCCAGAGTGCCCCACGCCAGCCGCCGCAGGGTCCTCGCGCAGCGGCGCAGCAGAAGCAATCCATTCCCGGTACGGATACGAGAAACGGCAATCCCGGCTGAAACGCAGCAGTGGATAACAGTATTTCGAAAACGGTTCCGGGGCGCGGCCCATCTCCGCCACGACGCGCGAATTGTCGAACACAGTGTCCCACACAAGGTACGGCATGAATACCTTCAGCAGCGAAGCGCTGCGGCCGATTTCTCCGCGATAACCCGCCAGCCAGTTCACGGCGGAAGAGAACGGACGTTCGAGCCCGGGCCAATACAAGGGATCCATTTCTCCCGCTGCTTGCGCAATCGCGCGAGTAAGCTGGCCAAAAGTTTCGGCACCGGTGCCCGAAGACAGGTGGTAGATCTCGTGCTGCGGATCCGGCTTCTGGTGCAGCGCGACGACTGATTCCGCCACGTAATCCACTGGGACGATGTCGATCCGGTCGGCCGGGCGGAACGGCAGGACAGGCAGGCCGGCAAGAAAGACGAACGCGCGGACCATGTCGAATTGCGTGGTCTCGGCGCGGCGGCTGTCTCCCAGCACGATGCTCGGGCGGAAGACCGTGCGTGGCACCTCGGGAAGCAGTTCGCGCACCATATGCTCGCAGAATTTTTTTGTGCGCGCGTAGGGATCGTAGTCGGAACGATTCCAATCGATCGCGGCGTCCTCGGTGACGACTTCGTGGCTGCGAGTTCCAGCTACGGCGACGGTCGAGACCTGGCTGAAGCGCCGCAAACCGTGGGCGTCTTGCGCGCGGCGGGCCAGTTGCGCGACTTCAAGCGTCCCGCGAAGATTCACGTTGAGGCAGCTTTTTTCCGACTTGCGGTTGAGCGATGCGGCGCAGTGGATTACCGACTCGGTTGTCCCGACCAAACGAGCGTACTCGGCATGGTCCAGGCCAAAACGCGGATCGGTGAGATCGCCTCGAAATACAGAGATGCGCGATTCGAGGGCGTCCCGGAACTGGGGAAAATCCAGATGCAATTGCAGCGCCTGCCAGAGGCGTTCGTTCGCCTCCTGTTCCGTTTTCGCGCGCACCAGCAGATTCAGCCGATCCGTATAACGATCGAGGAGAATTGCGGCGATGTGCGCGCCGATGTAGCCGGTCGAACCGGTCAGAAAAATAGCCATGGATCAGGTTTGGTTCTCAGCTCCCGACGCTGCCCCCGCTTGCGTCGAGACTTTTCGGCGTTCCGTTCCATTGCCGCCGGGCTGCGAAGGAAAGGCGCTGCGACGGCGCGATTCCGGCGCGCGCCCTTCGATGAGCGGATAAACCCACCGGCGCAGTGCCGGAATATGGATGTTAATCCAATATTCCCACCAGTCAATCGAGGAAGGATCATAACGGAAGGCCGCCCGTTCGTCTTCCGGAAGGGAAGCGGAAAGCAACTGGACGTTGTGCGCTTCGAATACTTGCTCGTTGTGCAGAATGAACGGTTCGTAAAGTTCGATGAGTTTTTCGACGCGGGCGAGGTCGCGCTCCTGCCGGGCCAGCGGAGGGCGCTTCATCTGGAGCGCGGAAGCAGCGCGGTTGATTCCCCGGACCACCGCCTTCTGCGCGGGAACCGAAAATTTCTCGTAGCGGGACTTGGAGACTGGGATCGTGTCGAACTGCATCCGGATCCAATGTTCCAGGCTCTGTTGCGCGCGATAGTGCTTGCGGTGCGCGAGGCCGGTCAATTCAATCGAGCGGCCCATATCGCAAGGATTGCTTGCAGAGGTGGCCAGCTGGTAGATCGGTTCGTGACGCCGTGCGACGACCGCTGCGGCGATCAATGTCATTCCGCGGCAGACCATGTCGACGGGAATTACGTCCAGGCACTTGCGCTCGTTGGTGGGCAATTGCCGGAAATAGGTGCCGAGCAGATAGGAAAGCGGCGCCGATGTGTTGATGCCTTCGTTCCATCCGCGGAAGGGCTGGTCTGTTGAGGTCTCGACAATCGAGGGCCGCACAATGGCAATTGGAAGTCCCGTGCCGTAGCGGACGACCAGCGATTCGGCGAGCGATTTCGTCAGTGTATAAGTGTTTGGCCAGCCGAGGCGCTTGGCACGGCGCGTCCCGACGCGCGTCAGACGATTGCGCAGCCATCGGGTACGATTCTTGCGGATGAGATTGTCGAGTTCCGGACCGGAAGGCTCTTCGTTCCCCCGATGCCTGCCCAGCGCCTGCCGGCGCAACGCCCCCGTGATTTCCGCGCTTTCGGAGCGCGCCTCAGCGTGCGCCACCACTTCCTGCAGGAATCGCCACTCGCGCCCGGCATCGAAGTCGGGGATACCCAACGGCGTATAATCCGCGTGGACATCCTCGGAAACACGGCCATCCTTCGATCCCACAACATAGCAAGTGGAGAGGTGTAGCAGACCGGCGTGATCGGAGGTCCGCAGGAAGTTGATCAGATGAATGACCGGGGCGACATTGCTCGCGAGAGCGTCGCGAAGGTCTGGATTGAAATCCGTCAGCCCGGAACTGTTGACGACCAGATCCAGCGTGCGGGCCAGCTGCGCGCCTATCTCCGGGGCCATACCGAGCCCTGGCTGGCTCACGTCGCCTTCGACCACTTCGACGCGCTCAGCAACGAAGTCTGCGAACCGATCGCCTAGCCGCTCATGCAGACGATCGAAAACCGGCGACTCCTCGAGAATTTTCTCGAGGCGCCGCTGTGCGCTCGTCGCGCGCTGCCGGCGGACCAGGAGATAGATCTTGCCAAGCTGGGGAACATCGCTTAAGAGTTGCGCTAGCCAGACCTTGCCGATGAAACCGGTGACTCCGACGAGCAAAATATTCTTTCCTGCCAGAGCGCGGAGAACGGAAAGCCGTTCGGACGCTGGCTTGGCGTCGAAAACGACAAGGGCACGGTGATTCGTGGGTGCGGGGCGCTTGGCGGGCAAGATCGCCTTTGAAAGTTGCTCAGGACGCGCCGTAAGCCCCAAGTTGCGCAACAGGCGCTCGGCGGGCACGCTGCCGTCGGCGCCCCGCTCCCAGGCCCATGCCACGGGGCTGCGGGGCCGAATCACGGGGTCGAGCAGACGCCCCGTGGCGATCCCATCGCGGAATTCGAGCCGGTTGGAAACCAGCCCCCCAACGCCCAGGTGCAGAGCAAGCGGCCGCATGACGTGATCGAGACCTTGGCTCACGAGCGCCACACTGTCCGCACCTTTGGCCGTCACCCATTCGCGCAGGCGTGCCGCGCCATCCGGTTTGAGCTGCTTTTTTAGAATGTATTCGAAGTATTCCTCGCCCAGCAGGTCCAGGCGGTCGCGGGTAACCCCTGCGAGAAGGGTGTGCAGAACCCGAGTGGCGAAAACGCGGTGTCCGGCATACAGAGCCGGTCGCACCAGCGCCAGCAAAAGCATTCCTCCCCGGCGCGCCCACCGCCCGGCATATGTATGGGAGTTCCACGTGAAATAACCGACCGGCCGGATCGCGCCGAGGTCTGCCAAGCTTCCCTCTACGCGCCAGAAGGTCAGCGCGCGCAGATTCGGCGCCCCGGGGACTGCGAGAATGCTCTCGGGATCGTGGTGGCCGTTGTTGGAACCGTATTGGGCGGTCAAGTCACTCAATGCAGAGTTCCAATCGAGAGAAGCGCAGAAGAAAAACCCCAGTCCGCCCCGGACGAAACTATCATTCTTTTGGCCTAATTCGCAAGGGCACGAGCCTGATTTCGCATCCGCTAGTACTTCTAGTCCCCTAACTGGAGTGTTCACGCAGCATTCATACAAGGTTGAAGTTCCATTCAACAGAGAGCCGCTACAGTACGCCCCTCTGCACGGGAATTGGTCCAACGAACCAAAGAAAAATCAAAGGAGGGGTTTATGGAAAGTAAGTGGAAAGCTTGTATTCTCACCGGCGCGCTTCTGTTTTCATCGGTTCCGGGTGTCTACGCCGCACCCCAAGATGGCCAAAAGTTGGGCTCGAGGACCAGCAAAATTCGTCATGTTCTGCTAATCAGCATTGACGGCATGCATGCAATTGATTTCGAGAACTGCGCCAAAGGTATCAGCACTATCAATGGCGGGGAGCCGTACTGCCCCAATCTGGCTGAACTTGGCGAGCACGGCGTGAACTACCTTGGGGCATCCGCTTCCAAGCCTTCTGATTCGTTTCCCGGGCTAACGGCGATTGTGACCGGAGGCTCTCCACGCGCAACAGGCGTATTCTACGACGTGGCCTATGACCGTTCGCTGGATCCGCCCGCGCAGGCGACCGGCAACGGATTACTCGCCGGTCCCTGCACCGCAGGAGCGCCCCCGATTGGGACGAGTACGGAATACGAGGAAGGCATCAGCATCGACCAAAACCAGCTCAACGGCGGGGCGCCTGGCGGCGCCGATGGGGGAATTCTCTCGATTGATCCGGCCAAGTTGCCCCGCGACCCCAGCAAGGGTTGCGCGCCGGTTTATCCGTGGAACTTCCTCAGGACGAACACCATTTACGGCGTCATCCATGCCGCAGGCGGTTACACGGCATGGGTCGACAAACATCCCGCCTACGCGTCGGTTTCTGGCCCGGGTAACGGCACGAATCTCGATGACTATTACGCGCCAGAGGTCAATTCACCGGTGGTGCCCTTGCCAGGAGTGACCACGCCCACGGGCGTATCATGCTCGCCAATTCCCGATCAATCGGACACCAGCGACTACACACGCGGCTTCGATAACATTAAGTGCTACGACACGCTGAAGGTCAACGCCGTCCTCAATCAGATTGATGGCAAAACCCACAACGGCAAATCGCAGGCTCCGGTACCCGCTCTTTTTGGAATGAATTTCCAAGCGGTGAGCATCGGGCAGAAGCTAATCGAGAAGAACGGACCAACCGGCGGGTATCAGGACTCGATCGGGACTCCCACCGATTCGCTTTTGGGGGAGATCAAGTTCGTTGATCTCTCGATCGGCGAGATGGTTTCGCACTTGAAGAGTGGCGGCCACCTTGAGTCGACGCTGATAGTGATCACCGCGAAGCATGGCCAGTCACCGATTGATCCGAACCGCTTCTTCCCGATCCCGGGTCATAGCGGAAACAACGGTCAGCCACCATCGTCGATCCTTGCCTCATTGCTCCCCGACTCCGAAGTCAACCAGATCGGGCCCACCGAGGACGATGTCTCGCTCCTGTGGCTTACCGATTCCAGCCAGACCGCGAACGCGGTCGCGATGCTGGAAGCGAACGCTTCGAGTGCCGGAATTGGCCAGATATACTCCGGTCCGGCTCTCGCCCTGCTGTTCAACGCTCCTGGTCTGCCACCCAACGGAGATCCGCGCACGCCGGATATTCTCGTGACGCCCAATGTCGGAGTGGTCTACACGGGAAGCCTCCGAAAGCTAATGGAGCATGGCGGCTTCGCGCATGACGACACCAACGTGATGATGCTCCTTTCGAACCCCAGCTTCGAGGCCAAGACGATGACGGGCCCGGTCGAAACCACTCAGGTTGCTCCGACGATCCTGCAAGCCTTGGGACTCGATCCCGAGAGCTTGCAAGCTGTCAGGAAGGAGCACACGGCTGTCCTTCCTGGGCTAGACTTCGGCGACTAAGATTCGTACTGAGAAGTATAAGAGTAACCAGAACAGTCCGTAAGGATCGCAGGGAGCGCTCTCGATTGTAGGGGCGCTCCCTGTTTTGATTTTTGTCCGGTAACCACCGCATTCATGACTCATGCAGACCTCTGCTATAGTCCTTGGAACCGCGTGCGAGGAAGGCCGTCGCTGGCTGCGGAGGGAGACATGCACCCGGAAATCGAGCATCTGTTGGGACTATTGGACGAAGCTTACAGGCGGGCCGCGTGGCACGGACCAAACCTGCGTGGGTCGATTCGCGGCCTCACAGCTCGCGAAGCAGCGTGGCGTCCCAAGGCCGGGAGGCATAATATCTGGGAAATTGTCGCTCACACCGCATATTGGAAATACACGGTAAGGCGGCGCCTGGTCGGAGAAAAACGCGGCTCATTTTCCCTCCAAGGGAGCAACTGGTTTCTGCGTCCCGTCGATCGCGGCGAAAAGGCATGGCGGGCCGATGTATTGATGCTTGATGGAGAACATCAGCGGCTAAGGACGGCCGTGTCGGCCCTTCAACCGGAAGATCTGGATCGTCCCGTGCGGGGAAGCAAGACCTTGGCGCGCCGATTGGTCGCGGACATCGCCTTACACGACGTCTATCACGCCGGGCAGATTCAATTGATCAAGAAACTATTGAGGACGCGAAGTTCCCGCTAGACATCCTGGGCGTGGCGTTCGACCGTCTCCAGCATTTCCGCGTGCAGCCGTTCGCCGAACTCGCTGCAGCGCAAATACGACGCGCCGGGTTCGGCAATGTCCGCCGTGCGAATCCCTTGCGAGAACATTCGGTCCACCGCCGATTCGATCCATTCGGCTTCCTGCTTGAGACCGAGACTTTCGCGGAGCATCATCGACGCGGAAAGAATCGTTCCCACGGGACTGGCAAGGTCTTTCCCGGCGAGCGAAGGAGCCGAGCCATGGATCGGCTCATAAAGCGACGGTCCGGGCCCGCAGCTCATCGACGGAATCAGGCCAATCGAGCCGACCAAGGCCGCGCCGAGGTCGCTCAAAATATCCCCAAACATATTCGACGTCAGGATCACGTCAAATTGCGCGGGCGCGAGCACCAATTGCATGGCCGCATTGTCTACATAAAGATGCTCGAGTTTCACGCCGGGATGATCCGCGGCAAGCCGCGTCACTGTCCGGCGCCAGAGCTGCGATGTGGCCAGTACGTTGGCTTTGTCGATCGAAGCCAGCCGCCCGGTACGCGCTTCCGCGCGCGCGAATGCGTACTTGGCGACGCGCTCCACTTCCCCGGTCGTGTACACGGCCTCGTCGGTGGCGCATTCTCCGCTTGCATCGGCCTCCACGCGGTGTTCACCGAAATAAATATCCCCGGCCAGCTCGCGAATAATGTCGATGTGAACGTCGCGCGTTCGATCCGCACTGAGCGGTGACAAACCTCGGATCGCTGGGCGCAGTTCAATCGGCCGGAGATTGATGTAGAGGCCAAGTTCCTTGCGAAGTGCAAGCAAACCGCTTTCCGGCCGCTTGCCAATGGACTGCGCATCCCATTTCGGGCCGCCGACCGCTCCCAACAGGATGGCGTCAGCCGCCTGACAGGCCACCAGCGTCTCCGCTGGGAGAGGCATTCCCGTCGCATCAATCGCGCATCCGCCGAAAGGGAACTCAGCAAATTCAAAGTGGTGGCCAAATTCCGACGCGCAGTCCTTGAGGACGCGCACAGCCACCCGCACGATCTCAGGGCCAATGCCATCCCCTGGGAGGAGGACAATTCTCTTTTTTTGACCTGTCATGGTTGCGTCTCTGGCCCAGCCGGCCGGCTTTTCCGCGCGCCGGAGGTTCCGAAAGACAAAGTTTCTACCCGTCGCGGTGAAACAGTATAATCCGGAATCTTGGTCCTGTCAGTCGCCGGCGATGGAGCCAAAGGATCTCTCGGTTGCCGTCCAAGGACGCTGAGGAAATGCCCATGCAATGGCGAAAATCTCCGCAAGATCTAATTGACCTCTTTTCAAGTGTGGTGCCCGGTCCTCCCGTGGTCCAACGCAAAATGTTCGGCTACCCGGCGGCTTTTGTAAATGGCAACTTGTTTATGAGCCTCTTCCAAGACGACATGATTTTGCGTCTTCCCGAAGGCCTCCGCGAAGAACTCTTGAAAGTAGACGGTGCCAAGATTTTTTCGCCGATGCCCGGCCGCCCGATGCGCGAGTACGTTGCGGTCCCGCCACGCTTAATGGCGAACCACAAGGAACTTGCGTCATGGGTTTCGAGAGCTCTCGAGCACGGAGAATCCCTGAAACCGAAGTCACGAACCAGCAAACCAAAAAACGCAATGACCAATGCGAAGCGGCCCTCTCCGTCAAAGAAAGAGAGATGAGGCAGCACTTGCAGTTTTGCCGCACGCGAAACAGCACGTCGCACAAGTGAGAGGAGACGAC
>WNFH01004773.1_pt1 | contig 10128 bp, 9 predicted proteins | sample 5400411 | NCBI WGS metagenome assembly WNFH01 (sample SAMN13153347, study PRJNA577476) | soil metagenome | isolation source: 200 cm saprolite under Douglas fir tree site 2 hole 3 | place: USA:California | collected 2015-04-18
CGATCAGCCGGGCGTCGAAGTCGCGCCATTCGGCTCGCTTGAGCAGCGTGAGGATGTTGCCGCGATCCCCGTAGATGTTCATGAGGTCGGGGTACAGCCAACCGACCGTGAACGTTTTCCTGGCCATCGCTACTAAGTCTCCCAGTAGGGCTTGGCCCAGCCGCGCCGGACAAGCTCGGCGCGCAGATCGAGCATCGCCGTGTACGTGCAGAGCATATGCGCGGTCTCGCCTTCCGGAGTGGCTGCGATGAGCGCGTCGAGGGCCCGCGCGGGATCGGGCTCGGGCGGCGCCGCTGGCACGCCCGCGTACTTGAGGCGGACGGCGAGGTCGCGCGCTCGGTTGCCTGCAGGGACGACCACGTGTGCGCGTCCGCGGAGGCGCTCGAAGTCGACATCCCAGATCCATGAGACGTCGGTGCCGTCGGCCTTCTTGTCGTTCAGGCCGATCAGGAAGTTCTGGCCGCCGGCGAGGTCAACCGCGGTCCTCAGGGTCTCGTTGAATCCGGCCGGCGAAAGGTGCGGAAACGGTCGGCGATGAATGCAGGATCCAGGCCGAGCGTGACACCAGCTGCGAATGCTGCCAGCGCGTTATAGGAGTTGTAGAGGCCGCCCAACGGCAGCTCGATACGCACGCCGCTGACGCCCATCGCCAGGCTTTCAAACCCTTCGAGGTCGATGTGTGTCGCGGCCAGGTCAGGCGCCGGTCGGGCGAAATCTCCATTGGGACAGCGATACACGCCGTCGTGACCGACGTAGACGGCGTCGAACACAAGACTCGCGCCGCAACGTGGGCATGTCCTGGCGTCGGCCGCGTGGGGCAGCTCGCTCATCGCGACGGACGGGTCATCGAGCCCGAACCAGAGGGGTGGCCGCTCGAGGTTCATGCCGATCTCGGCGACGCGGGGATCGTCAGCATTGAGGATCGGTCGGCTGCTGTCGGGCAGGCGCTTGAGCGCCGCTTCCATCCTCTTCGCGATCGTCTCCAGCTCGCCGTACCGGTCGAGCTGGTCGCGAAAGAGGTTGAGGACGATCGCGGCGCGCGGCTGGATCTCGTCGACGGCGCGCTCGAGGCTGGCTTCGTCGATCTCGAAAACGCCCCAATCGACTTTCAGTTTGCCGTTGGCGCCGGCTCTTTCCAGCGCGGCCGCGGTGGCGCCGAAGATGAGGTTGGCGCCGGCGCGATTGGACACCACGCTGTAGCCGGCTCCTTCGAGGAGCCAGCCGATGAGGCGTGCGGTCGTGGTCTTGCCGTTCGTACCGGTGATGACCACGGCGCCGTGCTTGAGGTCGCGCGAGAGCTTGCGGAGAACGTCAGGGTCGATGGCACGGGCCACGTCCCCGGGCAAGGTCGTGCCACCGCCGAGGCGGCTGATCCTGGACAGCGCCCCCGTGGCCTTGCCTGCCCAGACGGCCGCGGTGCGCCGCATCAGGCCCACGCCCCGACGCTGTGGGTGACCGTCGTCCAGCAGTCGAGCGATTCGATGGCTTTCAGGCCATCGTCCCGACTCGCACAGCGTCTGAAGAAGGCCGACCCGCTGCCGGTCATCTGCCACTCACGACCAAGCCGCTCCGCAAAGTCTTTCACCCGGCTGTCGGCGCGCTCGGCGGCACGCAGCAACGCGTTGGGCTGTCCGCCCTTGGTTTCGTCCCACGCACCGTAAACGCTTGCGGTCGACAGTTCGATACCAGGCCAGGCGATCGCAAACCAGGCGAGCTCGGTCGGCAGCGGCTTGAGCTGCTCGCCGATCCCTTCCGCCAGCGCCTGGCCGCCCGCGAGGAAAAATGGCACGTCTGCGCCGAGAGCGCGGGCAATCTCGGCCAGCTTGACGTCGACTCCGTGAATCATCTTCACCGCCCGCAACGCGGTCGCCGCGTCGGAGCTGGCGCCACCCAGGCCGGCGCCGGGCGGGATGCGTTTGTGCAGATGTAAGTCGGTGGGCAGTTCGCGACCCGCAGCTGCTTCGATCGCCGCGAGAGCCTTGACGACCAAGTTGTCTTGGGCCGCTGGAACAGGCAGGCCGTCGGCTGCGAATGAGGTCCGCTTGGCGGGCGCGGCCTCGAGGAGATCGTGCAGCGCGATCGACTGCATGTGCGTTCGGATCTCGTGGAGTCCATCGCCGCGCCGCCTGATGACTTCGAGGTCCAGGTTGAGCTTGGCGCGCGCGGGCAGCGCGACTTTCAACTGCGGCTGGGTCGAAGGTTCGCTCGGTACCTGACGGCGCGGTCCTGATAATGCTTGGCGGCAGTGCCCACCCAGCTCTGCGACGAACCGTCCAATGGCTTCCGCACTGTAGCCGGCACACCTGCCGCCAGGTGGCCGGCGGGCACCGACTTGCCCTCACCGAGCACCGCGCCGGCCGCCAGCATCGAACCCGCGCCGAGCCGGCTGCGCTGCAGCATGGTCGCGCCCATCCCCACGAGCGCGCCTTCCTCGACGACGCAGCCCTCCAGCTGCGCAGAATGGCCCACGCTCGCGTTGCGCTCGATCAGCGTCGGAAGGTCGCGCGCGCAGTGGACGACCACGTTGTCCTGGATGTTGGCGCCGTCGCCGACCTTGATCGCAGCCTCGTCGCCACGCAGCACAGCACCGAACCAAATGCTCGCGCCGGCGCCGACCTCGACGTCACCGATGAGGACTGCGGTCGGCGCGATGTAGGCGTCGGGATGCACTGCAGGGCGCTTCCCGCTGAGCTCGAACTCCACTGGCCTCTATAATCCTAGCTTCGTGCCCTTCTCCCACCTGGAATCGAAACGTGGCTAAGCGAACCGCGTCGGCCAAGAAGCAGGCGCGCGCGAGCGTGCGCCGGACGGTTCGCAATCGGGCCGTGCGCTCCGAGGTCAAGACCAAGATCGTCAAGGCCCGCCGTTCGCTGACTGGAGGTCCGGTGGCGGAGTCGGACCGCTACGCCATCGCCCTCGAAGCCATACGCGCTCTGGACCGCGCCGCCTCCAAAGGCATCCTGCATCGCAACAACGCCGCTCGCCGGAAAGCCCGGCTGGCCCGGCAGTTGGTCAAGCTGGGAGGCGCGCCTGCCGCCGCCGCCGCCGCGACTGCGGGGGGCAGGTCGAAGAAGGGTGCACCGCCGGCGAAGGGCGCCGCCGCCGCAGCCGCGAAAACCAAGGCCCCAGACAAGAAAGCAGCGGGGAAGAAACCCGGCTCGAAGTAGTCCCGGACTACATTCTGGCCAGGAGGACATCGAGCCCCAGCTCCGGGTCGATCTGGCCCGACTTCACCTCCCATTCGTAGTCGCGGATCGCGCGCAAAGCCGCCTCCAGGCTGTTGGGGTCTGTGTCGCGAGCCGTCTCGAAAGCCTTCTGCAGAACGAAGGGATGCTCGCTCATCTGTGCTTTGACCTCAGTTAGCGACTCACCCCGATCCTGGCGGGCACGCACTGCCAGAACAAGTGCGACGTGTCGCGCCATGCGGTAGGCGACCGAGGTCGGCTGCATGCCACCCCGCGAAAGCCCTCGAGCGATGTTGAGCGCCTCCGGGGTTGGGTGCGGAAGCAAGTTGTCGGTGAGCTTGAAGATCTCGTCCTCGCGTCCTCCCGCGAGCAGCTCGGTCACGACCTCACCGGTGAGCTTCGAGCCTGACGCCTTGTACGCGGCGAGCTTGGCCAGCTCGGAGTCGATCACCGTGAGGTCCGGCGGCGTCACGCGCACGACCTGCGCCGCGATCGCCGGCGTCAGACCATGATCGTGCGCTCGTCTGGCGGCCCATTCGCTGAGCGCCCTGCCTTTGAGGTGCACCATCTCCTCGACAGCGCCGCCGGCGGCGGTCACAGCCTTCGCCAATTTGTTGCCGGCGCCGAGCCTGCCGGCGACTGTGATCAGAACCCGGGTGGTGGCCGGGACATCCGCCAATGCGGTGGCGAGGCCTTCGGCGCGGGGGGCGGGCACCATGGTCGCTGCGACGACTCGATATGGGTCGAGAAACGGCGCCTGCAGCACGGAATCCTGGAGGCGCGCGGCGTTGAGGCCCTGGCCTTCGAGGCGGTCGAAACCAAAGTCGGAGACCAGCTCCGACCGCCAGGCCTCCAGGGTCGCCCTTGCCTTCTCTTCGACCAGGAAGCGTTCCTCGCCGTGGAGCAGCAGGATCGCGGAGCTGTGCTTGGGGTTCGCCATGGCTGTGCTGATGCGATCGTAACCGCGCCTTGCGCGTGTCACATGGGAAGCGTGATCGTGCCCTCCTGGTCCGTGCGCAAGACGGTCTTGGGGAAATCGCGCGCGAGCCTCCCCGATGCGAGCGATGCGATCAGCTGCGCGTTGGAGGTTACGCGCTCCAGGTCCGGCGAGAGGCGACTGCGGCCGCCGGCGGGCAGCAGCAGATACGTGCACGAGCCGGCGAGCCGTGACGCTGCGATTGTCTGCGCATCGAGGTCGAGATCGCTCAGGTCGCAAAAGCTGCGGCCGGACTGGGCCACGACTCGGAGCCCGAGGTAGGCGGCGCCGACCTGGTCCCCGGGAGCGCCCGGCTCAGGTGAGATCACCTCGAGCCTGAAACCGGCTGCCTCGAGCAGGTCACCGGCACGCGCACGCATGACCTTGGCGCCTCGCGCGACTGCCTCGTATGCCGCGCTCCGCCAGGCCGACCCGGTGAGCTGGGCGTCGGGGATGAGCACAGTCCCCGCCGGCCGGTCCAGGCCCGCGAAACCCGCGATGTGGCCCAGACCCGGTGCGGTGATGGCGACCACGTCCAGCCTGGCTTGCCACGGGGGCAAGATCTGCCCGAGCTCGTCGCTGAGCCTAGCGGGGCTCGGCCCGGCGTCGACGAGGATGACGCCCTGCGCGCTCCGGAAGAGGACGGCCTGCCCGTTGCCGACCGCGAGCACGCTGACCCGAGGTGGCGATATCGCCCACATGTAGAGGGCGGTGCAGGCGATCAGGGCCGGGGCCAGTACAGCGGTCCCCAAGGCGAGTGAGCGGCGCCGCGGGTCGACGTGGCCGCCGGCGATGACCGCGCCCAGGCCGGCGTAGTACGCGAGGCCCGCCCAGGTCGGGAATCGGACGACCGGGATCGCCGCCGCGGGCAGCCGTGCCAGCAGGTAAGCCAGCTGTTCGAGATATGCGAGGAGCCCGGCGACTGGAAGCGCGGCCAAGCGGGCCAGATCGGGAATGACCGAGAGCGGGCCCAGGGCGAGGCCGGCGGCGACGATCGCCGGCAGGATCGGCAGCACGAGGGCGTTCGCGATGGGCCCCACGGGTGAAAGGAGGTGGAAATCGGTGGCCATCATCGGGAGGGTGCCAACCTGCGCGGCGCAGGTGACCGCGAACGGCTCTCTGACGAAAAGCGGTAGCCACAGGAGGCGCCGCTCGATGCAGGGCGTGAGCAGGATGATCGCGGCCGTCCCTGCGAACGAGAGCTGAAAACCTACGTCCCAGGCGAGCTCTGGCCGCCAGCCCAGCATGGCGGCCGCTGTGGCCGCAAGTGACGTCCATACATGAGACGGGCGGCCGAGGCCGGCGGCGGCGATGGCCATGCCGCCCATCACGGCGGCGCGGATCGCCGCGGGGGTGGCGCCGCCGGCGAGCGCGTAGAGACCGATGAAGCAGAGGGCGGGCACGGTCGCGTATCCGCGGAGGATGGGCCGAAGCGCACTTTGAACGATGCGGGCGAAGACTGCGACCTTGAGTCCACTCAGGACCAGCAAATGAACGAGCCCGGTCGCGATGAGCGCTTGCTGGAGCGCGGGTGGGATTCCCTGCCGGATGCCGAGCACGACGCCGAGGAGGACAGCGGCATGCGGCGCGGGCAGCACTGAGAGGACGGCGGCGATATAGCGCGCTCGCAGCCACGACGGGAGCGCTGCGATTCCGGAGGCAGGGTTGGACACGTTGATGCCGCTCGTATCCAGCTCGAGATACGCATGGCGCTGGGCCAGGTAGGCACGGCGATCGAATGACGGGAGGTCGCGCGGCAATGCGAGCTTGCCTGTGGCGTTCAGCTGATCGCCGAAGCCTGCCTCCGCAGGCCCTCGCCACCGCACCATCAGGTTGCCCACGCCGGCGACAGGCGAGCCGCCGACGAGAATCAGGTCGGGCTCGACGAGGACTTCCGAACCTCCCGCCGCCGCGCGGGTGTCGTCGGCGACATGGCCGGTGATGGTCGCGGTCTGACCCGCCAACGCAACGGCGCGGGTCGCGGCGCCGGCATCCAGCGCCGGGAACTCTGCGCGCCCGACGCCGAGGAGGGCCGCCATCAACGCGAGCGCGAGCACGGCGGGACGGATCGCGATCGCGAGGGCCAGGCATGGAATTGCAAGGGCAACCGCGAGCACGCCGATCCACGATTGGGAAGGGGTGATCACCACCGCAGCTGCGAGCGCGATCGACCACGAGATCGCTATCACCAGGAGGGGCGCCCGGGCGAGAGAGCGCAGGTCGTGGCCGTTGCGGGACTCGTTCACAGCGTCAGGTAGCGGCGCGCGACCACGAAGTCGGCTTCGCTCATTCCCAGGATCTCGACCAGCTCGCGTGTGTTTTGAAATCCGCCGAAGTTCGTGCGGTAGTCGATGACGCTCTGCGCGAACGCGCTTGTGAAGCCTGGCACGACCTCGAGCTCCTCGAGGGTGGCGGTGTTGAGATTGGCCCGGGCCAGGATGGTTGTGCCGGCGGAGCCCTTTGCGAACGGGACCTTGATCTGCTCGCCATCCTTCAGGCGGCCGGCCAAATTGGGGAGACGCGTGATGTCTGCTTCCACGGACAGCCCGCCGGCGGAGGCGATGGCGTCGTAGACGCGATCCCCGCGCTTCATCCGGTAGAGGCCGGGGTGCTCGACTGCGCCGACCACGTGGACCAGGAGGCCGGCCGGGGCCGGAATGTCGACGTTGCCTGCGGTTGCTGCGGCGGCTGCCTCCGCGGCGGTCACGGGGCTGGGGTGTGTGGTGGCCGATGTGTAGAGGAAGGCTGCAGCCACCGCGCCGATCCCAAGCAGCACCGGGAGGGCGAGGGCGAGGAGCGCCTTCCAGCCTGGAATCAAGCTGAGGTGATTGCTCATGCAGGCGAGGCTAGGACGCGCGCGTGGGAACGAAAACCCAGCCTGTTAAGGGTCTCGCGGGCAATCGGCTGGTTCCGGGGGAAGGATTCGAACCTTCGGTCGAGGATCCAAAGTCCTCTGCCTTACCTCTTGGCCACCCCGGAAAGGTTGCCTGGTTATCAATGGTGGCCCGGCGACGAACTGTGCGCCCGGCGAGCCCTAGGCGAGCCCTAAAAGAGTATGAGGAACGCTCTAGCCGGCCAGAGACGTGACCTCGGGCGTGTGGAGGGCGTTGGGTCTTTCTGATGAGAGCTGTGCTTCTGTCGCTGCTGGTGCTGTTGATCGTGGCTTGCGGGGCCTACCGATTCCCGGGCCAGACCCCGTCTGGAACCGGCACCGTGAGCGGCCACGTGACGGTCGTTCCGTGCTCGCCAGTCCAGGCGGCGAAGCTGCCACCGTGCGCCGGCCGGCCGGCGGCCGGTCTGGAGATCGATTTCACCGGCAACGGCACCGCGGTGGGCACACGGACCGACTCGAGCGGCGCATATTCGGTCGAGCTTCCCGCTGGGACCTGGAAGGTGAGCTTCAAGAGCTACATGCGGATCATCAGCGGCCCGCCCACGGTGAAGGTCCAGGCGGGTTCCGGCGTGGTTGCGGACTACGTCGTCGACTCAGGGATTCGCGTGCCGATTGCCAAGGAACCATCCCAAACCCCCACCCTCCCGAGGGGGGCGCTGGGGGTGCCGGCAGCGTAGGGCGGGCCGCCCGAGGGCCGCAACCCTGCCTGTTAAGGGAGCCTCAGGGGACCAGGTTGATCAGCTTGTCCTGGACGTAGATGACCTTGGACGGGCGGCCGCCGTTGAGCGCGGCGCGGACCTTCTCGCTCGCCAGGGCCAGGGCCAGCGCCTGCTCTTCCGAAAGCCCCGTCGCCGCGGTCAAACGGTCCCGCACCTTCCCCGCGACCTGAACCACCAACGTCATCTGCGGCTCGGCCGCAGCCGCGGCGTCGAACTCCGGCCACGGCGCGTCCGCCAGCAGGCCACGTTCGGGTCCACCCTCCCCCAGGCGCTCCCACATCTCCTCGCTGATGTGGGGTCCGATCGGGTTGAGCAGCTTGACCAGGGTGCGCACCGCTGAATCCCAAACCGCATCGCGCGCTCCGCCGCCCTGCAGGTAGTCCTGCATCGCGTTGGCCAGCTCCATCAAGTACGCCACCGCGGTGTTGAACCGCAGGCCGTCGTAATCGTCGGTCACCTTCTTGACCGTCTGCGCAACCTTGCGTCGCAGCAGCGTCTGATCAGGGGCAGCCGTCGTGGCGCCGGCCACCTGGATCGATTGCGGCTCCAGCACGATGCGCCACACCCGCTGCAGGAAGCGGACCACGCCGTGCAGTCCCTGATCGTTCCACTCCACATCCTCTTCGGGAGGACCGATGAACATCTCGTAGATGCGCCCAGCGTCGGCGCCATCCTTCTCCACCAGCTCGTCGGGTGACACCCCGTTGCCGGCGGACTTGGACATCACCTGTCCGAAGCGCTTGACCATGCCCTGGTTGAAGAGCCGGATGAACGGCTCCGAGACGTCGAGCATGCCGGCGTCGAACAACACCTTGGCGAAAAACCGCGAGTAGAGCAGGTGCAGGATCGCGTGCTCGACCCCGCCCGTGTACTGGTCGACGGCCATCCAGTGGTTGGCCAGCTCAGGATCGAAGGGTTCCTTGTCGTCGTGAGGGCTCGCGTAGCGAAGGAAGTACCAGGAAGAATCGACGAACGTGTCCATCGTGTCGGTCTCGCGCCGCGCTTCGCGCCCGCACCTGGGGCACGTGGTGCGCCAGAACTCCGGATTGTCGGCGAGCGGCTTGTACTCGTCGGGCAGGAGCACCGGCAGCTTGTCCTTGGGCACGGGCACGATGCCGTCGACCTCGCAGTAAACGACGGGAATCGGCGCGCCCCAGTAGCGCTGGCGCGAGACGAGCCAGTCTCGAAGGCGGTACTTGACCGTGCGCTTGCCGAGGCCCTTCTCTTCGAGCCAGGCGCAGATGCGGTCGAAGCCCGTCTTACTGTCGAGGCCGTCGAACTGGCCGCTGTTGACCATCACGCCCGGTCCGACATAGGCGACACTCAAATCGTCGCCGGCGCCCCCTGCCGGCGCGATGACCTCGCGGATCGGCAGGTTGTACTTCCTGGCAAACTCGAAGTCGCGCTCGTCGTGTGCCGGCACGGCCATGATCGCCCCCGTGCCATAAGTAATGAGCACGTATTCGGCGACCCAGATGGGGATCTTCTCTCCGTTGAGGGGGTTGATGGCGAAGCCCCCGGTCGGAACCCCTGTCTTCTCGCGCTCTGTCGACAGGCGGTCGATCTCGCTCGCCTTGCGCGCCGTGGCTACGTACTCGCGCATGCGAGCGCGATTGGCGTCGGTGGTGACCTTCTCCACCAACGGGTGCTCGGGCGCGAGCACCATGAACGTGGCCCCGAACAGCGTGTCGGGTCGCGTCGTGAAGATGCGGATTGACTCCCCCTCGTGCCCGGCCACGGCGAAATCGACCTCGGCGCCTTCGCTGCGGCCGATCCAGTTCGTCTGCATCAACCGCACCTTGTGCGGCCACTTGTCCAGCAGCTGCAGGTCGTCCAGCAGGCGCTCGGCGTAGTCGGTGATCTTGAAGAACCATTGCTCGAGGTCGCGCTTCTCGACCTCCACGTCGGGATGCCGCCAGCAGCGGCCGTTGATGACCTGCTCGTTGGCCAGCACCGTCTTGTCCACCGGGCACCAGTTGACGGGCGACATGGCACGATAGGCCAGGCCGCGCTCGTAGAAGAGCAGGAACAGCCACTGCGTCCACCGGTAGTAGTCGGGCATGCAGCTGGTGACCTCGCGGTCCCAGTCGTAGAGAATCCCCAGCATCTTCAGCTCGCGCTTGCCGTTCTCGATGTTGGCGAGTGTCCAGGCCTGCGGATGCACATTCCGCTTCATCGCAGCGTTCTCAGCGGGCAGCCCGAATGCGTCCCACCCAAACGGGTGCAGCACCTCGAACCCCTGCATGCGCTTCATGCGCGCGAGGACATCGCCCATCACGTAGTTGCGGGCATGTCCGACGGTCAGATCGCCCGACGGATACGGGTACATCACGAGGTCGTAGTACTTGGGCTTGG
>WNFH01004437.1_pt1 | contig 10127 bp, 9 predicted proteins | sample 5400411 | NCBI WGS metagenome assembly WNFH01 (sample SAMN13153347, study PRJNA577476) | soil metagenome | isolation source: 200 cm saprolite under Douglas fir tree site 2 hole 3 | place: USA:California | collected 2015-04-18
CATTGCGGATTAATGCATTGCACGGTGAAGCCGGGCAGAAATTGCATATCGTTTTCCCTCAGCGGCCGTAGCGCCTTTTGCGGCGCGGCCTGTCGCGAGACCCGAGTTCCCCTGTAATGGACGGATGTTGACGCGGATTGTGGCGCAAGCCCACCGTGGTGTCAAGAAGAAAGACCACAATATATTGGGGTACGCTTGCAAAGGGAGTTGGCAGAGTAGATGATAGAGGCGGTGTGCGCGGTCGGAACAGCCACAGGAGGCAGTCATGGCGAACGTGACACGGGGCGGTGGGGACTTCGGTGGTACGCTGCCGCCTATGCCGAATATTCGGCTGGCGGGCTCACGCATTTTGCAGATTGGCATCGCGGTTGTTGTGATCTTGCTTTTGCTCTGGAGCACGACCTCGATTCCCACCGGCAACGTCGGCGTGCTCACCCTTTTCGGGCGCGTGACCGGCGAAACGCTGCCGGAAGGCATCCATCTGATCAATCCGTTGAAATCGGTGCAAAAGCTTTCCGTGCAGACGCAGTCGGTCAAGGAAAGCGCCAATGTCCCCTCCAATGAAGGACTGATCTTGGCACTGGATACCTCGCTGCTCTTCCGCCTGGACAAGAGCAAAGCTGCGTTCGTGTATCAGACGGTCGGCGATAATTATGCGGAGAAAATTGTGGAGCCGACCCTGCGCGCAGCGATTCGCGCGGCGACGTCAGCACACACGGCTAATGCCCTCTACACCAACGCCCGCGAGCTGGTGCAATCCCAAATTCAAGATGAACTCACCAAGGAGCTCGCGCCGCGCGGCGTCATCGTCGAAAACGTGCTGCTGCGCGATGTGCAGTTGCCCGCCATGCTAAAGGGTTCGATCGAAGCCAAACAGCAAGCCGAACAGGACGCGCTGCGCATGAGCTTCATCCTGCAAAAAGAAAAGCAGGAAGCGGAGCGCAAGCGCATTGAAGCGCAGGGCATCGCCGATTTTCAGAAGATTGTGGCGCAGGGCATCAGCCCGCAGTTGCTGGAATGGAAAGGCATCGAAGCCACGGAAAAACTGGCCACCAGCGCGAACGCGAAAGTCGTCATAATCGGCAATCCCAAGAACGGGCTGCCGCTCGTGCTGGAGCCGAAATAGGGCGAGGACGGTAGCTACGGTTGCGGAGGAGCGCTGGGTGGCTTTTCCGGTTGCGGTGGCGGCGCCGTTTTCTTCCGTGCCGGCTTGCGATGGCTCTTCAATTCTTCCAGGGCAGCGAGGCGGATCTTTAGCCGTTCGATTTCTTCCTGCCGGTCATTGATTTGCTGCTTCTCGCTGTCGAGATTGCTCTTGCCCGCCGTGTTGTGCGCGTAATCAGGATTTGAGAAATAGGAATCTTGATCCAGAGCAAGCTGGCGCCGCGAAACATCCAAATCCCTTTCACCCTGCGTGATTTGCGACTTCACCTTGGCAATATCTAAGTCTTGTGCGGCGGCTTCCTTTTGCGCTTCTTCGTCCGAGGCAATATCCGCGGCTTCAGCGGCCGCAACGGCCGCCGGGCTGGGTGGCTCGGTTTCCAGCTGTGGCGGAGCCATCACATTAAAGCCGGCCTGGCCGGGTTCGAAGACGTGGCGGTCCAGGTCGTCATCGGTGAGGACTTTGGAGGACTTCGCGGAATTTTTCTTTTGATCGCGAGCGCGCCGCGCAGCATCCGCCACGGATGAGTTTGACGACGCGGATTGTTGCGCCTGCGCATCTTGCGATTGCGCCAACGTTGCAATCGGCAAGCAAAAGCCGCCGCCGAGCAGCGCGGCAACTACTCGCAGTGGAATAAAGAGTCGCATCAATATTGATCCTCGCGATTCACGCTGGGACCAAACTCAGGATACGCCGGACTTTTTGCCGAGGCAATCTCCGGCCCGCCGCCTGTGCGAATCAGGCAACCTCCGTGACGCCGCAACGCAAACATTCTTTGGTGCGTCTTAATTCAGAATCTTGCAAGCATTCCGGGGCTCTGCGCCGTCCAAGAGTTGCAGCCGCGCGTCTCGGGGCGCATACTCCCGAACCGAAGCCCGGCAAGGGCTGGAAAGGAAATGGATGCGCAAGGGTCTGGTTTTTGGCGTGGTGATGCTCTGGTGCGGGTTGTTGTTCCTTCAGTTCGCGGCAGCGGAACCCCCGGCCTTCATAGCCATGGCTGCCAAAGCCTCGGATGCGCAGACGGCCCCGCAGCGTCCTTCTCCTACGCAAACGCCGGTTCCTGGATTGCCGAAGTCGGAACGCGTCGAGCCGCAGCATGGGAAAACCGAGCAGTACACGCTATCCGAGGATCGCTACGAAAAAGCGGTAGCGTATTCACGGGCGGCCTACACGCTGTATTTCGTGTCTTACTTCGTGAGCATCGCCGTGCTCCTCTTGCTCTTGCAGCTCGGCGTGGCCGCTAGGTTCCGCGATTTTGCCGAGCGCGTCACCGGCCGCCGCTGGCTCCAGGCCTTTGTCTTCGTGCCGCTGCTGATCTTGACCTGCGACGTTGTCGATTTGCGGGTGCGCTTGTATTGGCATTCACTGTCTTTGCGTTACGAGCAATCGGTGCAGCGATGGGGCTCGTGGTTCTGGGATTGGACCAAGGAAGAACTCGTGAGCACGTTTTTCGCGCTGATTCTCGTCTTGATTCTATTTGCCGTGATTAGGCGAAGCCCGCGGCGCTGGTGGCTGTACTTCTGGTTTGCCGCCCTGCCCATCCTCCTGGGCATTATTTTTATCAATCCGCTGGTCATCGATCCGTTGTTCAACAAATTCGAACCGCTCGACAAGGAACATCCCCAGCTAGTGGACGCTATTCAAAAGTTGACCCGCAACGCCGGAGTGCTGATACCCAGGGAACGCGTCTTCCTGATGCGCGCGAGTGAAAAGACCAATAGAAGTAACGCGTACGTGACGGGACTCGGGGTCTCCAAACGCGTCGTCGTGTGGGACACGCTTCTGCAAAGGACCAGCACCGATGAAGCGCTCTTTATTATTGGACACGAACTCGGCCATTACGTGCTGGGTCATGTGTGGAAAGGATTCTTGTTTGGCGCCGTCGGGCTACTAGTTACTTTGTATCTGATCTTTCGCGGCTTGCACTGGATGCTCGGGCGCTGGGGCCGACTCTGGCAACTCTATGGCTTGGAGGATTGGGCGTCTCTCGCCGCTTTTCTCTTGTTGCTGCAAGTAATTATGTTCTTTGCTTCGCCGGTGGTGAACGGCGTCACGCGGATGGAAGAGCACGCCGCGGATGTTTATGGGCTGGAGGTGATTCACGGGATTGTGCCGAATTCGGAAGAGGTCGCGGCGCATGCATTTCAAATTTTGGGGGAAGCAGATCTCGATGACCCCAATCCCTCGCCATTCATTACATTTTGGCTGTACTCGCATCCGCCGCTTGCGGAACGCCTCGTATTTGCCCACAGCTACGATCCCTGGTCTAGAGGCGAGCCGCCGAAGTACGTGAAACCGCGCGCGAACTGAATTACGAGGCCTGTCGGCGAGCAAAGCTGGCGACCTTGTGCCGGTTCCCGCAGATGGCCATCGAGCACCAACGCCGGCGGCGTGTGCGTGAGTTGTCGCTGAAGAAAAGGCCGCAACCAGGATTGGCGCATATACGCAATCGCGCTTGCGCTCCCTCCACAATGATTTCCGCCGCGGAACGCGCGATGGCGGCCAGCAGCCAGTCCAGGCCCCCTTCGCGGGCCTGGAACTCCATTTTCCACGCGCTCCCGCCTAACACCAGTTCGTCGTGCCCTTCCGTGATGCGAAGAACTTGGTTGATCGGTTCGGCCCACTCGCGCGCAATGCCCTCTTTTTGCACCAGTGCGCCAAAGGCCCTTCGCAACGCATCGCGCAGGCGCACGGAACGCGACAAGAGCGCCTGCGCGGCGTCTGGATCCGAACCGGAAAGCGCCAATAGACTCGCGCCACGTTCCGCCGAGACGATGTGTGAAGCCTGAAGGAAAGCGATCAATTCCTCCCAGGACAAGTGCTGCGCAGGAGCGCCGGGGTAAGACGGAATGTTGGCAAAACCGATGGCGAGTCGGCCGCCAAGTAAGAGAGCAGGAGCAGCGACGTCAGCCAAAGGCAAGAATGACCTCCTTCAGTAACCGGTTAACTCTATCACGCCGGTTAGACACCAACTAGTAGTCATTTTGCTTGCTCGAAACCCAAAATTCGTCCACTGAACGCTAAAAAACGTAGTATGTAATTGACTTGAGGAGTTGTGTTTCGAATGAAGGATCTGTCACATCTTCTGCCCTCCGCACTGGCCTTGAGCCTCGCTGCAACTTGCCTGGCGGGACCCTCGCAAAATGTCGCCGGCACGGCCAACAGCGCCAGTGCGCGGGTTCCCGTGGTCTTGGAATTGTTTACATCCGAAGGCTGCTCGAGCTGTCCGCCCGCGGATGCTTTGCTTGCAAGACTCGCGGAGCAGCAACCGGTCGCGGGCGCGGAAATCATTGCGCTCGAAGAGCACGTCGATTATTGGGACCACGAGGGCTGGATCGATCCGTTCTCCTCGGCGCAATGGACGCAGCGTCAACAGGCTTACGCCTTCGGGTTCGCGGATCACGGCGTGTATACTCCGGAACTGGTGGTCAATGGACGCTCCGGATTTGTCGGCAGCCACGAGGGCGATGCCTATCGAGCCATTGCTGGTGCAGTTGCACAGCCTCGAACGGATATCTCCGTATCGTGGCTGAAGTCAGACAAACACGACCATGAGCAAGTCAGACTCGAGGTCGGAAAGCTCCAGGGAGCGCAACAGGGCGACGTTGCGGAGGTCTGGCTGGCCATCACAGAAACGGCGCTGCATTCCTCCGTAACGGGCGGCGAAAATGCCGGTCACGATCTGCACCACGCCCCGGTGGTGCGCTGGTTGCACAAAGCGGGCACCACCGACCTTCGCGCGGCACCATCCTTCACCGGCGAATCCGACCTGAAACTGGATTCAGCATGGAAGCGCAATAACCTGCGTGTGGTGGCCTTCGTGCAGGAAAAGCGCAGCCACCATATTCTTGGCGCCGCCGTCGCGCGTTTCGAACCGTGAGTTTCGATTCATAATTTTCGAACCATAATTTCTCCCGCCGCACAGAACAGCGCGAAGCGCCCTATGCTATCTTCAGTCCTGGCATCGAGCGCAAAGACACTCGCAATTCGCCGATTGCGCTCTTTGGCCAAACGCCCTTCTCATGAGCGACGCAAGTTTTCTGAATCCGGAAGGTCCACCGCAGATAAGCCCGCCGCCCGCCGAGCACGGTGTATTTCAAAGCTCGTCTCTCCTGTTCGTTCTCTTGCGCTTGGGCATTTACATCGCCCTAGCAGAGGGAATCGGCTTCGCGCTGCAATGGATTATGGTCGCGCTGTCGGCCGGAGAGCGCTCGTTGTACTCACCGACGAACCTCGCGATTGCGGAGAGCGGTTCGCTGGTAGGCGCATTTGCCGCAGGCGTGGCGATGTCGCAGTTGGAAGGGCGCTCCTTTGGCGATTACGGCCTTCCATTGCGCGGCGCTTTTGGAAAATTGTTTTGGCAGGGCGCATTGTTCGGGCTGGCGGAAATCAGCGCCGTGATCGGCGTGATTGCAACGTTCGGCTCTTATCATTTCGGCGCCTTGGCGATTCACGGAACGGAATTGCTTCGCTGGGCGGCGTTCTGGGGCGCTTTCTTCGTCCTCGTTGGACTGTATGAGGAATTCGCGTTCCGCGGGTACGTGCAATTCACTCTCGCGCGAGCCGTCAGCTTCTGGCCCGCTGCGGTGTTGCTCTCCGCCGCATTTGGATTCGTGCACAGGACAAATCCTGGTGAAAGCAAGATGGGCGTAGCGGGAGTCGTGCTTACCGGCTTGTTCTGGTGCCTCACTCTGCGCCGCACAGGAAATCTATGGTTTGCGGTGGGCATGCATGCCAGCTTCGATTTCGGCGAAACATTTTTGTACTCCGTTCCGGACAGTGGCGTTGTGTTTCCCGGGCATCTTTCCAACGCGACGCTTGCCGGACCCACCTGGCTGACGGGCGGGAGCGCCGGCCCCGAAGCCAGCGTTTGCGATTTCACCATGCTGCTTATCTTTTTCTACGTGTTTCACCGGGTCTACCCAGCTCGCTCTCCGAGCTCATTGCCAGGCAGCGCCTGACAGAAATCCGAATACAGCTGTCGCGTCTCACGCGGTCTGCTACACTGGCGCGCTTTACGAGCATTTCTGCAACGCCATGAAGCTTTCTGCAAAACAACGGCGCGCGCTCGAATCCATTTGCGATACCTTCGCGCCCGCAGGCGACGGCTGGCCCTCTGCATCGGAATTGGGCGTTCCCGATGCGATCGCGCGCGGCCTGGAATTCAATCTCCGCAGCGCGGAGCGCACCCAATTCCTTCAACTCCTTGATTTCTGGGACTCTCGTTTTCACAGCCTGCTCGCAATTGGCCGGTACAGATCCTTTTCTTCGCTGACGCCGGAGGCTCGCGAGTGGGTGTTGCTCTCCTGGGCAGACAGCAACCTCAAGCGTCGGCGCGCAGCGTTTCAAGCGTTGCGCAAAGTCATCGGATTGCTTTACGTCATGTTGCCGGCTGCGGGCGGTGGCAAGAGTGCCGTCTGCGGAAAGCTTGGCTACCCGGGCCCGTTGGGTGTCCAGCGCGCCGATGCGCAACGCGCGCTGCGTGCAGTCGCGCCCGCGACTGATTTGGATTTGTACTCCGACGTATGCATTATCGGATCCGGAGCAGGCGGAGCAACCGCAGCGGCGGTCCTCTCCGCAGCGGGACACGACGTAATCGTTCTGGAATCCGGCGGCTATTTCGATGACGCGGATTTTGGCGGTGACGCGTTGCGCGGGTTTGAACGGCTGTACGCGGAAGCGGGAAACGCGGCGACCTGGGATCACAGCGTCAATCTGCTCGCCGGGGAATGTCTGGGCGGCGGCACGGTGGTCAATTACTGCACCTCGTTTCGCACTCCGGATGACGTACGCGCGGAGTGGGCGAGCACGGGAGTTCCCTGGTTTGCGGGGGAGGAATACACGCGCAGCCTCGATGCCGTCTGCGCGCGGCTTTCGGTCAACCTGGAGCACAATCGCGTTTCGGCGCGCGAGCAGATTTTGCAGCGCGGCCTGCGGGCGCTGGGCTGGCATTGCGCGGCGATGCCGCGCAACGTTATCGGTTGCGAGCAAGGAAAAATTTGCGGCTACTGCGGATTCGGTTGCGCCATCGGAGCAAAACAGTCGGCGGTGAAAACGTGGCTTGCCGATGCGCAAGATGCAGGCGCGCGGCTTTTTGTCGAAACGCGCGCCGAGCGTGTTCGCGTGGAAGCTGGCACCGCCGTTGGCGTCGAAGCTCGCACACGGCGAGACCAACGCGTGAGCGTGCGCTGTAAAGCCGTAGTTATCGCGTGCGGCGCGATTCACACTCCCGCGCTGCTGCTACGCTCCGGCCTGCGCAATGAACACATCGGCCGCCATTTGCATCTTCACCCGGTCTCCAACGTTTCCGGCATCTTCCGGGAAGAGATTCGCCCGTGGGAAGGCACCATGCAGGCCGTTTATTCCGATCAGTTTCGTTTTCTGAGCGGCAATCACGGCGTGAAGTACGAAACCACCGCGCTGCAGCCAGCCATCCAAGCCGCCGTTCTTCCTTGGCGCGAGCCGGAACATTATCGTTTGTTGCTCAGAAAACTTCCGCACACCGTGGGCATTGGGACACTGCTGCGGGATCGCGACGGCGGCCGCGTAACCGTAGATCGTGAAGGTCGCGCGGTTTCGCATTACTCGCTCTCCTCCTTTGATCGCAAGCACCTTCGGCACGGCTTCATTGGCGCGGCGCGCATCCTGGAAGCCGCGGGCGCGGAGTTGATCTTTTCGCCGCACGCGAAGTGGTGCGCGTATGAACCCGGGCGGCGCGGCTCGCTCGGAAGCTTCGCGCAAACCATGGATGCCGCCGGCTGGGATGCGGGGCGGCTCGCGCTCTTTTCGTTCCATATCATGGGCAGCGCTCGGATGGGCGGTTCGCCCAAGACTTCCGCGACTAACCCCGAAGGACAAACGTGGGAGGTACGCAACCTCTATGTCATGGACGGCTCCGCCTTCCCGAACGCTTCCGGAGTAAATCCCATGATTTCCATTGAGGCGATTGCCCATCGCAATGCCTCAGTCCTAGCGGCGCGAGTTGCCCGGTGATAGCCAACCATCCCTGGAGATCACCAGGGAGGGGGTACCAGCCCCTATGGCGATAAAAAAGAGTGCGGAAGCTATTGAAAACAGAGGGAATAGAGGACATCCACCGCGCAAAAGAGTGTGTAATTGCATGAAAATGCTGGGCTTGCTGGTATGTAATAAGCAACAAAGAGCTTGGCAGATTGCCGAACGCGAGGGCGGAGAGGTTGGGGGTACCCCACCCCGGGTGTGTTGCAAAAAGAGGCTGTAAGTTACTGATTCTAAAGGGCGACGACCGAAAAAAGAGCGGCAAGAGGCTCCAATTTACTGAATGCAAAGAGCTTAGGCTGGCAGGGAGGATGCGGAGGGAGGTCGTCTGTCGAGCTGACATGACGCAGGTTATCATATCAGTATATCGCTTGTCAAGCGATTTTTGGGCTAGGTAGCGTCAACATGTTTGTGTAAATTTGAAGAGCGGTTTTCTTTCCCAGGAACGGTTTAAGTGGCTGATGACGCCGTAGACGATGCGATCGCAACTTTCCGGGTTGGAGAAGCTGGACATCGGTCGGGTTCGTCGGCGCACTTCGCGGAAGGCGCGCTCGATGACGTTGGTGGTGCGCACCTTGATCCAGTGGGCTGGCGGCACGGCGAAAAAGTTTAGCAGCGCGTCGAGATCGCGCTCCACACAAGCCACCGCGTTGGGGCGGCGGTGCTGCCAGTGCTGCTTCCAGTCGCGGAAGGCCCGCTGGGCTGCGCTTTTACTGCTGGCGCGATACATGGCCGAGGCTCCCGCCACACAGGAGCCTTCCTGGCGAGAGACTTTGTCGGCGATGTTTCTGAGTTTGTGGGCCCAGCAACGCTGCACCGGCACGTTGGGGAAAATGAAAGGCAGAGCGGCTTGCAGTCCTTTGCCGCCGTCGCTAACGATCAACTGCAAAGTCTTTCCTTGCAGGCCACGAAGATACAGATCCTGCAGGAACTGCTCCCAAGCGGCTTGGCTTTCGTCCTGGGCGAACTGATAGGCCAGCACGCGACGCCGGCCGGCGCGGGTCACCCCGTAAGCGACTAAGATCATGCGGCGGCGGACTTTACGCGCACTGTCGCGAACTTTGAGCACGATGCCGTCCAGGAAAAGATAGAGATATTCGTCGAGCAGCGGGCCGCGGTGAAACTGCTGGACGGCGGTGTTCAGTTGGCGGGTGACGTTGGAAATGGTCGTCGCGGAATAGGTTTCTCCGAGCACCGGCTGGAGCACCTGACTTGCCGGGTGGAAATGCCACGCAGAAAAGCTTCGCGGATCAGTTGATTGACCGCCGCTTGGCGGCGCTGATAGCGCGGAAGAACTTGCGAGCGGAAGCCTTTGCGAGTACGTGGGACGCGTACCCCGGCTAAGCGACCGAGTTGGCTGAGGAAATCGCGGAAGTAGTAGCCATTGCGGTAGTCCAAGCGACAACGGGGAGCGTGCTCATAGTAGTTCAGCTGGAGATAGTAGTCGCGCTCGGCTTCTAGGGCTTGTTCGATCATGCTCTTGAGCTGACTGCGCAGTTGCTCGGCCATTTCAGTCTCAAAGAACTCTTTCCAGTCGGCAAAGTCCAGTCTAAGATGGCCGTTGCCGAGGACTTCTAGTTCTCGCATCAGGGTGTACCTCCTCTGAGAGTTCGCGCTCCAAAGGAAAGTACGCCCTTTTTTCTGCCTAAAACCCGAATTTACACAAAAGAATTTACGCTACCTTGTAAAATCTTGCGAAAGGAATTGGGGCGATAACCGACGAGAAGGTCATTCGTTGGGTTCGTGTTGCTCTAGCATAGGGGTTCCGTCCGGCAGCTCCTCCAAGAAAAAATCATCGAACAAGGACGGGCCGTCGGCTTGTACCAGCCTGAAAAGCTCAGCAGCCACTTCTCGCATTTCGATGTCACCCGGAATTGAGCCGCGTATTTTAAAAAAGTGCCGCAATGCACGGGCGTTTGCTGTAACAACGATCTTTGTTTCCGTGGCG
>WNFH01004440.1_pt1 | contig 10125 bp, 7 predicted proteins | sample 5400411 | NCBI WGS metagenome assembly WNFH01 (sample SAMN13153347, study PRJNA577476) | soil metagenome | isolation source: 200 cm saprolite under Douglas fir tree site 2 hole 3 | place: USA:California | collected 2015-04-18
GTGCGGGATTTCCATCGTCACCCACATGTTTTTCAGGACGTAATGTTTCGACTGGTAGCGGCAGCCATGGCAATTGATAATCAGCGACGAGGTTCGTTCCACGAACGGACGCCCCAATGCATCGACACCCGTCACCACGAGAGGAACCGCCTGCACAATCCGGGTGCTGCGGCGTTTCCTTAATTCCGTGCTCGTGCTGGTAACACTTTCGGACACCATTTCCCTTGTCTCATCTGTCTCATCGGCAAAATTGCCGCCTGAATCATTCATGCAGACCGCCGCCGTTCCTCAGTCTTTTCCGATTTCGCGCCAGCGAATGAAATCGCTGCTGCTACTTCGTCTCGTCACTTTGCGGAGTGCCTTCCGAGGTCGGCCTGCGGGGCGTTCCTGTCAGGAACATCCATGCTTCGTTTGCCACCCAGATTGGCCCAACCAGCAAATAGATCGGTCCCTGGAAAAACGCCGGATGGTTTCCCTCAATCCGGTGACCGAGAAACAGAAACACCCATCCGCCCAGAAAAAATCCCGCTCCCCAGGCCCATTTCATGAAGAAGAGAAGGATAATCCCGGCAAAAATCATCGGAATACCGACACCATGCAGGAATTTATTCCAGCCGGATTCGTGCTCGTGATCGTACTGCGTCATGTAGTGCGCCAGGCTTGGCATTAGCGCACCTCCTGTCAGCCTTTTCGCGGCTGCCATAGGTTTGGTGGGAGGACATCCACCGTGGGAACCAAACTCTATACCCAAATGAGTGGATTGACTAGAGCGTCCTAAGCGTACTAAGAGTTATGCCGCTGTTAGCCTATTGCGGTGGGAAACCAAGCCATCTCTTGCGAACTGAGGAGAACGCGTTTTTCAGTGCTGTACGGGCGAGCTACCCTACAAGTCCCTGCGTCCTTCCAGGGCCTTCAACATGGTCACTTCGTCGGCATACTCCAGGTCCGCGCCCACGGGAATTCCGACGCCGATTCGCGTGACGCGCACACCCAGCGGCTTCAGCAGCTTCGAAAGATAAACCGCCGTGGCTTCGCCTTCGGCTGTGGGATTCGTCGCGATGATGATCTCTTCGACGGCGCCGCCTTTTAGCCTCTCGATCAACGTCTTGATATGAAGTTGCTCCGGCCCGCGGCCCGAAAGGGGCGAGAGCGACCCGCCCAGCACGTGGTACATCCCGCTGTACGTCCGCGTTTTTTCAATCGCCATGATGTTGTGCGCTTCTTCGACCACGCAAATCGTCTTCTTGCTGCGCGTTGGTCCCACGCAGTACAAGCAAGGATCGGAATCCGTGATGTTGTGGCAGACGGAGCACGCGCGGATTTTTTCTTTGGCGTCGCGAATGGCGTCCGCCAGCGCCAGCGCATCTTCGGACGCCGCCCGCAGCAGATGAAATGCCAGGCGCTGCGCGGTCTTCTGCCCAATTCCGGGGAGATGTTTCAGCTCATCGATGAGTCGTTCGACGGGAGCGGCAAAATCAGGCATGCAGCATGTGTAGCATAGCCGCGCGCATGAGCGCAAACGGCCTAGAGAGCGCGATACATGATGTACGCGTCGACGTAGCCGAGCGTCGGATGCAGGAAGGCTCCGGGGAGGCGTCCGACGATCTCAAAGCCGAAGCTTTGCCACAAACGCACGGCGCGCTCGTTGGTGCTGATCACGAAATTGTATTGCATCGAGCGAAATCCGCGCTCCCGCGCGCGGTCCATCGAATGCGCGCACATCGCACGCGCTGCGCCACGGCCCGTCGCAGAAACGGCTGTCATGTAGCCGCAGTTCGCGACGTGAGCTCCGCCGCCCTTCTGGTTCGCCTGCAGGCAGTAGGTTCCAACGATGTCGCCGTTGTCTTCCGCGACGAAGACCTCACGCTCGTCAGAGAGCCAGTACGCGAGCGCGCTCTCTTTGCCCATATCGCGTGGAAGGGCGTATGTCTCGCCTGCCCGGATGATGGGCTCCATGATCGCCCAGATGGCGTTCGCGTCTCCGTTGGCTGCGGGCCGGATCAGCATCCTCGTATTTTGCCACGGCTGCTCTTAAACGCAGGCGGGCCCCCCGATCCGATCGGGGGGCCCGCGTTTCACATCGTGATTGGACTCGCCTAGTTTTCGAGCTGCGCCTGGAAAACCTCGCCGGGAAGCACAAATCTCGCAGGCTTCTGGATCGACTCCACGCGAGGCAGATTGACCGGCAGCCGTTCCTGTTTTTCGGGAAGGGAAGTCGTTTCATCCGCGCGAAGGCGCTCCATCTTGATGCCCAGCGAACGCTCTAGTTGGAACAATTCGGACCGCTGCTCTTTCACGAAAAGCGTTGAGGCCACGCCGTGTCCGCCGTTGCGTCCCGTTCGCCCAACGCGGTGGATAAAATTCTCCGCCACCTCAGGCAGATCGTAGTTGATGACATGAGCGATGTCCTGCACGTGAATCCCTCGCGAGGCCAAGTCTGTCGCCACCAGCACCCGGAACCGCCCTTGCTGAAAACCAGTCAGCGCCGTCGTGCGTTGCGATTGCGAGCGGTCGCCATGAATCATGGTGGCGGAGAAGCCCTTGCGATTCAAGCTCTCGGCAATCCGTTCGGTCCCACGTTTGGTTCGCGCAAACACCAGGCACTTTCCCGTTTCCTTGGCCAGTAAGCGTTGCAGCATTTCCTGCTTGCGGTCCATGGCAACTTCAAACGCCTGTATGCGGACGTTTTCCGATGGCTTCGATGTCGAGCCAAACGAGAGACGCACAGCGTTGCGAAGATAATCTTTCACGATGCGCGCCATGTCGCCTTCCATCGTCGCGGAGAAGCACATCGTCTGCCGTTCTTTCGGCAGGATCGCGACGATCCGCCTAATCGCCGGAAGAAATCCCATATCGAGCATGCGATCCGCCTCATCGAGGATGAGCGTACGCAGCGCGTTAAAGTGGAAGAGTCTGCGGTCGAGGTAATCCTCCAGCCGCCCCGGAGTCGCTACTACCAGCCGCGCTCCCTTGCGAATCGCTTGAAGCTGTCCGCCCTCGGACAAGCCCCCAACGACCAGCGCCGCCGGCAACAGTTGTTTGCCCCGCAACGCGTTGTATTGCTCCACAACCTGCATGGCCAGTTCGCGCGTCGGCACCAGCACCAGCGCCGCGATTCCCGGCGTCTTATCCTTGAGCAGCCGCTCGATCACTGGAATCAGGAACGCCAGCGTTTTGCCGGTTCCCGTCTGCGCCGTGGCAAGCACATCTTTACCTTCCAGCGCCTGCGGGATGGTCGCGGCCTGTACCGGAGTCGGCGTGGTAAACCGCGCCGCGGCCAATCTCTCCTTCACATAAGAAGAAATCAGCATTTCGGAAAATCGCGCCAAGGCGCGTTCCGTCAGAGGCTCCGGAGAGCGCTCTGCATTCACTTCTGAAAAATTCAACATTCAGTATTGCTTTCTTGCTGGCAGAAGCCGTCACGGTGCGCACACAATTTCTCGGGCGGCCGGCGGCTTGCTTTGCCAGTCTTGCTTTAGATTACGCGTAAAACGTACGGAGGAAACTGGAGGCGGGAGTCTCAGATCAAGAACTGCACCAGAGGGACCGCACAACACAACCGAAGTATTAAGCGCAAGAGAACTATATCACACCTTGGGGCGTTTGTGGGAATAATTCGCGAGGCCTCACACCAGTGGGCCGGGATGTTTCACGTACCGATCCAAGATGGCATCGGCGGTGCGATAGGCAAGAGCCAGGATGGTGGGGGTAGGATTGGAGGCGGAATTTTGAGGGAACGAAGACGCTCCGAGGATGAAAAGATTCGAGATCTGCCAGTGCTGAAGATAGGGATTGAGCACTGAACGCTCAGGAGACGTTCCCATGATTGTACCGCCCTGAATGTGGGTCGATTGGTAGCGGGTTGCGTCGTAATTTCGCAAGCCCGGAAACGGGGTAACTTCTTTCGCCCCCATAACGCGGCCGATTTCAATGGCTTTAGCGGTTCCGAAGTCGGCCAGTTTTCGTTCGTTGTCTCGCCAGTCCAGGGTCAGGCGGAGCAAGGGATTGCCCAAATGGTCCTTGTACGATGGATCCAGATCCATGTAATTGCCCTTATATGCTAAGTGCTCAGCCTCGAAGCTAATGCGGCCGGTGCGGTCGTAGTAGTACAGCGCTTTGCCTTTCCACTCCGAGCCCCAATTCGACTTCACAGACTGCGGCATGGTGCCAAAATTGGCGATTGGCCTGTTACCGCCGCTAGAGCCGTGAAAGTTACCCCCTCGCAAGAAGTGCAGCCCGCTATGGTCGAAGACGTCGCCATTGAAGTCGCTCACCGTTATTCCGGACGCCCCTGAACCCATGAAGCGATTCAGCGGCCGGTCAAAAAAGAGCGTGGCGGCGGGGAGGCTCACCTGGTGGGTGAGATTGCGTCCCACCGTGCCACCGTTGGTCGCCGGGTCATAGGGTTCGCCGACTTTCGAGAGGAGCAACAGACGCGTGTTGTTCAGAGTCCAGGAAGCCAGAAAGACTAATTCCGCGGGCTGAAAGATTTCCTGTCCAGAAGCATCGATGTAGTTCACGCCGCGAGCTCTTCCCTTGTTCTGGACGGTGTCTTGGACGATGCGGCGGACCTGCGCTCCGGTGCGGATGGAGACGTTCTTCCGCTTTTGGATCACGGGCAAGAGGATGTTCGTGGGCTGTGCCTTGGCGCCGATCATGCAGCCGAACCGCTCGCAGAAACCACAATAGGTACAACCGCCGCGCGATACTCCATCCGGATTTGTATAGGTCTGGCTGGTGGTTGCAGCCGGAGTGGGAAAGGGATGGTATCCCAAGGATTTCGCGGCATCGTGAAACATGGCGGAAAAATAGGGGATCTTGGTGGGAGGCGTCGGATACTCAGCACTTCGCCAGCCTTCGAATATGTTGCCACCTTCAATCCGCTTTCCGTTTAGATTGCCTGCCCTGCCGGAAATGCCTAGTAAGAGCTCCGCGCGTGTGTAATACGGTTCCAACTCGTCGTAGGTGACGCCCCAGTCTTGAATCGCGTGATCCTCGGGAAGTTTTTCTGCTCCATATTTTTCGATTGTGCTGGAGAGCAGTGAGAAACAATCGGGCAACATGCGAGGGAAAACGCCGGCCCAGTGCTCACCAGCGCCTCCTACGCCTGCGCCGGGGAGGAACGAGCCGAATTGCCGCAGGGGGAAAGCTCGTTGGCCCGGATTGTGCCGCAGCGTTACCGTTTCACGCGACGCATTCTGCATCATGCGGAGCCGAATCGCGTAATCCAATTCGTCCATGTCGGCGGGGTAATCAGCACTGTCGCGGGTCCCACCGCGTTCAAGCACGACCACAGAGAGGGCAGTACGCGAGCCAAGTTCCTTGGCCATGAGCAAGCCCGTCCACCCGCCGCCTACAATCACCACGTCCACGGAAGGCAAGGTCTTCATTCCAGATCCTCGCTGGGGCGGACCTTATGCCCGGTGGCTTGGCGCAAGCTGACTGGTTTCGGGCGGAACGCCTCACCAAAGTGTTTGTCCACATCGTCATAATTGCTCATTCGGGGGCCGGGAAAACCAATCAGCTGCCACCCCACCATATCGATGTTCCCGCCATGCATCGGATCGCAGAACATGCCTTCGATGGTGTTCTGCCTGAGGAGCGAAAAAAACAAACTGGTTTCGATCTGCTTCAGCTTCTGGTCTTGCTCAGCAGGTTCCAGGCCATCGAAGCCCTTCAGCCCCTTGAGTCCCTGGCGATAGATTTGCCGGGGCGTCGCTTCGCCTTGATAGCCGAACTCCGCGGGAGCATTCTCTTCAAACGGCCCCTGGGAGTAGCGATGGAGGTCTCGTCCCCAGGGTCCAGCTAGTTGCCGGTCGATGTACACAGCGACGCCTGCTTCCCGCGCGCCGGGACCCGCATCATCGCTCGGAAAGATTCGTGAGCAGGCTGCGGCAACGATCAGAGCTTCCGCTTGGGAGAAAAATCGAAGAGGAATGCGAATCGATTGTTCAGCTTGTGTGGAAAGTCGAAAAACTTCGCGATCAAGCGAGTAGACAAGCACTCCGCCAATGCTGGCCGCTGACAAGGTGAGGAACTCACGGCGCCGCATGGCACCGCAGCATATCATCGTCTTGCCATGCTTGTCGGAAATCCGCTGGCAGCTCCGGGAACGGGTGGCGCAGGCGTTGACCGCTTAGGCGACTCTTTGTGCCGCACCTTCACTTATAAGGGTGCGGGTTTTGACTCTTCTCTTGCTCGTCACGCCTTAGCTCTTATCGAGCGGCACCCACATATCCTATCCAAAAGGGTTCGTGCCCGTATGAGATACTCCCTCGGTGCCACTTGACCAGAGGAATTCCCGGAACAATTTCTCTGCCCACGCCCAGTCATTTCTATCGTGTCGCCACTACGGCGACCAGCGAAGCAGCGGAGGCCACTTGAGAAATCGCCAACAGGTCTTTCCAGAACGTGCCGCCGCCGATGGATTTCTCCGGAACGACAATCGTGTCGCCGGGGCCAATGCCCGCTGAGAGTGCACCCCCGCTCCACAGGCCGCTTTTGCCGCTCACCACGGCTCCGCTGGCGCGAATAATGAAAATGTCTCCCTTATCGGCAAGACGTGTAGGTCCTCCGGCACGCTGCAGGTACCAGCGTGCCGACTTTCTGGGCTCGAACGTCATGGCATTGGAGTTGTAAACCTGGCCTATGACCGTCACGAATCCCGGGCGCTTCGGAATGTAGAGGCTATCCCCAGCGCGCACTTCGATGTCGTCGGGCGAATTCTCAAACTCCCGCAGGTTGGCGCGAAGATTGATGACCATTCGGCCGCTCACGGGCATTTTGCGTAAACTTTCGAGCACGCGCTGCCGCTGCTGCAGTGCTGCTTGCTGCAATTCCGCCTGATCCTTGGCGGATTCGTTGAAGGAAACCTTGGCGGTGGCTCCCTCTTGCTCAATGCGTTGGATTAACTCTTCCTTGTTCTTTTCCTGGAGCTCGCGCACCTGCTCCCTCTCCAGCACCGCCGCTGCGGGATAAGCCGTTGGACGGAATCCCCCTGCGCGCTTTAATACCGAACTCAGTCGCTCGCCAGAGCGAATGCCATAGGTGCCCGGATGGCCCATTTCCCCTTTTACGGTGATCGACGCTCCGATATCGTTCCAACCTGGGAGCTGGCGAATCGTAAGAATGTCGCCATCGCGCAGCAAGAGGTCTTCGTTTGGGTCTCCCGCTAACGCCGCGGCGATGCTCACTTCCCGGTGCTCCCCGATCTTTTCCTGAGAACTATTGAATGAGTATCGGGTCAAATCGGCGCGCTCTGTGAACGCGCTGCGTTTGAGTCCTCCCGCCAGGCGGAGCAAATCCTCGATGTGCAGATTCGTCGTGAGCGGATATCGGCCCGGCTTGGCAACTTCGCCTTTCACAAAGACGCTTGGCGGATCTACATTCGCCGGATTACGGTGCACCACGATGCGGTCCCTTGGTTGAACAATAATGTTGTCCAGCGGATCGCCTGCCAGCGCATCTCGCAGATTGATGCTCAAGATCTTTAATGAGCCGTCCGGCGAATTTCGAATCAGCTGCGCAGTGTCCAGAAAAGCGTCCGCGGTCACATTTCCCGCCAGATAAATGGCGTCACGCAGGTGGGCCTCTCCCGAAGTCTGAAACGCTCCCGAGTGCCGCACTTCGCCCCCCACCCAGATTCTTGGCGGATCCTCAAAATCGTAGCGACTGAAGATGCGCACAGTATCGAGAGCCTGGAGCACTGGGGCATCGGCAGGATTGGACAGCGCGGCCGCCAGATTGAAGCTTTCGACGCTTGGCCGGTAATCCGGGGCGTTTAGCCGGATGATCTCCGCATATTTACCCGCAGGCTCAGGCAATAGATCCGCTTGCGACGCGATGATGCCGGTCAGTTTCATACCCTTCTGAAAGGAATATCGCCCTGGCCGCAACACGTGCCCTTGCAGGTAAACGGCATCCTGGTTGAAGGGCGCGATAGGGAAAATGTGCACCACATCACCGCCCTGCACGGCAAACGTTTCGAACCGCTTGGCCAAGCCCGCGGCGTCTTCTGTCTCCGAAATATCCAGGCTCAGCATGGTGCGTTTCTGGTGCGCCTCGATGCGTTGCACCTCAATGTGCCGCAAGGCTGCTGCCGGCAAGATTCCTCCGGTCAAATCCAGCACTTCGGCCAGGTTCTTCTCCTCGTGCAATTCGTAAATTGCCGGACGCCGCACCATCCCTTCCACGGTGATCTGCGGACCGATCGGCGAAACCAATAACGTGTCGCCGTTTTCCAGGCGCTTCAAGTCCGAGCGTACCCCGCGGAGGAGCAGGTCATACGCATCAATCACTTCAATCAGTTGATTGCCGCGAAAGTGTTTCAGGTTGCGGAGGGAGCCTTCCCCTGTGCAGCCGCCGGCGGCAAACAGGGCATTCAATGGAGTCGAGAGCGAGCTGATGTCGTAGGCGCCAGCGTGCTGGACATCTCCGACTACATACACGCGGACCGTGCGCAACCGCGAAAGCGAAATATCAGCGGAAACGTTGCGGTACTGCGTTCTTAGGACGTGTTGAACTGTCTCTTGCACTTCCGTCATCGTCCTGCCACTCACCAGGACCGGGCCTACCTCGGGCAAGGAGAGCCGGCCCTCTCGATCCACTGTGCGATACAGGCGCTGCGCCACCCCGCCCCACAGATCGATCGCCAAGCCATCTCCAGGCCCCACTACATAATCCGGCCCAACGGGCAGATCCATGGGGAACGAACCGGAATCCAGTGTGCCATTTCGGAAGACATCGATACCAAAGCGCTCAAGAACTAACGGGCGGGCGGAAGCCTGCACGTACATATCGTAAAGAGACGGTATATCTGCGTACGGGCTCGTCCTTGCAAGTAATCTGGTCCGTCCCGGAACTCCTTTATCTACCTCGCCTCCGGGCTGTGCCGCAGGTGTGCGCTTTCGCTCTGCAGAACTAGCCTTCGGTGTTTCCATGAGAGCGAACTCAGCTGGCTGGGCCGGACTCTCGTCTACCAGCCGAGTCGCGGTGGGCGCGAGAGAAGAAGTTTCGTAATTCTGCCGCGCCGATAATGGAAATCCTCCCGACTCAGAATCCGCAATGGTTTGCACTTTGGGGCGATTCGGATCCTCCGGCTTTTCAGTGTAATTCCCGCGTGTCTCTTGGGGAACCTGCGCTTGTCCGCGTTCGGCGCACTCCCCGCCATTGCAGGCTTTCGCCCGTTTCATTTCCTTTTGCGGGTTCTTTTCCTCGTCTGTTCTCTTTTCCTCGTCTACTTTCTCTTCTTCCTCAGCCGCGCGAAGATGGCGTCTTTGTTCGCGGACTAGCACCTCGTGCTCGCGAGCCGCCTCCGAATCCGGGTTCAGCTTCGGCATCAAGTAGCCGTACCGTTGCAATAGCCTGGTGGCCACGGATAGGAATTTCAGGTCACGGTTCAGCCTCTCAAAGATCGCTTTGTCGGTTAAGTCCGCGTCGTCCAGAATTTGGCCACGGTCCGTTGCTTCTTTCGCAACCCAGCGTTTCAATTCGACCAGGAGCCCAGCCTCTTTCCGCAGCAAGTCTTCAACCTGGGGCACGGAAGCGGCCACGCGATTCAGGTTTTCCGCAGCTAAGCCAGTAGGAGCGATGGGGTCGGCAGGTTGGCTCTCCTGGGCCCACGGGACAAGAGGGCAGGCTAGGAATGTCACGGAAAGCACGAGGGCCCTCAGGAAGCTCTGCGCAATCCTAAAAGCGCCCCCGATTGCCTTACGGACATCCACGGCTAGCTCTCCTGTGACTCCATGTTTCCTCGCAAGGCGTTTAGGAGTCCTTCTTTCGAGAACTCGATACGCCTCGAGTGAATCTCAAAGGAAGTCGAGTAGAGAAAGCTGGTGTCATTTTCGGATGCAACTGCAAGCGTTTTGATACTTGGACCCTGTTCCAGAAGCGCATCACCGATGTGCGGTCGCTCCCCTGGCTTTTCCAGAGAAATAATCGCGTAGTCAGGCCAGGTCTCTTCGGCTAGACCGGAGAGTTCCGCAACGTCTCCGATCTGGCTAACGACTTCGACATCCTCTTGGTCTGCAATCGTGAAAGCAATGAGGTCCCGCATAAGACTAGGTTGGTTTGCTACCAGTACTCGTATCCTTGTCAAGGCGATCTCCACTAAGGCTAAGTACAATG
>WNFH01004442.1_pt1 | contig 10123 bp, 10 predicted proteins | sample 5400411 | NCBI WGS metagenome assembly WNFH01 (sample SAMN13153347, study PRJNA577476) | soil metagenome | isolation source: 200 cm saprolite under Douglas fir tree site 2 hole 3 | place: USA:California | collected 2015-04-18
GGACGACCTGGGAGATCACCGCTCCGGCGGTCGTGATGCGCGTCGTGATGGAGCCGGCCTATCGGCGGTATGACTGCCAAGTTGCCCGGAGGTCGGAGGCGGTTGCCGCAATGAAGCCCGCCCTCAGGGGCGGGACGACGGGTTCGAGCCCCAAGCGCCCCACCGAGACATCGGTACCCCGTTCGATGGCCCTCACCTGGCGCTACGCGACCTAGCGGGGGGTACCGATCGGTCGGCTTACCGCAGCAGGATGCGGTTGTACATCACCGTGGCTGGTAGGCGTCACGGCGGTGGGCAACCGCCAGGACAGTGATGGCTGCCTCCGGTCATCGATGGAGTACAGGGCGCGGTAGTCGCCGCGCCGGGTTGTCCAGACATCGTCAAAGGGTGCTTTCAGCTGCCCAGGCGGTGCGGATTACCGGCCACCGGACCGGTCAGGTGCTCGTGCAGAGCGGTCGCGGCCGGCAGTGGGAGCCGGGCTAACGTTCGGCCCACAGGCCCCACTCGCTCCACCCGCCCCAGAGGTCCTGGACGAGCTGCGCGCCGGCCCGGTGGAGCGGGAGAGCCCAGGCTTTGGCGTCGCGGTGGACGTAGCCGGAGTCGGCGAGATGGACACCGAGTTCGCGCGGGACCAGCCTTAGCCGCGGACCGATGGCAAGCCGTACCGTGGCCCGCCCGCTACGATCGCGTGCCATGCCTGCGAACCGGATGAACCATGATGAGTTCTTCGCGAAACTCGCGCCGCTGGACGGGGATCAGCGCGGAAAGGTGCTGTGGAACCTATACTGGCGCGGCACCGCGGCGATGCGGGAGCGGGTCGAGGGTGAGCTCGACCCGCCGGAGCGGGAGTGGCGTAAGAAGGCCGCCGCGGAGCCGCCGGACCCGGAGCAGGTCCTCGCGGAGGTGTCTGGGTTCGCGGAGCTCGCCGAGTCCGGTGCTTACATCGCGGGGGACCGGCGGGTGTCGCGCAGCGAGCGGACGAAGTGGCGGGTGACGTTCCGGCGGCTTGCCACCGAGGCGCAGTCGGCGCTGCACGCCGCCGACAGGGGCACGGCGGTGAGGGCGATGGAGCTGATGATCGACCTGGCGTGCCACGCGCAGGGCTGCTTCCGTTCGGAGGATCCGCTGGAGGCGGCGAGGTTCGTGGTGTCGCAGGCGGTGTCGGCGCTGTGGGAGACGGTGCTGGACGCCCAGGGCTTCGCCGAGTTCACCGCGCGCGCCGTGCCGCAGCTGGTCCGGTGGGAGCGGGAGTACGGGTGGAGCGAGGGCCTGGGTGCCGGCAAGGTCAGGGAGCAGGAACGGCCGCTAGCGGAAGTGCTGGCGCCGATACTCGAAACGCCGGACATGTGGCGTGGCTTCGCAGACGCCTACCTCGCCGAGCTGGACCGGATCGCGGCCGCCGAGGCGCCGCCGCCGGGCAAGAAGAACAGGAAGATCCGCCGGGACTGGGCCGATTCATTTCTGGACCGGGACTACACGAAGAGAAGGCGAACCGGCAATCTCGCCCGCTGGAACTCCCTGCTGCTTGAGCATCTTGACACCGACAGGGCGCAACGGCTCGCGGGGCACACCGTGTTCACCGGGCCGGAGGCGGACTTCCTCAAGGCGCAGGCGGCGCGGCTGCGCGGCGACCTGGACGAGGCGCGCACGCTGATCGCGGAATGCCTGAAGCATCTGCCGGGAAGCACGGAGTTCGCCGCATTCGCCGAGGAGGTAGGCGCCGAAGTCCCGGATTAGATTAGAACACGGCACGCCCCAGGGACTCGTGCTCCGGAGGATCAGCTTTGCGCCGGGGCGCCGCAGCACTTCTTGAACTTCTTCCCGCTTCCGCACGGGCAGGGCTGGTTCCGCCCGGTCTTCCCGGCCGGGTGCTGCTTTGCGGTGCGCGGCTCTCCGCCCAGGCCGTGGCGCGCGGTACTCGCCGCCCGGCGCGCTGCCGTGCCTGTTCCGCGTGCTGCCGGAGTTCCCGGGCCTCGTCTGGTCGGCCGGTCTTCTCGCAGATGAGCGCCAGCCGTCCCGCGATGTGCTCGGCTTCCCGGACTCCGGGAACGGCGTAGCCGCGGTGCAGGATCTCTTCCGCCCGCGGGTAGTCCTGCGTCTTGTCGGGTCCGAACGGCGTGTAGCAGTCTGCCCAGCCGATCCATCCCCATCCCCAGGCCGGGTCTTCTTCCAGCCACGACTGATACAGCTCGTCCGCTGTCTCCTGCTGTCCTGTCTCGAAGTACGAGCCGGCCAGCGCTCTGCGGAAGTTCCCGGCGGTCAGCCCGTCTTCGCGGGGAAACCTCCGGAGCCATTCAGCGGCCATCTCAAGCCGTGCCATGCGCAGCTCCGGGTCATGCTCCCCGCCATTCTGCAGCGCCATTTCGAGGTCCTGGCACCAATTGAACAAGGACTGCGTCATCGGGAAGCGGTCGTCGAACTCTCTGATCGACCTGCCACTGACGGCGTCGCACAGCCGCAGCACGTCCAACCAGGCATCGAACCAGATCCTGCCGCTCGCGACGAAATCGTTGCGCTGATCGGCTTCGTAACCCGCCTGCACCTTGTCGTCGAGCAATTCCAGGCACATCTTGTCCGGCCACCAGCGCTCCCATAGCGCGACCAGGCAGATCCATGCCCAGTCAGCGTCCCAGCCGTGCAGCCTGAGCCGTTCGCTGACGACATCCTCGGCCGACAGCGCTCCCTCGCACAGCTTCGCCAGCTTCTCCCGGTCCGCGTCCACGCCGAGGCCGCGGAGCTTCACGAGCAGGTCCTCGTCGCCCATGCTGGCGGTGTGCGACCGCAGCGGCCTCGCGTTCTGCTCCAGTTGGCGGCGGATGGCCTCATCGCTGAGGGCTTCCTTCGATACGATCCTGTCGAGGGTGACCCAGGACAACTTCACGCTGGTCAACGAGGGAAGCCCGCTTCGTCGAGGCGGCTCTGCAGGCCGGGCCTGGTGGGGTACTGGACGCGCAGATCTAGCATGCGCTTCTTGAACGCTACGGTCCCGACCTCGCTTTGGCGTTCGGCGAGCGCCCGCAGGTCGCGCAGCAGGGCCACGGCTCGGTCGTATTCGCTGGTCTTCTTGGTCGCGATCATGTCATCGACCTGCTTCCATGCGGCTTCTCCCGTTGCCGCGAGGTCGTCGAGGCGCTTGGCGTACGCCGCCGTCTTGGCGGCGGCTTTGCGTACCTGCGCCTCGCGGCGCCGCTGTTCCTCGGCCTTCTTCCGCTCCTCCGCCCGGGTCTCTGCCGCCTCCAGCAGTTCCGCGACCGTCCGACCCGGGCTGGAGTGACTGGCCGGTCCTGCGGCATTCGCGCGGAAGCGCCGCAGCAACAGTGCCTGCACCAGCGCGCCTTCGCCGTCGGCGACCATCGTCAGGAACGAGTCCTTCTCCGTCGCGGGGAGCGATGCGATCCATTCGGCCAGCCCGTCGTCCGACGGATCTTCGGCGGGCGGGCTGGCTCCGGCCGCTACGGCTATCAGGTCCTCGTCGATCTCCAGGAAATCAGCGATGGCCTGGAGCGGCGCGCTGAGATTACCCAGGCCCGCCGGGACCGGCGGTTCGATCTCGTCTTCGTTATCTTCGTCGAGCCACTGGACCGACAGCAGCCAGGCGAGGTACAGCAGCCGAAGGTCCCCGGCGGCCAAGTCAGACCGGGCCTGCACCATCGTCCCGAGCTGACCGTCACCTTCTACCCAGTCGCCGACGGGGTCGCGGTCCAGGTACAGGCTGATGATCACGTGATCGTCGGTCACGATCACGGATGCGGCGTCCGTATTGCAATACTTTCTGGCGCTTTCGGCGTCGAGAAGCGCGCGCGGGAAGCGGAACATCAGCCGACGCGTGCCCCAGTTCGCTAGGTAACAGAACGCGTCGAAGTAGCGTTCCATCAGCTTCTCAGGGTTGCCGCGGAAGTCGCCGTAGTTGTACTCGTTGACGAACCTGGTGGCGGTTATCTCCGCGCGACTTGACAGTTTCCGCAGCTCAGAACGCTGCTCGTCGGTGAGCGGTTTGTCGAGCGCGAGGAATTCGTAGTACTGGTACTCACTCACGCGAACCTCGCCCAGTTTCGGTATGCGGCGATCCACTCGGCGCCCTTCGGCGGCGGCTCGGGCAGCGGCAGGTCAAGGATATGGATCGCCTGGTGGTGGCCGTCGCGGACACAGTCGGCCACGATGCCCGCTGCCGTCTGGGTGACGCCTTTGACGATTACCGTGACGCCCAGGATCGTGGTCTCGAAGGGCATCTCCAACTTGTCCTCGATCATTACGGCGAAGCCGCTCAGTTGCTCATCGTCGCCGTAAGCGTCGATCGTGGCCTCTTCGACCAGGGCGTCCAGTTCTTCCTCGCCCAGTTTCTCCACGCGCCACAGCCTAGGTAGAAGACCACCGAGCCCGCTCCCTATCGGCCGATTTGAGCGCGGCTTGGCGTATTTTGCGGTCGTTCTGGCTCTTGCGGGGCATGGCGACATGGCCTCCTCCTAGCCCGTGACCTGATCAAACGGATCGGGAGCGGGTTACCATCGACCAGCACGTCGCGGTTCGCATGCTGACGCGTCCGGCCCACCCGACCGAGACATCGGTACCCTTGCGATGGCCCTCACCTGGCGCTGCGCGACCTAGAGGGGGTACCGATCGGTCAGACGGCGTTTAGGTCAGGCGCGCGTGACAGACAAGGTATTGCTTCCTATATGTACGCGACTGTATAATCGTATACATGAAGACGATGATCGACCTGAACGACGAGGCGCTGGAACTGGCGGCCAGGGAGCTGGGAACCTCGACGAAGAAGGACACCGTGAACGCGGCGCTGCAGTTCGTGGCCAGCAGGCGCCAGCGCATCGAGCAGCTGCTCGATGACCCATATGCCCTCGGCGTGGGCCCGGACATCGCGGACGCGGAGATCATGCGGCAGGCTCGCCGGTGATATTGCCGGGCGGCGCCGGCCAGCTCTACCTGATCGATACCTCCGCGCAGGCCAGGATCGCGCATCCCGCAGTGCGGAAAATCATCGCCGGACTCATCGCCGACGGCGCCGCGGCTACCTGCATAACTGTTGACCTGGAAGCTGGTTACTCAGGTCGGGACCTGGCTGACGTCCGCCTGATCGCTGAGCGTCGCAGGGATGTGTACGTCGTCCTGCCGATCACTGAGGTTATCGCTGAGCGAGCCCGGGATGTCCAGATCCGGATGGCCGCTCGCGGGCATCACCGGGCGGCCGGGGTCATCGACCTGATCACCGCGGCCGTCGCGGAGCACCATGGCGCGGTCGTGCTTCACTATGACGCCGACTTCGAGCACATCGCTGCTGTCACCGGCCAGCCCCAGGCCTGGGTCGCGCCGCGCGGCAACCTCGCCTGATACCAGGCCGCTCCGATGGCCGCGATGTCCCGGGGACGATCCGTGGATCGTGTACTGGGTCCCGGAGCCGCCGTTTCGCAGGGGGCAGTACTACGTGCAAGGGGTACCGATCGGCCGAGTCGCTCCGGTACGGCCCGGGGGTGAATGGACGCGGCTAGAGTCCTGTCGGCGGTCCGATCCGGGTCGCTGCTTCCCTTACCAGCCTGCCCTGGCCAGTGCGCCGATGTGGTCGTGGCCGTCGAACTCGATCAGTTCGAGCCGATCAGAAAGACTAGACACGTGACCAAGACCGGCGTGGTGCTGGGTGTCAGCGGCCAGATCGGTACGGCGGTCGCCCGCCGGATACTGGCCGAGGGCTGGTCGGTACGCGGGCTGCACCAGCCAGGCGCGCCGCTGCCGGGCGACCTCGCTGCCGTCGAGGTCGTGATCGGTGACCGCAACGACGACGCCGTGCTCGCACGCGTGCTCGGCGGCGGCGCCGACGGAGTCGTCGACACGATCGCCTACAAGTCCGCGCACGCGCGTCAGCTGCTCGCGTGCGCGCGCGATGTTGGTGCTCTGGCCGTCGTGTCCTCTGTCGCGGTCTACGCCGACGACCGCGGTCATTCCATGGACCGCCCGGAGCCGATGTTTCCCGTGCCGGTTACCGAGTCACAGACGCTGGTCGCGGCGGACGACATGACCTACGGCGGCGGCAAGGTCGGCCTGGAAAACGTCCTGCTGGACGCCGGAAAGCTCCCCGTGACCGCGCTGCGCCCGGCTGCGGTCTGCGGACCCGGCAGCCGTCACCTTCGTGAGTGGTGGCTAATCAAGCGAGTCCTCGACGGCCGCACGATCCTGCCGCTGAAAGACGGTGGCCGGAGCCGTTTCCATCCGTCGTCCATGTGCAACATCGCCGCGCTCGCGATGCACAGCCTCGGCCTGACGAGCAGTCAGGTACTCAACGCCGCCGACCTATGAGAGCTACGGTGAGGACCCGTCCATAGGCGATCCGCTGGCGAGCGCCGCTGTGACCGGCTTCCAGGGTACGTCTTTGAGCTCGACATCGGTGCTCGCCACGGCGAAGCACTTCGTCGCAGACGGCGGCACCAAGTACGGCACTGGCAGCAGCGGCTACCTGATAGACCAGGGAGACGCCCAGATATCCGAAACGGAACTCGACGCGATCCATCTCCCGCCGTTCACGAACGCCATCAACGCGGGCGTCGGCTCGGTTATGGTCAGCTACTCGAGATGGAACGGGGTCAAGGACCACGGCAACAGCTATCTGATCAACGACGTGCTCAAAGGCGTGGAGGGTTTCAAGGGCTTCGTGGTGAGCGACTGGGGTGGCGTGAAGCAACTCCCTGACTCGACGTACGCGGCCCAGGTCGCACACGCTGTCAACGCCGGCATCGACATGATCATGGTGCCGGACGAGTACGTCAACAACATCAACGCGATCACCTCCGGTGTCACAAGCGGGCTGATCCCGCAGTCCCGCGTGGACGACGCCGTGACCCGCATTCTCAACGCCAAGTTCGGGCTGGGGCTGTTCAGTTCGCCCTACACCGACAGCAGCTACACCGCTCAGGTCGGCTCGCCCGCGCACCGGGCGGTCGCCAGGCAGGCGGTGCGCGAATCGCAGGTTCTGCTCAAGAACGACGGCACACTGCCGCTGTCGAAGACCGGCACGTACAAGATCGTCGTGGGCGGTAAGTCGGCGGACAACCTCGGCTACCAGATGGGCGGCTGGTCCATCTCCTGGCAGGGCGGCAGCGGGACGACGACGACCGGCGGCACGACGTTCTGGCAGGCGCTGCAGCAGGCGACCGCTGGCTCGAACATCATTTTGCAGAACGTCGGCACGCGCACGAAGGGCAACTACAGCGGCGACATCGGGATCTGGGTGGGCGGTGAGACGCCATACGCCGAGGGTAAGGGAGACAGCTCGTCGCTCGCCTTCGGAAGTGACAACTCCACCCAGCTCTCCGACCTCTGCCAGCACGTGAAGAAGTGCATCGCGATCCTCTACTCGGGACGACCGGTGATCATCGGCGACCAGTTGCCGAAGGCAAACGCGTTCGTGGCGGCCTGGTTGCCGGGCACTGAGGGCGGAGGCATCACCGATGACCTCTTTGGCGCCGGCTACACCGGCAAGCTCCCCGTGAGCTGGCCGAACGCCGTCACCGATGAGCCCATCAACAGCGGCGACGGAAAGACACCGCTCTTCCCGCTCGGCTACGGGCTAACGCCGTACTAAAGGCCACCGACGTCCTGGACCGAAGGCGCTGCCGGGCATGCAGGTGCCCGGCAGGGGCCTTCGGCCGGTCATCGCGGCCGAACACACCGGCAAGGCCGAATCGTTTGAGCGAGCGAGGAGAAACTGCGTCGTGGGGACCATCTCTCGCCGGGCAGGGCTTATCCTTCCGGGCTTGCTCGGCTGCGTCGTGGTGGCGACAGGGGCCGTCGCCTGCTCGTCGCCCCAGCCCGATACGGGCGCCGCGGCGTCAGCCAGGGCGGGCATGGTCACGTGGCAGTCACGGTTCCGGCCGGCTGGTTCGTCATGGGTGACGACCAGGGACTGCCCGACGCGCGGCCAGCGCATCGCGTGTACCTGAACACGTTCACCATCGATCGCTTCGAGGTCTCGAACGCCCAATACGGCACGTGTGTGGCGAGCGGTGCCTGCCCGGCCCCCGAGCGGACGAGCTCGGAGACCCGGCAGGACTATTTCGGCAACAATGCGTTCGCCTCCTACCCCGTGATCGGGGTGACGTATGCCGACGCCGTAGCGTTCTGCAAGTGGCGCAAAGCCCGTCTGCCCACCGAGGCGGAATGGGAGAAGGCGGCCCGCGGGACCGATCAGCGCATGTATCCGTGGGGGCAGCAGTTCGACCCGAGCCGGCTCAACTACTGCGATCGCAACTGCAACCTGCCGTGGCGTGATGCGCAACACGACGACGGCTACGCCGATACCTCGCCCGTCGACGCGTTTCCGGGCGGAGCAAGCCCGTACGGCGTGCTGAACATGGCCGGCAACGTGTGGGAATGGGTCGCCGACTGGTACGGCGCGAGCTACTACGCGCATTCGCCTGCGCGCAACCCGCAGGGCCCGGCGAGCGGCACCCAACGCATAACCCGAGGCGGCGGCTTCTTCGACGATCACGTCTTCACTGTCAGCGGACACGCCAAGATCCCTGTAGACGGACATGACGGTTGGCTCTGGCACAAAGATCGTGAAGGGGTGACTCACAGCTACGGCCGGCCCTGGCCATGATGATCGCGGTTCCGTAACACCCTGTCCATGGGTGCGGCCGCTTCGTGAAGATCTTGTTCGACCAAGAACTGATCATCAACGAGCGGCCGCGAGGGTCATTGTGCAGCATTCCCTGGCAGGCGAGGAAGCCTGCTGTCTCGATGTGTTCTTCCCGTACCTGGCTGACCTGCATGTCGACAAGGTCGAGGACCTTGGGGATGCCGTGCTGATCACGGCCCGGTCGCGTGCGCCGGAGGGGGCCTGTCACCGGTGCGGATTGTTCTCAGCCCGGGTCAACAGCCGGTACCGGCGGCGGCTTCATGATCTGGCGGCGGGCGGCCGGCCCGTGATGATCGACCTGGAGGTACGCCGGTTCTTCTGCGGCAACCCGGAATGTGAGCTGCGGACCTTCGCCGAGCAGGTACCTGCGGTGGCGCTGCGGCATCAGCGCCGGACACCGCTGCTGGGCAGCGTGCTGGAAGCTGTTGCGCTGGCCCTGGCCGGGCGGGCCGGGGCGCGGCTGGCCAGCGCGCTGGGCATCGAGGTCTCCCGGGCCACCCTGATCCGGCTGATCCGCGCTTTACCTGATCCCGGGATCGGCCAGGTCACGGTGGTGGGCGTCGATGACTTCGCCAAGAGGCGCGGCCATTCCTACGCGACGATCCTGATCGACATGGACACTCATCGGCCCATCGACGTGCTGGAGGACCGCCAGGCTGACACCCTGGCCCAGTGGCTGCGGGCACACCCGGGCGTGCAGGTTATCTGCCGGGACCGGGCGGGCGCTTACGCCGAGGGTGCGCGGGAGGGAGCACCAGATGCCATCCAGGTGGCTGACCGCTTTCACTTGTGGCAGAACCTGTGTGACGCGGTCGAGAAGACCGTCATTTCCTGCCGCGCTGATCTGCGGGAACCCGCCCCGGAACCCGTAGAGTCGGGGCCCGCGGAAGCAGGCACCGGTGACTGTGCCGGGACGGCCGGGCCAGCCGCCGGCCAGGACCCTGATCCTGGCCGCCTGGCGGTGCGGGCCCGGGAACGTCACGCCGCGGTCCACGACCTGCTCGCCCAGGGCAGGACTCACACCCAGATCTGCGCGATGCTGGGCCTGTCGCCCAAGACCGTCCGCAAGTTCATCCGCGCCGCCACCCCTGAGCAGGTAACCGCCGGGCCCAGGCCACCCTCCAGCGGCATCGACCGTTTCGGCCCTTACCTGCACGAACGGTGGAACCAGCGCTGCACCGATGCGGTCCAACTGCACGCCGAGATCCAGGCTCAGGGTTACCGCGGCAGCAGCCGGTCGGTGCGCCGCTACCTGCACCCGCTGCGCGCCACGCTCACCGCTCCCGTGCTCCTGCCGCCCCCGCCGACCGTCCGGGAGGTGACCCGGTGGATCACCAGCCACCCCGACCACCTCACCGATGAGGAGACAGTCAAGCTCGGCCAGGTCAAAGCCCGCAGCGCACCCCTGAACGGCACCGCTGGCCACGTCACGGCGTTCGCCGAGATGATGACCGGCCGCCACGGCGATCGCCTGCCTGCGTG
>WNFH01004445.1_pt1 | contig 10121 bp, 9 predicted proteins | sample 5400411 | NCBI WGS metagenome assembly WNFH01 (sample SAMN13153347, study PRJNA577476) | soil metagenome | isolation source: 200 cm saprolite under Douglas fir tree site 2 hole 3 | place: USA:California | collected 2015-04-18
CGCGTTGACCGGAAAACCCGGAGCAGTAGTGTGCCCCCACTAGCGGCGACCTCTCTTCCTTCGGGAGGAGTACCGATGACTAGACAGTTGCCGAGGAATCGAGCACCTGTTTTGACGGCCGAGGCTCGCGTCGACCGATGAGGGTTCAGTTGGCCGCCGTGCTGTACCAATTTCTCCAGGCGGCTGTCTCGTTCGGCAGGTTCTGGCCGGTGATGTCGCGCAGAGCTTGGAACACCCAGCCGTGGGTCTGCGAGTCCAGGGTTGGGTCATCGGCGTAATTCAGCAATTGTGGAATTGCAGTGCGGCGTTGTTGCTGACTGAGCATGCCGGATTGCGCCAGGTTACAAGCGGCGCGTTCACGTACAAAAGCCGAAGGGTCATCATGAAAAGTCTGCAACAGAGGAGCGATGGTCTGGTCAGTGCCCAGGAGCCCCAAGCTCTCGACCGCCCAGTGGCGCGAGGCCTCATCGCTATCCTTGAGGTGACCGATCAGGACTTGAGTCACCCGCTCAGAATCAACCCCGCGATTTCCCAGCAGCCCGAGAGACCAAAGCGCCCAGTTGCGCTCGGATTGAACATTCGATTCGGCCTCGTGCACGAAAAGATCAACGTTCGAAGGATTTTTTGTCAGGTTCATGGCGGCCAAGTCGATTTCGATGGCAGCCGCTCGCACGCGGAGGTCGTTGGAATTCAAGGCCGCCGTGATGAGCGCATTCAATTGTGGACTGAGCTTGAGCTTTCCCCGCCAGTGGTCCACTCGTGCGGCGATTTGATCGTTCGCGCCATCGTAGTGGTTAATCGCCCGTTCTAAAAGCAGCTCCGCTTGTTTCTGCGGAGGCTGATGGTCAAGCCTCTCGATTTCATGCTCGGACAGCACTGCTGGCGAAGCTGGCTCGGGTTTTCCTTGCAACGTGAGAAATTTAGCGAACTGCTCCCAGGCTGCCCGCACACTTCGAGTCGCGACAAACGGCACGGCCAGAAGAGCTCCTATTGCAATCGCCGCAAGCGGGCGCCAGCGCGTAGCCTGTGGCTTCAGGGGACCGCCAGAGGATTGGGTACCACCTCCCGGGCCGAGCGATCCGTAATCGGGGGTCGGCTGCAGGCGCGGGTCTTCGGGTGTGCTCATGCGGAAAGTGTAGGATTCACTCCCGATGGGGTAAAGTTACTTCCGGGGTATTGATTCCGTTACTTCACGCTTTCTTGTAAGGCCGGAGACAGACCTTGGCGGGCATTGCCCAAATACGCGAATAGCCGAACCGCGAGGGCAGGATGCTCATCGCCGCAGCCGGCGAGATGCCGGCCCTAAGGAGGATGGCTTCATGAATAATGCAGGCAAGGTGGGCGCACGGTGGGTGGCGGTGAGCTTGTTGGTCGGCGTTGCTATAGCAGGCTCCGCCCCTGGTTATCATCTAGTTAAGACTTACAAACTGGGTGGTGAGGGTGGCTGGGATTACCTTACGCTCGACACGGCAACGCGCCATCTCTACATCTCGCGTTCTACGCACGTGGTGGTAATCGAGGCGGATTCCGGCAAGTCGGTTGGCGAAATCGCTGACACGCCTGGCGTGCATGGAATCGCGCTGGCGCCGGATCTCGATCGGGGATTCACCAGCAATGGGCGCGAGGGGACGGTGAGTATCTTCGACCCGAAGACGCTCAAGACAGTGGGGAAGGTCAAGGTGGGCGACAACCCCGACGCGATCCTCTACGATTCATCTACTAAACAAGTCTTCACCTTCAACGGCAGAAGCCAGGATGCAACCGCAGTCGACGCCGCCAAAGGAACGGTGACTGGCACGATCAAGCTCGATGGAAAACCGGAGTTCGCGGTCAGCGATGGTAAAGGCGAGATCTTCGTCAACTTGGAAGACAAGAGTCAATTGGTGGCGCTTGATGCCAAGAAGCTGAGCGTGAAATCGCGCTGGCCTCTGGCACCCTGCGAAGGGCCGAGCGGCTTGTCCCTTGACAACCAGCATCGCCGCCTGTTCTCCGGATGCGAAAAGCTGATGGCGATTGTAGATGCCGACAGCGGCAAAGTCGTTTCTACGCTGCCCATCTGCGACGGTGTAGATGCTACTGCCTACGATGACGAGACCAATTTAGCTTTTGCATCGTGCCACGATGGGCAACTGACGGTGATTCACGAGGACTCGCCGGACAAATTCAGCGTTGTGGAGAACGTGACCACGCAAAAAGGTGCGCGCACCATGGCGCTCGATCCTAAGACACATCAGATATTCCTGGTGACCGCGGAATTCGGGCCACCACCGGCAAATCCGGAGCAACCGCGTCGCAGGCCGAGCATCAAGCCGGACACGTTTGTGGTCCTGGTCATGGGGAAATAAGGCATTGGTTGCTGCGGCGCTGTGGCCATCGGAGAACCCCGCGCAATTTGAGCTCACACGCGAATCGGGCGAGAGACACGCATTGGTGGCCTTATAATTCTTCTAGCCTGTTCTTCGGTAAACTATGCCGAGGATTAGAGGCTTCGCCGAATCCACGAGATGGGCCTTATGAGCACGGTCGAAGACAAGTTCTATCACCCGAGAATCACCAAGCGCATCGATTTCGCTCCTGACCTCTGGATGATCCGCATCAACCCTGGCGGAGAATTTCGTTTTGCGCCGGGCCAATACGCTACGCTGGGCGTCGACGGGTCACAAAAACGCGTCGAACGGCCCTACTCGATCGTCTCTTCACCTTACGAGAACGAGATCGAGTTTTTCTTCGAACTGGTTCCGCAAGGCGACCTCACGCCGCTACTTTACAAACTGCAGCTGGGCGATGAAATGCTCATGCGCAAAGTCCCCAAGGGGCGGTTTACGCTCGACACCAAGAGCGGGCGCACTAATCACCTGCTGGTCTGCACGGTTACCGGTATTGCGCCGTTCGTGAGCTACGTGCGCACCCTGTACAAAGATTGGAAAGAGGGCAAGTTTGCCGGCGAGCACAAGCTCTTTCTGCTGAACGGGGCCAGCCGCTCCTGGGAGTTCGGATACCACGATGAACTGCAGGAGTTCGCAGGACAAGTCCCGTGGCTGAAGTATGTGCCTACCGTCAGCCGTCCATGGGATGATCAGAACTGGAAGGGTGAAACCGGCCGCGCCGATGACGTGCTGCGCAAGTGTGCCGATATGTGGGGGCTCACGGGAGAGAACTGCGTCGGATATTTATGCGGCCATCCGGAAATGATCGAACACGGCAAAGGAATTTTGAAGCGGCACGGGTTCCCGAAAGAAGCGCTAAAAGAAGAGGTCTACTGGATTCCGGACAAGAAAGCGGCGGTGTGAGATCGGGTGCGATTCCACAGTAAGTTTGAGCTCGTAGGGTTCCTTCGACTCCACATTTGCTTTCGCAAGCGAAAGCAAATGCGTCGCTCAGGATGACAACTGAAAAGCAGGAGGACAACTGGAAAGCAGGAGGACAAAGTTGAAAAGTGGGAGGACAACTGAAAAGCAGGAGGACAACTGGAAAGCCGAGGACAACTGAAAAGTAGGACCGGATTGCGAGAGCTCTCGCCGAGTCCAAGGCATTCTAGCTTTCCGCCGGCGCGAAGAACACAAGCACAACCAGTTCTTCTTTAATGTCGTAGAAACGGTGCTCCCGGTGGGCTTCAACGAAGATCACACTGCCGCTTGCCACGTCGCGCTCTTCGGCGCCAACCTGCATGCGCGCCCGTCCACTGATCACGTAATACATCTCGTCTTCGTTATGCGGTTGTTGTGGGTCTGTCGCTCCAGTCGCCAACACGTACATACCCGCGCTTAGAGCGGGAACTCGCAGAAACTCGAGATACGATTTCCCGCTCTGCGCCCGCTCCGTGGCGAGCTCTGATATTTCGAAGAAGTGTTTCATTGAAATGCCCCGGCAAAGAAGATCGCGGTGTATTGCTGTACCAGGTCTTCTCCCGCTAGCGTGCCTTCCGGCTTGTACCACTGGTAAATCCAATTGATCATTCCGAGCAGGGCGAAGGCAGCTGCCCTCGGGCTGACTGCACCTTTTGACTGTCTTATCCGCTGCACTTCAGCGATCAGGCGCTCCATGAAATGGATGTATTCCTTCTTGCGAGCGTTGATGCGCTTGCGTAGGGGCGGCGGCAGGGGATGGTTCTCGTGGAGCATAACCGTAATTTCGCGGTCGCGCTCGCTCAGCACCACGTGGAGGTGCAGACGAATTAAGGTGCGCAGACGCTCTTCCGGGTCGGAGATGCCACGCACGGCATTGATCACCTTCTCCTCGGTGATGTCCATGGCATGGCTCATGATGTGGAAGAGGATTTCGTCTTTGCTCTGAAAGTGGTGGTAGAGGCCGCCCTTGCTGAGCTTGAGCGCCGCGGCAACATCGTTCATGGAGGTCGCGTCGTAGCCCCGCTGCTGGAAAAGCCGGGCAGCAGTGCGCAGGATCTCCTGGCGGGAATCGACTAGGGTGTCGCGGGTCATGGCCGACATGGTAACGAGGGGCGGATCTAAATGCCAACCGAGGTCACAGATTCCTGGTCAGCGAGGGTTCCGCAGCGTTTGAGATCGGGCACCCTGGAAACACAATTGCCAAGGGTTTAGACTGTCGTGAAACCGGAACCCCGTTCAGGGTGTTGGGGTGAAGACGCTCTAGATACAGTCCCCGAGCCAGAAGTGCAGATGACGTTCGATTCGCTGTCTTCGATTCGCTGACTTCGATTCGCTGTAAAGGAGCTAATCATGCAATCAGAGGAGAAACCGTCGCTTTATGAGCGACTGGGTGGAGTGTACAGCATCGCCACAGTAGTCGACGACCTCGTCGACAGGGTCATGGCCGATGCGAGATTGAATAAGAATCCTCGCGTGGATGAGGCACATCATCGGGTGCCGCCAGCGGGGTTCAAATACTTAGTAACGGAAATGGTCTGCTGGGCTGCGGGCGGGCCGCAAAAGTATTCCGGCCGCTCGATGGCCGAGTCTCACAAAGACCTGGGTATCACTGGCGATGAATGGTCGGCCTTTTTGGATGATTTACAGCAAACTTTAGATAAATTCGCTGTTTCTCCAGAGGAGCAAGCTGAGCTGAAGGCCATCGTTGATAGCACGCGTTCAGAAATTGTGGTGGGCGACACTGCGGTTCGGCTGAGCGCATGATTGCGCTTGTAGCGGCGTGATTAGCTTCCAGACAGGGTCTTCTTGGGGACTACCGGGCGCTCGCTGCTTTGTATCCTTAATGTGCGCAAGGGCGGGCCGTGCCCTGCTAGGAGAATCAGACCGCCTTCTCTCGAAACCGTTACCGACCCTCACCGCGCGGGCCAATTTTTGCCTTGACAGCCGTAGCACTGGAAAGTAACATCTCTGGACTGACCGACCGGTCGGTCTGTTGCAAGAAGATCGGCCCTCGCCCCTTCTTCCGGCTAAGTTGCACAAAATTAAGAACGTGAGTCCCGATTTTCGACAGAGGAGATCATTCTGTGGCTAGAGTTTTTTATGAACATAACGCCAACCCCGCTGCTCTACAGGGAAAAACCATCGCTATCCTGGGCTATGGAAGCCAGGGGCATGCCCAGGCACAAAATCTCCGTGACAGCGGCCACAACGTAATTGTCGGCCTGGACCCAAAGCGTCCTTCGGCGGGGCAAGCGAGGGCTGACGGGTTCACCGTGGTTTCGCCAGCGGAAGCCGCCGAGCGCGCCGACTGGATCCAGATCCTCACCCCGGATGAAACCCAGGCAGAGGTATATGAGACTGCTATCCGGCCCAACCTGCATCCGGGAAAAATCTTGGGGGTTTCGCATGGGTTCAGCATTCATTTCAAAGCCATCGTCCCGCCCCGTGACGTGGACGTAGTGATGATTGCACCCAAGAGTCCCGGTCACCTGTTGCGGCGTGTATACAGCGAAGGCCGTGGCGTACCTTCCCTTCTGGCGGTGCACCAGGATGCCAGCGGACGGGCTTATGAATATGCACTTGCATACGCGCACGGCATTGGATCGACGCGCGCCGGCGTTCTCGGAACCACCTTTAAGGAGGAGACCGAGAGCGATCTGTTTGGCGAGCAGGCTGTGCTCTGCGGCGGTCTGACATCGCTGATCAAGAAGGGATTTGAAACCCTGGTCGAGGCCGGTTACCAGCCCGAAGTCGCGTATTTCGAGTGCCTCCACGAAATGAAGTTGATTGTGGATTTGATTTACGAAGGCGGACTGGCACGCATGCGCTACTCGATTTCCAACACTGCCGAATATGGTGATCTCACCCGTGGCAACAAAGTTGTAGGCGACGAGACTCGTGCCGCCATGAAGGAGATTCTGGCCCGAATTCAGGACGGCAGCTTCGCCCGCGAATGGATTGAAGAAAATCGCCAGGGCGGCCGGAATTTTGCCGCGTTGCGCGAAAAAGAAAAGCAACACCCGATTGAAGAAGTAGGCGCCCGACTACGCGCCATGATGTCATGGCTACCCAGCGAGAAGCGGAAGACGACCGAACCGGAGAAGGCGCCTACGGCACGGGCGGTAAATGCTTAGAGGAGCCGACATCGTTCTGCGCTGCTTGCGGGCCGAGGGCGCGGACCTTGTGTTCGGGTATCCCGGTGGCGCGATCATGCCGTTGTATGACGCGCTGGATGGCAGCGGGGTCCGGCACATTCTCACACGGCACGAGCAGGGCGCAGTGTTCGCGGCGGAGGGATATGCACGCGCGACGGGCAAAGTCGGGGTGGCGATTGCCACGAGCGGTCCGGGCGCAACCAACCTGGTCACTGGCATTGCCGACGCCAAAATGGATTCGGTACCCCTGGTCTGCATCACCGGGCAGGTGCGGACGGCGCTGATTGGCACGGATGCATTCCAGGAGACGGACGTATTTGGGCTGACGCTCTCGCTGACCAAATGGAGCCGGCTGGTGCGTTCGATTCAAGAGATTCCAGAAGTGATTGCGCAGGCATTTTACTGGGCGCGCAGCGGGCGGCCGGGGCCGGTGATGCTCGATCTGCCGGTTGATCTGTTGAAAGCAAGTATGGAGTTCAAGGGCGCGGTGAAATTTCATCCACACCCGAAAGCGGCTGATGCCAAAGCAGAGCTCGCCTTCACTGACACGCTTGTCGCGCTGCTGCAACAGGCGAAGAAGCCCGTTGGGTTGGTGGGCGCGGGTGTGAAGCTGTCGGGCGCGGTGCATGAGTTGCGACGTCTGCTGGATCATCTGCAGATTCCGGCTTTCGCTACGGTCCACGGATTGGGGGCGGTCCGGCAGGAAGCGCCTTACTACTTAGGCATGGTCGGCATGCATGGCACGCGTGCCGCGAACATGGCGCTGCATGAAACCGATCTGCTGCTGGTATTCGGAGCGCGGCTGGATGATCGCGTGACCGGCGATCCGTCACGGTTTGCGCCCGATGCCCGCATCGTACATTTCGAAATTGATCCGGCACAGCTCGACCGTGTGCGTCCTTGCGAGTTGCCGGTGATCGGCGATTTGGCTGAAACGATTCCCGGGTTCCAGGAGGAATTGAACCGGGCCCCCATGCCTGATTGGAGCGCCTGGCGCGCGGTTGCGTGCGGGCGGGATCGGGCGGAACCCGAACCCACTGGCCTGGCTCAGCCTACTAAGCGATTTCTTGACGAGCTGTTCCGTCGTCTACCCGCGGACAGCATCATCGTAGCCGATGTCGGCCAGCACCAGATGTGGGCGGCGCAGCGTTATCGTTCGTCGTCGCCCCGGGGTTTTATTACGTCGGGCGGACTTGGCGCTATGGGCTTCGCCCTACCGGCTGCAATTGGTGTGCAGTTGGCCAAGCCTGAGGCCACCGTGCTCTGCGTATCGGGCGACGGCGGCATTCAGATGAACATTCAAGAATTGGCCACAGTGCGGCGCCTTGGCCTGCCGATCAAAATTGTGATCGTTGATAACAAATATCTCGGCATGGTTCGGCAATGGCAGCAGCTTTTTTATGACCGCAATTACGCCGAGACCGACCTCAGCGATAACCCGGATTTCGTCGAGATCGGGAAGGCGTACAAGATTCACGCCCAGGCATTCGGCGAGGAGGCAGTCAGCGACATCTCGTTGTCAGTTTCGACTGCTGATGTGCTGGATGGCTTTCTGAAATCGCCGGAGCCGGAGTTGCTGGTCTTCGAATGTCATCCCGAGGCCAATGTATTTCCCATGGTGCCGGCGGGCGCAGCATTGTCGGAAATGATGCTGGAAGAAGAATGATTGAGTTTTGACGAAACACGGTTTACGGGTACTGAGAGACGCGAGGGTATAAATCATGCATATCTTTCACATACGCTATCGCAACACGCAAGGCACTTTGATGCGCATCCTGACGGCTGCTTCACGCCGCGGGATCGACCTTCCTTATGTTCAGGCGGAGCCCGCCGAGCACACGCACAAAGTCACACTGCTGCTTGATGTGAATGCGAAGCAGGTAGGCCAGCTCTGCCGTGACTGGCACGCGATTGTAGATGTGATAGACGTACGCCCGGGCACCCCGATTAGGGAATCGTGGGATCAGCAGCATGGGTCCTGGGCAGTGGGCGCACCGCACCCGCCGGCGTCCGCCGTAGCACCCGCAGACGGCCGGGTTCAACAGGCGTCGGCGTAATCATCAACTTTAGCAATGTACACGTGGACTCCCTCGTCTGGGCGGCCGAGCACAGCCCGGCAGATTCTGGGAATCGTAGGTACGCCTTAAGCGATTAGAATTTGAGGCGAGCATTGCTCGCCCGAACAGGCGAGGGCGCTTGTCCCTACTTGTGCATTGCCAGCTTCCGCGATCGGGTTCACGAATCACCAGATGCAAAAAGCATGGTCTGGAAAGATTCGCGCCAGCTGAATGCTTGAGTACCGAAAGCCCTCGCGATGTCGTAATCTCTCTCCCTATGGATCTCAAACATCGCAGTCGCGGCATTACCGACGGGCGCGACCGAGCCCCGGCCCGTGCCATGTTCAAGGCGATTGGATTTTCCGACAGCGATCTAGAGCGACCGCTGATTGGCGTGGCCAACACATGGATCGAAACCATGCCTTGCAACTTTCACTTGCGCCGGCTTTCCGCCAAACTCAAACAAGGAATCCGGGCCGCTGGCGGCACGCCGATGGAGTTCAACACCATCGCCATCAGCGACGGCGAGACCATGGGCACAGAAGGCATGCGCGCCTCGCTCGTCAGCCGCGAGATCATCGCTGACTCTATCGAATTGGTCTGTCGCGGTCAGATGTTCGATGCGCTGGTTTGCGTGGTCGGCTGCGATAAGACAATCCCCGCGGCGGCCATGGCGCTGGCGCGCTTGAATATTCCGGGACTGGTGCTGTACGGCGGAACCATCGCGGCGGGCCGCTATCACGGGAAAGATGTCACCATCCAGGATGTGTTCGAGGCAGTTGGGGCAAATGCCGCGGGAAAAATGACGAATGCCGAACTAAATGAATTGGAGAACGTTGCCTGCCCCGGCGCAGGAGCGTGCGGCGGCCAGTACACGGCGAACACGATGTCGACGGTGATGGAGTTAATCGGCCTATCGCCGATGGGCTTCAACGGCGTGCCTGCAATGGATCCGCGCAAAAATGAGGTTGCGTTCCGCTGTGGCGAGATCGTGCTTGATCTGCTGAAGCGCGGAATTGTTCCTAAGGACATCCTGGTTCGTGCCGCTTTTGAAAATGCCATCGCGGGTGTTGCCTGCACCGGAGGCTCGACCAACGCGGTTTTGCACTTGCTCGCGATTGCTCGAGAATCAGGCGTGGCGCTCGAAATGGATGATTTCCAGAAAGTCAGCGAGCGTACGCCGCTGCTGGCAGACTTGAAACCCGCCGGGCGTTTTGTCGCCGCAGATGTGGACGAGGCTGGCGGAATTCCGGTGATCGCGAAGCGGCTGCTCGACGGAAACTGCGCCGATGGCTCAACGCTTACAGTTACAGCGAGGACCTTTGCGGAAGAGGCAAAGGCGGCAGTTGAAACACCCGGACAGCAGGTGATCACGCCGCTTGATCGTCCGCTGAAGAAAACCGGTGGACTGGTCATCCTACACGGAAATCTCGCTCCGGAGGGCTGCGTTGCCAAAATCAGCGGGCACGAGCGGCTCACGCAACGCGGGCCGGCGCGCGTGTTCGAGTCTGAAGAAGACGCAATGACAGCTGTGACCAGCAAAAAACTTCAACCGGGTGATG
>WNFH01004447.1_pt1 | contig 10119 bp, 5 predicted proteins | sample 5400411 | NCBI WGS metagenome assembly WNFH01 (sample SAMN13153347, study PRJNA577476) | soil metagenome | isolation source: 200 cm saprolite under Douglas fir tree site 2 hole 3 | place: USA:California | collected 2015-04-18
CGGCGCGCTTGAGCGAGGTCATGATCTCGAGAACTGCCGCGCGCTCGTCCACGATGCCTTTCTCGGCCGCGGCTTTAATCATCGCGTATTCGCCGCTCACATGATAAGCCGCCGTCGGCTTGCCAAAACGTTCGCGCACCCGCCATAAGATGTCGATGTAGGGGAGCGCCGGTTTCACCATCACGATATCGGCGCCTTCCTCGATATCGAGCGCGACTTCGCGCAGCGCTTCGTCCGCATTTGCGCAATCCATCTGGTACGATCGGCGATCGCCAAATTGCGGCGGGCTTTCCGCGGCGTCGCGAAACGGTCCGTAAAAGACGGAAGCAAACTTCGCCGCGTAACTCAGGATTCCAGTTTGATCAAAACCGTTTGCGTCGAGCGCCTCGCGAATCGCGCCGATACGGCCGTCCATCATGTCGCTGGGCGCGACCATGTCGGCGCCGGCGCGAGCATGAGAGAGCGCGGTTTTGACCAGGAGATCGACCGTCTCATCGTTCAGAACATGAAAGTGATCGCCATCGATGCGCGTGACGCCGCAGTGACCATGACTCATGTATTCGCACAAACAAACATCCGTGATGGCGACGACTTCGGGACATTTTTTCTTGATCGCGCCCAATGCTTTTTGCACGACGCCGTTTTCCGCGTAAGCCCCGCTGGCCTGTTCATCTTTTTTTTCCGGGATTCCGAAAAGCAGGACGGCTTGCAGCCCCGCGTCCCGGGCGCGCTGCGCTTCATCGACAATCTCTTGCATCGACAATTGAAAGACGCCTGGCATGCTCGCGATTGGCTGGCGCTGGTCGATTTTTTCGCTTACGAAAAGTGGCAAAACGAAATCGTGCGGGCTTAGTTTTGTTTCGCGCACGAGATTGCGTAAGGCCGGCGAACGCCGCAAGCGGCGCGGTCGATGCACCAATTTTCTCATAGACCGAGGCTACGCGTTCGGCGTGGGCGTCGCAAGCTCGCCACAGGACGAGTTGGTGTCGCCGCGGCGACCGAACTTGACGGGGGGAAGCGTTCCATGTAGCGCGTGCTTGGCGCGCCCGCCTTCTTTCGATGTCTCAAGCGACCAATTACTTATTGATCGATATCAGCAATTCGTTCACGAAACTGGCGTTCGCTTCAAAAACGCGAATTGTTCGGCCGAGACGAATGGCGACGGACAAATTTATGAGCGCTTATCTTCGTCAATTCGTAGAGCGCCGGAAGATCGAGATGGTGGTTGTTTCTTCGGTTGTGCCAAAAAAAAATCGCGTCGTCCGCGCGGCTGCGGGAAAAACAAAAGTGCTTTGGTTAAATTCGCGATTAAACCTTGGGGTTGGAATCGATTATCCACATCCGCGTTCGATCGGAGCAGACCGATTGGCCAACGCCGCCGCGGTGGCAAAGCTTTACGGTTGTCCTTCGATCGTGGTGGATTTCGGCACGGCCGTGACTTTCGACATTATTTCGAAACGCCGAAATTATATTGGCGGAGTGATTGCGCCGGGTCTGGAGGCGATGACAAATTTTCTTTATCAGCGCACGGCTTTGTTGCCCAAACTCTCTTTGACAGAAACGCGCCGCGCCATTGGGAAATCAATAATTGCTGCGATGAGGTCCGGCGCCGTCTTTGGTTATCGCGGATTAGTGCGCGAGATTATCACCCGGATCAAAGCGGAGCGATTTCTGCGCGAGAAAGTTTACATCGTAGCCACGGGCGGCTACGCACAGTTAATCGCGGCGAAGTTGCGCGAGATCGACGCGATCCATCCTCATCTGACCTTGGAAGGGTTGCGCATTGTCGCGAATCTCAATTCATAATCGTGCCCGCCAAAATGCTGGTAGCTTCCCGGGGCAATTCTGCTAATTATAGGGCCAGAAAAGGGCTCCCGCTGGCTTGTAAATTTTATGCTTGTCATCGGTTGCGCAAAGGTTGTAATGCGAACGGCATGAACATTCGGAAAATCGCGGCGATCACAGTTTTGGTGTTCAGTTCCCTCGCGGCCACTAACGTTGCACCGTCGAAATCGGAACTGGAGGAAATGTATAACAAAGCGTTCCGGGATTTCGAGGCGAATAATTTTCCCGAGGCATTGAAAGAGCTCGATGCGATAGACGCTCGTCAACCGGATCTGGCGGAATCGCAAAATCTGCGCGGCGTGATCCTGATGCGGGAAGGTATCTATGACAAGGCGGAAGCAGCCTTGCTCGAAGCGGTGCGGATCGATCCGAAGTTTTGGAACGCGCGCTTTAACCTGGCGGAGATTCCGTTTCTCAAGAGAGATTGGGCGGAAGCTCGCACTCGTTTCCAACAGCTTCTTTCGAGCAACGTGGCCGGTCTGGAGGGTGAAGCGACGCAGCTTATTCAATATAAGATTCTACTGACCTATCTGCTCGAGGGAAAAGAGAACATGGTCGATTCCATGTTGGCCAAGTTCGAGCTTTCGCCCGATACGCCGGCCGTTCATTACGCGAACGCCGCCATCGCGCTCCAACGCAAGAAAAACAAAGAAGCAAGAGATTTGATCGTTGTGGCAGAGAAGAACTTTTCTCCACAACTGAACAAGGTTTTTGCAGAATCGTTGTATGAAGTCGGCTGGCTGGAAAAGCCAGCCGGCCAGACGCGCCCCTCGCTGCCGTTAGCGACTGCGGCCGAGCGCACCGCAAAGACCAAAGCTTTGGCGCTATCAAGTTTCGAACAAGCGCAACAAGCCGTCCAACAGCGCGACTTCGCGACGGCCCGGAAATTTATCGACGAGGCCGATGCGGCCGACCCCAATCAGGCGCCAATCCTCAATTTGCGGGGCGAGATTTTGATGGAGCAGAAGGAATTCGACGATGCGGAAGCCGCGTTTAAGAAGGCGTCCAAAGCGGATCCGAAATTCCGTGAGGCGCAGTATAATCTCGCGCAAATTCCGTTTAAGAAAAAAGATTATACACGGGCGCGAGAGCGCTTCGACGCGCTCTTCAAGCAGACACCAGGGGGCGATAAGAATCAGGCGGCGCAGATCATTAAGTTCAAGATCTACATGACGCTTTTGCTCGAAGGCAAAGAGAGCCGCGCGCAAAAGATGATGGAGCAGTTCCAGTTTACGGGAGACACGCCGGCGTTGTACTACGCGCAGGCAGCTTGGGAGTTTCAGCACAACAACCCAAACAAAGCGACCGACTGGATCGCATCGGCCGAGAAGATCTACTCGCCCGCCCTCAACAACCTTTTCGGGGACGCCTTCTATGATCTCGGCTGGCTGCAGAGTCCGGCGATGGTGGCTTCCTCCACTCCGACGACTGAAGCAGCGGCTGCCATGTCGGCGCCAACTGAATCCAGCCCGGCAATCGAGCCCAGCCCGATTCCTAGCGCTGTTGCAGCCGCAAATAATCCAGCCAAAGAAGCGAAGACGGAATCTTCGCCTTCTTCTTCTTCGCCGGCCGCGAGTCCGGTGATTGCTGGAATGGAGGCGACGAGTTCGCGAGCGGCCGAATCTCCGGCTGCAGTTACGCAGCCGCCCGTCGTGGCCTCAAACGAATCTACAGCCCCTGCGAAGGCGGAGGAGGCGCCTGCCGCTTCAGCCGCTGTGTTCTCGCCTACGGTTGAAACCCAGGTTGCGGCAGCATCACCTTCTGCTTCCATCCCCGCGTCGGCCGCTCCTGTCAGCCAGGGTGAACAACCGGCTGTCGCTCAATCGGAGCCTTCAGTGCTACCATCGGCCGCGCCTGCGGCCAGCGCCCCGGCTGTCGTGGCTGCCACGCCAGCCACGGTGCTCGCCCCCACCCGCGTCCGGGAGTGGTCCCGGCCTGTCATGGGCGAGACGCCGCAGACGTTGCTCGTGGGCGGATTGCTCCTGGCCGGCCTCTTCTTGTTGGCTTGGGTCATCGTTCCGTTGGCTCGGGTGATCGCTCCTGAGGTTCGCCGCCGCCTGATCCACATTACGATTTACCGCCAGGCAGCGCCCGCTGCCGGACCACGCTTGGACGAAGTCAGTCTGGCTCCAACGCAAGAGCACTTGGCCACCGTGAGCAATCATTTCGTTGGTGGTCCGCGCCGAGTCTCGCTCCAGTTGAGAGCGTCGGAACCTTCGTTGCGGCGCAACGTTCTGCCGCTGGGAAAACCCGGCCGCGCTTTCGGCGGAGGAGCAACTTTAGCCAGTGGCGCAGTGGAAACTTTCGCTTATCGCAATCCCGAGCCCAAAGTTGAGTTGGTGCCGCTCGCCGAGCCTGTCTTCGAGTCCTCAGTTGGCCCTGTCCTCGAACAGGTTGAGATTCCAAGCGTTGATTTCACGCCAAGTGCCGAGGTTTTGTCTCCGGTCATTCCGCCAATCCCGGAAATGCCAGAGCCCATCGAATGGACGAACGGCGCTCCTGCCGTTTCGGAAATGGCGGCCGCTGCTGTCATTGTGATGGGCGCTGCGCCGGTCGCGGAGCCTGTGTTTGAACCTAAAGTAGAACCGATCGACACCGAGTTTGAATCGTGGACGACGACAGCACAGCCCGTGATCGAGCCTGAGGTAGAACCGATCGGACAAGGACAACCGATTCCGTATCAAATGTCTGTCTCCGCGATGGAACCATCTGTGGCGGAAACTGTCGAGACACCCTCTTTTGTCCCGAAGGCCATTTCCCCCGAGCCGTTAGTTCCGCAAACAACCACACCTGTAACCATGCCTGAACCGATCCAAATCCCAACCGCTCAAGTAACCAGAACTCCAGCGGCCGTAGGTGCACCGCAGCCCGCTGGCGCACCGCAGCCGGCTGGCGCCATGCACACCGCCGTCCAGCTCACGTTCTCCTTCGAGATCGCCTCGATGCAACTTACGCCCTCCTTCAAAATGGGTGCCTTGCAAGTGCGGCCGACCTCCAAGATCGTCACCATGCGTCTGGCTCCTACCCAGCAGGCGCAGCCAGCGATGAATCTGCAGGTCACTTTCGAGGTCGCAAAGGTTCAGCCCGCGGGAGGAGCGCTTGGCAGTGTCCGATTGACTCCCTCTCAACAGCAGCGGCCGACGGCCACAGGTTCGCCTTCCTTTACGGTCGGAGGGTTGCAACTCGTCCCGAATTTCGAAGCTACGCCTTTGCAACTCACTCCGTCGCAGCAAGGACAAGCTTCCGTCCTGGTAACAGCTCCGTTCCAGATTGGCACGGTCGAATTTTCACCATCGTTTGAGATTGCGGCCATTGTCCTGAATTCGAATTCCAAGCAGGTTGCCGTTCAGTTGCCTGGTGTAGGCCTGGCCCCAGGCGAAGGCATCCCGATGTTCGAGATTGCAAACTTGCAGCTCACGGGCGCCGGCGAAATCGGAATGATGCAGCTCAACCTGCTCGGTCACGGTCCGAGGCGGGCGTAAAGCGAGTTGCATGGCTACGTTATTTGCGGCGAAATCGTGGACTTCGCGCCGATGCCGCGCGTGCAACTTCTAGCTTACGATCTTCTGCCGCGTTTAACCAAATGGCTGCGATTGAGCGATCGTAGTTGCTTGGGCAGAAATTCTCCGTCTCGCCGGATCAATTTGCCGTCGAAATAAATCTCCCCTCCGCCGTAGTCCGGCCGCTGGATGCTTACCATGTCCCAGTGCACCTGGCTTCGATTCCCATTATCGGCTTCTTCATAAGCCTGTCCCGGCGTGAGATGAAACGAACCGGCGATTTTCTCATCGAATAATATGTCCCTCATCGGTTGCAGAACGTGGGGATTAAACCCGAGCGAAAACTCGCCGAGGTAACGAGCGCCGGCGTCCGAATCGAGAATTTTGTTCAGCTTCTCCGTCTGGTTGCTTGTTGCATCGACAATCTTGCCATCGCGAAACTCCAGGCGGATGCCATCGAAACCGGTGCTCTGATAAATGCTCGGTGCGTTGAAACTGACGCAACCCTGAACGGAATTTTTCACGGGGCAGCTGAAAACTTCACCGTCGGGAATATTGCGATCGCCTCCGCAAATCACCGCTGGAATTCCCTTGATGCTAAAGCGGACGTCGGTGCCCGCCCCCTTAATCTCGACACGGTCCGTCCTTTCCATCAGCGCCTTAAGCGCTTTCATGCCCGGCTGCAGTTTGCGGTAATCCAGCGTGCAGACTTCAAAGTAGAAATCTTCGAAGGCCTCGGTGCTCATCCCGGCAAGCTGCGCCATCGACGGCGTCGGCCAGCGCAGCACCACCCATTTCGTTTTTTTGACCCTTTGATCTTGCACCGGCCGCATTTTCTTTGCCATCAACTGCATTTGCTTTACCGGCACATCAGAAAGCTCGGTGATGTTGTTGCTGCCGCGGACAGCGATGTATGCGTCCATCTTCCTCATGCGCGCGAGCTCATGGCTCGCCATTAGTTTCAATTGTCGATCCGACGCACCGAGCGTGAGTGCGCGACTGACTCGAGCGCGGTAGATTTGCACAAAAGGAATCGCACCGACCTTTCGGATTGCACGAATGAGCGCCACCGGCATTTCATCGGGCGCGTCGAACGCTTCGATCAAGACGGTTTCGTTGCGCTTGAGGCGCGTGGAATATTCCACCAGAAGTTTCGCGAGTTTGTCGAAGCGGAGATCGTGCATAGAAGCTTATGATTCCATCGGCAGTGCCGGATGCAACTCACGAAGCCGACTTCACAACTCTTGCTGCAAAAGCGCCATCAAAGTAGTCGCGAAACGGAATTGAATGCTTCGTCCGCTCCAATTGCAACATCGACAGGCCAGCCAGGACGCGCCGCACGAGTTCTTCATTTTCCTCCGGCTCCAGACTGCACGTGCTATAGACAAGCACTCCGCTCGGTCTCAATAAACCAAAGACCGCGCGGACAATTTCGAGCTGTTGCTTTTGCATGCGAACAAAGTCGGCTGGCTTTAACCACCATCGGACATCGACGCGCCGTCGCATCACTCCGGTATTGCTGCATGGTGCGTCGATCAGGATGCGATCGAACGGAGCGACCGAAGCAATTTCTTTCGGGAAGCGACTGCGTCCCCAATCATAAGGGAAGACATGAGCAATTCTGACCCCGAGTCGCGCCATATTTTCTTCGAGGAGGCAAACGCGCTCTGGTCCGCGGTCGCAGGCCACAATCACGCCGCGATTTCGCATGAGCTCCGCGATGTAACTTGTCTTCCCGCCCGGCGCGGCGCACGCATCGAGGACTTTTTCTCCCGGTTGGGGATCGAGGAGCTGGCAAGCGATCGCCGTGCTCGGATCCTGAATGTAGCAATGGCCCCGCTCGAGCGCTTTCGATGGAAATACGTCCGGCTCAACGAAGTCAGGATTGTGCAACAAAGGGCGCGATTCCGGATGAGTCCGCAGGAACTTTTCGCGATCGATTTTCAATCGATTGATCCGGGCATACAGAGGCGGTGGCTGGTTGTTCCACGTGCACAGTGCTTCCGCGGCTTCGGCTCCGAAATTCTGTTCCCAACGTGCGACTAAAAATTTCGGATGAGATGTTCGAACGTCGAGCGGCTGCGTGTTTCCTTGCGCGCGCAACTCATCTTTGTGTCGCAGGCCGGCGCGCAGGATTCCGTTAATCAATCCACGGTGCCTCTTCGGCGCCAGCTCCACGGTTTCGTAAACGGCCGCGTGCTCAGAAGTTTCGAGGATAAAGAGTTGATAAAGGCCAAGTCGAAGAACGTCGCGAAGATCGACATCCACGGGAGCAGTCCGCAGACGACTGATCCAGAAATCAAGCAGCGTTGAATTGCGCAGGACGCCGTAAAACAACTCCAGGGCAAAAGCGCGGTCCGACGCGCTCAATTTCGTTTTGGCCAAAAGCTTGAAGATGACCGAATGGGCGAAGCTTTTTTCCAGTCGCCACGCTCGCATCGCGGCAAGCGCGGCTCGGCGAGCAGACAATTGCGCCATGCGGTCAGTCCGCTGCGAGAAAGTTTAGTGCGGCGTCACGCTCGCGCGACCAATGGAATGATAGCGGAAACCGAGCTGGCCCATCGTCTCGGGATCAAACAGGTTTCGCCCGTCAAAGACGATCGGCGTTGTCATTTTTCTCTTCACGACAGCAAGATCGACATTGGCGAATTCGCTCCATTCCGTCGCAATAATCAACGCTTCGGCGCCGTCCGTCGCTTCCAGCGCGGACGAAGCGAACTTAGCATCGGCAATCGTTTTCACCTCGCGCGCCTTTTCCATTCCCTTCGGATCGTAAGCGGTGACGTGGGCGCCTTCGCGCAACAGCGTGGCCACGAGGTCGATGGCGACAGAGGAGCGAATATCATCGGTATCTGGTTTAAAGGTCAGGCCCCAGACGGCAATTTTCTTTTCGCGCAACACCCAGAGCGTTTCACGGATGGCCTTAAGGAAACGCTCTTCTTGCGCCGTGTTTATTCGCTGCACTTCCTTGAGCAAGTTAAATGGGACACCGAGTTGTTCGCAGATCGTGACGAAGGCGGCGATGTCTTTCGGAAAACAGGAACCGCCGTAACCGATTCCCGCATTGAGAAAATCACGACCGATGCGCCGGTCCATTCCAATTCCATCGGCGACTTTCTCGATATCGGCGCCGCTGGCCTCACAGATGGTCGAGAGCGCATTGATATAGGAAATTTTGAGCGCGAGAAATGAATTGGCGGCGTGTTTGATGAGCTCGGCGCTGTTGATGTCGGTCACAAGAATTGGCGCCATGAATGGTTCATAGACCTTCTTCATCAGGTCGATGGCGTGTTCGCTTTGCGCCCCGATCACAATGCGATCCGGATGCATCAAATCGCCGACGGCGCAGCCTTCGCGCAAGAACTCCGGATTGCTGACAACATCAAACTTCGCGCCGTGGCGATTGTAGCGTTTGATGGACTCGGCGACTTTTTCGCCTGTTTTCACAGGCACGGTGCTTTTATCAACAATCACGCGATAGCTCGTCAATACGCCCGCGATTTCCCGGGCAACTTTCTCGATGAAGCTAAGATCGACCTCGCCGTTCGGCTGCTGCGGAGTGGGGACGGCGATGAAAACGATCTGTGAATTATCGACCCCTTCCCGAACGCTGCCGGTGAACCGCAACCGATGCGCGGAGACGTTGCGATGGATCACTTCCTCGAGACCGGGTTCGTAGATGGGCACTTTGCCAGCTTGCAACGCTTCGATTTTCCGCGGGTCGTTATCGACGCAGACAACGTTGTGGCCCACGTCGGCGAAGCAAGCGCCGGTGACAAGACCGACGTAACCGGAACCAATGATGGAAAGATCCATGCGAGTGAAGCGGCGCAGCGACTTAGTCGCGGCGGAGCAAGCGGCGGGCCGACGCCGGAAAACACAGCATTCTTGGCACCGTCCCGCTCATTGGCCCTGGCCTGCGCCCGCGGGATCGAAATTCAAATCGAGACCAAATTTCGGAAATGCTTTGAGGGTGATGGTAAAGAGCACACCATATTCTTTCACACCAGCGTTGTCGCGCACCACGGCGCCAAATGAAGCTACCCAGCTTGTCAGATCGCGATATATCGAGTAACGCTGCTCCTCGAGGGTGCGGGTGGTCGCTTCGTATTGCTCCTGGACACCGAAGCCCCAGTTCTCATCGAGGCGGTAATATCCGCCGACGACAAACAAGCTGCTGTTGTCGAAGAAGGGATTGCCATTCAAATAGCGATGCGCAACGCTCAATTGCAAATTCGCGATTGGTTGGACAATCACGGTCGTATCCACTTCCGTAAAACCCTTGTCGAAAGCCGGCACCTGGGAGTTGATGCTGAGCGTCGCCCACGGCAGCGGCGTGAACCGGAGATTATTGAAAAAATTCGAATACGGCGTGCGGTCGAACGGATTATTGAAGTTCACGTCAAAAAAAGTATCGAGCTCGAGCCAGGTGATCGTCGAGTCATCGCGCCGCGTCTCAAGACGGTTCCGAACGCCGAGGCGCCAGACCGTCCAATTATCGATTGAATCGACGGAAGTGAACTGTGGGAAATCGATTGGGCGAAGTTGCGTAGAAGGTTCAAATCGATCGAACTGGAGAATGGAAGCGGGGTCGGCGCCGCCATTGGCTACGTAAGAGAAGTTCGTGAACGGCTGGATTACGTGGAGAAGTCCGTCGAGGCCAAACGCCCGGCTTTGGACATCCTCCCAATCGCGCGAGATTTTAAAAGATGCTTCTGCTCCGGCGTCAAAGACCGTCCGGAATGTGTTGCCCCCAAAAACAATTGGATTCGCT
>WNFH01004448.1_pt1 | contig 10119 bp, 6 predicted proteins | sample 5400411 | NCBI WGS metagenome assembly WNFH01 (sample SAMN13153347, study PRJNA577476) | soil metagenome | isolation source: 200 cm saprolite under Douglas fir tree site 2 hole 3 | place: USA:California | collected 2015-04-18
AAGTTTTCTGAACAATGTCCGCGCGGCGGATCGTTCCAATTTTATCTACACTTTGGCCGGCGGCGCGATTTTCAATCTGGCAAATCTCCTGCTCGTCGCCGCAATCGACATGGTTGGTCTGGCAATTGCCTTCCCGGTTGCCATTGGCATCGCGCTCGTCGTCGGCGTCGTCTCCAGCTTCGCACTGCAACCGAAAGGGAATGCCGGATTGCTCGCTGCTGGTGTCGCTTGTGCGGTAGTTGCCGTGATCCTGGATGGCAAGGCCTACGGTAACCTGAAGGAGACTGGTGGCGCGGTTTCTCGCAAGAGCATCACTGTCTGCATCGTATCGGGAGTTCTGATGGGCCTCTGGGCGCCCTTTGTGACCCACTCCATGACGCATGGAAAAAGCCTCGGCCCTTACAGTGTCGGCGTTTTCTTCACGATGGGAGCGTTGCTTTCCTGTTTCGTCTGGAATGTCTATTTTATGAAGCATCCGCTGGTGGGAGCGCCGTTGAATTTCCGTGGATTCTTTCGCGGGCCCGCCGCGGGCCACCTGCTCGGCTTGCTGGGCGGCGCCATCTGGGGCATCGGCACGGTTTTCAACCTCGTTGCCGCGAATTTTACCGGTGTGGCTATTTCCTACGCGATCGGCCAGTCCGCGCCGATGGTGGCCGCTTTGTGGGGTGTTCTGGCCTGGAATGAATTTCGGGGCGCGAATCGCCAGGCGAAAACCAGCCTCGCCCTCATGTTTTTATTCTACATGCTTGCAATTCTTCTTGTAGCAGAGGCGAATACCTCGAGCTAATAGCCGCCAATGGAAATTATCATAAATCTCGCTGGCGGCCTTCGTGTCCACACGGCCGCCTCGATGCTGCTCAACCCTCGAATACGTTGCGCACCACAAACCAGAGATTTGCCGGGCGTTCCGCCAGCCGCCGCACGAACCACGGATACCAGTAAGTGCCGTAAGACACGAGAACCATGCAAGTACATCCTTCCCTGGCAAGACGTTCTTGTTCGGAGCGCTGGATCCCGTAGAGCATCTGCACTTCCAGCTCCGCTTTCGAACAACCTTCGGCCAATGCAAAACCGGAAAAACGCCGGATCAGCGCCAGATCGTGCGTTCCGAAAGCGGCCCGCGCGCAGCGATTCGCCTTCTTTGCCCGCAACAACTCTTTCGCCAGCGCAAAATAATTTTCATCCACGTCCCGTTTGCGGGGATACGCGATTTCGCGAGGCTCGCGGTACGCTCCTTTTACGAGCCGGACCGAGGGGCGCAGGGGCAGCAGCTTTGCCAGATCCTCTCGCGTCCGGTAGAGATAGGCCTGCAGGCAAATGCCTGCATTTGGAAATGCCTGCAGCACGCGGCGGTAGAGCTCCAGAGTTGCGTCCACATAATTGCTTGCTTCCATATCCACCCAGACAACGGAGCTTTTCGGCGCCCGCTCGAGAATGGCTTTTAGATTGTCGAAGCAGAGATCCGGGGAAAGATCCAGGCCAAGTTGCGTCAGCTTCACGGAGATTTCCGCCTGCAGTCCTTTTTGCTGAACGCGATGGAGAACTTCGAGATAGTGCTCGGTAACCCGCCGGGCCTCGGACTGATCCCCGATGTTTTCGCCGAGATGCGTGAACACCGCTCCGATTTTCTTGCTCTGCAAAATCTGCGCGGCCTCAAGCGCGTCGTCGAGCCTTTCACCCGGCATGAAACGGGACACCGCGCTTCGCACAAAAGGATATCGAGTGGCGTGCTCGCGAAGCCACTGATTCTGAGAAGCAGCTAGCAGCAGCGACCGCATCAGGCCCATACCTCCTGCGCCTCCTCTCTTGTGGAAATTTCCACGTTCTTACTGTCCATGCGGCTCTCTTCCAGAACTACCGCGTACTCGTAAAGCTTTCGCCGATCGCTGGCGTCAGGAAATCCCCAGCGTTCGCAACAGCAGGCCCGCCAGTGTGCCGCCGAGCAGCGGGCCGATTACCGGAATTGGCGCGTAGCTCCAATCCGCGGCGCCTTTCCCCGCAACGGGAAGAACCGCATGCGCGATGCGTGGGCCAAGGTCGCGCGCAGGATTGATGGCATATCCGGTCGTCCCCCCAAGAGAAAGACCAATGCCCCACACTAGGCTTCCGACAAGATAAGGTCCAAGCCCCGCGGCGGGTCCCGTCGATGCGCCCTTCGAAAAAATCGCGCCAACGACGAACACGAGGACGAAAGTCGCGATGGTCTCGCTCGTCAGATTCGAAACACGATTTCGGATCGCGGGTGCCGTGCAGAAGCAGGCAAGCTTTGCGGCCGTGTCTGGTGTTTCCCTCCAATGCGGAAAGTAGTGCAGCCAGACCAGCGCGGCGCCCGCGATTGCGCCGAGCATCTGGGCGGCGAGATACGGGGCGAATTTCGCAAAATTGGCGTCACGAACCGCAAAGCCGATAGTGACCGCGGGGTTTAGATGCGCATCGCTGCTCCCGCACGCGATGGCGGTGAAGACGCCCGCCATCACGGCTAAGGCCCAGCCTGCCGTGATGACCATCCATCCGCTGCCTTCGGCTTTCGAACGCTTCAACACCACTCCGGCGACGACGCCATCGCCCAGCAAAATGAGAACCATCGTGCCGAAAAATTCACCGAGCAGCGGCGAAGTCATGAGTCGATGCCTCCCTCAGGATTCTATCCAGTCGAACGAGCGCGTGACCGCTTTCTTCCATTGCTTGTAAAGCCGTTCGCGCTCGGCTTCGGCGAGACGCGGCTTCCACGTGCGATCCACGGCCCAGTTCGCGCGCAGTTCCTCGAGGCCGGAAAAAAAATTCACCGCCAGCCCTGCTGCGTAAGCCGCGCCCAAGGCAGTCGTTTCCTGAATCACGGGACGGACAACCTCCCGGTCCGAAATGTCGGCCTGAAACTGCATCAGCAGGTCGTCTGTCACCATGCCGCCGTCCACGCGCAGGCTTTCCAATCCGATTTGCGAATCCTTCTCCATCGCCTCAATGACTTCACGCGTCTGAAACGCCGTCGCTTCCAGCGCGGCTCGCGCGATGTGCCCTTTGTTCGCGTAGCGCGTGAGGCCGGCGATCACGCCTCGCGCATTTTCCTTCCAATACGGCGCATACAATCCGGAAAAAGCGGGGACGAAGTAAACGCCGCCGTTGTCTTTAACCGTCCGCGCCAGGGACTCCACGTCCGAGCTTTTTTCAATGATGCCGAGATTGTCGCGGAGCCACTGCACAAGTGCTCCGGCGATAGCCACTCCTCCTTCGAGGGCGTAGTGCGCCGGGCCGTTGCCGAATTTGTAGGCCACGGTCGTGAGCAGGCCGAAGTTGGAAGGAACCAGACGCTCTCCGGTGTTCATCAGCAGAAAGCAGCCCGTGCCATACGTGTTCTTGACTTCCCCGGGACGAAAGCACGCCTGCCCGGCAAGCGCCGCCTGCTGGTCGCCGAGTATTCCGCTGATGGGAACACCCGAAATCGTGTTGAGCGACGCTTCGCCGTAGACTTCACTGCTCGAGCGCACTTTCGGCAGCACCGCGCGCGGAATGTCAAAAGCCGCCAGCAACTCGCCATCCCAATCCAGCGTTTTCAGGTTCAGGAGTTGCGTCCGGCTGGCGTTGGTAACATCCGTTGCGTGTACGCTCCGAGCATCTCCCTGCCCTCCGGTCAGGTTCCAGATCAGGAACGCATCGATATTCCCAAAGAGCAGTTCTCCGGCCGTGGCCTTCTCCCTGGCGCCGGGAACGTTTTCCAGCAGCCAGCGCAACTTCAGGCTGCTGAAATACGTGCTCAGCGGTAGCCCGGTCTGCGGACGAAAACGGTCCTGCCCGCCCTTGCTCGCGAAGCGCGAAACTTCATCTGCAACTCGCGTATCCTGCCACACGATTGCGTTCGCCACCGGCTTGCCCGTCTTGCGTTCCCAAAGGACCGTAGTTTCCCGCTGGTTGGTGATCCCGATGGCCGCAAGATCGGACGCGCGCAATCCGCGTCGGTCGAGCGCTTCCGCAATTACCTCTTCCGTGCGGCGTAGGATTTCCAGCGCGTCGTGCTCCACCCATCCCGGCTTGGAAAAAATCTGTTCGTGTTCTTTCTGTGCCACGGCGACCGCACGCCCGGACTTGTCAAAGACCATGAACCGCGTGCTGGTCGTGCCTTGATCGATCGCTCCAACGTAGTTTTTCAAGGGACTGGTCCTTCTTGTTCGGGCCGAAGCATACTACGCCAACTCGGCCGCTGGCTGCACGCAAAACGCTGGCCGCAGCCTGTTTCCGACCCACCGGTGCTGGACGAGAGAGCTGAACTCGGCTGTATCGCTTCAAGACCGAATTCGCATCTAACCAATGGGGGTAAACGCGGGAAGGAGTCTTTCTGATGACAAAGAGAATGGATTTTAGGCGTGGCGCATTGATGGCGGGAGCTTTCGCTCTCGTCCTTGTGCTTTCGGCGTCGCGCGCCGTGGCGGAGGAGACCAAAGCCGTCACGATGACGGTAACCGCCGTTGCCAAGAAAGAGGTCGTCGTCCCAGCCGTCACCAAAGACGATGTGCAGTTCTATCTGAACAAGGAACGCCGGCAGGTAGCCGATTGGAGGCGCGGGGAAAAGCTCTTTCTCGCCGTGCTGATTGACGATTCCCTGGACAGCAGCGTTGCCGGCCAGTGGGACGATTTGCGGGCATTTTTTGCCGCTCAGCCCAACACAACGTATATTTCCGTATTCTACGCCCGCAATGGCACTGCCATGCTCGCCCAGGATTTCACCCAGGATCACGCCCTTGCGGCCAAAGCTTTGCGCATTCCGCTCGGTGGCGGGGGCGCCTTCGCGAGCCCATACCTCGCGCTTCAGGACCTACTAAAGCGGTGGCCGTCTTCCTCGGACCGGCGCTCGATTCTCTTGATCTCCTCCGGGATCGATTATTTTCGCGGCAGTTTCGGGCCGACGAGTCCGGATCTCGATCCCACGATTGAGCGCGCCCAAAAGCAGAACACCAATATCTGGTCGGTCTATGCTCCAGATGCCGGCCACCGCGCACGTGGGTTCTTCCGTGTATCCAGGGCGCAGGCCAATCTCAGCCAGTTGTCGGAAGAGACCGGTGCCGAATCCTATTATTTAGGTACCGGCGCGCCCGTTACCTTCAAACCGCATTTTGATGAAATCGCCGCGCACCTCAACAACCAGTATCTTCTGACCTTCAGGGCCAACGGTGGCAAAAAGGGGCGTTTCGAGCGCCCCCGAGTTCTGACGGAGCTTCCGAACGTCGAATTTATGACGCCTTCGGCTGTCTTTCTGCCCGCGGCTCAGTAACAACGGTATTCGGGCGATTCCGAATGGTAGGAGGCGCGGGCCGCGGGGTCCGCGCCATTTTTCTAATTGGGCCTTGTGCCGGTTCTTCGAGGCAAGCTAGACTACCGAGCGTTTCCTTCCGCTAGGCAATGGATTCCCGAGCTCAATTGAATTGGCTTCCATCATCGTCAAGATCCTGGGGCTTATGGTCATCGTTTCCTCTTTGACGAATCGTGCGCGGTGCGGCATTTCGCGATCCCTTGGCGGGCGTTCCCTGCTGCGTGGCCCGGCCGCCTTCACGGCCGCGCTACTCCTCTTGGCGCTACCCGCGCCTCCCACTCGTGCCGATGAGGGGACAACTCTTCGAGAAGGTTGGGCCGTGCAGTCCTCAGCCAAAGTGCATGTCGGCGGAGAACAAGTTTCACTTCCCGGATTCAAGACCGAGGGTTGGTACAAAACTTCTGCACCGAACACTGTCTTTGCCGTACTCGTGGAAAACGGTGTCTACCGGAATCCCTATTTTGGGATGAACCTCCGCTCCCTGCCGGGAGTGCGCTATGCCATTGGCTCGCAATTTTCGAATCAGGAGATGCCGGAGGACAGCCCGTACGCCTTGCCCTGGTGGTACCGCAACGAATTCGAGGTGCCCGCGCGCTACAAAAACAAGAGCGTCTGGTTGGCGTTTCGCGGAATCAATTACCGCGCCAACATTTGGATCAATGGAAAAAAAGCTGCCGCTTCCGAGCAGGTCGTGGGCGCTTTCCGCCGTTATGAATTCGACGTCACCCCCTTCGTGAATCCCGGGAGGAGAAATGCCGTCGCCGTGGAAGTCTCCGCGCCTCGCGCGAGTGACCTGGGCATCACCTTTGTGGACTGGAACCCGGCGCCTCCGGATAAAGATATGGGGCTCTGGCAGGAAGTGGTGCTCTCCGCCAGCGGGCCGGTAGCTTTGCGCCACCCGTTCGTTGAGACGAAGCTGGAACTCCCGGGCAGGCGCGAAGCCCATCTGACCGTGCGCGCCGAACTGCTGAATACCTCGGCAGTTCCGGAAAAGGGATTCCTGCGGGGGAAAATCACCGGCGCGACTGTCCCCATCGAGTTTTCGCAATCTGTGGAACTTGCCCCGGGCGAGCACCGTTCCGTTGTAATCACACCTGATCAAGTTCCGGCGCTGAATGTGCGGAATCCGCGTTTGTGGTGGCCCTACCAAATGGGCCAGCCCTATCTGCATAAGCTTACGCTCGAATTTGTGCCGGACAAGGAAAAGGCTTCTGACGTACAGACAATTTCTTTTGGCATCGTGCAAGTGGGCTCCGAACTGACTCCGGAAGGCGCAAGACTCCTGAAAGTCAACGGCGAGCCCGTTCTCGTGCGAGGCGCCGGCTGGACGCCGGATATGATGCTCCGCGTCGATGAAAAGCGCCGCGAAGCGGAGTTCCGCTACGTCAAGGAGTTGGGACTGAACACCATTCGTCTCGAAGGCAAACTCGAGGACGAATCTTTCTTCGAGCGTGCCGATCGCGAAGGCATCTTGATTATGGCCGGCTGGTGCTGTTGCGACGCCTGGGAGAAATGGAACAAGTGGAACGAGGAGAACCGGCGGGTCTCGCTCGATTCTCTGCGGGACCAGATGCTGCGCCTCCGGCAGCATCCCAGCCTCCTCCTCTGGTTGAACGGAAGCGACAATCCTCCGCCCGCCGACCGCGAACTTGCTTATCTCCAGGTGGAGAAGGAAACGAATTGGCCCAAGCCTGTCCTCTCCTCGGCTAGCGCCAAGAAAACCGATACGAGCGGTAACACCGGCCTGAAGATGACCGGCCCCTACGAATACGTTTCGCCGAATTACTGGTATCTGGACACCAAGGCCGGCGGTGCCTACGGCTTCGATACGGAAACGAGTCCGGGACCGGCCGTGCCGCCCCTGGAAGAGCTGCAGTCCATGTTTCCGGCAGACAAACTATGGCCGATCCACGAATTCTGGAATTTCCACTCCGGCGGCGGACAATTCAAAAATATCAACGTCTTCGCGCGTGCCCTGGCGGCTCGCTATGGCCAGGCGAAAGACGTAGCTGATTTCGCTTGGAAGTCCCAGTTCATGACCTACGAAGGCCAGCGCGCCATGTTTGAGGCTTACACCCGCAACAAGTACAAGTCCACCGGCGTCATCCAGTGGATGCTCAACAATGCCTGGCCGGGCCTGATCTGGCATCTTTACGATTACGACCTGCGTCCCGCTGGCGGTTACTTCGGCGCAAAAAAGGCACTGGAGCAAGTCCACGTCCAATTTTCCTATGACGATCATTCCGTTGTCATCGTGAATGGCAAACAGGAACCGCTCACCGGACTCAAAGTTCTCGCGAAAGTCTACGATATATCTCTGCGGGAAAAGTTTTCGCGTGAATCCACTGTGGACGTGGCTGCGGACGGCGTTACAAAATCCTTCGCCATCCCCGAGCCCGCGGACATCTCCACCACCTATTTTCTGAACCTCTTGCTCTTCTCCACTTCCGGCCGGTTGCTCAGCCGTAATTTCTACTGGCTCTCTGCGAAACCGGACGTCCTCGATTTCAGCAAGACAACGTGGTACTACACGCCTCTGACGGACTACGCGGACTTCACTGCTCTGCAGGATTTGCCCAAGGCGACTCTGCACGGTTCCCTAAAAATCGCGGATGCCGGTGAGGACACGGCGTCCCGCGCCACCATCGAGAATTCCGGCGCAAGCTTGGCCCTCCTCGTTCGCTTGCGGCTCCTGGATGAGAAAGATGGACATGAAATCCTGCCCGCTTTCTGGGCCGATAATTATCTTTCCTTGCTGCCCGGCGAAAAACGGGAGGTCGTTGCGCAAATCCGCAAAAGCGATCTGGGTGGGACCAAGCCGCTCCTCTCTGTCGACGGTTTCAACGTGGACGGTTTCAACGTTGCTCCTCTCACAAATCATTAGCACGGAATCCAGCAAAACGACCGTCAGGAAACTTGATTCCTGGGTCGCCCTTCTCTTGGCGTACATTCGCGAAGCGGCGGAATCCTCAATCGTACCGCTCGGTCTGCACCTACGCTCTCATTCCGCGGGCAATTCGAATGAGAGTTGCTCGCGGAACCACCGTGTCTTCCACACGCCAAAAGCGATCCCCGCGATCATCCAGATGGCCCCGGCGATCTTGGCGGGACGGCTCAGGTTCAGCCACAACCCGAAACAGATCACAAATCCCAAGACGGGCGGAAGCAGGTGAGTCAGCTTCTTTTCTCCAGCGCGCAGGTAATAGCGAACAAATGCCGCGGCATTCACTCCCATGAAAGCAATCAGCGCGCCGAAATTCAGCATTTCTGCTCCGATGCCGTACGACCGGTCTTCGCCGACGGCATAAGAGAGCAAGAACGCCCCACATAAAACGATCGCACCTACAAAAAGAACATTGTTCCGCGGAACGCGATGCTTCTCGTCCACCGCTCCAAAAAAAGACTTCGGCAGTGCATTGCTCCGGCCCATGCCATACAGCAGCCGCGCCGCACCTAGTTGCGCACCCAGGCCCGAGCCGAAATTTGCGATCAGCAGTGTGAACCCCACCACCGTGAAGAGCGGCCCCCACGCCCGGCCCGCTGCGTGTACGTAGGCCGTATCGACGTTGGGAAATGCCTCCTTCGCGGGCCAGATCAGTTGCGCGAAATAGACTTCGACCGCCGATAGCAGCCCAATCACCACGCAGGTCAGCACCGTCGCCAGCATGATGTTCCGCCGCGGATTCTCCGCCTCTTCGGACAGCGTGGAAATCCCGTCGAAACCTATATACGTCAGCACGGCAATGGAGGTGCAGCCGAAAAGCGCGCCGGTGCTGAACGTCGCGGGATCGTAGAACGGCCGCACAAAAAATCCCGCATCCGCGTGTGGGTGGCCGAAGATGTACCGCAGCGCGGCAACGAAGATCACCACGATGACCGCGCCCATCCCGGCCGCCATCCCCGCATTGATCCGAGCCGAAGTTTTTACGCCGCGGACATTCAGCATCGTAAACACCACCGCGAATAAGATTTTCCATCCCCAGACGGGCAAGGCCGGCGCGAAATCATGCGCCTGCTGCGCGCACCAGATCGTGCAGATCAGTGGATTCAGCATGTAATCCATCACCATGCTCCAACCGGTGACGTACCCGGCGCCCGGATGGATCTCCTGCGCGACGTAGGTGAACGCCGAACCGGCGCTCGGATACGCGCGGGCCATCCGTCCGTAACTGATGCCTGTGAAGAGCATCGCGACCATCGCGATCAGGATCGCCGTTACAACGTGACCTTTGCCTCGCTCGCTCAGCACCCCGAAAACGGACATGGGCGCCACCGGCTGGATCACGATCACGCCGTAGAGGATCAGGTCCCAGAGCGTCAGCGTTCGCCGCAGGCCCGGTCTGCAGCTCGCATTGTTTTCTTCGCTCAATCTTTACTCCTTCTCGCCTCGCGGTTGCGCCTTCTGCTGCGCACGCGTGCGTCCGCGATCCCTGGCTGTTGCGCCGGCCCCGGGGCGGGCCCTCTCAACACCCAGATTCCGTCAGTGGAATGCAGGCAGTCTGCGGATTCTCGTTCTTCTCCGCAACACGATAAAGGGATCCTCCGCCTGCTCCGGAATTCGGAGGAGTTTTTGCAGTCACTTTTTGTCCTGCTCTTTCGTACAGGTCGCGAATTCCACGGGACGGTATCTTATGGCTCACCCACCCCGCCATTCCACGGCAACGCGGCATCGCCCTGCGTAGTCTAATTAAAGGAACACCCGGCACGGAAGAGTGGCAGCACACTAAAAAGAGTACCAGGGGCGAAACTTCTCTCATGAACCGTCGCAGTCCAACGATGATCTTGCTCGCGCATGTCGGCGGCTTTCTTTTTGTGAT
>WNFH01004451.1_pt1 | contig 10114 bp, 10 predicted proteins | sample 5400411 | NCBI WGS metagenome assembly WNFH01 (sample SAMN13153347, study PRJNA577476) | soil metagenome | isolation source: 200 cm saprolite under Douglas fir tree site 2 hole 3 | place: USA:California | collected 2015-04-18
CGGCTATCGAATTTACCGCTCGGAATTTCATACTTACGCTCCCGCTTCGTCTCCGCAAGATCTTCCGCCGGGCCAACCGGAATCACGCACTGCGCTGCTTGGTTCTTCTGAAACCAACAGCTATCGAGACGCTTCCATTGTTTTCGACCACTCCTACGTATACACCGTGCGCAGTCTCATCCAGGTTGAAGGCAACGAGCTGGAATCCTCCGACTCTCAAGCGGTGACCGTTACTCCCCGTGACATTTTTCCTCCCGCCGCCCCGCAGGGCCTCGTCGCCGCCTTGCTTCCCGGCTCGGCTCCGGGAACGGTTCTTGTTGACCTATCCTGGTCCATCAATCTTGAAACCGACCTGGCCGGATATCGCGTCTATCGAAGTGAGCAGGAGGGCACAAGGGGCCGGCTTCTCACCCCGGATTTGTTGCCCACGCCAGCGTTTCGTGATACGTCTGTAGAGCCCGGCCACCGCTATTGGTACTCTGTGACCGCCGTGGACCGCGCGGGGAATGAAAGCGGGCTCGGCGCACCGGTCGTTGTTGACGTCACGCAACCATCGCCGTAAATCCGGGTTATACGGTTGCACGTATCTTGGGAGCCCACCACTTTATGTTGGTACGTCCACACCTGCCCGGTTATCGTCGGTTCCACGTCTTCCGCAACGCGGCGGTCCGCACCGGTGTGTACGTTGGTGTTGGTCTGACTTTGGTTTTCACCGCATGGCTGGTGATTGCCAATCATGCCCCGTTCCTGGACCGATTTGCGCTGGAGCGCAATATCGCCGCCGCCGCGATTCTCGGCTTCCTCGCCGCGGTTCCCGTCTTTCGATTTTTGCGCTTTCCTGGGCACCTGCTGGCATCGAGCCTTCTTGGCTGGCTTATTTTCAGCCTGAGCTATCGCGCGCTCTGCCTGATCTTTCGCAGGCTCAGCGACCGGCTCAGCACGTTCCACGTTTTCATGCTGGGCGCCGTCGTGTATATGATTCTCACCACGCTCTGCTGGATCGTGGCCACGATCTGGAGAGCCCGTGAAGCGCACACCTCTCATCCCAACCACCACGCGAGTTAAACAGCGATGAAAATCTGCCGTTATCTGATGCGCGACGCTACCTCCTCGGACTCTGCTTCGCCGCGCTATGGATTGCTCGAAGGAGAAAGTGTCATCGAGATTTCAGGCCCGCCCTGGGCTCCATGGTCCCGCGGCTCGCGTTCTTCGCGGCTCGCCGATTTACGGCTACTCGCTCCGGTTGAGCCTTCGAAGATTGTTTGCATCGGCCGCAATTACGCCGCCCACGCGGCGGAGTTGGGCAACGAAGTCCCGAAAGAGCCGCTGATGTTCCTCAAGCCGCCCTCTTCCATCGTCGGTCCGGAAGAAGCGATCGTCTTGACAAAGTATTCGCAACGCGTGGAACACGAAGGCGAACTCGCGCTGGTCATCGGCCGCCGTTGCTCGCAACTCGGCGATACGGATGACGCTTTGTCTTTTGTGATGGGCTACGCCTGCCTCAACGATGTCACCGCGCGAGACCTTCAGAAAAGCGAAGTGCAATTCACACGCGCGAAGGGTTTCGATACTTTCTGCGCCGTGGGCCCGCACATCGAAACTGCTCTGGATCCATCCAATGTGCTGGTCGAGACGCACGTCAACGGCGCGCGCCGGCAATCCGGCGTCACCTCGCTGATGATCTATCCGCCCGCGTTTCTGGTCCGCTGGATTTCCCGCATGATGACGCTGATGCCCGGCGACGTCATTGCCACCGGGACACCCGCTGGCGTCGGTCCGCTGGTTGCCGGTGACACGGTTGAGGTCAGTGTTGCGGGCGTTGGCGTGTTGCGCAATCCGGTGCACGCACCGCAAGCGTAGTCTTACGCAGGCCTCAGGGTTTCGATAGAATACGCATCAGTGGGGCATCGACGGAGGGAGGAAGTCCTCCCGCCGCACTGCGCGCGCCATCTTTCGAGTGCCGTGCGCCATCTCCGCCATCTTGAGATTAGGGAGTCTGCTCGTTGAAGGCCCTGCTTGCCGATTGGAAACTGGTGCTCGCCATGGGTGGCGCGGCGATCGCCGCCGTGGCCATGATCGCTTATGCGTTCTTGCGTCCCGCGGTGGATCCCGAAGAGGAGGAACGCAAGCGCCGCCTCCATCTGAATCAAATCGGTCGCATTGCCGAAGGGCAGATCGTCGAGCTCGTCGAGCACCCGCCGGAATCGAAAGAGGCGCGCAAGGGTTTGTTCGGCGCAGGCGCCCGCCCGCTTAAAGACATGCGGCCGCGCCATCTGGTCTCCTACAGTTATTTGATTTCCGGCGTCACGTATCATACCGCGCAGGACATCACCGGGCTGGAAAGCCAGGTTCGCTTGGAGCGCCTTGTCGCTGGCCAGCCTGCCAGCATCAAGTACGACGCCGCCAATCCTAGCGATTCCATCCTCGTCGCCGACGACTGGTCCGGCTTGCGCTAAGCCCCGACGTGTTTCCGCTGAGTTTCGAAGCGCTTGCGTCGCCTGTTCTCCCGCAGGCTGACCGTCTTGTGCGTTCTGCTTTCCCTCCGGTTGCGCTATCCTTCTCCATGCCGGTTCAGGGCGGCCCAATTCCAGTCCCATGAAAATGATCCTCGCTTCCGTTCTTACGACCATTCTCATCGTGGCGATGACGCTGGGGGCCATGTTCATTCTCGTCCAGGCCACGGAATACGTGACGGCGCTCGAGTCTCCCCTACAGCGCGCCGCCGCCATGGGCGCGGAGCTGCTCCTGGGTGTCGTGCTGCTTCTCGGAACCGTGTGGCTCGCCACGCATCTCGCCGTGCGCATTTTTGCTCCCAAAGAATCGCCTTCCGCGGGAGGACCCGTTGTCTGAGACCAAGCCCAGTTTGATTCCCGAAGACAAACACCGCGACCGCATGGAAGAGCTCCACCACATTTCCGCGGAAGCGGAAGCCGGCGGCGGCCCGGAGCGCCGCGAGCGCGAACACAAAGCCGGCAAGCTCACCGCGCGCGAGCGCATCCATCTTTTGTTGGACGAAGGCACCTTCGAAGAGCTCGACAAATTTGTCCGTCACCGCTGTGTCGATTTCGGTGTGCAGGAGCAGCGTCCGGCCGGCGACGGCTTCGTTACCGGCTTCGGCCGCATCGAGGGCCGTCTGGTTTACGTTTTCGCTCAGGACTTTACCGTTTTCGGCGGTTCGCTCTCGGAAACCAATGCGCTGAAAATCTGCAAGATCATGGATCTCGCCATGCGCGCTGGGGCCCCCGTCATCGGCCTCAACGACTCCGGAGGCGCGCGCATTCAGGAAGGCGTCGCCTCGCTCGCCGGCTACGCCGATATTTTTCTGCGGAACACGCTTGCCAGCGGAGTCATCCCGCAGATCAGCGCCATCATGGGCCCTTGCGCCGGCGGCGCTGTCTACTCTCCGGCGATCACCGATTTCATCTTCATGACTCGCGAAACTTCATACATGTTCGTCACCGGCCCCGAGGTCATCAAGACCGTCACCCACGAGGAAGTCACCAAACAGGAGCTCGGCGGCGCGATGACCCACAACGCCACCAGCGGCGTGGCCCACTTCGTTTCGCGGGACGATGCCGATTGCCTGGCCATGATTCGCGAATTGATGAGTTTTCTACCTTCAAACAACCTGGAAGATCCGCCACGCCGATCTACGTCGGACCCGCCGGCTCGCCGCGATGAATCGCTCAACACCCTCGTTCCCGCCGATCCCCAGAAGCCCTACGACATCAAGGACGCCATTCATTCCGCCGTCGACGACGGTTACTTCTTCGAAGTTCACGAACATTACGCCAAGAACCTTGTCGTTGGATTCGCGCGCCTCGATGGCCGCCCTGTCGGCGTCGTGGGCAACCAGCCCGCTGTCCTTGCGGGCGTTCTCGATATCAATGCTTCCGTGAAAGGCGCGCGCTTCGTCCGCTTCTGCGACGCCTTCAACATTTCGCTCATCACTTTTGAGGACGTTCCCGGCTTTCTCCCGGGCACGCAGCAGGAATTCGGCGGCATCATCAAGCACGGCGCGAAGCTTCTATTCGCGTTCGCCGAAGCCACCGTTCCGAAAATCACGGTCATCACCCGTAAAGCTTACGGCGGCGCGTATTGCGTCATGGCTTCGAAGCACATTCGAACCGACGCCAATTTCGCCTGGCCCACCGCGGAAATCGCCGTCATGGGCCCGGAAGGCGCGGTGAACATCGTTTACAAGCGCGAACTCGACAAAGCTCCTGAATCCGAGCGCGAAAAACTCCGCCAGGAAAAAATCGCCGAATTTCGCGACCGCTTTGCCAATCCCTTCGTCGCCGCCGAACGCGGTTACATCGACGCCGTCATCGAGCCCGCCGACACCCGCGCTCGCATCATCACCGCCCTTCGCGCTCTCGAAAACAAGCGCGACACGAATCCGCGCAAGAAACACGGCAACATCCCGCTATGAAAAAACAAATTACCTCAGTCATCGAAAAACATGGTCGCTGGTATGTTGCTTACATCGAGGAAATCCCCGGCGTGAATACCCAAGGGCGCACTCTTGCTGAGGTGCGCCGTAACCTGAAAGAAGCGCTGGCGCTTGTAACTGAAACAAATCGCAACCTCGGTTCAAGAGTATGCATACGACGTAAGCTGTAGACGCGGTTTTTAGTCCACCGACTTATTCCTGCCTTTATTTCAGCAAGTATTCCTGCAAGAACTCGACCGTCGCATAAAATTGGAAATCCTGGTTGGGCTTTTTCCGGTATCCGTGGCCCTCATCCTTCGCGATCAGGAGCCATACCGGAGTGCCGGCCTTCTTCAGCGCATCGGCGATCTGCTGCGATTCGCTCACCGGGACGCGCGGATCGTTCTTTCCTGCGATCACGAACATGGGCTTCTTGATTTTTTCGATGTTGTTCATCGGCGCGATTTTCTCGAGGAACTCGCGCATTTTCGGGTCGCGCTCGTCGCCGTATTCCACGCGCCGTAAATCCCGCCGGTACGCTTCCGTGTGCTCGAGGAACGTCACCAGGTTCGACATGCCCACGATGTCCACCGAGCAGCGAATCCGGTCGCTGTAAAACGTCGACACCGCCAGCGTCATGTGCCCGCCGTAACTTCCGCCGGTCACCGCGATCCGCTCGCTATCCAGTCCCGGCTGCCTCACGATCCAGTCGAACAACGCGTTAATGTCCTTGTAGGTGTCCTCGCGCTTGAATCCGTTGTCCAGCAGCGAAAATGTCTTTCCGTAGCCCGTGGACCCGCGCACGTTCGGATAGATCAGCGCGATGCCCAGTTCGTTGAGAAAGTAATTGTTGCGTCCGAGAAATGTCGGCTGCGCCTGCCCTTCCGGCCCGCCGTGAATCACCACAAGTACCGGCCGTTTGCCGGTGAACTTCGCCGGCGGCTTGTACAAGAATCCCGAAATCATCTTTCCATCAAAACTCTTCCACTCCACCAACTCCGCTTGGGGAAAGGCTTCTGTTTTCACTGTTGTTTCGCTCGTCGTCCACCGTTCCACTTTTCCGCTTGCCACATCCAGCGAATACACATCTCCCGGACCCCGCGCATTGTTCAATGAGAATCCAAGCTCATGCCCGTTTCTGTGCCAGCGCGCCGCGCCCATGACTCCCGTCGGCAGCTTCGGCAGCGGCATCTCCTTTCCGTTCGTGGTATCCCTCACACGCAAAACACTCACGCCTTCTTCGTTGGTCACGAACGCCAGCATTTTCCCGTCTTGCGTCAAATCGAACGACTCCACGTCCCAATGAATGGACGTGGTCAGATAATTCGGTTGCTTGGTTGCCAGGTCGATGTACGCCAGCCGGTGAAACTCCGAATCCTTGTCTGTCGTGACGTAAATTCCCTTGCCATCTTTGCCGAACCGTCCTTCGCCATAAGAAACTTTTTCGCTCGTATTCCTCGGCGTCAGCTCCTTCCTCTCACCGGTCGTTGCATCCACAAGCCACAAATACGATTCATTGATGGAGAGTTCTTCCTCCAGCAGAATTTTCTTGTCATCCGGCGACCAATCCAGCGCCTGCCATCCACCGCCCGCCAACTGCCTCAGCAGATGATCCGTCTTCGGAGCATTCGGATTCATTACCCACAAATCCGTGTCTTTTCCCGTGCGGCGTGTGGACATATACGCGATTTGATTGCCGCTCGACGACCACGGCCCCGGCAAATTCCGCGACTTTCCATCCGTCAGCAACGTCACGTCGCCCGTGGCCACGTCATAGCGATACAGCTGATACCACTCGCCGCCGCCAATATCTTTCGCAAAAAGTATGTAGTCACCGCCATTCGGATGAAACCGCCCTCCCCCGACAGAGTCCGCGAAAAACGTCAACTGTTGCCGCGCTCCGCCCGGCATCTTCACCAGATGAAGCTGCGGCGTGTCTCCAAACCGCGTCGCAATCAGCATCTCTCGCTTCGTGGGATGCCAATCGGCAAGAATCGCACTTCGATACGATCCGTAGCGCCCTGCCGTTTCCGCGATGGCAGCAGGTATTCTGGGCACGCTATCCACGACCAAATTGTCTGCAGGCGCGATGACCGGCTCTTGGGCTGGCGCGCTCACCGCCATCAACAAGAGCGCTGCGAGAAACAGATTCAGTTTCTTCATGGTTATCCTCCACCCGAATTCGTGCCGCACCTTCTTACACCGCAAAGGATTGGACACGCAAGCGGCTGCGTCGCCCTTTTCGTAAGGCGCCGCATGATAGACTCGGGTTCATCCATAGCGGCTCATGTTCAGAAAAATCCTGATCGCCAATCGCGGCGAAATCGCCGTGCGCATCATCCGCGCCTGCCGCGAGCTGGCTATCCGCTCCGTCGCCGTCTTCAGCGACGTGGACCGCAAGTCGCTTCACGTCCGCCTCGCCGATGAAGCTTATCCCATCGGTCCGGCGCCTTCGCGCGAAAGCTACCTTTGCATTGATAAGCTCATGGACGTGGCGCGCCGCGCCGGTTGCGATGCCGTGCATCCAGGCTACGGATTTCTCGCAGAAAACGCCGCGCTGCCGCGTGCCTGCATGGATGCGGGCCTCACCTTCATCGGGCCGCCAGCCGACGCCATGGAAGCTCTGGGCTCCAAGACCGCCGGCCGCCAGCTTGCCCGTGGCGTCGATGTTCCCATCGTACCCGGGACCAACGACCCCCTAGAAAATCCCGCCGAAGCGCAGGCCCTGGCGCACCGCATGGGCTACCCCATTCTCTTGAAAGCGGTCGCCGGTGGCGGCGGCAAAGGCATGCGCCTCGTTTCTAGCCAGGTCGAATTTGAATCCGCATTCCGCGATGCTTCCTCCGAAGCCATGAACGCTTTCGGCGACGACCGCCTGTACCTGGAAAAATACCTCGACCGGCCTCATCACGTGGAAATCCAGATTTTCGCCGACGCCCACGGCCGCGTCGTCTCTCTCGGTGAACGGGAATGCTCCGTCCAGCGGCGCCATCAAAAAGTGATTGAGGAAGCGCCTTCGCCCATCATCACCCCCGGCCTGCGCAAGAAGATGGGCGACGCCGCGGTGCGCCTGGCCCGCGCCGGCGGCTACGTCAACGCCGGCACGGTCGAATTTCTCGTTGACGCCAATCTCGATTTTTACTTTTTGGAAATAAACACGCGTTTGCAGGTCGAACATCCCGTCACCGAGCAGGTTACCGGCCTCGATCTGGTGAAACTTCAGATCGCCATCGCCGCCGGCCACCGCCTGCCCTTCGCCTGGGAATCCATTACCCCGCGCGGCCACGCCATGGAAGTTCGTCTCTACGCCGAGGATCCCGACAATAATTTCTTCCCCTCGCCGGGAAAAATTATTTCGCGCCAGGTTCCCGGCGGCCCGGGAATTCGACTGGACGACGGCGTCTACGAGGGCTGGACCGTGCCCAACGATTACGATCCTCTTCTAAGCAAGCTGATTGCCTGGGGCAATAGCCGTGAGGAAACCATTGCCCGTCTTCGCCGCGCCCTCGAGGAGTACACCGTCACCGGCATCAAGACCAACGTGGGTCTTTTCCGCCGCATCCTAGTTGAACCCGATTTTCTCCGCGGCGAGATCCATACCAGGTGGCTGGACGAGTTGCTCCACGGCCCGCGCTCCGCCGCGTCTCTCGCGGACGAAAATCGCTCCGGAAATTGCGCCTCCGATGCCGCCGCCATCGCCGCCGCGATCTGGCAAGCAACGCAGAGCGCTCGGCCATCGGCCGCGGCATCAGCCGCCGGCGAAACTCCGTCCCGGTGGAAGCTTGAAGGCCGCCGCGAGCAACTGGACCGCCTGCCGTGAGATACGAGGTGCACCTCGCGTCTTCTTCTTCCGAAGAAAAAAACCGCGTCGTTGAACTCGAACGCGACGCCGCCGGTTGGCGCGTGACACTGGATGGCCGGCCGGTGGCAGTCAACACCGTCGCGATCACTCCCAATATTCTTTCCATTTTGCTCGACGGCCAATCCTTCGAAATCAGCGTGACGCCGTCTCCGGACGGCAAACTGAAGCTCCAGACCGGCTCGCACGAATTAACCGCCGAAGTCATCGATCCTCGCGCCTGGAGCGGGCGCCGCCACGGCAACGTGGAAGCCGAAGGCCGCCAGCAAATCGTTGCGCCCATGCCAGGCAAAGTCGTGCGACTTCTCGTCAAGGCGGGAGACCGCATCGAAGCCGGCCAGGGCCTTCTGGTTGTCGAGGCCATGAAGATGCAGAACGAAATCCGCTCGCCCAAGAGCGGCACCGTCGAGCGCGTTCTCGCAAGGGAAGGCCAGCCCGTCAACGCCGGTGAAGTCCTCTGCATCGTCGCGTAAGCTTCAATTGATTTCAAGAATTTTCATTCCACACGGAATTGGAAAGCCCGGAATTTCGGAGGGGAAAAATCTCTTCAGTGCCCGATGGACCGCTGCGGCATGGTGGTTCTCGCCGCGTCCGGTAATTTTCCTGCCGCCTCGATCACTTGCTCGGCCAGGTAGTTCGTCACCCGCGCGCCATCCCGCGCGATCGCCAGATACGCGAGGCGCAGCAATTGTTCTTTGCGGTTGCGCAGCGTGTCGCGGATGGTTTGCTGCACTTGCGGTTCGGCGATGCCGCGCAGCCCGGGGGATTCGCGGGTAATGAGCTTCAGGATCAGGATGCGCGCGCCTTCTTTCGGCTGAATTTGAATCGGCGGGCTTACTTGCCCGGCCTTCAATCCAACCACGGCCTTTTTCAGTGCCGGGTCGGATTGGTTCAGCGACGATTCCGGAACGTAGCCCAGGTCGCCGCCCGTTCCCGCGGTGTTCAGGTCTTCGGAATAATCCATCGCCAGTTGTGCGAAATCCGCGCCGCTGTTCAGCCGGTCCATCAGCATCTTCACCTTTCGCTGGGCCTCGGCTTCGTTGGTTGCGTCGTCGTTCTTGCGGTTGCGGATCTGCTGTTCTTTCCGGGGCGTCACCACGATCTGCGCAATGTGGTACTGCGGCTCCGCCACGTTGAACTGCGCTTTGTTCGCGTTGTAAAAATCCGTGACGTCCTGGTCGGTGATCGAAATCTTCGCCACCACTTCACGGTTTAGCAATTTCTGGATCGAAAGCTGGCGCCGCAACTCGAGCTTCAGATCCTCCACCGTCATGGCTTGATCCTTCAGCCGCCGCTGAAATTCGTCCTCGGTGTACGGGCTTTTCAGCTCGGTGAACTTGTCTTCGACCTCGCCGTCGCTCGCCTCGAGGTTCAGCTTCTTCGCTTTTTCAAGAAGAATTTCGTTGTTGATGAGCTCGTCGAGCACGTTCAGCTTTTGCGACAGCGATTCTTCCTGCGAAGGCTCCTGCCCCTCCGGGTTTACCCGCGTGCGATAATACTTGTCGACTTCTTCCCGCTTAATCTCTTTCCCGTTCACCACCGCCCACACGTCGGGCGCATGCTGAACTTGTTTGTTGCAGCCCGCGGCGGCAGCGAACGCCATGGCCGCCAGAGGCAGCCATGCTGCGGCGCGCTTCACTCCATCTGAGTGCTTCATCGGATGCCCCACGGAACGCACGTTCGCAACGGTAAAGTTCAAGGTTGGAGGCTCAGGCGGCTTTCTTTACCTTGCCGGCGCGGATGCACGCCGTGCAAACACGGACTTGCTTCCTCACGCCCGCCACGACCGCGCGCAAGCGCTTCAAGTTCGGATTCCACCGGCG
>WNFH01006452.1_pt1 | contig 10112 bp, 10 predicted proteins | sample 5400411 | NCBI WGS metagenome assembly WNFH01 (sample SAMN13153347, study PRJNA577476) | soil metagenome | isolation source: 200 cm saprolite under Douglas fir tree site 2 hole 3 | place: USA:California | collected 2015-04-18
TTCAAGCGCGGATCGGTCACCATCAACTACGAGGTCCGTGGCTCCGGCCACCCTTTGCTGCTGCTGGCGCCTGGCGGGATGCGGTCGGTGGCGAGCATGTGGGCGCAGCAGACGGGCAAGCCCCGGCCGCCATGGATCAACCCATTGGATGAGCTGAGCGACCGCTTTCAGGTGATCGCGATGGATCAGCGCAACGCCGGCGCCTCAGTGGCGCCCATCACCTCCGATGACGGATGGCAGGTCTACCTGGAGGATCAGCTCGCCCTGATGGACCACCTCGGCGGAGAGCGCTTCCACGTGATGGGTGGATGCATCGGCAGCTCGTACGCGCTTGGGCTATGCGAGGCGGCCTCAGATCGCGTCACCGCCGCGGTGCTCCAGAATCCAATTGGCCTCACTGCGGAGAACCGGCCGAAGTTCTACGCGATGTTCGACGAGTGGGCAGATGAGATGCGCAGCACCCATCCGGAGGTGGACGACAGGGTCGAAACTTCCTTCCGGAACCGCATGTTCGGCGGTGACTTTGTCTTCAGCGTCGACCGAGACTTCGTCCGCTCCAGCCAGATTCCGCTCATGGTGATGCCTGGGGGCGACGACTTCCACCCCCGTGCGGTAGCGGAAGAGATCGTGGCCCTGGCGCCCGATTCGGTGCTCCTCAGCCCGTGGGGTGGGGATGAACATCGTGGCCAAACTCTGCTCCGTGTGGCGGAGTTCCTCGGCGCTCACACGCCCAACTAGGCTTCTCGAGAGAAATGCGACAGGAGTTCGCTGCAGGGGCTCGAAACGCCGTTCGTACTTGCCTGAACATCGGGCCTCTGGACCGTGTCTGCATCATCCGCGATCGCCCGCGACAGCACATCGCCGAAGCCATCGAGGAGGAAGCGCAGGCGACCGAGGCCACCGTCCGAACCTGGACGATGGAGGATCACGTCTCGCGGCCGGCGACCTCCTTCCCCAGGTCGATGGCAGACGACATCCTTCGCTTCGCGCCGACGGCGTCATATTTCATCGGCACCGGTCAGAAAGGAGAGCTCGCCTTCCGCATGCCTATGCGGGAACTGCTCACGCAGCAGCTGCACTGCAGGCACGGGCACATGATTGGGATCGACGACCTGCTGATGCAGGACGGCATGGCCGCCGATTACGAGGAGATCTATCGCGTCACCAGGCAGATCTATGAAATCGTCCGGCAAGCCCAGAAGATTTCCGTCACCACCTCGCTTGGCACCGAGGTGGTCGCGACATTCTCACCGACTCTCAAGTGGATTCCGTGCGACGGACGCTATTGGGAGCAGGGCCGTTGGGGCAACCTGCCCGAGGGCGAGACATTCACGTGCCCGCAATCTGTGGACGGCCTGATCGCCGCCGAAGAGATGGGAGACTGGTTCACCGAGAAGTACGGCTTGCTGTCACCGCCGGTGCGCCTGGTTGTCAAAGGCGGTCGGCTGGTCTCCGTGGAAACGCCGGACGATCAGCTATCAGCCGACATCCGCGAGTACATGGCCCAGCACCCCAACTCCAACCGGGCTGGCGAATTTGCGATCGGCACCAACGTCGGCCTCTCTCGGATCGTCGGGAATTTTCTTCAGGACGAGAAATTTCCGGGCGTGCATATCGCCTTTGGGAACCCGTACGGCTTCGAGACCGGCGCTGACTGGGACTGCCCTTCGCACGTCGACGTGCTGGCTTCGCACGCCACCGTCGCAGTGGACGGCAGGGCCATCATGGAGAACGGTCGCTTCCTCGTCTGATCCGTCGTCAGGCTCTGGAGCGGCCCGAGTCTCCAGCGCGCTGGTGAGTATGTTCTGAGCCAGATGCGTGATCCGGAAACGCCATCTCGCCCGCGCGGATTGGAACCTGTAACCAGTTCTCCGCGGGCGGCAAAGGGCAGCTCCAGTCCGGGTTGTACGCGCAGTTCGGGTTGTATGCGTAGTTGAAATCGACCAGGACCTCGTCGCCATGAACGTGCAGGTCGAGATACCGCCCCGCTCCATACGTTTCCTTCCCTGAGGTTGCGTCCCGGAACGGCAGGAACAGGTTGTGTGACCTCTCGGTGGCGTACAGGGTCACCTGCGCGGGCCGGCCCTCAACCTCAAAACGCACCAGGCCGTAACGCCGGTATTCCTGCTGCTCACCCTTGGTGGTCTCCATGCGGACGATTCCGGGCTGGACCTGGCGGTCAATTCTGGCCTCAATGATGAGAGCCTTGTTCTCCGGAAAATAGGCCAGCCCCTTGAAGCCACGCTGCTGTTCGGGTGTCAGGGGCGCACGATCGTCCTCTGCATAGAAGTCGTTCTTCGCCGCCCTGAACGACTCGAGCTCGCTCACCTTTCGCATGCCCACTCCAATCGCGTCAGAACCCGAGACATTCCGCATGTAACGCGTAACCTCCGACGGTTACGAATCATGCATGGGGCCTACGACGAATACGCGCTCTCCGGAGGCGGACCTCATCGAGCGCTTGCGAAGCGGCGACGAGGCTACTTTCGTTTGCCTGGTCAACACACACAGCGCATCTCTCAAACGGCTCGCCTTGGCCTTCGTCTCAACCGATGCGGTGGCGGAAGAGGTGGTTCAAGAGACCTGGCTCGCCGTCCTGACGGGGATCACTCGCTTCGAGGGACGCTCGAGCGTCAAGACCTGGATCTTCAAGATCCTGACGAACCGTGCCAAGACGCGAGCAATCCGCGAAAGGCGAACGATCAACTTCTCCGAGCTGGAAGATCCAAGGGAGCCCAACCAGCCCGCCGTCGACCCTGCGCGATTCCTCCCTGCGGCTCACCCCACGCACCCCGGTCATTGGGCAAGTCCCCTCGAGGCTTGGTCTGCGTCGGCCGAGGACGCTGTCGTTGGCCGCGAGATGATGGGAGTCCTGCGGCGGGAGTTGGATCGCTTGCCACCAGCGCAGCGCGTCGTGGTCGCTCTTCGCGACGTGCATGGGTGGCCCGCGGCCGAAGTTTGCGACGTGCTTGGGTTGAGCGAGGCCAATCAGCGCGTGCTCTTGCACCGCGGCCGCAGCCGCCTGCGCGGAGCTATGGAGGCGTATTTCGCCGAAAATGCGTAACGCAACAGCAAGCTTCGATACTGATGGGAACGCACCATGAACGATGACACTCCCCGAGAGATGGCATGCCAAGAGCTGGTCGATGTGATCACCGACTACCTGGAGGGAACGCTCCCCGATCCCGACTGCACGCGTTTCGAGGCGCATCTGGCCACCTGCCCGGCGTGCCAGGAGTATCTCGAGCAGATGAGGGCCCTGGTTCGGCTCACGGGGAGACTGACCCCCAAATCGCTCGAGCCGGAAACCGTCGACTCACTCTTGGGCGCATTCCGCCGCTGGAGAGACTCCCGGACAGGGCTGTAACGTCCGGCGCGAGCCGGGGACTACACCTCCATCCGACACCGTCATCGACGGGTCACGACAAAGGAGTGTGTAGATGCAAAACCATGGTGTTCGTCGGCTCGGGCGTCCACGGAGGACCCAGACATGCGGGTGACTTCGATGACGCTCAGGGGCAGCACGTTGCTGCTGACCTCGATTTTCCTTGCGCTTGCCGTGCTCCTGCTGGCCATCGCCTGGCACGGGCCCTCGCCGGCCAAGGCAGACGACAAGCCCAGCGCGGCCAATGGTCTGGGGCAGCTCTCCGGCCTGCTGCCGCGAAACAACCTGGTGCTCGAAAGCGCACTCCAGGTCGACCTGACTCAAGATACGGTTCGCCTGCCCCTGTACAAGGGGACGGCCAACGGCCAAACGGTCTGGTTCATCCTGACCGAGGCATCTGACGCCGGGCTGGCCAAGAACAGCGGCCTGAACTACGCCCCCAAGCTCGCCAATATCGCGATCTCGTGTGCCGCCTGTGTGCAGACGGTCACCCTGGATTCGCCCTCGGCCGACGCAAACAAGTTCGGCCCGGCGGTCGTCCACTTCCTGGGCGAGCCTGACTTCAGCCCGACACGCACGTTCGTACCAGGGCCGAACGGCTTCCCGCCGGCGAGTTTCTCGCCCGGCGCGGTGGCAGGCCCCGGATACAGCCCGTTCATTCGGATCGACGCCAGCGCGGTTGTCTACAACGCGCCGATCGTCGCCACCGGGGACGGACCGTTTGACGTGACGACCCACACCAACACGGGAGACCGGGTGCTCGGGATTCACATTGCTCCCGCGTCACCGCCCGGCCAGTTCCTCGAATCTTGGGTTGACCTTCTGCTGGTGAAGGGCTTCGACGCCGGCCAGCCGATCCTGTACCTGAGCACCGAGGCCGGCGACCCGCTGGCGTCGGTCCTGGAGCGGTCGACCTACGTACCTGCGCTGGCCAACGCCGCATACAACGGTGGCGACGACTTCCTTGGCTCGTCCCGCGAGCGACTGTTCGGCTTCATCAATGGCCAAACCGGAGCTGACAACCCGCAGTCGCAAGGCTTCCAGCACATCGTTCTTGACGGTCACGCCGCCGAGGACGCCTCGGCCGCCAACACCGCATTGATCAACGGGCTTCGCAACGGCGGCGACCTGCTGAACGTATTCGGCGATTTTCCAACCTTGAAGGATCCACGGCACGCGGATGCGTACAGCCCGCTCTGGGACGCGCAGCTCGGGCAGTGGACGCAGAAGGCGATCGATGAGGGTCTCGACAAGCGTCAGATCGACGAGAACGTGGTGTTCAACCTTGCCGCCACTCGCCCTGACCTTCTCACCGGCCCCGGCGGCGCCCCCTATGGGAGCGTCGGCATCGACATCAACTGCGCGGTCATCGGGTTCACGAACCTGGCTCCGACCGCAAATCTCGTCGCTCCCGTCCCCAACTCACAGTTCCCGCCAAGGTAGACCAATCCCCCCAGCATCTGGATCGCCCGCGGACCGGTTCGTCCGGAATCCGCGGGCCCCAGGTGCCATGAGACCGCAATGTCCGGTATCCGCCGCCCGCTCGCAGTTGTTGTAGCCTCGCCGCTGATGGTTGATCCGGAGACGACCTACCGCCGCCAGACGCCCGGGTCTCGCGCGCTGCACGACACCGCTGTCGCAGTCATGCCTGGAGGCACCACCCGCACCACAACTTATTTCGACCCGTACCCGCTCTACATCACCCGCGGCGAGGGCTGCCGGATCTGGGATGCCGACGGCACCGAGCGTCTGGACATGCTCGGCAATTACACCGCGATGATCCTCGGCCATGCCCACCCCAAGGTGGTGGAGGCGATTCGCAAGCAAGCTGCGCGCGGCACCGGGTTCGCCGCCGCCAACCCTGTGGAGGTCCAGCTCGCTGCCCTTCTTTGCGAACGGGTGCCCAGCCTCGACATGGTCCGGTTCTGCAACTCCGGGACCGAGGCGACCATGTTTGCCATGCGGCTCGCGCGAGCGTTTACCGGCCGCCAGAAGATCGCACGTATCGAAGGCGGATACCACGGTACTCATGACTACGCCGAGGTGAGCACTCACCCCGACGTGTCCGAGGCCGGCCCGCCGGACGCTCCCATCGCCCGGCCCGATTCGATCGGTACGCCCGACTGGGCTCTGGAACAGACAGTCGTGCTGCCTTTCAACAACCCGGACGCAGCCGAAGCCATCATCCGGCGCGAGGGCCGGCAGCTGGCTGCCGTGATCCTGGAGCCGATCATCGGCGCCGGCGGAGTGATTGCGGCCACAGTGGAATTCCTGCAGCGCCTCAGGAGCGTGACCAAAGAGCTCGCCATCCTGCTGATCTTCGACGAGGTGATCTCATTCCGCGTCGCTCGCGGCGGAGCCCAGCAGCTTTATGGCGTCACGCCAGATCTCACCACCCTGGGCAAGATCATCGGAGGCGGCCTGCCCGTCGCGGCCTTCGGCGGCCGCGCCGACGTGATGGAGCTGCTGGACCCTCGGAGAAAGCAAAACGTCGCCCAGGGTGGGACTTACAACGGCAACCCGCTCGGAATGGCCGCCGGTCTTGCCGCGATGACCGAGCTCACACCCGATGTGTACGTAGAGCTCAACCGGCAGGGCGCTCGTGTCAGCGAGCAGCTGTCGGAGGTGTTCGCTTCCCACGGTGTGCGTGCGCAGGTCAACGGTGTCGGATCGCTCTTCGCCATCCACTTCACGGAGACACCCGTCGTCGACTACCGGACCATGGCCGCGTCGAACAAGAAGATGACGCGCGATTTCTTCCTTGGGCTGGTGAACCACGGAGTCCTGATGGCACCCCGCGCGATGGGAGCCCTGTCGACGCCGATGAACGAGGAGGACATTCAGGGATTCATCGACGCCGTCGATTCAGTCGTCGCCGAGTCGCGAGCTATTTGGGAGTCCGAGCAGGCCTAAGCCCCATGTCGCTCAAGACAAGAGCGTCTCGTAAAGCTCGAAGGTCTTGGCTGCGATGGCCGGCCAGCCAAAGTGGTGAACGACCCGCTCGCGTCCGGCCTTGGCCATCCTTGCGGACAGGGTCGGATCTCTCAGAAGCTTCTCGATGCGGTCGGCCAGCGCACTGGTAAACCCGTCGGGGTCCGCGGGATCGTAATCCACCAAAAAACCCGTCTCACCCTCGACCACGATCTCCGGGATTCCGCCGACTCGCGACGCGACGACTGGCGTCTCGCACGCCATCGCTTCCAGGATCACAAGGCCAAAGGGCTCATATATCGACGGGCAGACGAACACCGCAGCGTCCGAGTGAAGATGGATCAGGTCCTCTCGTGAGATGAAGTGGTCGATCCAGATCAAGTTGCCTCGCTCGGCCGCGACCCGGCCGGCAAGGGCGGCCACTTCAGCCGCGATTTCCGGCGTATCCGGACTGCTGGCCACGAGCACAAGCTGATACTGCGGATCGAGTTTGAGGGCCGCGGCGAGAAGCAATGCCAGGCCCTTCTGCCTCGTGATCCGGCCGTTGAACAGCACAAATGGTCGGGTCGGATCTATGCCAAAGCGCGTCAGAGTCTCTGGCGACGGTTGGGGCCGGTAGATCTCGGGGTCGATCCCGTTGTGAATCACCTGGACACGGTCTGCGTTGACATCGGGATAACAATCCAGCACATCCTGGCGAACCCCGCGCGAGACCGCGATCACAGCATCCGCGCTCTCGATCCCAGTTCGCTCGCAAAACGTGGACAGGGCGTAACCACCTCCGAGCTGCTCGGCTTTCCAGGGTCTGAGGGGCTCGAGGCTGTGGATGGTCATGACGTGAGGAATCGACCACATGAGCTTGGCGAGATGACCGCCGAAGTTCGCGTACCAGGTGTGGCTGTGGACGAGATCGGCGCCCTTGACCGCCGCCGCCATCGCCAGGTTGATCGACATCGCCTGAAGCGTGGCCGACTCTGGCTTTGGCTCCGACAACGCGCTCCACGGCTGGTGGCTGGTCACGCCGGGCTCGGTCCGCGGCGCTCCCCAGCATTCGACCGAGACCTCGGCCAGGTGGCGAAGCTCGCGCGTGAGGTATTCGACGGCGGTGCCGGCGCCGCCGTAGACCTCGGGCGGGTATTCACGGGTCAGGAGTGCGATGTGTGGACTTGTCATCATTTGGCTCCCATGGGCCCTGATCGGCTCCCCTGGACGAGGAGAACCAGTTGAAGATAACGCGCCATGGCGCCAACCTGGCCCAGCTCACCAGGTATGCGGCCTTGTTCCCGATGAACTGCTACCTCGTGCAGGAGGACGATGGGCTCACGCTGGTCGACAGCACCACGTCCTCGCCGGCAGACGACGTCGCCTTGATTGTCAAGGAGGTTGGGAAGGAGCTCCGCCGGGTCGTGTTGACGCACGCCCATGGTGACCACGTGGGCGGTGTGGCCGGCGTGCGCCTGCGCTTCCCCGGTGTCGAGGTGTCCATCGGGGAGCGCGATTCTCGCATCCTGGCTGGGGACAAGACGCTGCTCGAGACCGAGCCGCAGACAGCGGTCAAGGGCTACTTCGTCAAGGTCGACTGGAAACCCGATCGGCTTCTCAAGCCAGGCGACCGCGTCGGCTCGCTCGAGGTGGTCGCGTCGCCCGGACATACCCCTGGTCACGTGGCCTTTTTCGACGTGCGCGACCGAAGCCTGCTCGCCGGCGACGCCTTTCAAACCCGCGGTGGAATCGCAGTGTCGGGCGTCCTGAAACCGCTGTTTCCGTTCCCGGCCATGGCGACCTGGAACAAAAAGACGGCGCTGGCGTCGGCAAGCTCACTGCGAGAGCTAAACCCGTCGCTCCTCGCCATTGGTCACGGCAATGCCATCCCCGAACCCGCGGCGGCCATGGACCAAGCGATCGAAGAAGCGCGACGAGCCTTCCGCTGAGCTCGGCTCCGCCGGTGCGATGAGGAGGGCACCACCGACGATCACCTGCATCATCCGCTACGAAATCGATCCGCTTTAGCGATGGCTTGCAGAAGTACGCCAAGAATTGTGGGCGCATCATTCCTCGGTGACCAGATTTGCGTGGCGACTGGCGGGGCGGCTCGTGCTCGTGCCGACCAGCGCCATGATCGGCTCACTGGTGATTTTCTCGGCGCTTCACTTTCTTCCGGGCGATCCAGTGGCTCGCGAAGGCCACCAGACCCCACTTCAGTACGAGCAAGGGATGCATCGCCTCGGTCTGGATTTGCCGCTGCCGGTTCAGTACGTCCGCTTGATGGCGCGAATCCTGAACGGCGATCTCGCCCGAACGCAATCGCTCTGGGTATAGCAATTGGTATGACGTCCGCTCGGAAGGCGAACAGCGCGACCGACCGGATTCTGATCAGTCTTGCCCTCGCTGTTTACTCTGTGCCGAATTTCGTATGGGCGTTTCTCCTGGTCTTCTTTGGTGTCACCGTACTGTTCAATCTGACCGGGGGCCTCATCTTCTACGACCCCAACCCATGCTGCCAGGGCGCGCAGATACTGATGCCGGCATTCGCGCTAGGCGCCCCGTTCGCCGGGTACGTCGCTCGTCACACCCGCGGCAGCATTCTTGAAGAATTGCGGCGAGACTACGCAACCACCGCACGCGCCAAGGGGTTGGCTGAGGAGCAGGTCATCCAGGTCCACGTCCTTCGGAACGCCGCCATCATCGTCTTGACAATCGTGGGGCCGGTTGTGACAGCGCTGATCACAGGCTCGATGGTGATCGAGCAGTTTTTCGCGGTTCCGGGACTGGGCCACGAACTGATTCAGTCAATCCTCAGCCGCAACTACACGACCGCCGTCGGCGTGTTCTTCTACTACGTGCTTCTGATCGGGATCGCCAACCTCATCGTCGACCTGCTCTATCCGCTGCTCGACCCGCGAGTGAGCCTGTAGGCGATTTCATCATCGTGCTTCCTCGCCGCCGACCAGCAGGCGGTGGATGCCGGCTCCGATCGCTGCCCCGATGAACGGACCGACGACGTAGATCCAGAAGTCCGACCAGCCGCCACTCCGGTAAAGACTGCGGCCATGATGGTGAAACCAATCGCCAGGCCGTAGAAGGAATTGCCTTGGGTCGCCCTGCTCGCCGCAACAGCGAGCACTACGAGCACCAGTGCGGCACTGAAAACGATCTCAACCGCGAGCGCCTGGTAGACCTGGACCCTTGGTCCCGGGTGGATCCCAGGAGTGTGGTTGCTCACCAAATAGCCGAACGTGAACGCGAGGGCGGCACCGACCAGTTGGGCCACCCAGTACCCAGCCATGTCCACAGCGCCGAGCTTCCGGCTCAGAAAGGCTCCGAATGAGACAGCCGGGTTGTAGTGAGCGCCCGAGATATGGCCTCCCATGTAGACCATTGCCATCAGGGCTGTGCCGATCGCCAGCGGAGCCAGTGGACCGGCCGGACCAGAGAGCGCGATCACCGAAAGAAAAATGAAGGTGCCCACCAGCTCGGTAATGAGTCTCGGCGGTCGGGTCATCGGTCAGGCTGCGCCCATTACCTCCGAGACCACCTTCAGGGCAAATTGAACATCCTCTGCGTCGATCCCGTAGCGGGTGACGAACCGTACCCGGTTCCGGCCGTTTGCATCCGCCGAGAGTCCGCGCTTCTTGCATTCGTCAAGGAAGGCTGCCACTGAAATCCCGTCGATCTCGAAGATGACGAGGTTGGTTTGGACTCGCCAGAGGTCGAGTTTGATGCCCTTGATCTCCGCCAGGCCCTCTGCCAGGGTCCTGGCGTTGGCATGGTCCTCAGCCAGGCGGTCCACCATGTG
>WNFH01009277.1_pt1 | contig 10112 bp, 4 predicted proteins | sample 5400411 | NCBI WGS metagenome assembly WNFH01 (sample SAMN13153347, study PRJNA577476) | soil metagenome | isolation source: 200 cm saprolite under Douglas fir tree site 2 hole 3 | place: USA:California | collected 2015-04-18
GGCTCGAACGCGCTCCAAACGTCGCAACAGGTACGCGACACCATGGAACGTCTCAAGAAATCATTTCCGGAAGACGTGGACTACAGAATCGCCTACGACCCCACGGTTTTCGTGCGCGAGTCGATTCAGGCCGTGGGCCACACGTTTATCGAAGCGCTCATCCTGGTCGTACTTGTGGTACTCGTCTTCCTGCAGACTTGGAGGGCCTCCGTCATTCCGCTGCTGGCGCTTCCCGTTTCGCTGGTGGGGACATTCACGATCATGCTCGCGCTGGGCTTCTCTCTGAACACCCTCTCGCTGTTCGGGCTTGTCCTGGCGATTGGAATCGTCGTCGATGACGCGATCGTCGTGGTTGAAAACGTGGAGCGAAATATCGCACTAGGACATGAACCGCAGGAAGCTACGCGCCGCGCGATGGAAGAAGTTAGCGGGCCGATCGTGGCCATCGCCTTGGTGTTGTGCGCGGTTTTCGTTCCCACGGCGTTCATCGTGGGACTCTCGGGTGAATTCTACAAGCAGTTTGCCCTCACGATTGCCATCTCCACGGTGATTTCCGCGTTTAATTCCCTCACGCTGAGTCCGGCGCTTGCGGCGCTTCTCCTGAAGTCTCACGGCGCCAAGAAGGATTCCTTCACGCGCGTCATCGAATTTGCATTTGGCTGGTTTTTTAAGCTGTTCAACCGGTTCTTTGCCCGTGCCTCGAGCGGTTACGGGATCCTTGTCACGCGTACCCTGCGCTCCAGTTTGATTGCGGTCGTGGTTTATGCAGGACTGATCGGGCTGACCATTCTCGGCTTCTCGCGTGTGCCCACGGGATTTGTTCCCACGCAGGACAAGGGATATCTCGTGTGCTTCGCGCAGTTGCCGAATGGCGCCACCCTCGATCGCACCGAAGATGTGATTCGCAGGATGTCCGACATTGCCCTGAAACGCCCGGGAGCGCGGAATGCCGTGGCGTTTCCTGGCCTGTCGATCAACGGCTTCACCAACAGCCCGAATTCCGGAATCGTATTCGTTGGTTTGAAACCTTCGGAAGAGCGACTGTCTCCGGAGCTTTCCGCGAATGCCATCGCTGCGGATCTCAACAAACAATACGGGGCCATCCAGGAAGCATTTATCGTAGTCTTCCCTCCCCCGCCCGTTCAAGGAATAGGTACGGTGGCTGGCTTCAAACTCTACATTGAAGATCGTTCGGGCATGGGCTTGGAGTCGCTCTACAAAGAGACCACAGCCACCCTGCAGAAAGGCAACCAGACACCGGGTCTAATCGGCGTGTTTTCCAGCTTCGATATCAACGTGCCGCAGATCGATTCCCATGTGGACCGCGAAAAGGCCAAAACTTACGGCATTCCGCTCAGCGATGTGTTTGACACCTTGCAGGTTTACCTGGGTTCGCTTTATGTCAACGACTTCAATCGTTTCGGCAGAACCTACCAGGTAAATGTGCAGGCCGAGTCGCCGTACCGGCTGCGGCCGGAAGATATCGGTCACCTCAGGACAAGAAACTTGGCCGGTGAAATGATTCCGCTGGGATCGGTGGTCACCGTCAAGCCGACTTACGGGCCGGACCGTGTCATGCGGTATAACGGATTTCCTGCGGCGGAAATTAATGGGGCGGCCGCACCGGGATACAGCACCGGTCAATCAGAGGCCGCGATCGCCAAGGCGCTCGACAACGAGCTGCCAAATGGAATGAAATACGAATGGACCGAGCTCACCTATCAAAAGATTCTCGCTGGCAACACCATGGTTTACATTTTTCCGCTCTCTGTTTTCCTCGTGTACCTCGTGCTTGCCGCTCAGTATGAAAGCTGGTCCTTGCCCCTCGTAATCATCTTGATTGTTCCCATGACTCTGTTTTCCGCCATCGCCGGCGTTTGGCTGTTGAATGGCGACAATAACGTCTTCACGCAAATCAGTTTGATTGTGCTCGTCGGGCTGGCTTGCAAGAACGCCATCCTTATCGTCGAGTTTGCCAGGGAGAAACAGCTTCACGGAGGGGCGAACAGAGTCGAGGCAGTGTTGGAAGCGTGCCGGCTGCGTTTGCGGCCGATCTTGATGACTTCTCTCGCCTTCACGATGGGCGTCATTCCTCTCGTGCTGTCAACCGGAGCCGGATCAGAAATGCGCCGTGCCATTGGAGTTGCCGTATTTTTCGGCATGCTTGGCGTCACGGCGTTTGGCTTGGTTCTGACTCCGGTCTTCTATGTCTTGGTCCAGCGATTGGTTGAGGGCCGCGAGAACAAGAAAGCTGGGGCGAATGCAGGTCTGTCGGACCCCGCTTCGGTGGAGGCCTAGAACCGTGTTCATGCGCTTCTTGAAATACGCTGTGCTCTTCGCCTTTGTAGTTGGCGCAGGCGGCTGCGCCGTTGGCCCGCACTATAAAGCGCCTCAGCCCGCAGCGGTGAAATACCACGCCGCGGATCCGCAACTTGTCACCGATACGCCGTTCGATTCGCGTTGGTGGAACCAATTCGAGGATCCGGTTCTTGATTCTCTGATCCAAAAGTCGCTTACGGCCAATACCAGTATTCGCGTTGCACGGGCGAGGCTCGCGGAATCGCGCGCCATCTTTGATGAGCGAAAACTGGATCGCTATCCCACGGTTCCTGCCGATGCAAGTTACACTTATGCAAAACAGCAGATCCCCGGATTTTTCAACGATCCGGCTACCATAAATACGTTCCGTTCAGGGTTTGACGCTTACTGGGAGATCGATTTATTCGGACGAGTTCGTCATAGCGTGGCTGCCGCAAGGAGCGACAACCAGGCGGTCGAAGCGGACTTGCACGATGTTGAGGTTAGCGTGGTAGCTGAACTGGCGCGCAACTATTTTGAGTTGCGCGGGGCACAGTGGCGCCTTGCCGTTGCAGAACGCAGCTTAAAGAATCAGCGAGAGACACTGCGATTGACGCAGCTCCGTCGTGATGCTGGCGTGGGCGAAGAGCAAGATGTGGCTAGCGCGGCGGCACGCGTCGCGGCTATCGACGGGCCAGGTGAACTCTCCGCGGATCTTTCTCCGCGGAACTATGCTCCCATCGACAAGGCTTTGCCCATCGGGAACGCCGCTGACTTGCTGAGGCGTCGGCCGGATGTACGCGCGGCGGAACGGCGTCTTTCTGCGGCTACCGAACGCCAAGGAGTTGCAGTCGCTCAACTGTTCCCGCAAGTCAGTGTCTCTGCTTTCGTTGGATTCTTGGCGGGGCGCGGCAGTCTCTTCTTTACATCGCGGTCCTTCGCAACAACCGCTTCGCCTGGCGTGACGTGGTCGGCCTTTGACCTGGGCCGCGCGCGGGCCCGCGTGCGCGCTTCGAGTGCGGCCACGGACGAAGCTCTCGCTTCCTACGATGAAACCGTCTTGCGCGCCCTTGAAGAAACGGAAAATTCCTTCTCCAATTACCACGCGCAGCAAGCACGGCTGATAAAGCTGAACGCGCAGGCGCAAGAGAGCAAACGGGCAGCCGACATCGCCAGGCTACGTTACCGCGAAGGCGTGATCGATTTCTTGTTGCTTTTAGACGCCGAGCGCACTCAGCTTCAGGCGGAGGACGCCGTTGCCGAGAGCGAGCGAGACGTGTACGTGGCGGTCATCGCCCTTTATAAGGCCCTTGGGGGAGTACCGAGCTAACCGCCAAGTTGGAGACGCGGCGCCCAGACATCATCGCCGCCGAAAGGCGCGTGGCGGCTTCGAACGCCCGTATTGGCCAGGCACTCGCCGAATACTATCCCAAAATTTCACTTGCCGGAGTCCTGGGGAACGAGAGCATTGCTCCGGGAGATCTCTTCAAAGGAAAGACCTTCCAGCCGGCGCAGTTGCTGGCCTTCGATGGCGACTTTTCGATTTCGGGCGGGTGGATGCAGAGGTCAAGCAAACCCGCGGTGCGAACGCGGAAGCCTTGCTTCAATACCGCACTTTAGTCCTCCGCGCGACCGAACACGTGGAAGATGCTTTCAGCGCGTTGGCACAGTCGGAGTCGCGCCGAGATGAGATTGTCCGAGAGATTGGATCTCTTCAGCGGGTGAAGGATCTTTCCGAGCAGTCCTACAAAGCCGGAGTAATACCACTCACGGATGTGCTTGATGCAGACCGCCAACTGCTCGTAGCTAAAGATGATCTCGCTCTGACCAGAGAAACCGCAGTGCGCGCCGCCGTCGGATCCTTTCGTGCTCTCGGCGGTGGTTGGACCCCGTAAATCTCACTCTGCTCCTGGCAGCCCGATCCGAACAACTCGCTTGCGGGCCCGTCGCCCTACCAAGTGGATTGCGCTTGCGACTCAGTGGGTGGTCATCCAAGCTGTCCAAAAACGCAGGAGGAAGTCGGCGCGGTCACACTCTCCCGAATCGTCCCCGATTCGGGATTTTCCAACTCCATTCTCGCCGGTACTCGTGACCAAATCCTGAAAGCCACCCACAGGAACCGCTAGATCCTTTTCTCAATCTGAAACCGCCTTGCTCCGCCGCGGACTTCTCCAGCACCAAACTCCCACATTCATTCCGAACTATTTCCAAGACGCTCGACCCAGGCACGAAGTTGCGCCAGATGGTGGCCCCTGTGACGTACACATTGCGAACTAACGATCCGCGCGAGTGGGAACGTTTCTTCCATCTCGTCCGGTGCCACGCGCAGCGCCGACACGATTTCGCTGTGCGCCAGGCTGAATTCCTGGCGAAGAAGATGGCGCGGTGTCGCTCGGTTCGCCTTCGCAACTTCTCGATTGATCCGCAGGATTTCCTCTCGAGTTCGTTTTTTAGGTGACCACGTTCCCGCGCCCAGCGCCCGCACCTGTTCCGCCGCCGCCCGTTCCCAGTAGGCCAAGTGCGCCAGCAAATCCTTGGCCGACCAATCCGGCGTCACACCAACCGCAAGCATCTGCTCATCACCGAGAGAATCAAATCGCGAAAGCAGCTCTTCAAAAATGCGACCTTCCTCCCGGGCCAACATCGATGTCCGTAACATCGCTCCCCCCCGGATGTTCAATAGTCCCGAACGGAAGACGCGCCGAACGTAGGAAGATTGGACACGTTCCAGCCTCCTCCCAATGCCTTGATCAGAAGCACACTCGCGTCCAACCGACGCCGCAGGATATCAATGGCGTTTCGCTCGTTGGCGAGCTCGATCGCCTGCGCCGTGATGACCTGGAGATACGTGTCGACCCCACCCCTATAACGATTCGTAAAAAGTTGAAGCGACTCCTTGGATGAGGCAACGGCCTGCTGTTGCTGTTGCGCCTCGTTCTCGAGAATTCGCAAGGCGGCGACGTTGTCTTCGACTTCCTGGAACGCAGTGAGAGAAGTCTGACGATAGGTTGCGACCGTGGCATCGTAGTTCGCGCGCGCCGATTCGGAAGTGGCGCGGCGGCGCCCGGCGTCGAACAAGGTCTCGGCCAGGGCTGGACCGACGGCCCAGAAGCCACTCGGCCAGGTGAACCAGTTGGAAACCTGCGAGCCGGCGAATCCTGCAGTTCCACCGAGTGTCACGGTTGGAAAATACGCCGCGCGGGCAATGCCGATCTGCTGGTTCGCCACCGCCACTCGACGTTCCGCGGCGGCTATGTCCGGGCGCCGCTGCAAAAGTTCAGAAGGGAGTCCAATCGGAGTACTCGGGGGTTGGTAGTTGAGCGGGGCTGCTGCGAGGCTGAAATCCGCGGGTGGCTTTCCGATCAGAATCGCAATGGCGTGTTCGAATTGCGCTCGTTGCACGGTGACATCCGTGTCCTGTACGCGGGTGGTGTCTAGCTGGGTTTGTGCTTGCGCAACGTCGGACTTCGGGGCCACGCCTCCTTTAAAGCGGTTCAGCGTGAGCTGCAAGTTGTCGGTATAGGCTTTTACGGTATCGTCGAGAAGTTGTTTCTGGGCGTCGGCGCTGCGCAATTCGAAATAGTCCAGGGCGAGTTCCGCTTCCAGGCTGAGCTTTGCGGTTTCATAGTCGGCAGCGGTCGCCTGCGTTTCTTCCCGCGCGGCAGCGACGCTGCGCCGCACGCGGCCCCAAAGATCCAGCTCATAGGAAAGATCAAAGGGCAGCACGAAATCGCCCTTGCTGAACTGTTGGATCTTCGACGGAAAGTTCGGGGAAAAGTCTGAATTCTTGACATAGCTGGCGCTCGGCGAAGTCGAGATGGTTGGAAACTGCGAAGCCCGATTGAAGCGGATCGCTGCACGGGCTTCGCGGAAACGCGCTTCCGCTACTTTGAGGTTCTGGTTGGAACCGGCGATCTGCTCTTCCAGATTGTTGAGTTCCGGATCGCCAAAAACCTCCCACCAGTTTCCGCGGCTTATCTGGTCGCCCGGCCGCGCGGGCTGCCACTGGTCTGACTCCTTGAATGAGCCTGGCGCTTCTTCCTTATAGGCCGGTGTCGTCGGGACGGCGGGCTTGACGTATTTGGGGCCGACGGTGCAACCCTCGAGCGCTACGATCAGCAGCACTAGAAGCAGCGCAACTATGCTGGTGACGATGAACCGCATGACGGCGAAGAAGTACCTCATCGCCCGGATCCTCCTGCCGGTTTGTTGCTCAGGCGCACGGGCATGCCGGCGACCAAAGAGTCCGAAGGGTCGACGATGACGGCGTCCGTTGGTTGCAGGCCTGAAACGATTTCTACGGTATTGCCGTAGTCGCGGCTAATCTTGACCGAAACCAACTCCGCTTTGCCGTTGCGAACCAGTCCGACCTGCAGGCCCTCTTTGCGGAAGATCAAGGTATTCGACGGAATGGTCACCGAACGAGTTTGGTCGGGCAGTTTGAGGTGCACAAAGACGTATGCGCCCGGCAGGAGTTGGCCGGTCGGATTGTCGACATCGACTTCAACAAGCAACGTACGCGAAGCGATGTCGATGGAGTTGGCGTTGCGAACGAGAGTGCCATGAAAGATTTGGCCCGGGAATTCATCGAGGGTCAAGGTGGCTGGCGCACCGGAGCGCGCGGCGCGGGAGTACACCTCCGGAACGGAGACGTACAGGCGGAGCGTGCGAATGGCTGCGATGTGAAAGAGTTCCTTCGGCTGTGTGCTGGCTCCCGCATCGATGAGTGCCCCGATGTCCGTATTGCGCGCGGTGATGATGCCGTCGAAGGGAGCGTAGACCTTCTCGAACGCTTGCAACTGCTCTAGGCGTCGCACATTTGCAGCGCTGGATTCGGCTGCGGCTTTCACCGCGCTCAGATTGCTGACCGCCTGGTCCGTCTCCTGCTGCGACACAGAGCCCGTGCTCACCAGGTCTTGCCAGCGGCTCGCGGTGATTTTGGCAATGTTCAAGTTGGCCTGCGCGGTATCCAGGTCCGCCTGAGCCTGCTGCAATTGCTGGTCGACTTCGGGAGTTTCAATCTCCGCGAGCAATTGGCCCTTCTGGACATGCGCGCCGATGTCGAAATACCAGCGCTTGAGATAGCCGCTGGTTCTGGCATAGATCGGTGCGTCGCTGAATGCCTGGGTATTGCCGGGCAGGACAATTTCCTGCGTGGGGGCGCCTTCTTGCGGAAAGACCACGGCGACAGTGGGAATGGCGGCTTCTTCCGTTCGTTGCTTCAACCGCGATTCGGCTGCTGCTCGCGAATGGATGCCGGAGTAAATCATGAGAGAGAGTGCAGCGAGTGCGGCTGTGGCGACAAGGATTGGGGTTCGGCGCCGGGGTCCCAGGCGAGGGTGGAATCCATCCGGGCTCGGTTGCTTGGTCTGCGTTTCGATCGTTTCTGGTTCGGGACTGCTCGTCACATTTTCCTCGCGCGGTGTCATTAGGTTTTCCTTTAACTCACGCTTGAATTGGTTCAGGGTCGCCCTTGGAGAATTTTTGGGCGACAGAGGGATCGCGCTGTCCGTGGAGCAAACTGAAGACCGCGGGGACGAAGATCAGGGTGGCAACGGTGGCACACAACAGGCCGCCGATGACGGCGCGCCCGAGCGGTGCGTTCTGCTCGCCGCCCTCGCCCAGCCCGAGCGCCATGGGAATCATGCCGATGATCATGGCCAGCGCGGTCATGAGCACAGGGCGAAACCGGGTGAAGCCGGCATCGATGGCCGCTTCGACCGGATCTCCGTGGTGCATTAGTCGTTCTTTCGCAAAAGACACGACGAGAATACTGTTCGCCGTTCCGACACCCATGCACATAATGGCGCCCATCAAGGCCGGAACGCTGAGCGTTGTATGCGTGAGGAACAGGAAGCCGACGATGCCGGCAAGCGCCGCAGGAAGCGCGGTGATGATGATGAACGGATCGAGCCAAGACTGAAAGTTCACCACGATCAGGAGGTAGACGAGAACGATGGAGAAGACGAGTCCGCCCAGCAACCCGAGGTAGGAGCTGCGCATCGTTTGCAGTTGGCCCCGAACGGTGATGAAGCTCCCGCGCGGCAAGGACCTGCGGTTGGCATCCACAATGCGCGTGACCTCGCGACCTACAGCTCCCAAGTCGCGGCCCTGGACCGCGGCGTAAATATCGACGACGCGCCGGATGTTGTAATGGGAAACCACTTCCATCTCATTAGAACGTTGGATCGAAGCGACATCGGCGAGAATTTCAGGGCGCGCGGCAGCTGCCGCATTGAGTGGAGTGTTCTGGAGGTCTTCCAGGGATTGAATCGAATATTGCGGAGTCTGAGTCACCAGGTTGTAGCTGACGCCGTTCTTGAAATTCAGAAAAAACATCGGGGTGATTTGGAAGCTACCGCTGAGTGAGTTCAACAGGCTATTGGCAACGTCGCGCTCGGTGTAGCCGCCCTGGGCCGCCTTGGTACGATCCACGGCCACATCGAATTCCGGGTAATCAAACGCTTGCTGTATGCGTGCATCGGCAATACCTGGAACCCGCTCGATTTCATGCAGCATCCGGGCTGCGACTTCGCGATTGCCCTCGATATCGGTTCCCTCGATTTGGATATCGATGGGCGCCGGTAACCCAAAGTTCAACACCTGAGTGACGATGTCCGAAGGTACGAAGTAGAACGTCGTCCCCGGGTATTCACGGGGCAGTGTCTCCCGCAGGTGCTCCACATAGTTGGCCGTGGCTTGGTGACCCTCCTTTAGAGACACCAGAATATCGGCGTCGCCCGCTCCGATGAGGCCCGAGGTGCTGTGCATGAAATTGATGGTGCTGTAGGGCAGTCCGACGTTGTCCAGAATGTTATCCATTTCGCGCTCGGGGATCTCACGCCGTATTGTGCCCTCGACGAGGTCGCACAACTTCGCGGTCTCTTCAATTCGCGTGCCGCTCTTGGCGCGGAGATGGAGAATGAATTGGCCGTTGTCGGTGTTCGGAAAGAAGTCCTGACCGAGCCACGGCACAAGGAGAAACGCCGCAACGCAGATCAGAAGAAAGGTGGGGATGAAAATGGCCCGCCGATGCACAAGCGCTGTGAGTAGGGCGTGGTAGGCATTCCGAAGCCGTTCGAATCCGCGCTCGAACGCTCGCTGGAACCGCACGAGAGGATTCCGTGAGATGGCAGGGCCGCGCTGTTTTGCTTTCAGCAAATACATCGCCAGCGTCGGCACGAGCGTCCGCGAAAGGATATACGACGCGAGCATGGCGAACACAACGGCCTCAGCGAGAGGGACAAAGAGGTAGCGAGCCACACCGCCCAATAGGAACATCGGCAAGAACACGATACAGATGCAGAGCGTAGATACGAGAGCCGGAACCGCGATCTGTGCCGCACCTTCCAGGATGGCGTCGCGCTGGGCATGTCCCTCTTCGAAATACCGCTCGATGTTTTCAATCGTAACCGTGGCGTCATCCACGAGAATTCCAACGGCCAGAGCCAATCCTCCAAGCGTCATGATGTTGATGGTTTCCCCGAGAAAGCTGAGCGTCATGACGGAGGTCAAGATGGATAGCGGAATGGAGACGGCGATGATCAAGGTGCTGCGCCAGCTTCCCAGGAAGAGCAGAATCATCAAACCAGTGAGACATGCAGCGATGATGGCCTCGCGGATGACACCGTTCACGGAGTCTCGGACGAAGATGGACTGATCGGACAGAGGCAAAATCTTGAGTTCCGGAGGGAGCGTCTGCGCTACACGCGGAAGCAGGCCGCGGATGCCCTTTACGACGTCGAGCGTGGAGGCATTGCCGGCCTTGAGCACGGACACGAGAGCCCCTCGGCGACCGTCCTGGCGCACGATGT
>WNFH01004456.1_pt1 | contig 10110 bp, 8 predicted proteins | sample 5400411 | NCBI WGS metagenome assembly WNFH01 (sample SAMN13153347, study PRJNA577476) | soil metagenome | isolation source: 200 cm saprolite under Douglas fir tree site 2 hole 3 | place: USA:California | collected 2015-04-18
ATCGGCGATGAAAGTTAGCAGGCTTGCGCTGCCGATGTTGCGCAGCGCGGAAACCATCAGCACGGGAAAGATTTTTTCAGCGACGATCGCTTTACGCACGCCGGGGATCAAATCTTCGATGGGGATGGTGCCTTCGCGGAAGAATTCTTCCATCAAGTCGTCGTCGCCCTCGGCAACCATTTCGACCAATTTTTCGTGCGCCGCTTTTGCTTCATCGGCCAGCGCGGCGGGAATTTCTTCAATGGAAGGCTTGCCGTCGCCATCGGGCTTGTACATGTGCGCCTTCATAGCCACCAGATCGATGACGCCGCGAAAACCTCTCTCGGTGCCGATGGGGAGTTGCAGGGCAACGACGTTGCGGCCGAACACGGACTCCAGCGATTCCATGGAGCGCTCAAAGCTGGAAAGCTCGCGATCCATCCAGGTGAGCACGAAGGCGCGCGGGATGTCGTACTCGGTGCAGTAATCCCAAACTTTTTCGGTGGTGACTTGCGAGCCGACGTGGGCGTCGACGGCGATCAGCGCGGCGTCGGCGGCGACCAGGGAAGCTTTTGTTTCGGTAATGAACGTGGAGTAGCCGGGGAGATCGAGGAAATTTATCTTTACGTTGTTGCCGGAGCAAAGGGTGCATGGCCATTCCGCGTAGGCGAGTCCGGTTTGAATCGAAATTTTTCGGGCGATTTCTTCTTCGTCCCAATCCGTGGTGGTGCTGCCTTCCGCAACTTTTCCCCACCGCGGCGTCATGCCCGCGGTGTACAGCAACGACGACACCAGTTGCGTCTTTCCGGTGCCGCCGTGGCCGACAATGCCAACGTTGCGAATGTCCTTGGTGGGATAGCTCTTCATACAGACCTCCATTGGGCGAGGTCCGCCGAGCGTGATGGAGGCGCGGGCCTGCGCCTGGCTTATGGTGCTGGGGTTTGAGAGCGCGGCCCTTTCCCTGGGTCCTGCGAAGAAGGACGAAGAGTCAGCAAAATCCCCTGGTCCGCTCTCGAAGCAGTGCGAAACCCGGACAGCCGGGGTCCACACGAGGCGGATGCTAGCACAGGGGATTCAGTAGGGCAATCTCGAGACTTACTCCGGCCCGAGAGCCGGATAAAACTTGCGCAGGACGGTGAGAAGGTCCGTGGCACTGAGTGCGAAACCGATGCCGCTAACCCTGCTACGCTCAAGCTTTAAGGTGTTAATGCCGATCACTTCTCCGCCAGTGTTGAGAAGTGGACCGCCACTGTTTCCAGGGTTGATGGCGGCATCTGTTTGAATCCACAGTCCGGGTCCGGCGGCGGGAAATTTACCGACGGCGCTAACGATTCCCTTCGTGACTGTGAACGGCATTCCCCCGCCAGGGTTTCCAACCGCGATTACGGTCTCTCCTTGGCGCACGCTACTCGTGGCCGCCAAGGTCAAGCATGGAAAGTTGCTGCCTTCAACCTTCAGCAAAGCGATATCAAGGGTCGGATCAATGTGAATTATTTTGGCGGTGAGTTGCTCCCCGCCTGAAAGAATTGCCAGCAAGGAACCCTCACCACGGGCGAGATGTGCGTTTGTGACGATTACGCCCTTTTCCGTAACGAAGAAGCCACTACCCGATTTGCTTAGCCCTTTCAAACGAACCACGGCCGGCTTGGCGCGTGCGATTACGTCCTCCAGCGGCGACTCTGGTGTGAGTTCGGCTTCGCGCGGCGCTTCCGCAGCTACCGGGATTTCCGCGGAGATCTTGCCGGTAAAGACTTTGGAGACTGGGTCGAGGTCCACGTGGAAATGATTCGTTTTAACTAGCCAATATTCGCCGTGATTGTGACCTTTCAGGGAAACCCAATTCATCGGTCCCTCGGTCATCTGGACTTCCTTGGTCGTGTAGCCAGCGAGGCTGATGCGCGCAATCATGGAATGCTGCAGACGTCGGCCCAAGGCGGTCTTGGTCTTGTGAAAATAGCCGCCGGGGACTTGTTCTTCGTAGGGCGTCGTTCCGACCGTAACGCCGTTGATTTCGACGCTAGCGCCCGAGGGAGTGCTGGTTATTTTCAGAATGTCTGCGCGGGCAGCCGACGGGCCAAGAGACAACAATAGCGCAAACGAAAGAAGGAGATCCGAGCGGGACGCCATGCGCCAACCTCGCAGGGACGGATGCAACCACGCGGGCTGAGATTACCACTTATGGACATATATGTCTATGGAAGACAATCAAGAGCCCGCCTTGCCTGGCGATTGAGTGGTGGGCGAGTACGCTGTGCAGGAAAGTACCGGTAGGCTCGGATATTTCGGAAAAGTCGGATCAACAGCGGAATACTGGCACATGATAAATACGGAACCGCGATCGGATTCGATGCGACGAGCGCGAGCGCACGAAGAACAGAGTCCGGCGGATAATTGTTGGTTGGGAAACTCAGGCATGCGCACAGGATAGCGCACAGGTCAACGCCAGCGATTGTGTTGGCTTAAATTCGGGACGCTTATTTGCCGGACTAGTGTTGGTACACTGACGAACGCTAATGCGAAGAGCGAGCCAACTATGAGTGGAGCGGCGCGCGCGATCTGCGCATTGTTCTGCCTCACGGTTGTCGGCAGCAATCTCCGTGCCCAGGAGCATACCGCTTCGCAGGATGAGCAAACGCAATCGCAGGCGCCAGCCGATCCACGAAATCCGCCAACTGCGACAGCAAACCCGCCGGACACACTGGTGGCGGTGCCGAACCGCCCGACGTTCGCCACCACCGCCGAGACGGTGCAGCGCGGGGTGCTTGAGATTGAGTACGGGTTGGAGGCAGCCAGCGGACACCAGAACATCAATGGACTCCTCAAATGGGGCGCGCTTGGAAACCTCGAGTTACGTTTCGCGAACAATCCCATCGAGCGCGACAGCGCGATTGCTGGGACGGGAGACTCCGGGGCAGGATTCAAGTACAAGGTTTTCCAGCAGACGAAAACTCTGCCGACTTTCTCGGTCTTGTATACGGCTGCGATTCGTACGGCTCCGGCGTCGCGCGGCATAGGAGCAATGGGCCATTCCGTTCAATTGCTGGGAAGCAAGGATTTTGGGAAGCATCACTTCGATGTCAATGAGGGCGTGCAATTTGTTGGACGCCCTGCGGATAGCGGCTTCGATCGCAACTATTTCACGTCGCTGTCGTACGCCTACCCGCTCACGAAGAAGTGGGGAGTCACAGGCGAAGTCGCAGGGTTTAGCAGAACGAACGCGAGGACGCCGGCGACGATGGTGGCGCTGGAGGCGATTACTTACAGTCCGTCCCCGCGATTGGTCTTGGATATTGGCGGGTATTTTGCCGTTTATGGCAACCTGCCCCGGTTTACGTTCGCTGCCGGCCTTACATATGCGATTGCTGACCTATACCACTTGCACGCGCATCGCTAGAAAAGGAGTCTGCTGTATCAGTTCCAATGGTCAGCACGGAGCAGTAGTCGCATAATCAGAACATGGAGCCACGGGAGCTTGCCAATTCCATTTGCGCGAGGCTGCGCAGCAGCGGGCATGAAGCGCTGCTGGTGGGCGGCTGTGTGCGCGATCTTCTGTCGGGGCGCGCGGCCGCAGACTATGACGTCGCCACCGATGCGACTCCCGACGCGGTGCTGGCGCTGTTTCCAGATAGCGAGGCTGTCGGTGCGCAATTCGGTGTGATTGTCGTACCGCGAGACGGGCTGAAAGTGGAGGTGGCGACCTTTCGCGCCGATGTCGGCTATTCCGATGGGCGGCATCCGGATAGCGTCGTGTACGCGCGTACTCCGCAGGAGGACGTGCAGCGGCGCGATTTCACGATCAACGGGCTACTGATGAGGCACGATACGGGCGAGGTGCTCGATTACGTCGGCGGGCAGGCCGATCTGCGGGCTGGCATGATCCGCGCGATCGGCGAACCAGATCGCCGCTTTCGAGAGGACAAGCTGCGTTTGCTGCGGGCGGTGCGCTTTGCGGCTCGCTTTGGGTTCACCATTGAGCCCGCCACATTCGAGACCATGCGCCGGCATGCTCGCGAAATTACACAAGTTTCGGCAGAGCGCGTGCGGGATGAACTCACGAAGTTGCTTACGGAGGGCGCGGCGCGGCGGGGATTTGAGCTACTGGAGCAAACGCGGCTGCTGGAAGCAGTTCTCCCGGAGGTCGCGGCATTGAAAGGGGTGGAACAGCCGCCGCAGTTTCACCCCGAGGGCGACGTCTGGATCCACACGCGGCTGATGATCGAGCAACTGCCGGCTGGAGCCTCGCCGACACTGGCGTGGGGCGTCCTTTTGCACGATGTAGGCAAGCCGGCGACGTTCAAGTCCGCTGCGGAGACGGGTGATCGCATCCGTTTCGATGGGCATGTGGACGTCGGGGTGCAGATGGTCCGAGACATTACCGGGCGCTTGCGCTTCTCGAACGACGATGCGGAGCAGATTGTGGCGCTGGTGGCCAACCACATGAGGTTCAAGGACGTCGAACAAATGCGGGCTTCGACGCTGAAGCGCTTTGTCCGGATCGCGCGATTCGAGGAGCACTTGGAGCTGCACCGGCTGGATTGCCTCTCCAGCCACCGGTGCCTTGAATCTTACGCATTTGTCCGCCGCACACTGGCAGAGACGCCAGCAGAGCAGATCCGGCCCCCTCGGTTGCTTACCGGGGACGATCTGCTTGAGATGGGCTACAAGCCTGGGCCGCTTTTCAGCGAAATCTTGCGCGCGGTAGAGGACGCCCAGTTGGAAGGGCAAGTTACGTCGGAAGCGGAGGCCAAGGACTACGTTCAGCGCGGGTTTGGAACGGCTAAGCGTAAAGTGGCGGAGAAACGACTGAAATGACCATAGAATCCTCTGGCGTTCGTGGCCATCTAACTGATTCTGCTGTCTTTACTTGGTACGTTGCTTTTGGGACGCAGACGCGCTACAATCTTAGCTGTTCGCACTAAGATTTTGTGCTACTTGAAATAACAAGTCTCGCACCCTTTAGCACCCCGGCGCATCTAACCACCCAAGCGCGTTTCTTCTTCCGTTTCGCGCTTAAGATTAGGGGACATCATGGCTGAGAAAAAATTCTCGGTTCCAGACGTTTTGCCGGTCCTGCCAGTACGGGACACGGTCCTGTTCCCGGGCGCGGTGCTTCCGCTCACGGTCGGCAGGGAAAGCTCTCTGGCGCTGGTCAATTCATTAGAGGGTGATGAAAAGCTTTTGGCGGTGGTCGCTCAGCTCGATCCACGCATTGAGGATCCCTCTGCCGCGGACCTACACAAGGTCGGGACCGTGGCCAAAGTACACAAGACCGTAAAAATGCCGAACAGCAATGTGGTCGTTTTTCTGGAAGGATTGCAGCGGGTGCAAGTCACCGAGCTGGTTACCTTGCGTCCGTACATGCGGGCTCGGGTTGAGCCGCAGCCGGACATTATCGGCGAAGTGGATGCCGAACTTGAGGCTTTGCAGCGCAACGCGCAGGAACTGTTCCGCGACGTTGTCGGTCACTCGCCGCAACTGTCCGATGATTTGCAGTCCGTAGCGTTGAACATCGACGATCCCGGTCGGTTGGCGGATTTCATCGCCGGAACGCTGCCCTCCCTTTCCACGCTCGTGCGGCAAGAACTCATCGAAACGCCCAATGTACGCAAGCGCCTGGAAGCCTTGATTCGTGAGCTTTCCAAAGAGCTCGAAGTGCTCGAGCTGCGCTCCAAGATCCACGAGCAAGTGCAAGAGCAGGTTAGCCAGAACCAGCGCGAATACCTGCTTCGCGAGCAAATGAAAGCGATTCAGAAAGAATTGGGCGAGTCCGACGACTCCATGCAGGAGATCGACGAGCTGCGCAAAAAAGTGGAAGACGCCAACATGGCGGCCGAGGCCAAGAAGGAATGCGAGCGCGAGCTGAAGCGGCTGGCGAAGATGACGCCCGCTTCCGCGGAGTACATGGTTTCGCGGACATATCTGGAATGGATGGCCTCGCTGCCGTGGAGCAAGTCTTCCGGTAACGAGGAAATCGACATCACCAAAGCGCAGACAATCCTCAACGAGGATCACTATGACCTGGAAAAGGTCAAGGAGCGCATCTTGGATTACCTGGCCGTCAAGAAACTACAGCCGGGCATGAAGGGGCCGATCCTGTGCTTCATCGGACCTCCGGGCGTGGGCAAGACCTCGCTAGGCAAGTCCATTGCGCGTTCGCTCGGACGCAAGTTCGTGCGTATCGCTTTGGGCGGCATGCACGACGAAGCGGAAATTCGCGGACATCGCCGGACCTACATCGGCGCTCTGCCTGGCCAAATCATCCAAGGCATCAAGCGCGCGGAGATGAACGACCCGGTCATGATGCTGGACGAAGTCGACAAGCTCGGGCGCGACTTCCGCGGGGACCCGTCTTCGGCGCTGATGGAAGTGCTCGACCCGGAGCAGAACAATTCGTTCCGCGATCACTACCTGGACGTGCCATTCGATCTCTCGAAAGTGCTGTTCATTGCCACGGCCAACTGGATGGACCCCATCCCCGAGCCGCTGCGTGACCGCATGGAAATCATCGAGCTGCCCGGCTACACGGGGGACGAGAAGCTGCACATCGCGCACAAGTACCTGATCCCGAAGCAGGCGACCGAGCACGGACTGAAAGTGGGCGAGCAACTAGAGTTCACGAATGAAGGACTCCAGGAAATCATCCACAGCTTCACGCGCGAAGCCGGCGTGCGCAACCTGGAACGCGAGATCGCCACGATCACGCGCAAACAGGCGCGGCGCATTGCCGAAGGCAAAATGGAAAAGATGGTGGTGACACCGGAAGTTGTCCGCGAATTCCTGGGCGTGCCGAAGTTCCGCACGGAAAAGGAAGTTGCGGAGCGGGTAAAGAAACCCGGAGTTGCGGTGGGGCTGGTGTGGACGCCGGTGGGCGGCGACATCATTTTCATCGAAGCGACTCGCATGCGCGGCGGCAAGCAGTTCACCATGACCGGGCACCTCGGCGAAGTCATGCAGGAATCGATGACTGCGGCGCTGACCTGGACACGAGCCAACTGCGAACGCTATGGCATCGATCCGGACTTCTTCCGCAAGCAGGACATCCACATCCACGTGCCGTCTGGCGCGGTGCCAAAGGATGGTCCTTCGGCGGGCGCGGCGATGGTAACGGCGCTGGTCAGTCTGCTCAGCGGGCGGCCAGTGCGCGAGGGTCTGGCCATGACCGGAGAGATGACGCTTTCCGGCGTGGTGCTGCCCATCGGCGGAGTAAAAGAAAAAGTGCTGGGCGCGAAACGCGCGGGCATCAAGGAAGTGCTGCTTCCCGCGGACAACGAGCCTAACGCCGTGGCCGATCTTACGCCCGAAATTCTCGGCGACATGAAGATCATCTACGTGCGCACGCTGGATGAGGTACTGGAGCACGCGTTGCAAAAGGATCCGGTGACACCGGCAATCGTGCCCCCGGAACCGAAGGGCAAGCGCGTTGAAGTGCCTCGCGCGATCCACTAAATCTAATCGCTAACCACGCAGCCTACTGCGACTTGAGAGCCTAAAGACGAAAGGGCCCGGCAAAACGCCGGGCCGTTTTTCAATGCGCAGGGATTGGACGGGAAGAGCCGCTCCATTGCTGCATTTCGGTCGACGCCATCGTCAGCATTTGCTGATCGCTGGAGGCAAGTGTGGACTCTTCAGCGTTTAGGGTGGCATGTCGACAGTTCGCTCACTTCTTGATTGGTGTCAACAGACCGTAATGAAAGACGGCGGCCGCCATATCGTCGTGTTGTTGTCGGCCCTGGGCGAATGTTTCCACCGCCGCGAATATGCGTGTTAGTAGTTCCCGGGGCGGAATCCGCAGGCCCTTCTCGCAAAGGCTCTGCAGCCGCGATATCCCGAACGTCTCATTTTCGGTATTGAAGGCATCGGTGATTCCGTCCGTGCAAAACAAGACGGAGTCGCCCGGTTGCAAAGTCAGTGTCGAAGTATCGTACTCCGCTTCTGCAAACAGCCCTGGCGGAAGCCCTGGAATTTCCAAGACCCGGCAACCTTCCGCAGAGAGATGGAAGGGCCCTGGCATTCCTGCGCTGGAAACAAGCATCTGGGCGGTGCGTGGATCGAAGATGGCATATTGCGTGGCGCTGTAACGGCGGGGTACGCCCTGAACCAGCAACCTGCGATTTAGAGTGGAGAGTACGGTACACGGGGATTGGCCCGTTTTATGAACGCCCCGCAGGGTTCCCACGGCCAACGCGGCGTACATTGCCGCCGGAAGGCCTTTTCCGGACACGTCCCCAAGGTACAGCCCGACGCTTCCATCCGACAGTTCGAAATAATCCAGGAAATCGCCGCCCACCGCAGCCACGGGCTGAAACTCATGCGAGATCCTGACGGCGCCGGCGCGCAATGGTTCGGTGGGCAGCATCACGCTTTGGATCGCGCGCGCTTCCTCCAACTCTTCTTCGCGTAGCTTCTCTATGCTCAATTCCAGCAGCGGCACGGTCATGTCGTGTGTTGCAAGAACGGGAAATTTGACCGAAGAAGGGGTTTCGGCGGCAGGTCTGAGTCTAGCAAATCTCTCCATGGGTCGCCGAACAATGCGCCCTGTTGTTTCCTTCCGCACGCGCCCCTGACGCCGCGGTTGCAGTCGCCGCTGTCGCGTTCCACAATTTCTAATATGAAGATTCTCGTCTCCCTGTTGGTTACGGCCGGCTTTCTCTTTGGCGTCTACATTCTGTACTTGAAGAGGATCCCTACCGTCGCCGAGGGCACGGTCGCTACGCAAGCAATCAGCCTCACCGGCGTGAAGATGGATCTGCTGCAAATCGCCAAGGCCGAGCGTAACAGCATCGGTGTCGACGGCCATTGCGTGAACATGGATGAACTCCTGGCTTCCGGCTCCATGAGCTTGTCGCGCCCGGAGCGCGATGGCTACTCGTACGCTGTGGAGTGTTCCGGCAACGACTTTACGGTCACCGCGCGCCACGCTCCCGCTCCTGCGGGCTCTGGATTCCGTTACCCAAACATGATGATCGACCAGTCTATGCAAGCGCGTGAAGTCGAGTAGCTTGAGCTGATTCGGCTCCCGCCGCCCGCCCTAAGTTCCCTCTAAAATTGAGTTTCCGCTTAGATGCCTCGGCAGGCCATGGAACTTTTTACGAGCCTCCCGCGTACCTTCAATTGACAGGATTCCCGCAAGCCTCGGCGCCAGGGGCGCCTCAAAGATAAACGAAGGAGCAGAAAATGGACGGCACGATTATCGGTTTAGTGGCTGTAATTATGAGCCTCGGCATTCCCCTCGGCGCAATGTATACCTACTACCGCGTGCGCAAGCTGCGCTCCGAAGAGCGTCTGGCGGCCATTGCCAAGGGCGTCAGCGTTCCCATGGAGCCGGAGCTCTCGCAAGGCGCGCGTTCGCGTCGCGCGGGCATCTTGCTGACCTGCGGCGCGGTCGGCTTCATCGTCGCGCTCGGCTTCGTCGCGCAAATCGAGCATGAGCCCGACACCTGGACCGCCGCTGCTCTCGGCATCATCCCGCTGGCCATCGGCGTCGGCTACTTCGTCGACTTCACCCTGATCCGCCGCGACCTGCACGCCTCTTAGCAACAGCGTCGGTCTTGTAAATCTTGGACGGGAAAAGGGGCGCGTTTCACTTCGCGCCCTTTGCTCTCATGGGGTGCGTTTCTGGTCCGCCACTAACACGCCCGCCTCCGCGTAATTCGTCGCCGCCACATCGTGAAACGCCACGTGAATGTTTTCGCGCTTCGCGCGCCCGTCTTCGATCAGGACATTGGTAATACGCTCGGCAATTTTGCGTTTCTGTTCCGGCGTGCGTCCCTCCACCCAGGTAATCTGCACATGCGGCATCGCGCTCCTCCAATGAACTCGATCGGCCGCATTCTATCCCACTCGCGGCTTACGTCTTGCGGCGGGACTCGGCTTATTTCAAGGCGGTGGTGACAGAGGAAGAGGACTTGGCCACTTGGGCTTGCGGGGCGATGGCGCTGGGCCAGATAACGTCGAGGGCGGTTTCGCGGCGGACAAGCATCTTGGGACGCTTGCTCACCCGAATCGTCAGGGTGTTTTCGGTGTCGGCGCGCAGTTCGCCCAAGCCTTCTTTTTCGGTTTGCAGGCTTTTGTCGGCGCGATACAGCGCTACGCGAAGCTGGTGAGGTCCGGCCGGTAAGAGGCGTTCAAGAC